>Ga0070730_10002248_pt1 | contig 17751 bp, 14 predicted proteins | sample Coa_R1_3_FD_66447 | JGI IMG/M metagenome (GOLD analysis project Ga0070730, IMG submission 66447) | Surface soil microbial communities from Centralia Pennsylvania, which are recovering from an underground coalmine fire - Coalmine... | ecosystem: Environmental > Terrestrial > Soil > Unclassified ... | reverse complement strand
ATCGGCTACCTGGTCGCGACGGTCGTCAGCTTCGGGCCGATCATCCTCCAGGGAGCGACACCGCTCGCCCTTGGCGCGCTGTGCGGGGTGATGTGCGAGCGGTCGGGGGTGGTGAACATCGCCATCGAGGGCACGATGCTGGCCAGCGCCTTCACCGGCTGGGTGGTCGGCATCGCGCTCGCGCCCTCCCTCGGCACGGGACCGGGCTGGATCTTCGGCATCACGCCCGCGCTGCTCATCGCGTTCCTCGCGGCGCTGGCCGTGGCCGCCGTCATCAGCCTGCTCCACGCCTGGCTCTCGATCAGCGTCCGCGCCGACCAGATCATCAGCGGGACGATCATCAATATCGCCGCCTTTGGCGTGACCGGCTACCTCAACAACATCATCGCCGGCAGCTCCCCGACCAGCGCGGGCAGCTTCGGGCAGTTCAACCCGCCGCACGAGCTGACCCAGCTGTGGGGCGTGGGCTGGTTGCTGGACGCATTCCTCAGCCAGGGGCCCATCACGATGTCGGTGATCGTGGTGGTCATCGTGCTGCAGGTGCTCCTCTTCCGGTCACGTTGGGGCCTTCGAACCCGCGCCGTGGGCGAACACCCCAAGGCGGCCGAGACGGTGGGCATCAACGTGATCGCCCTGCGCTATCGCAACGTCATCATCGGCGGGCTCTTCGCCGGTGCCGCGGGTGCGTTCCTCAGCATGGAGGCGACGAACTCGTTCCAGGCCGGCATGACCGCCGGGCGCGGCTTCATCGCGCTGGCCGCGCTCATCATCGGCCGATGGACGCCCATCGGCGCCTGGGGAGCGGCACTGCTCTTCGCGACATCCCAGGTCCTTGGGCAGGCGATCGTCATCTCCCCGCCCTCGACGGGGGCGCTGGGCGACATCCTCACCGGCATCCCGGCGCAGTTCTACGACGCGCTGCCCTACGTCGTGACGATCGTGGTGCTCGCCGGGCTCGTGGGGCGCAGCATCCCGCCCGCCGCCGACGGCAAGCCCTACGAGCGCGAGTCAGCGACCTGACCGGGTCCCTCGCCAGAGCGCTGGAGAGTCCGGCGGGGAGCACCCGGGTCCCCGCTCGGCGGTTCTACGCGGGGCTGCCGTCCGGCTCGAGCGGATGCGGCGCGGGCGGAACGCTGAGCAGCTCGATCGGCAGGCCGACCCGCCCAAGATCGGCCGCTACGCCGGTCGAGTCGTAGTCGACCGCACGGAAGCCGACCGCCAGGTCGGGCTGGCCAAGGTAGACGACCGCGTATCGTGCGCGGGCGTGCGCGCCGCAGCCGACCGAGCCGCAGGCGACGAAATGGGACTGGCCGACGAGCTTGTGGACCGTCTCGTGGGTATGGCCGTAGCAGAACAGGTCGTCCCCCTCGTCCGACGCGATCCGCGCGAAGGCGCGCGATGGCCGATCGGCCCACAGGTACTCGTTGCGCTTGATCGGCGTCCCATGGAAGAGGAGGATCGAGCGACCCTCGACCGTCGTGCGCAACGTCTCGGGCAGCTGTCTCAGCCAGGCCCGGTGATCCTGGTCCATGACGCCCACGGTCCATTCGAGCGAGGCTCGACCGCTCGCGTCAGAGGCGGATGAGCTCCACAAGCTGCCAGACTGCTCGCGTTCCATGCCGACCGCCTCGTCCCAGTTGCCCTGCACGGTGGGGATGTCGAGGCGCCGCAGCTCCTCGACGACCTCGTTCGGATGCGGTCCGCGACCGACGACGTCGCCGACGCACCAGATCGCATCGCAGCCGATGGCGGCGATATCCGCGAGCACCGCGCGCAGCGCCGGCAGGTTGGCGTGGATGTCCCCGATGACCGCGATCCGCATCGCGGCGATTCTATGGCCGTCACCCGGTCCGGCGATGCCGTACCCCGCTGGCCCTTTCGTCCAGATCGGTCTAGCTGGCTCCAGCCATGGCGAATGGCGCCGCCACCACGCTGACCCGCCCAGCCACGGTACGAGCGACCTCGCGCAGGGCCTGCCCGGCGCGCGAATGGTCCGCATCGGGATGCTGAGTGGAGGTGATCGGCGCACCCGCATCGCCGCCCGAGCGTACGCCCGGCTCCAGGGGAATGCGGCCGAGCACCTCGAGGTCGAGCTCGCGGGCGATTCGCTCGCCGCCGCCGGAGCCGAAGATGTCGTGCTCCTCGCCGCAGTTCGGGCAGATGAAGCCGCTCATGTTCTCGACCACGCCCAGGACTCGGACGTTGACCTTGTTGAACATCGCGATCGCCTTGCGCGCATCGGTCAGGGAGACCTCCTGCGGCGTGGTCACGATCACCGCCCCGGTGAGCGGGATCAGCTGGCTGATGGAGAGCGCGGCGTCACCCGTTCCCGGCGGCAGGTCGACGACGAGGTAGTCGAGCTCGCCCCACTCGACGTCGCGCAGGAACTGCTGGATCGCCGAGTGGATGAGCGGCCCCCGCCAGATGACCGGCGCGTCGCCGGTCAGGAAGTACTGGATGCTCATCATCGCGACGCCATGGCTGACGACCGGGTTGACGCGCCCCCCGGCGCCGGTGACGTGGGCGCCGCTGGTACCCATCATGAGCGGGACGTTCGGTCCGGTGATGTCGGCGTCGAGCAGGCCAACCCGGGCACCATCGCGGGCCAGGCTGACCGCGAGGTTGACGGCGACCGTGGTCTTGCCGACGCCTCCCTTGCCCGATGCCACCGCGATCGTGTTCTTCACGCCTGGGATGAGATCGGCCGCAGGCCCGCCGAACGAGCGCTTCACGTTGCTCGCCCAGTCGACCTTCACCGATTCGGCGCCCAGGCCCTCGAGGCCGGTGACGATCTCGTCCTCGATCTTGGCCTTCAGCGGGCAGGCCGGCGTCGTGAGCTCGATGGTGAGCGCCACGTGCGGCCCGGTGATCTCGATGTTCTTCACCATGCCCAGCGAGACGAGGTCACGCCCGATCTCCGGGTCCTTGACCTTTCCCAGGGCAGTCATGATGTTCTCGTCGGTGAGCATGGCGGGCATGCGAGTGCTCGGTCCTTCCTGGTGAGCCGATGGGTGGGCTGCCACGGAGCGTACCAGAGGCTGACGCACGCGTGACGCGACGAATGTTGCACCGATTCGCGGCGAGCGGAGGTGGCGGCGGGGCTCGTCGCGTCAGGGGAGCCCGTCGAAGAGGTCGGTCTCCTGGGTGCCCGCCGTCCCGGCCGCGACCGGCAGGTTGCTGCGTGCCAGGCGGTATGACTCGCGGGCGAGGTAATCGTCGCGGCGACGCTCGTCCCAGTCGCGAAACGGGCCGCCTGATCCCGTCTGCGAGACGTGACGAGCGATGGCAGCCAGCTTGAGCTCCGCCAGCTCGCCGAGCTCGAGGGTCAGGCTTTCGCGCCCGTCCTCCGATCCGTACCCCTCCACCCGGCCGATCGCCGCGGCGGCGACCTGCGAGGCGGGCACGACCAGCTGATAGAGCTTGGCGGCGCGCCACGCGACCTGGTCCTCCTCGATGTCGTCCTCGTACTCGAGCGGCCGGCCGGCAGCCTCGAACGCGGCCGAGACCGCACGCGAGATGACGACGTGATCGGCGTCGCCGGTCACGCCATCGGGCCCGAAGGTGAGGATGACCTCCGGCCGATGCATGCGGATCGGCTCGACGATGCGGCTCACGAGCGCCTCGAAGTCGACCGAGGCGAGCTCGTCCTCCGCGTAGTCGAGCATGCGGAGCACGCGCACGCCCAGCAGCGCCACGCTCCGGCGCAGCTCGTCCTCGCGGATCGTGTCGAGGTTGCGCCACACGATGGCATCGGTCTTTGGATCGCGGTTCTTGCCGCCGGGTGCCGGCGACTTGCGCGCCAGGCGCGCGTCGAAGACGCCACGCGTGGCGCAGACGAGGACGATGTACGCTCCCTGGGTGGCCGCGCGGGCGATCGCCCCGCCGAATCCGAACGCCTCGTCGCCCGGATGGGCGACCACGACCATCAGGCTGCGGGCGGGATTCCGCTCGCGGACGGGGCGCCAGATCGAGGACACGGCGGCGAGTCTAGCAGCCTATACCTCGACTTCGAGAGCGATGGCGGCGTGGCCGTTTCCCGGCCCGATCGGGTCGCGTTCACGCTCGAGGAGCGGGCCCGAACCGATGAAGCTGGCCCGGTTGGCGGTGGCCAGGGCGCGCTCGACCTCCTCGAGCGAGAGGATCTCGTTGCGCATCAGCAGGGCGATCTCGTCACGCAGGTACGAGCGCAGCATCTCCGGTCCATCGGTCGAGAGGGCGAAGCTGACCTCGTGGTCGACGAGGCGCCGGACGATGTGGCGCATCTCACCGAGGTCGCGTACCACGCGCGTGTTGAGGTTCGAGGACGGGCAGACCTCGAGCACGATGCCCCGCTCGCGGAGCATGGCCATCACGTTGGCGTCATAGGCGGCCTTGACCCCGTGGCCGATGCGCTCGGGGTCGAGCGCCTCGACCGCCTCGCGAACCTCCTCGGGCCCGCCGGTCTCGCCGGCGTGGACCGTGACGCCCAGGCCGGCGCGCCGGCACGCGGCGAACACCTCTCGGTAGTCGGCGAACCGGAAGCCGGGGACCTCCGGCCCGGCGATGTCGACCGCCACCACGCCGCGATCCCGCCAGGCGACCGCCTTGGCGGCAATGATCTCGTTGAGCTCGCGGCTGAAGCCGCGATCGAGGCAGAAGATGAGCCCGGCACGCACCGGCGGATACTCGAGGACGGCGCGGTCCATCCCGCGCACGGCGGCGGCGATGATGTGATCGAGGTCCTGCTCGCCACCCCGATTTCGCTTCATCGGGTTGAAGCGCAGCTCGATGCTCGTGATGTTGTTCTTCCGGTACGCCCCGCCGATCACCTCGTAGACCGACCGCTCCATGGCGGTCGGGCTCGACTGGATGAGCTCGGTCCAGTGGAAGAGGTCCAGGTAGGCCTGGAACGAGCGACGACGGCGGGCGGTGATGAGACTGCGGAAGGCCCAGTAGTCCTTTGTGGGGAGGCGGATGCCCTGTGCATGCGCGATGCCCCACATGATCGCCGGAGTGACGGCGGCTCCGAGGTGGACGTGGAGCTCGGTGAGCGGCGTGCGCCGGTCAACCCTGGGTCGCGACATGCTCCTCCGGTCGTAAAGCGTTTGCCGGAGTGTAGCAAGCGAGGTGGGTTAGAATCGCCCGCGGCATGGATATCAAGGGCTTCATCGAGTGGGTCGGGCACGACTCCGGATCGGCCGTCGCGACAGTCTTCCCCTACCTGCTGGTCGGGATCGTGGGCCTCTACCTCCTCTACCTGGTGGTCGGCTACCTGCGTGCCTCCCAGGTCGGCCTCGCGACCGATCGCGAGCCGGCCGCGACCATCCCGCTGCTGCCGGGATCGACCGCTCCGGGGACGACGTCCGGCTTCCCGAGGGGAGTCCCCTACTGCCCGACCGACAACCTGGCGTACACCGCTGGGGCGCTCTTCTGCCCGCGCTGCGAGGGCGACCTGCTCGTTGACTGCGCGAACTGCGGCACGACGATCAGGGCCGCGGACCCCAGCTGCTTCCACTGCGGGACACACGAGCCCCTGGCGCGTGTCTCCGGAGACGACTGAACCCGACCTGCAAGCCCGGTCGGCGTGCGGCGGGAGTCAACCGACGATCTCGCGTCAGTTCCCCATCACGCTGGCGGCGTAGGCGCGGATCGCCGGCAGGTTGGGCTCCTCGATGTAGCCACGGCCGGTCCCCGCCTCGATCCCTGCGAAGAGCGAGAAGTCAGGCGGGGCGAGGACAACGCTGCTGAACTTGACCTGTGCCGCCGCCCGCGCCACCTGGATCAGCCCCAGGAACTTGTCGAGCGGCAGGTCGGTGCGCAGCGACTTCATGGATGCGATGAGTTTGGGGAAGTCGATCTTCGTCTTGGGGTCGACCATCTTGCGGATGATCGCCGCCAGGAGGACCTGCTGGCGCGCCGCCCGATCCCAGTCACTGGTCGTGTGGCGGCTGCGCGCGTAGCTGAGCGCCAGGTTCCCGCCCATGTGGCGAACGCCGGCCGTCACGTACAGGCCGATCGACGGATCGATGATCGTCTTGGATACCTTGATGTCGACCCCGCCGATGGCGTTTACGAGCGCCCCGAAGTCGACCATGTTGATCTCGACGTAGTAGTCGATCGGCTGCCCGATCGTCGCGGCGATGGCCCTCTTCATCGTCGGCTCGCCGAGGAAGTACGAGATCGCGTTGATCTTCGATCGCCACAGCTGGCCGTTGCCGAGCGGGATATCGACCATGTCGCGCGGGACGCTGATCATCGAGACCCGGGTGTGGGCCGCGTTCACGCTGACCACGATGATCGAGTCAGTGAGCCTGCCGCTCCCTCGCGCGAGCCTCGACGGATTCGAGTCGCTGCCAAGGACGAGGACCGTCAGGCGCCGCGACGCGAACGGGTTGGGAGTGGGGGCCGGGGTCGGGGACGGGCTGGCGGTGGGGCTCGGGGAGGCCGAGGGCGAGGCCGTCGGCGTGGGGGACGCGGCTGCGGTCGCCGGCGTGACCCTGGAGAGCTGCCAGAAGATCACCGCCATGACCGCCACGGCCACCACGGCCAGACTGATCAGTATCGCGCGCCCCCCAGGGAACGCCCGCGCTCGGGCCAACATCGGGCGGCATGATACCCGGTGCTAGGCTCGGCGTGTGGATACCCGCGAAGTCGGCGTCCAGACGTCCGGACGCCGAGGCGTCTACGACCTGACCGATGCCTGCGAGCGATTCCTGTCCGATGTCGCCGCCGGCCGTGACGGCGTGCTCCACGTGTTCGTCCCGCACGCCACCGCCGGCGTGGTCGTCATGGAGCTTGGATCCGGCAGCGAGGACGACCTCATGGCCAGCCTCGATCGGCTGCTGCCGCGCGACGACCGATGGCGCCATCGGCACGGCGCGGCCGGGCACGGCGCCGATCACGTCCTGCCGCTGATGGTGCCACCGGCGATCAGCCTGCCGGTGATCGGTGGAGAGCTTTCGCTGGGAACGTGGCAGTCGGTTGCCCTGGTCGAGCCCAATGCGGGCAAGCGCTTCCGGCAGGTTCGGCTCTCGTTCCTCGCTGGCTGAGGGGCCGGCCTGCCGGCGTTCAGCCCGCCATGCCGGCCAGGCCGGCCACCTGCCGCTCGACGACTGACGGATCGCCGGTCGGCGCATCGCAGGTGTAGCCGCGACACACGTAGGCCGTCGGCGCTCCGTCGAGTGGTCGCTTGCCCGCGAACAGCGGCCAGGTCGCCAGCTCCGACCCCTCGCGCAGGGTCGCGACCACGAGGTCCGCCGCGTAGGGGCGCAGTGCCGCGCTCCGCAGGTGGGCGGCATGCGTGATCGAGACGGTGTCGTGCGCATCGCCGACGGCGATGACCGCGTCGACCGGATCTCCGAGCGCGCGGTCGGCTGCGCCGAGCATGCGACCGAAGGCGGACGGGTGGCGCGGGAAGGCTGGCGCGACCGCGCCCAGGATCGAGCGTGCCCGACGGTCGTAATCGGGTTCGCCGGCGAGCAGGGCGAGGCGCAGGAGGACGTCGGCGGCGACCGCGTTGCCGGCCGGCGTCGCGCCGTCCACGAGGGAGTGCGGGCGCGCCACCAGTGCGTCGTGCTGGCCGGACGTGTCCCAGAACGAGCCCGTCGCGTCGTCCCAGAAGTCGCCGATGGCGCGATCCATGAGGTCCCGGGCGAGGAACAGGTCCTCCTCGCGCCCCAGCGCGGCGTGTGCCGCCAGGAGGCCATCGGCGAGGCAGGCGTAGTCCTCGAGGAAGCCGGGCGTGTGGGCGCGGCCGTCGCGAGCCGTACGCCAGACGCCGCCATCCGGCCGAAGGAGCGTGCGGCGGATGAACGCCACGAGCGCAGCGGCGGCGGCGAGGTAGTCCTCGCGACCCAGCGCGCCGCCCGCCTCGGCCAGGGCCCGAAGCTGGAGTCCGTTCCACGCGGCGAGCTGCTTCTCGTCCCGCGCCGGCCGTGGCCGCGCCTCCCGGGTTCCGAGCAGGGCCACCCGTGCCCGCTCCACCAGCGCAGGCTCCGGAGCAGGCCCGGCTACATGGAGCACGCAGCCTGCGTCCCAGTTGCCGCCATCGGTGATGTCCCAGAAGGCGCTCACGGCTGCGACTTCGGCCGCCGACAGGCCGCCGGCCCCCAGGGAGCGGCGCGCCTCCTCGGCGGTCCAGACGTAGTAGCGCCCCTCCTCGCCCTCGCTGTCCGCGTCGAGCGCGGACGCGAAGCCGCCATTGGGCAGGGCGAGCTCTCGAAGCGAGAACTCCACGGTGGACTCGACGACCGCCCGGAAGTGCTCGTCACCGGTGGCGCGCCACGCCTCGAGGTAGGCGTGGGCGAGCTGGGCATTGTCGTAGAGCATCTTCTCGAAATGGGGCACGAGCCAGCGCGCGTCGGTGCTGTAGCGGGCGAAACCCCCTGCGAGCTGGTCGTGGATCCCGCCGTCGGCCATGGCCTGGAGGGTCCGGGTCACCATTCCGAGGGTGGCGGGTTCCCGGTCGCGACGCCACGCTCGGAGAAGGAACTCGAGGGTCATGGGTGCGGGGAACTTCGGCGCGCCACCGAAGCCGCCCAGGACCGGGTCGAAGGCCGATCCGAGCTGGCGCACCGCCCCCTCGAGCTGCTCCCACCGGAGCTCGCCGCCGCCGGCCGGAGCGGCGAGCTGTTCGCGGAGGTGCGCCGCGAGCAGGTGTCCCTGCCGGGCGACCTCGTCCCGACGGGTCCGGTACGCCTCGGCCACCCCGCTAAGGACGCGCGGAAAGCCGGGGAGGCCGTGCGCGTCCTGAGGCGGGAAGTACGTGCCGCCGAAAAAGGGCTCGAGCTCCGGCGTGAGGAAGACGCTCATCGGCCAGCCGCCGGAGCCGGTCATGGCCTGCACGGCGGACATGTACACCTCGTCGAGGTCCGGGCGCTCCTCGCGGTCGACCTTGATCGAGACGAACTCGCGGTTCATGAGGGCGGCGGTGCTCTCATTCTCGAACGACTCGCGCTCCATGACGTGGCACCAGTGACAGGCGGCGTAGCCGATGGAAAGGAAGATCGGCCGGTCCTCCCGCCTGGCCCGCTCGAGCGCCTCGGGCCCCCACGGGTACCAGTCGACCGGGTTGCCGGCGTGCTGGAGCAGGTATGGGCTCGTCTCTGCGGCGAGGCGGTTCGGCATGTCGCCAGTGTCGCACCCACGACGAACCGGGTTCAGCCGGAGCGCTACCTAGCCGGACGGGAACGTGCGGGTCGACGCCTGGAACGGGACGACCTTGAGGATGGATGGCTGCCCAGGGCCGTTGCAGGGCGGCGGGGTGATCGTCGACCCGCCGTCCAGACCCGTGGCCTTGAGCTCAATCGCGGCGTCGCCGAGGTGGAGGATGAGCGTGAAGGCGAGCGGCTGGGTGTCGGGGCAATAGTTGGACCAGCTGACCGGGAGCTCCGCGACCCGGCCCTTCTCGAGCTGGACCGGCGAGCCCACGTTGCTCGCCGCCGAGCTGACCAGGACCTTGCCCGCGGCGTCCACAAGCTCGGCCTGCGGCGACCCCCGCACGGTGCATGAGCCGGCCGAGGCGACCGTCCGGAACAGGACCGTGGTGCCGCGCGAGCCCATTGCACCTCCCCACGGATCGGCCGAGATGGCCAGGTTCGACGCCAGGCAGGGAGCCGCGGGATCGACGCTCGGCAGAGCTGATGCGGAGGCTATGGACGACGAAGCGGCCGAGGAGGGTTCTACGGAGGACGACGCTGCCGAGGAGTTCCCAGCGGAAGTGCCGACAGGCCCCTGGGGCAGACTCAGGGTGACGGCCAGGGTCACGACCGCGGCGCTGGCCACGACCGCCCCGATCAGCGCCCAGCGCAGGACCGGACGGGCCGCCCAACGCCGACGTCGCGCCTTGGCCAGCAGGATCGGCAGCGGCTCATGCCGGTAGCCGCGTTCGCGTGGTCCGGGCTCTCGCAGCGACCGCTCGAGCCGATCGTGATCGGCCATCAGTCAGCCTCCTCGGCAAGCAACTCGCGCACGGTGTCGAGCCCGCGGCTCACGTGGCTGCGAGCGGAGACGGCGGCGATCCCCAGGACGGCGCCGATCTCCTCGAAGGGAAGATCGGAGCGATAGCGGAGGTAGATCGCCAGCCGCTGGCGCTCGGGGAGCCGCTCGACCGCGTCCCAGGCGGCGATGACGTCGACCGGGTCGGCGTGCTGCGGCTGGGGCGCTGGACCCAGGCGATCGAGGAGGCCGCGCACGCGCCGCCGCCATCGGTGCTCGTCCATGCAGATGCGATACAGGGTGCGGAACGTCCAGGCATCCGGCTGCTCGATGCGCGTCCCCGAGTCGAGCGCCGTCCACAGGCGGAGCAGCGCCTCCTGGGCCGCGTCGTGAGCCTCCTCCTCGCCGAGGCCCAGGTGGCGGGCGAAGCCATACAGCTCGCCCCCGCGCCGATCGTGGAGGTCGGCGACGACCGCCCGATCGACCTCGGCGGAGGCCGATTGGTGCGATTCGGCGGTCACGACCGTCGCGACCTGCACCAGCTCCATGCCGCTACGACGCGGGCTGGCCGCGAAACGTTGAGTCCGATGGCCCGGCCGGTCGTCACGACGCGGCGACGGCGTCGGCGAGGAACTGCTCCTGGTAGAGCTTTGCGTACAGGCCCTCGTGCCGCAGCAGCTCGGGGTGGGTGCCCCGCTCGACGATCCGCCCGCGGTCATAGACCAGGATGAGGTCGGCGCGCAGGATCGTCGACAGGCGGTGGGCGATGGCGATCGTGGTACGCCCCTCCATGAGCCTGGCCAGCGCACCCTGGATGAGCCGCTCGCTGACGGTGTCGAGCGCCGAGGTCGCCTCGTCGAGGATGAGGATTCGCGGATTCTTGAGGAGGACCCGGGCGATAGCGATCCGCTGCTTCTCGCCGCCGGAGAGCTTGTAGCCTCGCTCCCCGACCACCGTGTCGTAGCCCTCGGGCAGCTCGAGGATCCGCTCGTGGATCGCGGCAGCGCGTGCCGCGGCCTCGACCTCCTCCATCGTCGCGCCGGGCTTCGCATACTCCAGGTTGTCGAGCACCGAGCTGTGGAACAGGTAGGTCTCCTGGGTGACGACCCCCATGCTTCGACCGAGCGACTCGAGCTGGATCCGGCGGACGTCGATCCCGTCGATGAGCACCGCTCCGGCGTCGACGTCGTACAGGCGCGGGATGAGGTAGGTCGTGGTCGTCTTGCCGGCCCCGGAGGGACCCACCAGGGCGACGAGCTGCCCGCGCTCGGCTGTGAAGGTGACATCGGCGAGGTCAAACGGCCTGACGGGCAGCGGAACTGCCCGGCCCGTTGCCTCCGCCTCAGCCTCCTCGCCGCGGGCCGCGAGCTGCACCGCGCTCGGCGGGTAGTGGAACCCCACGTGGTCGAAACGCACCTCGCCGCCCATCTCGGCTGCGTCCAGGGCCACCGCGTCCGGGACGTCGGTGATCTCGTGGGGCATCTCGAGGTACTCGAAGATCCGGTCGAAGAGGGCGAGCGCGCCCTGGATCTCGATCTGGACGTTCAGCATCTGCCCGAGCGGGAAGAAGATCCGGCTCTGGAGCGTGGTGAACGCAACGATGGTGCCGATGCTGACGTGCGTGTCGCCCCCGATGATCAGCGTCCCGGCCAGGATGTAGACCAGCGCCGGCATGATGCTGAAGAAGGTCCCGATCATGGCGAAGAACCAGCGGCCGAGCATCTGCTGGCGGACCTGCAGGTCGCCGAGGCGGAGCGACTCGCGCTCAAAACGGTCGATGCTCGCGCTCTGCTGGCCGAAGGTCTTCGACAGGAGGATCCCCGACACCGAGAGCGACTCCTCGGTGATGGCGCTCATCTCGGCCATCGACTGCTGCGTGAGCCGGCTCACTTCGCGCCGCACCTTGCCGACCCGGAATGTGATGTAGGCGAAGATCGGGAGCATGCCGAGCGAGAGCGCGGTGAGCCGCCAGTCGAGGATCACCATGGCGATGACCGTGCTGGCGACCGTGGCGGTGTTCGACAGCAGGGAGCTTGCCGTGTCGGTGACCACGGACTGGACCCCGCCGACGTCGTTGCTGATCCGGCTCTGGATCTCACCGGTGCGGGTCTCGGTGAAGAAGCGCAGCGGCATCCATTGCAGATGGCTGTAGAGCGCAACGCGCAGGTCGTTCATGACCCGCTGGCCGACCAGGTTGGAGAGGTACGACTGGCCGACGCCGATGAGGCTGGTCACGATGGGGAGCACGATCATCAGGCCCGATTCGAGATAGAGCAGGCCGAGGTCGCGCGGGCCAGTCAGGTTGTCAATGACCAGCTTGATGAGGATCGGGTTGATGACGCCGATGGTGGCGGTAACGAGGATGGCGACGCCGATGACCAGCAGCCGGCCCCGGTATGGCCGGAAGAAACCAACGATCCGGCGGAATGTCTCTCCGCCGGTGCCCGCCCGACGGGTGAGGTCGGGCTCCGTGCCGCCCCAGTGCCCGCCTCGCCCGCGCATCATGTCGCGAGAGCCACTCAGGTGAGGAGGATCGACAGGAAGGCCTGCGCCGATGCCATCCCGACTGGCTCTCCTGCCTCCGCCGATCGCTCCCGGACCCGCCGCTCGGTCGCCTCCCAGTCGCCGATCTGGCTGGCGTGGCAGCGCAAGGCGGCGAGGGCGGTCTCCATCTGCTCGGCGACGTCGACCCACAGGTTGGGATGCTCGACGCCGGTGACGAGCACCTGGCGTGCCTTCCACGGCTCGAGCCCCTCACCGAGGAGCTCGGGGAAGTTGAGGCGGTCGCGGGCGGCGGGATAGACCGCCGAGAGGGTCGCCTCGCCGGTCGCGAGGTGATCCGGATGGGCGATGAACGGGTTGCCGTCCACGCGGCGCTGCGAGTTCTGGGCGATGACCACGTCTGGCCGGAAGTGGCGGATCTGGCGGACGATGTCGCGACGCAGCTCGAGCGACGGCGTGAGGTAGCCGTCGGGGTAGCCGAGATGGACGATCTCGCTGACACCCAGGACGTCGGCGGCGGCGCGTTGCTCGCCGACGCGGGTGGCGGCGAGCTGCTCGGAGGTGACCGCTGGATCCTCGGTTCCCTTGCCGCCGTCGGTCGTCACCACGTAGTCGACGCGCGCGCCCCTGGCGCGGAGGGCAGCGATGGTGGCACCTGCCCCGAACTCCGCATCATCGGGATGGCTGATGACGACCAGCACCCGCTCGAGCGGTTCAATGAGCTCGTGGCGTTCCATCTCGGGCATCTCGTTGCCCATGGTAACGAATTCGGCGGCCAGGTCCTGTCAGGTCAGCTGGGGTCGCCAGGCGCACAAGGGAGCGCCGCAGGGGGGAACCACGGCACTCCCGACCAGAGTGTACGCAGGACCGCAATCGGGCCCGCCGGGGATCACTCCCCGAACATCGTGAGCTGCTCGCCGCCACCCTCCACGAGCGGGTCGAGCCCCATCATCGGCTCGAGCATGTCCAGGCTCGCCGCCTCGCGGGAGGCCAGTGCCTCGAGGTGCTGCCACTTCAGAAAGTGCCAGTTCTGGCGCTCGAGCTCACTGCGCAGCCACGGGGAACGCGCGAGCTTCAGGCGCACGAGCTCCGTCCGCTCCGCGGGCAGGACGAGGATGCGAGCCTGGCGATCGGATGGAGGGATCTCCCGGCCGCGGCGAAGGACGGCGTCGCCGAGCATCGCCGTCCATTCCACCTCGATGAGGAAGGCGAGCCGACCTCGGACGTACCAGATGGCGTCGACCGCCCCGAGCGCCTCCGCGGGAGCGCGGACGACGAGAGGCAGGTAGGCGCGCCGCTCGTCGTCTCCCAGGCGGTCGCCGAGGAGCGCGCCACCGACCCGCTTCTCCTGCTCGTGCCTGCTGATCCAGACTCGCAGGCCGAGCCGATGACCGTAATCGGCGAGGAGGGCGAGCAGGCGGCCGTGGTCCTCGAATCTGGCACCGAGCTCCTCTTCCGTCCGGAGCGAGCCCGACTGGTCGACGCGCGCGTAGGCGCCCAGGCAGGCACGCACGAGCTCCTCGTCGGGCGCCTGCAGGCCGGGGAAGAGACGATAGATGCGGTCGAGGAAGGCGGGCTCGTCGAGGCGCCCCGCGGTGGTCAGGATCGAGAAGGTCGCCCATTCGACCCGATCGGCGAGGGGCTGCTCGGCAAGGTCGGGCTCGCGCAGCCACCAGGCAGGGTGATCGGCATCGCCGAGTCGCACGAGGCTCGGGTGCTCGTCGCGCCACAGCTCCTCGCGCAGCAGCGTCGCCAGCAGGCCGACGCCGGCCACGCGCTCCCCCCGGTCGGCCGCGTCCTCCTCAGGCGGCGCCTGGGCCGCATGCCCGGCGATCGGTCCCTCCGAGGTCTCTCGGGGCAGCGCAAGCCGCCGCAGCAGCCCCGAGCCGGCCAGCTCGAGGAGCACGGCGCAGGTGAGGCGGGTCAGGTCGGCCGGCTCACCCCGATCGCGAAGGAGGGCCACCGCCGCGTGGTCCACCGCTGTGGCGAGCTCCGGATAGGTGAGATGTCCCCCGTCGACCCCGAGCTGCAATGGGCGAGCCCGTACGGCCGACCGCAGCCGGTCCTCGCCGGATGGCTTCCGGAGGTGCACGGCGACCCCGCTCCCCGAGCGCTGCGACTGGCGCGGGATCAGCGCCTTCAGCTCGAGGCCCGCGGCCGCTCCCGCGACGGCGACGGTCAGCAGCCGATCGGGGTCGTCGCCGTCGAGGAGGACGTTGAACCAGCCCCCCGGACGCAGCGCGGACGCGGCGGATGCGATGGCGTGGCGCAGGGCGGTCGCCTCGGCACCGTCGGAGGCGATCGGCGCGGTGCCGAACAACGGCTCGAGCCGAAGGGTCTCGGCCGCCTCGCGACCGATGAGCCACGCGGTCGCGAGGTACTCGAAGCTGAGCTCGTCGACAGAGGCCGGCAGCGGCGGGGTGCCGAGCACGAGGTCAATGCCATCGGGCGGCAGGTACTGCCCGGCGACCGCCGGCCGGCTGCGAATCCAGAGCACGTTCGCGGCGCTCACCCCGCCGAGGTCGTCGACATCGGTCGCAAACCGCGCGGGGCGGCGCTCGCGCCCAAGTGCGGCGATCGCCGTCCGCACGTCCCGGAAGGACGCCTCGAACAGCTGCCAGACGTTCATCTCGCGCTGGTGCCGGGACGCCGGCTGTCGGACATGGCCGGCGCTGATCCGCAGCGACGCGACCCGTCCGGGATAGCCGTTGAGACGGCTGGCGGGGAGCAGGCAGGCCGCCAGGGCGAGGCGGAAGATCGAGAGCAGGGCCGGGTCCCGCAGCTCCGATTCGATCTTCGAGGCGATGGCCTGGATGGCGTACAGGTTGCGCGGCGTATACAGCGCAACGAGCTCGTCGGCGAGCTCGACGTGATCGTCGAGGACCGGGAATCGGTCGCGCAGCAGCTGCACGTGCGGGCCCTGGCGCACCTCGGTCGCCGCCCCGGGATTGGCGGGCTCCGGGTGGACGGTCGACTGGAAGCGCGGTGCGCCCGTTCCCGCCTCATGGCTGCCGACCGGCGGATCGGGCTGGTCCGGCTCGGGCGGTGGCGGCCCGCCGGCCTCGCCGAGGCTCGGGATCGGATCGGCGGTCAGGCCGCCGGTGAGACCCACCGGCGCCGGCGGCAGGTCGTCCTCTGCCGCGGCCGGGACCGGCGTCACCCGGATCTCGCGCGATGCCGCCAGGCTCGGGTCGATCCCGAGCTTGGCGAGATCGGTCTCGTCGACCGGCGCCACGCGTTCCTCCGGGCCGCCGACGCTGATATCGCAGCTCGGGCAGCGGTAGACCTTGCGACCGGGGGCCTCGCCGTCTCGTGGCCAGATGAACTGGTTGCCGACCACCGGACGCCGGCACGCCGCGCAGCGCGTCGCGTACAGCTCCTCGATGTGCTGCCGCAGGGGCACATCGACCCGGCGTGACGCGGCGAGTTGTGCGAAGGCGGCATCGAGGGCCGCCGCCTCGGGGGCCAGCAGGAACGCCTGGGCGGCCAGCTGGGCGAACGGGCTCGGATCGGCGGCGATTGCGCGCATCCCGTTGGCGATCGCGCGGCGGGCGGTCCAGCCGGTGCCCGCCCATGGATCAAGGACTGTATCGCCGGGTGAGGCGAAGGCGGCCAGTTCCGCGTCGAGGACGTTATCGGCCGGGGAGGGGAAGTAGCGCTCCAGGAGCGCGAGCCCGGGGAGGCGTCGGGGAAGGACCACGTGGTCCAGGCTCCTCCGCTCGGCGGGCTCGCTCATCGGCTCCTACGGTTCTTCGAGCAGCTCTTCCTCGAGCTCGGGCTCGGTGGAGAACTCCGGGAGGGTCGTATCGAGCTCCTCGACCTCCTCGGGCTCCTCCTCGAACTCTTCGCTCTCCTCCTCGTCATCGTAGCGGAGTGCGGACCCCTTCATGTACGGTCTGACGTCACTGGTGCGGCTCGTGCTGCTGCCCGGGAAGGAGACCTTCCCGAAGTTCGCGGGGTGCGAGAACGTTTCGCGGATGATGATCCGCACCTCGTCGCGGTTGAGGATCGTGATCGCCGCCTCGTAGCGGTTCCCGCCGTTCATCAGCTTCACGAGCCGGGTTCCCACGCGCGGCTCGACCTGGCCGATCTCCGCCTCGCCGATGGTGGCCATCAGCTGCTCCCCCGCCGGACTCAGCACGACCTGGTCGCCGGGCGAGAGGGGCGCCAGCCGGTCGGCGCTCGCCAGATTGATGAGGCGCGCATGCCCGGTCTTGCCCATCTCCTCGATGAACAGGGCCGCGGGCGCCTTCTCCGTCTTGCCATCACCCGCCGCCGGGCTCGTCTCGCCGCCGGACCCCTGCTTGACGAGCATTCGCAGCCGCTCGACGTTACGCTCCGCGATGCGGTTGGTGGCGTCGCGCGCCAGTGCCTGCTCATACGCCTCGAGCGCTTCGGCATGCCGACCCAGCTCCGCGAGCGCCTTGCCGAGGCGGTTGTACGCGTCGGTGTCGGGCCCGAGCTCGAGGAGTTCGTGGTTGGCCGCGACGGCCGCCTCCCAGTCGCCCCGCGTGGCGTGGCCGATCGCCAGGTCGGCGAGCTGGCGCCGCTGGCGGTTGGCGGCGTCCATCTCCCCAATGCTCATGGATTCAGCTCCCGTCTCCGGGTTCCTCGGATACATGGGAAAGCCCTCGGCGCAGGTCGCCCCGGCCAAAGGCGCCTTGTTGTAGCACCGACCCCCCGGCCTGTCAACGCGATCCGGCCGATCCGCCGCTCTTCACGACGTCTCATTCCAGCCGGGCCGATATCAGGGCTGGCGCATGAGCAATGCGACGACGAGTCCGAGGATCGCCAGGCTGCCGAATTCGACCGCGACCGAGCGCCATGACGAGCCATCGTCGAGCGCATCGGCGGCCCCGCCCCAGGCATAGAAGAAGATGGCGACCACCGCCTGGCCGACGAGCCCGGGCAGGTTGAGGAGCATCGTGGCCGCGATCGCCTGCGCGACGGCGAGGGCGTGGAGCAGGCCCTGTCCCACGCCGTGAACGCCGAACCGGCCTCTCGCCTCCGCCGCGCGCAGCCCGAGCAGCAACGCCGCCAGGACGACCAGCGCCATCGGCGGCGGCCAGGCATCCGCCGGGAAGACGGCGCCGACGCCGACGGCGGTGCCGAACAGGATTCCGCTCAGGGTGAGGTCGAGCATCCACCGCTCCCCTGCCTGCAGGCGACCACGGAGCTCGATCCAGAGCACGATCCAGAGCAGGATCGCGACGAGCGGGACGACGAAGAGGGCGATGTCGGCGGGAATCGCGCGTCCGCCCAGGGTGGCGGCCACGCCGGCCAGGGCGAGCGTCGTGTAGCGTGCCAACCCGAGCGCTGGCCGTGCCGGGCCGA
>Ga0070730_10002247_pt1 | contig 17755 bp, 18 predicted proteins | sample Coa_R1_3_FD_66447 | JGI IMG/M metagenome (GOLD analysis project Ga0070730, IMG submission 66447) | Surface soil microbial communities from Centralia Pennsylvania, which are recovering from an underground coalmine fire - Coalmine... | ecosystem: Environmental > Terrestrial > Soil > Unclassified ... | reverse complement strand
CCTGTGGATTTGTGGACGACGCTACGCCTCGCCCACAACCCCACAGGCGCAGCTACTACAAGCAGCGGACATTTGATGAGCTACGAAAGCCGGACATCTTCACGTGCTATCGACACAGGCCAGGACAGGCGGCCATAGCGGCGGGCTATCCGGAAGTGAGCGCGGTGGTTGGCGAGGGAAGGGCGGCGGTTGTGATGCTGGTCCAATGCTACGCTACGATGCGGCGGCGGAACAAAATTATAACCCGACAAGCTAAAATGTAGCGAAAATTTGAATCGCTTTCATCCCGCAAACAACCGCATATGGTCGGTGCTCGCACTCGTTAGGAGGGGCTATAGTCAGATGACCGCATTGCAACGCTTGAAGCTCGTCTCAACCGGTATTTACTGGGTTTTTGCTCTTCTATTTGCGTTCATGATAGGTCGCATTACAGTTGATTTTGACTGGGCCTCCTTCCAGTCAGTTCTTGTGATCAGCGGCACGGTCTATGGCGTTTCCGCCGCTCTATGGTGGGCGTTGGCGCAGTTCTAGCGGGGCCGAACGAGTGAGGCCCGCGGTCAAGCTTGATCGCGATCAAGCTCCCTTCCGCCTCTAGTAGGTCGTCCGGTGCGATCGGTGGCGCCATCGGCGGGTTCGGAACCGGGATGGTCAAGGCCATGCGGGCTCAGGGGATCGCGAAGGTCGACGATCTGCTGACGCGGGCGTTGGCGTAGACGGGTACTAGCCGCACGCAATCTAGAGAAGGGTGGCGTTCGTCCGGATATTGTCGATGTCGTGGGGATCGGCCGTCGTGCGATGGGGATCAAGAAGCTTGTCGAGAGCTGCTCGAAGCTCGGCTCTCTCGTCGGGTGTGGGGTGCGTCCCAGCGTCGAACAGCGCGTTAGTAGCGTCGATCAGCCCACGATAGGTGGGTTCCGTGCTGGCATTTGTCATTTTGCTTCTCCGATAACGGTGAAGCACGTCATCGCTCGACCCCCAACGGCGAGACGGGCGGCGGGTCTGACGGCGACGAGGTCACCGAAGTGATAAGTTCTGGACTGGCGCAATGTTCCTGCGACCCGCCGATCGTCTCTGGCGAGATGTTCGACTAGAAGCGGTCGCTGGGGCGGACACCGCTACGGTGAAGCGACCTCGGTGAATTGGTCCACCTTGAGCGAGCCAATCGGCGAGCCCTTGAAGCTCACAGCCATGTCGTTTGTCATGAGCAAATTCTCGGCTCGTGAATGTCGGCTTGCCGGCCGCCAGCGCCCGACGGCTGAGGACCTGCTGCGGACGTTGCACAGTGAGCGACGCGACCTGACAGGTCTGCCCGGCGCGCATCCTCGTTGTGTCGCAACCTCACAACGGAGGGGCCGCCACTCGTCAGCGAACCGTGTGATATACTTAAGGCAATGTCGGGTGAGCATGCCTCCACGCCCATCGATCTCGCTCGCGAGCCGTCGTTCGTCCTGGCTGGAGTCCGCGTGCATCCCGCGACCCTGGAGGTCCTCGGTTACGAGGGGCGCGAAGTGCTGGAGCCGCGGGTCATGCAGGTTCTGGTGGCCTTAGCGCGGTCTGCCGGCGAGGTGGTCTCCCACGACGCCCTAAATGCGCTCTGCTGGGGCGGCCGGATCGTGGGGGAGGACGCGCTTTCGCGCTGCATCTCCCGGCTTCGCCGCCTTTCGGACGCGTTTGGCGGTTTTGCGATCGAGACGGTGCCGCGCGTCGGCTACCGCCTGAGCGGGATGGCGCAAGCCCCTCCCGCCCCTGCGCCGGGCGGCAAGCCCTCAATCGCCGTGCTCCCGTTCGCCAATCTCTCGGACGAGCCGGGGCAGGACTACTTCGTCGACGGCATGGTCGAGGAAATCGCCACGGCCCTCACCAGGGTTCGTTCGTTGTTCGTTATCGCCGGCGGCTCTGGCTTGTCGCTGAAGGGGCAGGAGCTCACGCCGCAGGAAGCAGGACGTCGTCTGGGGGTGCGCTACCTCCTCGACGGGTCCGTCCGTCGTGCCGCCGAGCGCGTCCGCATTTCGGTGAACCTGATCGACGCAGTCGACGGCGTGCAACTTTGGGCCGACCGTTTCGACGGCGCCATGACCGACATCTTCAGCCTGCAGGACGACGTGGCGCTGTGCGCCGCCTCTAGGATCGAACCGCGAGTTCAGGCCGCGGAGGTGCGGCGAGCCCAGACGAAGCCGGCCGCCCACCTGGACGCGTACGACATCTACCTGCGCGCCATGGCGCTCCTACGAGGCGTCTCCCGGGAGCGCATCCGGCAGGCGCAGCTCCTCTTTGAACAGTGCCTTGCGCTGGATCCGCGCAATGCGCGTGCGCTCGTATCCTGCGCGGAGAGCCTCAGCCTCGTGGTCGCCAACGGCTGGACCGCCGACGAGGACCGGCTGCGCGCCCTGGCGCGCCAGCATATCCAGGCCGCCCTGGCACTCGCGCCGGACGATGCCGAGGTGTTGGCCCTCGCTGCCGCCGCCCTGATGAACCTCCAAGAGGACCTCCCCACCGCTCGCGCGCTCGCCGACCAGGCCCTGGCTGTCAATCCGGGCTACGTCCTCGGCTGGCTTGTGAGCGGGTGGCTCAGGGCGTTCAGCGAGCCCGACATCGCGGTCGAGCACTTCGAACACTGCCTCAGGCTCGACCCGCTCTCGGGCCGTTACGCGGGGACGCTCACAGGACTAGGGGTGGCCCGAATGGGTCAACGCCGTATTGAGGACGCTATCCCGTTGTTCCGGCAGTCCGCGCAGCTGTCGCCGGGGTACCCCACGAACTACGGGATGTTGGCCGTCTGCCACGCTCACCTGGAACAGTTCGCCGAGGCTCGGGAGGCCGCCGTCAAGTTCCAGGCGACCGCCGGCGGGGATGTGCGGGATTGGGCAGAGCGCGTGGGCGGAGGCTTTATGAAGTCGCGGCTCGCACGCATGGATTTCGACATCTAACCCGCCGATTAGCTACCTATCTGCTCACGTTCCGCTTTTTCCCCCCTCTGCCGACCTTCGCGACGTCCGCTTACGGGCACGCTCACAGTAGCCGTTGCGCGATGAGCCGCAATCAGACAAGCGGTTGCACATGAGCCGACGCTATCGTTTGGGAAGGTCGCGCGTCGAGTCTGGAGCTGTCGGCGGCCAAGCCGGGGGAAGCGTGTTGCCTCACATCTACTGGTCGGCTCTGAATTGGGAGGCGTTCGCCACACTCGCGACTGGCTTCGCCGCCGTGGCGGCAGCCTTCACGGTGGGCCGCAAGCAAGTCGCGATCGCAGAACAACAGAAGGAAATCTTGTCTAGGCAGGTGGCCCTCGACGAATTAAAACTTCGGTCAGAACTATTCGAACGCCGGTTCGCGGTCTACGAAGCCACTCGGTCATTCTTGTCCGAGATTATGGTCAACGGGGATAAGGTGCGCTCCGAATGCGAGAGCCAATTTTTAATTGCTCTAGACCAATCAACGTTTCTGTTTCACGCCGAAGTGCGCCAGACGCTCTTGAAGCTATGGGAGGAGTACTGTGGGTATGGAGCACTCAGGCGTATCATGACAGCGACATACGAATCACACGGACACTATGGTCAAAACAACCCCCAGAAAGAGGCAGATTACCTGACGTCGTTCGACAAGTCGCTCAGGTCACTCGGCGAGCTGTTCGATGAGATGAGGCTAGCCTGAAGGATAAAGCATAGACCCAGGTGGCCGCTCAATCTAATCGCTGTCGCGCCCGCGGGTTCCGTTTGGCTCTCAACCTCGGCGAACTTGACCGATCGGGAGGCTTCCGGCGTTCTACGTGCCGTGACGAACGACCGCCCGCGCCGCTACCCCTACGCAGTCGCCCTGACGAAGGTAAAGGGCGGCTGGAAAGTCGACATCGCGATTGAGAAGCCCTCGCGCGCTGAGGCCGACAAGACGAGCCTCTGGCTGCTCGGGCAGTACGGCGACGCCGGCTCGATCACGCTGGAGCGGGAGCTTGTCAGCGGCGAGGTGTTGGACGCGGCGGCGCTGAAACGCTGAACGCTGGCGGTTGCGGTAGCGGATATTGAACTTGAAGGCTAACATCGACGTGTGGTCCCAGGAGGTTCGCCCCTGACGCAACATGATCCGGTCGCCGTTTCAGCAGCAAGTGCGGCCTGGCAACAGGTGTGGGCCACGTGGGCGGGCGCTATCGCGAACGCTGCGGTTGTGGTCCTCATCGCTTGGCTGACATACGGGCGAGAGGGACGTCGTGACCGCCAGCGACGCGGTGCCACCATCGAGAGCGTAAGATACGCCCAGTGGCTTGTAAGTAGCACATTTGATCGCCTTGACCGACAGAAGGCGCTGGAAATCGACCTTGAGCAATTGAGGAAGGAGTACCGGTTGGCCGAGGCCGCCATCGCCAACGTTCAAAGCGGAGACACGATGGACGCTGTGCTGGCCAAACTCATCCAGGAGACGGTGACATACATCCAAGTGCTTCTGACCGATCTAGACGAGCGCCAGGAGTTAAACAAAGTGACGGCCACGCAAGACTATTTGAGATCTGTGAGGTGGATGGCGGGCAACATGAAAATCACGCTTGACTTGGCGACCAGCGACTTTGGCAAGAGGTTCCGCGAGGGTGGAACGAGCGGCGTTCCCTAGAGGCCGGCCGCCCCGCCGACTCCGCACGCGTAACCAGCCCATCACGCTCATTGGTGAGTACGCGACTTAGGCCACAGGAGACGTCCACCCTCCCCCTTTGCCCTGACGGAGAAGGCAGGCGAGGCGTCGAACCGCCGGCCGACGCGATCCCTCAGTCCTTCGGGCCCCCATAGTCCGACTGCGCCGGCCTCCTGGCGTAGAAGTCCGGCTCCCCCGTGAAATGGTAGGCGGCGGAGTCCAACGCCTTCACGACCGCCGACAGGATCAGGTAGTCGGGCCCAAACGGTCGATAGCTGTTCTGCATGGCTAGGAGCTTGCTTCGGAGGGGCGCGAGTTCACTGAACGCGGCCTTGGGGACGACAAGTCCAACGTAGCGCATGCGGACCATGGGAGCCTCCTAGCGGCGATTATGCCGGACTTGACGGATACAATCGCCCTCCTAGCTGGATGTTCCCACTTCGTTCTCATCCGTCAGCGAGAGTCAACGTGTGTGGGTAACTCGCTGCGCGCGCCGATCAGGCGGGACAGTTGCTCGCCATACGCGGATCACATCTGTCGGAACTATGGTGGGGCAAAGATCCCCACTGGATGACCGAGTCTTCCACCGGTGGCGCCGTTGCTGGCGGGGCTATCGTCAGTTGCGGCGGGGTGACCGCATGAGATGGTGAAGGCCGCTTCGGGCCGGATCGGGCGGGGCTAGCTGGAGCGGCTGTCGCAATATCCGGGCTTGAGGCTGTGGCCTCCGCAGTAGGCACTGCGGAAGCGGGGGCCGCATTCGTCGCGACAGGGGCGGCCGGCCCATGGTAGGTTTGGGAGTGAAGTTCGTGCGTCGCGGCAAACACCAGAGCGACCGTGCCTCCAGTGAGAAAGAAGACCCCCGGTCCGACGTCCACAAAGTGGATTTTCCAACCCTTACCGCTGGCTTCCGCGCTGGACGCTCTGTCAATTCCACGTCTGAACAGATCGTAGCCCATCCAGATCGCGAACCCGCCGACGAGCGCGACGATTAGCAGGATGACGCCTTTGATCGTGACGGGATCAAACATGTTGCCCCCCGACTATCGAAGGCGACCCCACACGGGCTCGGAGATGCCCGGCGGCCCAGTTCGATCAGATCCCGTTCAAGCCCTCTACCATCGAGCCAGGCGCCTGGCGTCCCGGTTAAGGAATGGCAATTCACCTGACTGGCTCAAAGCGAACCTTCCATTGGCCTTCTTCCGTGACTGACTGGGCCGTGTCCACGATCAAGCTAGCATGGCGAGCGGGGTCGGCGGCGGGCCGGGGCGCACACCGCTCGCCATAAAAGCCTAGATCTCAAGTCGGGAACGTGGCCCGACTTCTGCACCGATAGAGAGCCTTGGCTACGACTGCCGCGCTGAAGCGCAGAACCGTGCAGGCGGATAGTCGCTGGGACCGCGGGTCTGGTCATTAGAACTCCTGCCCCCGTTTTCACGCCGTTTCACGCGCGTACGCGTGTGAAGGCCCGGACCGGTTTCGGCGATTTCGGCGCATCACCGCGCCTACACCAAATAGGCTAACGACCACCGAAATCCAGGTCGAGGGCTCAGGGACGCCGGGAGGGCCAGGAACCGAGTATCCCGCAACGACGCCGGCGTCGTTGATGCCGCTCGGGAGGGTGTAGGTTGACCCTGGAGGGTTGATGGTCGCGTAGACCCCGCCAGATTCAATGAAACCTAGGGTACTGCCAGCACCGGTCTTGAAGTATCCCGCGACGGCACCGGAGTCGCTGATACTGGTCACGACGCTGTAGGATGCCCCTGGAGGGTTGATGGTAGTATATACGCCGCCGGACTCAATGAATCCCAGGAGGTTGCCAGCGCCGTTCTTGAAGTACCCCGCAACGGTGCCGGCGTCATTCATACTGCTCACATAGCTGCTTAACGCTCCCGGAGGGTTGATAGTCGTGTAGACTCCGCTGGACTCAACGAAGCCTTGGAAGCTACCAGCACCGGTTTCGAAGTATCCCGCGACGGAGCCCGAGTCGTTTATACTTTCAATATTGCTGTAAACGGCTCCCGGAGGGATGATAGTCACGTAGACGCCGTCCGACTCAGCGAAGCTAAAAAAGCTACGAAGATCGAATGAGACAAGTCCGGCCACGGCCCCGGAGTCGTTAATACTGGTCAGGACGCTGTAAGACGCGCCCGGCGGGTTGATAGTCGTGTAGACCCCGCCAGACTCCACGAAACCCACGAAGTAACCAGCACCGCTGGCGAACCAACCCGAGACGGTGCCTGAGTCGTTAATGCTGGCCACATAGCTGTCTAACGCCCCCGAGGGGTTGATGGTGGTGTAGACGCCGCCGGACTCAACGAAGCCAAGGCCGCTACCGACACTCGAGGTGAAGCCTCCTGCGACGGTGCCGGAGTCGTTGATACTGCTCACGCCGCTGTACGATGCCCCAGGAGGGTTAATGGTCGTGTAGACGCCGCCCGACTCCACGAAACCTGCTGCTTCCGCTGACGAGACAATGCCGACGGCTGCGCTTACGGCGATCGCCACGAACCTGAAGGCGGAGTTGATGATGTGCCCCCTTACGCGTCGGGCGCTCGCTGCGGCCGACTGATCCGCACCAAGGTCAATCTTCCCGCCACGCGTCAAGGCCGAGACTGCGCAATCCTTGCGACCCGGGCGAAGATGACGGTCTGGTCTGGGTGCGGCCGGTCCCGCCACCGAGCTGGCGGCTATGCTGAAGCAGCTTCGGTGAACGGCTCCACGATAAGCGAGCCCGCGGGCGATCCCAGGAACGTCGGGGCCATGTCGTTTGCCGGGTTCAGCCACTCCGCCCACTGATCCGGGCGCAACACGACCGGCTCGCGGTCATGGTAGGTCGACTGATCGGGGCCCGGCGCTGAGGTGAGGAAGACGAAGCTCTCGACCTGACCATCGGGCAGGCGGGCGCGTTCCCAAAGGCCCGCCAGCGCGAACGTAGACCGCCCGGGTACGGTGAACCGCCACATGAGCTTGCGACCCTTGGGGTTGGCTGGGTCCGTCGTCCACTCGAAATACTGGGTTGCGGGAACAAGGCAGCGGCGTCGCGCATAGGGACCTTTGAAGTTGGCGAGCGTCGAGACGGTTTCGGACCGCGCATTCGTGTTGAGCCCCTTGAAGTCCTTCAGCGGCCCCTTGTGAAACCACGGCACAAGGCCCCAGCGGATCACCGCCAGCTCCAGTACGCTATCGACGGGCCGGATGATCGGTGCGCGGTCGGTGGGTCTGATCTGGTCGAGCGGCGCGTTCGGCGCCAGGCCATCCCACCGGATCGGCCCGAGGTCTGAAAACTCGTCCGGCAGGGCGTTGAGCGGGTGCTGGTAGCCGTACCGGTTGCACATCCGCGAAAGTTGGCTGGTCAATGCCGATATGTCTATGCTGCCCGCGCTGTTGGAGGGGGCCATGACAGGCACGCGGCGCACCAACTCTCGGTTGCGGGCGTCCGGTTGGCGCACGTCCTGAACAACGCTCTCCGAGGCGCTTGGCGGTGAGCGGCGCCTCTCTTAGGGTTGGGGCTTCGGTGGATGCGGACGAAGCTGTAGAGGGCGACCCCGCGCTGGCGTGGCGCCTTGTTCGGATCGCCAACCCTCGCGATGCCCCACCTAAACTTGACCCATCGAGACACTTCCGGCGTTCCATGATTTCGTGACCGACGGCCGCCGCCGCCACTACGCCTTCGCCCCGAAACGGTGAATCGCGGCTAAAGGTCAGCCACGTTCTCGATTTTCCATCGCGAGGGCAGGCCGACAGGCACAGCTCGGCCCTCTTAGCGCGCCACGGCGACGCGCACCGTGGGCGCTGCGCGGTGAACCGCAATCAGACAAGCGGTTGCACATGCGCCTTGCCCCTAGCTTGAAACGGTACACACGTGCACAATAGCCATTTTACTGGATTAGAACATTGGCAGGCAACCCCAGCCCTTCAGTTCTTTCGAGCACGTTAATGGTGGCTGCAACGCTATTGGCGGCGCTTGCGGCAGTAGCGTCGGCATATGCTGCCTTTAGGCTGGAGAGAGCCAGTTTCACAGTGCAGCTGTTCAGCAAGCAGGTAGATGCAGTTGCAGAATTGAATGATTTGGAGGGTAACTTTACACTCAATAGTGAAGGACGTGTATTATCACGTTTCCCCAGTCAACCAAGAGACGATATGCCACTCACTATTGAGAAGAAAGTCGATGAGCGGGGATCTGTTCTGATCGATCCGGCCGATATAGAAATGGTGAACAGACGCGCGAAGGATATTGTTGATAGAGACGAAAAGATGATAATAGCGTTCGCTAGACTACAGCTTATATCTCCCAGTTCTATCGCTTTAATTGCACGTGCCTTGCAGAGCGATATTTATAACTACGACGAATACATATTGGGAGAGGCTAGATTCGTCACTGAACAAGGCGTATTTGATGCCCAATGTTCCAACATGAGCGATAAGACACAATGTGCAGTTGAAACATTCGAATTGACTTCATCAGCTCGCAGAGATATTGATGCGGATTTCGTAAGAGGATTTAACCAAATCGACTATTGTGTTTACGAGCAATTATCAAGAGGTAATATGCTTACAGAAAGTTTCGAACATGATTGCCTTCTGAAGAAACGCTCTTAGTGGGCCGCATTCAGTATTACGGGCATGGCCGTCGGCTCAACTCCTGAGCTTCCATGCGGCGGCAACCATGGAATTGCTAACCAGCGGTCGTTAGCCGACGCTGGCCTCTGATGAGGCGACGGCCTCGCGACGCATGAACGGACGCAGAAAGGTATGGGTTTCGGAGTGTGCGCCCTATTCCGCTAAGCTCGCCGAGGACCCGGGTCGCGCGCGCAAGGGGGGTGATGAGGGACGCTAGGTCGAGCTCCGGCGGTGGCAGGGTTTTGGGACAAACGCCATAACGCCATCGAGCGTCACGACAAGATCGTCGCTGGGCGAGGTCCGGAAGTCGTCGGGGATCAATCTGCGCTCCAAAGCGCAATTCGGCTGACCGAGTTTCATTTGGACGCCAAAAGTGAAATTGGCCAGCGCGAGTTGCATTCATCGCCGTCTGAGCCGCACAAGGATCGGTCCACCCGAAGCGGCGCAAAGGGGCGCTTGACCATGACCAGCCTTCCCGTCCCCGTGACGGACGAGCAAGCCAGGGCCTTTCAGGAAGGGGCAAAGGTCGTCGGCCAATCCATTGACGCGGCGAAGTCGCTGGTCGGGTGGATCGGCAAGATTCTCGGGACGATCCCGGAAGACCTCGTAGGCCTCGCCCTCGGCGATGCGCTTCACATCAAGCGAGCGGAAAACTTCGTCCAGATCGCCGCTAGGGCGCAGGGGCGCCTAGACGCCCGCGGCGTCTACCAAACCGTCGACGTTCCGCCGGCCGTGGCGATACCGCTCATCGAGGCTGCCTCAGATGAGAGCCGGGAGGAGCTAGTCGACCTGTGGGCGAGGTTACTGGCTGCGGCGATGGACCCGTCGCGAGCGAATGACGTGCGCGGGCCATTCATTCGGATGGTCAAGACTATGGACCCGGTGGACGCGATCGTTCTGCACGCAGTTCAAGAAATCGTGGCTACGCATCAACCTGCCACGGTGGTTACCGTGGGGGAAGCCTGTGCCCTGGGTGAAGACAAGATCGAAGTTGCTTTTGCGAACTTGATTGAATCGGGCCTACTGGCGGCAGGGGACGTGAACACTCACGGTGAGCGCCCCGCACGCGTCTACTCAAGCTACCCTACTGCAACTGGACGTGAACTATTGCGCACGCTAACTGACTAGGACGCGTGCCGGCGCTCAAGCGCGACTCGCAGGCGGAGTCAGGGCTCGGGTCAGGCCTCCGACTGCGCCGGCGCCAGCGCCGGTGCCTCGAAGGCCCTCAGCTTGACGCATCGGGACACTTCGGCGTTCTAGGTGTCATGACCGACCGCCCCCGCCGCTATCACTACGCCATAGCCGTCGAGCGCGTCCGTGGGGGCTATAAGGCCGTGATCGCCATCGAGTACCGGAGCCGGGGTGAGGCGGACAAGGGCAGCCTACGGCTCATGGCGCACCACGAGGACACCGCCGCGATCACGCTGGACCACGGCGAGGTGCTGGACGCAGCGGCGCTGAAGCCTTGAGTGGCTACCATGCAACCCGCGTCTGGGCCCAGGGGATTGTTACATATCCGGGCTGAGACGATCTCGGCGATCGGCCGCCCTCCGCATTGCGTTCGAACTCTTGACCCGGCGATAGACTACGTCGTCTCGCTCGCGGATCTCGACGGCTGTGTGAAACACTGACGACGCGAGGTTCTCGACGGCGCGAGCGATGGCGGCCTCCTCATCTGCACAGAGGATGAAGGTGAGGGTGGGCACGTTGAAGCGCATGTCAGTGGTGAACAAACTGTAGGCCCGAACCACGTCCTTCCTCCTGGCGCGAGAAAGATCGCCCGCTCTGGCGTTGCACACAATACGGGGGAACTCAGCGCGAGCGCGGGCGCACAATAAGTCAAGGACGGGTCGCGATCAACTCACCGCGACCCGTCGACAGCCCGTCGGGGGGGTGCTTCGAGGCTGCCGTCAATAACAGAAGCCCACATAGTGTTCATATCATGACGCTACCGTTCTCAAAGCAGAAACCGTGTGAGCCACACCGCGTGGATTACTCATCTCGCACTTATGTTTGACGTTTTACACAACTAAGGGATGCCCCGCCTCTCCATTCCCGAGAACGATGGCCACCTCGTCTTTGCGATGTCATTTTCAAGGAGCCTCGGCGGCGTAGGCGCTTCCAGCGGCGAGCGCGTTAAAGGGCTGGGAGACCTCTCGCCCGACGTCGCAGGACCACACCCACGCCGCCGGCGCCGATGAGCATGAGAGCCCAGGCAGCGCCCGCCATCACGGCGCCTCTAACGGTTTCGTCGGTCGCAAGGGGGCCCCTTCCTAGCTAGGCTTGACGGTCGCGATTGTGTCCCCGAACGCTGATGGTGGACCGCCGGTTCCGAGTCAGGAGAAGGAGGCCGGCCTAGCTGAATGAAACCATCGGGCCTCACCGCGTGATAGATGCGCTTATCGCCCTCAACGGGTGAACTGGGCCGCGCGGGAGCGCGGGATTGGACAAGGATTTTGCTATCGGAAACGCGAATCGGTGAATTGCAGCGACGGCGCGGAGCGTGTTCCCCCTATGTCTAGCGGTCGGTGTTCCGGACAGACCGCCGACTGTCAGCGGGCCGGGGTGACTCGCGGTCCGCGCCTTTCGTCGCCTCAGCGCAGCTAGAACCCCAGAGGTTGGCCGGGGTCATTCCAGGCCCGCCCCGCCACCGCGGCGTGCAGTAGCTCGGCCGCCCGGCTTGCCGGGTCTGTGTCGCCGCCGATCGGCTCTGACTCAGACCCCCATGGGCTGATAACGACGAGCCAGCCGTCCGCGACATACCACGACGCGCTCCATCTTTTCCCGCCGTGCTGGATGCGCACATCGCGGAACTTGTGATGCGTCGCTGCGTCCTTTGGCGTTCCGGACGAGTCCGACATGAAGGAAGAATGCCGAACGGGGCCGGTAGTTGCCCCGCCGAATGGCGGGCGCGCTCGGTAGCGCCACGGCGACCCCTCGGCACTCTCCGGGATGGTTGCCTGCGGATCGCGACGACAACCCCCCGCCGTCGCGATCCGCGTACCGGCCCCGTCAATCCCTCGGCCGCCCATAGTCCGACTGCGGGGGTTTCATGGTGTAGAAGTGCGGCTCGCGCGTGAAGTGGTACGCTGCCGTGTCGAGCGCCTTATCGAGGGCGTCGAGGATCAGATAATCTGACCCGAACGGCCTGACCTTGCGTTTCATCGCGATCAGCTTCGCTCGGAACGGCGCGAGTTCGGCGAACGCCGCTTTGGGGTCGGTGATCCCGACATAGTTCATGCGGACCATGGGAGCCTCCTCAGGAGTGTTCCCTATTCGTTCTGATCCCGCGTCGGGAGTCAACATGCGGGCGCCTGTGCCGTAGTCGCGTTAGTGGGCCTTGTGGGAGTCGAGATCCGCCCGCGTGCAATTCCTGTGTAATCCGGGCGCGCGCGAGTTCGATTCTCGCTCAGGCCTCCAAACCCTTCCGACGGAACACGCGGCGCCGGGGGCGGCGCCGGCGCGGGCTCCACCGGCGGTGTGGGCCGCCTCCCACCGGCCGCGGAAACAGGAGATATTCGGTTTGACAGCCGGGCGCGGGCCGGCTCACTGAACCAAAACAGCCCAGGGAGGGTCGACCGCATGTCGATCGCCGAGGAACCGCTTCTCGTCGAGGCCGCCGCCGCGCCGCCGGGCCCCGGCGACCTGCCGCCGCTGCAGACCACCGGCGCGCTGATCATGGGCGTCGTGGGCCTGCTGCTCAGCGCACCGATGCCGCTGCTGCTGGGGGCGCTTGCCGCCGAGGGGCACATTCCGGTCGAGCGCATCGGCGATACGGCGATGGCCGAGGCGCTGGCGATGGCGGCGACCAACGCGGCCTTCAGCGCCTTCGTGCCGCCGGCGCGTATCCGCCCGATCGCGGCCCTGACCGTGCTCACCCTGGCCGCGATCGACCTCGCCACCGGGTGGGGGCGTGGCTGGGGGGTGGTCGGCATCCGGGCGCTGGCCGGCGTTCCGGAAGGCATCCTGCTCTGGATCCTGATCAGCATGGTGGTGCGTTCGAAGACGCCGGCGCGCTGGTCGGGCGTCTTCTACACCGGCCTGACCTTGAGCGAACTCGGCCTGACCGCGGCGCTGAGCGGCCTTGTCCTGCCGCGGTTCCACGCCATCGGCGCCTTCGCCGTCGCCGCCGGCCTGATCGCGCTCTGCGCGCCGCTCGCCCTCATGTGTCCTCGCGAATTTGCGGCTCTGCCCAGCGGCGCGACGCGGGCGGGCTCGCCGCCGCCGCGCGGCTGGCTGGCGCTGAGCGTCACCTTCCTCTTCACCGCCTCGATCGCCGGCGTCGCCATCTATTTCGTGCCCCTGGCCAAACAGGCCGGGCTCAGCGCCGGCATCGCCGGGGTGGCGATCACCGCCTCGCTGGGCGTGCAGATCCTCGGCAGCGGCATGGCGACCGCGCTCGCCGGCCGGATCGGCTACTACATCGTGCTGCTCGCCAGCGGCTGTGTCGTCCTGGCCAGCTGGGCGGCGTTCGCGGCCATGCCGCCGGCCTGGCTGTTCATCGCCGGGGCGATGGCGATCGGCTTTGTCGCCCTGTTCTCCGCGCCGTTCCAGGTGCCGATGCTGATCGAAGCCGACCCCAGCCGCAGCGCGGCGGCGCAGTCGGGCGGCGTCGGGCTCCTGGGCGGCGCGATCGGCCCGTTCCTGGCCTCGCGCATCATCGCCGGCCACAGCGTCGTGGCCGTGCTGGCGCTGGGCGCGGTGATGCTGACAGTCGCCTTGCTGATCCTCTCGGCGCTGCATCTGACCCGGATCCGCCCCGCCCCCGCGGCGATCGCTCGATAGCGTCGGGCCACCCGATCGTTGTCGCGCCTGATTTGGCGCGCTACCGCCGCGGCGGTCTCGCGTCAGGCCAGCTGACACGACGGCGTCGAGCGCGAAATCGCCAGCTCCGCCTCGGTCATGTCCGCTCCTACATCGGCGAACAGCGGCGTCGAGAGGTACCGCTCACCGGTGTCGGGCAGCATGCACAGGATCACCGATCCCTTCGGCGCCTTGCCGGCGATGTGGAGCGCCCCAGCGAAGGTGGCGCCCGAGGTGATGCCGACGAATATCCCTTCCTTGACCGCCAGCTCGCGACTCATGCGCAGCGCTTCGGGGCCGGCGATGGCGACGACCTCCGAAATCACCCCCGCGCCCACGGCGTCGCCGGTCAGCTTGGGAATGAAATCCGGGGTCCAGCCCTGCATCGGATGCGGCTTCCAGGCCGGGTGGCCAGCGGCCGGCGTGCCGTCGGGGTTGTAGGCCTGGGGCGCGCCGCTCCCCAGCAGTTGCGCGTCCTCGGGTTCACAGACGATGATCTTCGTTTCGGGCCGCTCCTTGGCCAGCACCCGGGAGACGCCTTTGAGCGTGCCGCCGGTGCCATAGCCCGTGACCCAGTAGTCCAGGCGCTCCCCCTCGAAGTCCGCGAGGATCTCGCGCGCGGTCGTGCGGGAATGCACGTCGGCGTTCGCCTCGTTCTCGAACTGGCGCGTCATGAACCAGCCGTGGGTCCTGGCGAGCTCCTCGCATTTCTTGACCATGCCGATCGCCCGCTCGGCGGCTGGCGTCAAAACGACCTTGGCGCCCAGAAATCGCATCAGTCGCCGCCGCTCGACGCTGAAACTCTCGGGCATGGTCAGCACAAGCGGATAGCCGCGCTGAGCGCAGACCATGGCCAGGCCGATCCCGGTGTTGCCGCTGGTTCCTTCGACCACGGTCTGGCCGGGCTTCAATTCGCCCGACCGCTCCGCCGCCTCGATGACGCCCAGCGCCAATCGATCCTTGACGGAGCCGAGCGGATTGAAGGCTTCGATCTTGACCCAGACATCGACGCCGTCCGGCGCGAGTCGGTTGATCCTCACCACCGGCGTGCGGCCGATCGTTCCGACGATGCTTTCGAACCTGGCCATGGCGTCACCCCGCTGCGTCTGTCTTTGCGCTGGTCATCCAAATAGAGAAACACTCCGCCCGGATTGTCGAGCCTCCGCGCCCCATCGCGCGTCGCCGCCTATCGCTCGCGACCCGAGGAAGAGGCGGCGACGCGCGTCTTTACGCGGCCGCCTGATTGGCCATGGCGTGGATGTCGGCGGCGGTCAGGGTCTTGCCGCCGATCCCCCAGTCGCCTTGTTGAATCTCCTGCACCCGCACCCAGGTGACGCCCCGCATGGCCTCGCCTTCGACGGAGACGACGGCCTCGGTGACCTTCTCGATCAGGGCGCGTTTCTGGCTGGGTGCGAAGACGTCCTTGATGACTTCAATCGTGACAAGCGGCATTTCCGGATCTCCTTGGTTCTCCTTGGCCCATCGCCAGGATGGCGGCGAACCTAGCCGCCCGCCGTAGCGGCGGCCTGAAGGCGGGCTGGAGAATATCGGGAGAAGTTCTGGAGATTGGCTATAATACCGTCGATGCTGTTTGCCTTCCGCGGATACGAGCTGGACCTGGACAAGGCCGAGCTGCGTCTCGGAGGCGCGGTGACGCCGGTCGAACCCCAGGTCTTTGCTCTGCTGCGGTTGCTGATCGAGAACCGAGACCGGCTGGTCGGCAGGGCCGAGATCATCGACCGGATCTGGGGCGGCCGCATCGTCTCCGACGAAGCCGTCACCAGCCGCATCAAGTCGGCCAGGCATGCGATCGGCGACAGCGGCGAAGCACAATCCCTCATCCGGACAATCCCGAGGCTGGGCTTTCGCTTCGTCGGCGAGGTTGTCGCATCGGCTCCGCCGGCGCGCGCCTCGACCGAGGCGGGCCCATTGGACGCGGCGGAAACACGCAGACCCGACGCCGACCGGCCGTCGATCGCCGTGCTTCCCTTTTCGCTGATCGGCATCGCCGGCCCATATGCCGCGATCGCCGAAGCCCTGCCGCACGACCTGATCGTCGAGTTGTCCCGCCTGCGTTGGCTATTCGTCATCGCCCGAGGCTCCTCGTTCCAGTTCCAGGGGAGCACGGCCACGATCGAGGCCGTCCGGGGCGCCCTCAACGTGCGCTACTGCCTGACCGGCACGGTCGAGATCGCGCACCGCCGCATCAGCGTGAACGTCGAGCTGTGCGACACCCAGGACTGCGGGGTGGTCTGGAGCGAGCGCTACCAGGGCCAGGTCGGCGCCGTTCACGACATCCGCGGCGACATCGTCCACGCGGTGGTCAACGCCCTGGAGCTGCAGATACCGCTCAACGAGGCGCGGCGGGCGCTGAAGTCGCCCGAGAACCTGGACGCATGGTCGGCCTATCATCTGGGCCTGCAGCACATGTACCGGTTCAGCCGCGACGGCAGTCAGCGCGCGGCGGCCTGTTTCGAAGCGGCCGTCGCGAAGGAGCCGGGCTTCGCGCGGGCCTATGCCGGACTCTCGTTCGCCCACTTCGAGGGGGCCTTCCTGCATTTCGCCGACGATCCGGCCCGGGCGACCGCGCTGGCCCGGCGCTTCGCCGAACTGGGCCTCGAGCACGATTCGCTCGATCCGTTCTGCAACCTCGTGATGGGTCGGGCCTTCTGGCTTACCGGCGACCTCGAATCCAGCCTGCCGTGGCTCGACCGCGCCATCGAACTCAATCCGAACTATGCCCAAGGCCGCTACTCCAGCGCCTGGACCGAGACCTTGCTGGGGCAGAGCCATAAAGGCCGCACCCTTGTCGACACCGCGATCGAGCTGAGCCCGCTGGATCCGCTGCACTACGCCATGCTGGCCGTGCGAGCCTTCACCCACCTTCAGGAAGGCCAGACCGCCGAGGCCGCCGCCTGGGCCGAGCGCGCCGCCCGCTCCCCCCGCGCGCACGCCCTGATCGAACTGATCGCGGCGGCGGTCCACGGCGCCAACGGCGACGCGGACCTGGCCGCGGAATGGGCGCGCTCGGCGCGCGAACGACAGCCGGGGCTCGGCGAAGCCGATTTCTTCAAGGCCTTCCCGTTCAAGGACAACGCCGCGCGCCGCCAGGTCTCCCAATCCTTGAGGCAGCTGGGTTTCTGATCGGCTCAACCCATGGCGCAAGGAAACGCGCTATTGATCCTCCGGGCCGTTGTAGAGCGCCCTGGCGTAGCCGCTTCCCCGGTCGATGGAATGGCAGCCGAGGACGTACGTCACACCCTGGTCGGTCGCGACTTGCGGCGGCATGAGCCGGTTCGCGATCCTTTGCACCCGAACCGCCTCCGACACGGTGGCATAGGCGCCATTCGCGTCGATGTAGCGGAGGCGCCCGACGTCGCCATACCCGGGATCAGCGGTAGAGATGGCTGCTGCGACTACGGGATCCAATCCGATCCCCGCCAGCAGTGCGGTGCGGATCGGCAGATGGGGCACCGGGTCATCGCCGTACTCGTAGCGAATGTGGTCGGTGATGGCAGCGTTGTATGCGGCGGCGAAAACCGGATCGCCGACGCGAGCGGGGGCGAAGGCGCGGACGGTGATCTGGTGGTTGTTGAGGGCCGGCGTCGCCGCAAAGATCTCTCGCAGGCGCCAAGCGACCAGGGCGCAGATCGCACCCCCCTTGCTGTGGCCGGTGACGAACACCCGGGTTTTGGCTGGCGGCTGCTGCAGGAGCGCG
>Ga0070730_10002246_pt1 | contig 17758 bp, 6 predicted proteins | sample Coa_R1_3_FD_66447 | JGI IMG/M metagenome (GOLD analysis project Ga0070730, IMG submission 66447) | Surface soil microbial communities from Centralia Pennsylvania, which are recovering from an underground coalmine fire - Coalmine... | ecosystem: Environmental > Terrestrial > Soil > Unclassified ... | reverse complement strand
AAGGCGAGAATCTGCTGGTCACGCCGGGTGGCAACAGACGATCCCCGACGCTCACGGTGGTGGACTGGGAGATGGCCGGTCGGGGCGACCCCGGTTGGGATCTCGGCGCGGCCTTTACCGAATACCTGGGCACCTGGTTAGCCTCGATCCCGATCACCGGGCACGACCCGCCCGACCGTTTCCTGGAGTTAGCCCGTTATCCCCTGGCGCGGATTCAGCCCGCGATTCGCCGCCTATGGCAGGTATATGCGCGCGAACGGTGCCTGCCCGCCCCGGCGGCGCGGCACCTGCTGGACCGCGCCGTCGCCTATAGTGCGGCGCGCCTGGTGCAGACCGTCTTTGAGCAAAATCAGACCGCGGCGCAGCCGTTCGGCACCGCCCTGGCCGCCCTCCAACTGGCCTACAACATCCTCGACCGGCCTGACGATGCGGCCGTCCAGCTTCTCGGCATCCCAGCGACGCCGGTGGCGGCCTGATGATTGACTACAGCGGCCAGCTAGCGGCGGTGATCCGCGCCACCGCTTTCGTCTCGGCCACCCGCTACGCCTGGTTTGGGCGCGGATCGCCCGCGCTGTCGGCCGCGGTGCGCCGCACGCTGCCGCCCACCGCGGCCCGCCATTACTTGTTGTACCAGTTACAGGGACAGCTCTACCGGGATTTCTACCGGGCGGGTGGGGCCGCCCCCGCCGAGTTGGTGCCGGCGCCCACCTTGACAGGTAATGCCGTGTTTGTGAAGCACTTGGCCACCGCCAACCGGGGCCAGGGGAGCTGGGAACCAGGCTGGCAGCCCAGCCGGGCGGTTGATGGCCGTCTGGTGGTCCAGCGAGCGGGCCTGTCACTTTGGACGCTGCCAGGAGATTGTCGCCCCTCCCCCGGCGTCGATCCCGATCAGGTGGCAGTTCGCTTTCCCAAGCAGTTGCCGAGCATCTCGCCAGGGTTCTACACTGCGCTGGGCGATATTCCGTTCGCCCCGGCACCCGATCCGCTGGTGCGGCTCTACTGGCATGTCAATGCCCAGGGGGCGTTGCGCCTGATGACTCTGATGACCGGTGGGCTCAACGCAGCGGCCATCCCCTTTCGGCTGAAGGTTGTGAACGACCCCGCGCACTTTACCCGCTGCGACGCTGCGGTGTTGTATGTGCGCAAAGCGGACTATGGGGCAGTCGTCGCGGTCGTACGCCGCAGCTACTCGGAGCTGATGGCCCATTTGCGGCCCCAGATCCCGGCACTGACCAAGTTGCTTGCACCCGGCCTTGGCCTGGCGGAAGATCCGGGGCAGGGCACCAGTTTTGGCCTCCACCGCTGCGCCCTCCTGGCGGAAGGACTGCTGCGCGCGCGCGAGGCGGGATGCTCCCGACCCGCCGCCCGGCTTCAGCATGTCATCGAGCACTTGAACAACGCCGGGGTTTCCGTCGAGGCCCCTTTCCTACAGCCCGGTTCCCAAGATGATTACACAGTCCCTATCAGCCCGGTGCTTTCAAATGGGGCGCCGCCGCCCACACCGGCACCGCTGCTTGATGGGCGCGCTTGTTTAGAGATCGCGGTGGGGTTGGGGCAACGACTCGTCCGGGAGGCAATCTGGCATGGAGACCAGTGTAACTGGATGGGGGCCGCGCTCCGGGAGCCAGCCCATGGCCGCCCTCCCACACTGGCGCATCAGGCGCTGGGCCCCGACCTGTACGCGGGGACGAGTGGAATCGCGCTCTTTCTGGCCGAGTTAGGGGCCGTCACCGGGGATCCGGCGATCCGGCGCACGGCGGCGGGCGCACTACGCCAGGCGCTGGCGCAGGCGACGACGCTGCCCTCGGCCATGCGCCTCAGCCTCTACACCGGCTGGATCGGCATCGCCCTAGCGGCCCTGCGGCTGGGTCAACTCGATCACGATCCGGCCTGGATCGAGAAGGCGCGTGGCTTGGTGAGAACGTTGCGGCAGGACTACCAGGTACAGGAGCATGATCTTCTGAGTGGCAGTGCCGGGACTGTTCTCGGGCTGCTGGTCCTGGCAGAAATGCTTGCCGATCCGGAACTGCGCCACTTCGCCCACCAATTGGGGCAGGGCTTAGTGGCTACCGCCGAAGCACAAACTACGGGCGTGGCTTGGCGCTCCGCCGCGCGCCCCGGGACCGCACCGCCGCTAACCGGTCTGTCGCATGGCGCCGCAGGTATCGGCGCGGCACTCGTAGAATTATATAAAGTGACCGGCGACCCCGCTTTCCGCATAGCAGGGGAAGGGGCCTATGCGTACGAGCAGGATCTCTTTGACCCGGCAGCCGGCAACTGGCGCGATTTGCGCACGGTGATGCACCGGAACCGGGGACGCTGGCCACCGGTGTACGCCACATATTGGTGCCATGGCGCCCCCGGTATTGCCCTCACCCGCCTGCGGGCCTACGAGGCGCTACACGACGATCGGTATAAGGCGGAAGCAGTCGCGGGGATTAACGCCACGTATCACTGGATGGATGCCACAGTCGCCAGGGGGCAAAGTAATTTCTCCTTGTGCCATGGCATGACCGGCAATGTGGAGGTCTTACTCCAAGGGGCGGCGGCATTGGGTTATGAGAGAGACCGAGCGAATCGGCTGGCACACACCGTGGCTCACGCCGGTATAGCACACGCGGGTAAGGATGGCCCCCCCTGGCCCTGCGGTGTCCCGGGCGGCGAAACACCAGGTCTGCTCGTCGGTCTTGCGGGTATTGGCCTTTTTTACCTTCGCCTTTACCATCCGGCCACCCCCTCGATACTGTTACCGCACAGTAATATGTATGCGTAGAGCGAGAACCACGTTAAACAATCCGGTGTCCTCTATCAGGGTCTTGTGCTTCCCGTATAGTCCGACGCAAGTAAATGCGGACGCTGCTGGGGAGATCCCCCTCACTCTGGCGGTGTGCAAGGTCTGGCGGGACCTGGTACACTATACGGCGGCCAAGGCCGGGGCGCACCGCGGGGGGAAGGCACGCCGGAGCGCGGATCGGTCGATAACTATTGTGAAGTCCGAATCTCAGAAGCTAGATCGTGCCTGGATTTGGCTGCCTGGACACATTCTCACAAGTAGTTTACCCCGCGGCCTCAGCCTTTGGGGGCTCGGCCATCCAGCCACTCACCCGCAGCGTGGCCGGGCCATCGCCCAGCGCGCTGTGGTCGCAGGCCACTCATTTTCGAGGGCTGGCCGCCCCACTGGGTTACGCCACTTGCCGAACTGCGGGAGCGGCAGCGGCGACGGAACCGCGCCCGCTGACGGTCGGAATCACGACGGCTCCTGTCCAGCCCTCGAAAATGAATGGTCTCCGGATCTGCGCAAGCAACGGCCGGCCGCCGAGTCACCCGGCGGCCCCGGGTGCGCGTCGCCGCGTCTCCCGCCGGACAGCTACAGCGCCCCAGCAGCGATTGGCAACGCGGAAAGGCTCGCTCACGACCCCAACCAGGCGAGAATAGCGGCTTGCCCCGCCGGCAGGCTAAAATAACCGCTATGGTCACACGCCAGGGCCTGAATCGTCAGACGCGGATAGCTGCCGCCGCCTCGTGGGTACGTCGCACCCCGTAATCCCCACATACTCGACCGGCCGATCGCCAGATCGTTCTCCTCCCCGAAGATCCCGTCCATCCCCCGATCCAGAATACGCTCGGCAAAGCGGCGCAGGCGATTGGCCTCCACGACATCCGGTTGATACTCCCCCGCCAGGACTAGATAGGGCACATTGATCGGACTGCCCAGGCCGTTCAATTCCTGGGTGATCGGGGAATTCACGGTAATGTCTATGGTCCCGAGTCCCTGATCGTACATATAGCGGATTGGGGTACCGACCGATCCGACGAATGGTACCAGAGATACCCGATTCAGCAACGCCGTCGTCAGATACACAAAGCCCCGGCTCAAGGTGGCCAGTGTTGATCCACGATTCGGGGGGCCAGCGAGGACGGCGCGATCCACAAATGTATGGCCCCCGGCCAGTTCAATCATACAGCGCGACACCAGGCAGCCCATACTATGCGCGAACACCTCTACGGTAAGCCCATCATCCGCACCACAGCCACACTGCTGCCGCAGCGCCTCCGCTAACAGGGCGCCGTTTTCGCGCACACTGGTGCCATAAGACTCATAATCCCAGGTGAGCAGATGATCGTAGGGCCGTTCACTTTGCTGTAACAGCGGGAGGATGTGTTGGACCATCCAGCGACTGTCACCGTTAAAGCCATGTACCAGCACCGCAACACGCTGCCCTGCAGCTAACATGGTGCGGTCGATCGGTGCATAGACGACCCCAGTTTCCTGGAGATCAGCTTTATGCAATCCTAGTTCCGGGCTGAAACGGCCGGTCTTTTTATACAAAAACAGGCGCACGGTGCGCGCGACTTCGCGCCGGGCGCTGCCTTCGGGCGTGACCGGCAGGGGCAGGAAGACAATATCCACCGTTCCATTTTCCGCTGCCTGATACCCCGCCAGCCAGTAAGCCTGCCCGTCAAAGATGATGGGGATCACCTCGGCGCTGTCCGTCACATCTTGGGTGTTCGTCCCTTTCAGCCGGAGAGGATTCGTCGGGGAGATAGCCGGCCGGGAATCGGCATCGGTCGTTAATTCTATGACTAGTTGACTGGATCCGACACTACGGGTACCCCGGCGGGTGATGGGGGTGGCAATCTCGGGAAAGTATTCCAGCCCCGGGGGCGGGTTGCTGGCCCCTTGGCTGGCGGCGCGCCGCCGGGCGAGTCCCAGGGTGGTAACTGCGACTTCGCCGGTAAAACCGGCCGGCTTGATCAACGTCCAGTCGTCGTCGAGCGGGATCTGTCCGGCCGGCGCGGTCAGCTGTTGGGCGGGCCTGCGGCGCCGCGTCGTCCATACCAGTTGCGTGGACGCCCAATCCTCGTTGGTGGGCGCCCCGGTAGGCCGCGCGTGGCGGCTGTCGCGTCCGGCCGTGATCTGGGCGAGCAGGGCGTCGAGGCCGTTACCGCGGATCCCGCCGGGTGGCGGCGGCACCTGCAAGGGCGGTTGTTCCAGCATCCGCAGATCGGCGGGCCGGGTGGTGACCAGCATCTTCAAATAATCGCGGGAGGCATCCCAGCCGGGGGGTAAATAGATATTCAGCTGATCCGTACCCCGCTGAAGACCCACCGGATAGGGTGTGGCCGGCGTGGTGGGCTGCACCGCTTCCTGGATCCCGGCGACCGGGTACAATTGGTAGATACTATAATCCGGGCTGACGGTAAAAATGTGGGGATACACCGGGATCGGGGCCTGGTTGATTATATCTACCACATATTTATTCTGGGAATCATCCTGCTCATCATAGTACAGAACACACGCCCCTCCTGCGCCCGTGGCCTCCGCAGGTAATTCCTCAGCGCGTGGCCCCGTGGAATCCCCGACGAACCGGCGTAACCGCAGCGTCACCCTACCGGTCAGGCGGGATTGGGGATCCTCGTTGCGGAGATCCAGAATGGCGCGATAGCGCACGATACTTTCCAGCGCCTGGCAGGTTTGCGCCACCGCCTGGGGGCCGGCTAGCGGATCTACCAGTAAGGTGCCCGCCGCATCATAGATAGCGAACTCGTCGCCGGTGACCGTAACTTGTAAATCAGCCGTCTGATCCGAGTCGGTCAGCAGTCGCAAATAGGGCGATCCCGGTGTTGTCGCTGTCGGAGTCAGTAAGGTCCGTAATTGCGCTAACGCCGCACTTTCAGGACCCGTTGTCCCGGCCCGGCTTTCCAAGCGAACCGTCTGCTGGCCCCCGCTGTAAACCAGGCCGGTAATTACCGCCCGCGCCCCGGACGGAAGGGTGGCTACCGGCGGACTTTCCCACACGGCAGTGGCGATCGTGGCGCTCACAGTCGTCACCCGCGCAAGCGCCAACGGCGGGGCCCCACTCAGCAGACGGCGTACTTCGGGTCCATACACCGCGACTTGCGTGCCGGGGCGTAGCCCATGGACTAGCCCCGCGCCGAGCCGGATTCCATCCCCCGCTACGCCCGGCTGGACGGCAATCAGTTGATCCCGCTGTACTGCGGCTGCCGCGAAGATCATCCGATCCCGCTGCCCCTCGCACTGCGGTAGTTGGGCACGAAACTGCCCGTTTACCAGGGGAGCCACGCGATCATATAACTCTGCATAGGTCGCGTCCGCAGGCAATTGCTGCCATTCCCGTAATAGGAAAAATGTGAAAGCACCGTGCCACACCCCCTGCGTCCCCGATGAGTCGGTATCCACAGTACTTTCGTATTCATATGCCTCCTCCCGGTCCTGACACCCGGCCAGTAGGACATAAGGCAGTGTTGCGCGCCACCCGCCACTGGCGCTGGTAGCCCGCCCGCGCGTACCACCACTACGCAGAAGGCCGTCAAGATCGGCAGGGGGCAGGCGCAGGTCGGCGGGAATACGGCGGACCCCCGTGGCTCCCGGGGCCCACACCTGGCGCGTGCCCGATCCGGCATGGCAGCAATCCAGAATCACCGTCAACTGATCTCCTTTAGCGGCAGCTAACTGGTCGAGCAGGGTCGCCAGGGTCTTGTCGGGAATGTCATACACGCCAGGGGTCCGGCTATCGTAGGGCACGATGGTCTCGTTCAGGCCATCCGGTTCGTACTCATGCGGGCCCACCCGCATCTGGGAACCATGGCCGCTATAATGGAACACTATCTGGTCGCCGTAGCCGATTTGCGCATTCTGGATCAGAAAGTCCGCGAACGCCTGGAGCATGGCGGTCCGCGTGGCTTCGGGTCCGCGCAGCATACGGATTTGTGTATCCGGCACGCCATAGCGGGTTTGCAGCAGAATGCGCATCGCCGCGACATCGTTTATACAGCCTCGCAGAGGTGCAACTGTGTTACTAAGATAGGTATCAATCCCCACGAGTAATGCCCAGATCCGGCCGCCGGGGGTACCCGCGACAACATCCTCTTGCATGGGAAAAGCTCCTTTCAGGGGACCGGAATACGGATCGACGGATCGTTCTGCCGGGTAAAGGTCATCTCTGCGAAAAACACAGCGTTTGCCGGAACGGCATACGACGTCGGGGGAATGTCTGGATGCAGGGCGGCCGCGGTGGCGACCGCCGCCGGGGTATTGATATTGACCCGCGATCGATATAAATACTGCGTTTTTACGTCGCGCCACAAATCGAACATTCCTGCAGTGATAGCCGGGGCATTGGCGTTCAGATCAGCGTGAAAGTGATCAGTTGTAATACCATCCGCGGTCTCTTGTCCGGCGTACTGCCATTCCGATATATAGGTTCGCGATTTATCGAGATCATTCAGAGTGAGCGCCGGGTTACTGAGCGGATTTTTATCGGAGGGTTGCCAGATCCCGTTGGCGACTTTGCGGTAAGTTTTGGTCCCGATCTTCACAACCTCACGCGTCTCGCCCAGCGCCAGGCCCCGGTTGTACATTTTATCGGGAGCTACGTAATCCCCTTCTATATCGATGTTCCCTTCTGGCGAGGAGAGCTGGAGGGTGAAATGGTAGCTGCTCAGGTTGATGATCATTGCCGAGGCCTGGTTAATCCACTGCCGGTCGGCATCGCTCACCAATTGGGGACTGGACGCCGGAGTCTGAACGGGAAGGGGGGGCGCGCTGGGGGTCGGGTGGATGGCGACCCCGGTTGTTGAGGACTGCGGCGTTATGGTAGGCACCGTCATCGTATCCAGCGCTATATTATTGCTGGACGGCGTGGTGGCGGTCGGAGTCGCCTCTGCGCCGCAGGCCGTGAGCGCCAAAAGCACCCCTAGACTGCTCCACCCCTGCCACACTTTGTAAAACATAAATACCTCCCTATTGGCCGGTAATTTGGGCTAAGGTGGCGCCGCCCCGCCAGACAGCCCGGGCAGCAGATAGGTAGCGCGTTCTTCGGCGGTGAGCGATCGGGTGACATGGGCGGCCGCCAAACTAAGCAGACTCGCAAGGTCCATCCGATACTGGCGCACGGTGCCATCGTTGCCTGCGGTCAAGATCCGGTTCCCATCCGTACTCCAAACAACCTGGGATACTGGCCCGCTGTGGCCGTGCAGGGCCATGTTTACCCGCCCACTGAGGGCCTCCCACACTTGCGCGCTGCCGTCGTGGCCGACCGTCACCAGCTGCTGCCCATCGGGACTCCAGGCGGCTTGGCTGACAGGACCGACATGCCCCCGGAACACCGTCAGCAGTTGCCCGGTAGCTACCTCCCATACCCGCGCGGTCCCATCGGTATTGGTCCCCACCATGTACCGCCCGTCGGGACTCCACAGTATTTGGACGAAGTCGTTATTCCCGTCGGCTGCGACTTGTAGGGTCCGTACTGGAGTCTGGCCGGTACCATCCCAGATCTTAATGATCGATCGCACACCGGGATCGCCGCCGTCCTGCGTGACGACATCGCCGCCGGCCGTAGCAATCCATTTTCCGTCCGGACTCCAGGCGGCGCACTGGACCAGGACATGCGGCCTCGGAAGGGACCGGCTGGCGCCGCCGGGTATCTGGGTAATCTTCACTGTGTTGTCCATACTGGCTGTGAGGACCGCTTGCCCATCGCGACTCCACTGGACACTGCGCACCGCATCCGCGTGGGGTTTCCACTGGTGTACCACTTGGCCACTTTGGCCATCCCAGATCCGCAAGGTACCGTCGTCGTCGCCGGTGGCCAGGAGGCGGCCATCGGGGCTCCAGGCGATCTGTTCAACAGCCGTGGCCAGGGCCGGCGATCGGTATCGTTCTGTTGCATTCACTGCGTTCCAGAGATGTAATCGGTTCTCCTGATCCATCGCCGCCACAGTATACGTGGCCGGGTCGTAGGCCAGCGCGGTGATCGCTCCCCCTTGCCCTCCGAGAGTCGGCGCTTCCTGACCGGGGCGGATGTCCCATACTCTAGCCGTCCGATCCTGGCTCACTGTCAGAATGTATTGCGCATCCCCGCGCCAGGTCGCGCTATACACAATGTCACGATGACCGCGTAAAATCACAACTTGCTGCAGAGTCGCGACGTCCCAAATCCGGGCCGTCCCGTCTTCGCCGGCGGATAACAAGGTTTTACCGTCCGCCGACCAGACGAGACTCAGGATGCTGCCGCTATGTCCTTGGAGTGGGACATGCTCGCGACCGCTGGGTATGTCGATAATCTCTATCTCGTTGCGCGCATTCGCTAGCGCAAGCGCCTGCCCGTCGGGACTCCAGGCCAGTACCGTCGGATCGAGGGCGGTGGCAATGTTGGTCGGCTGCCCGGTGGTGCGATTCCATAGGCTGACGGTGCCATCACTGTTCACGGTAGCGATGGCCTGCTCATCGCGTCGCCAGGTCGCGAAACGTACCGAGGCGGGTAGCGCATAGACTTGTTTGCGCATTACCGTATCCCAGATAGCGGCCGTACCCGTACTGGTCCGGACGAGAATGGTTTTCCCATCATGGCTCCAGGCCGCTTGCAGTATTCCCGTGGTCGCAACCGGTAGCGCGTACGCTTCCTGGCCGGTCGCGGCGTCCCATATATGGAGGTTGGGGTCGGCCTCGGCACTTGTCAACAGCCACTGACCGCTGGGGCTCCAGGAGACGCTGGTCACGTGCCCTCGATGCGCACCGAGGGTGAAAGTCGGCTGACGGGTTTCACTACTCCAAACCTGGACTCGGTTATTGCTGGCGGTCGCCAGGAATCGGCCATCAGGGCTCCAGGCCCCGGCGTTGACCGCATCGGTGGGATCCTGAATTGTCCAGCGGATGTGGGACTCGAGCAGCGCCTGGTGTAACGCCTCTTCGGCCTGGGGCAAGACCGGCTCCCTGACCTGTTGCGTGGTCGCCACGGCTTCCAGAGCGAGGAGGATACTCCGCTCCGGATCCACAGTCAACTGCGCCACCGAGCTGGCGGATAGGGCCTCGGCGAGGGCGTGCCGAGCTTCCCGATTGGCCTGTTGCCGATTCAGCTCGGCGAGATACGCGCCGATAAGGGCCCCGAGGGTCAGGACGATGAGGATGGCCGCGATCCGCAGGGCACCACGCTGATTCGCCTGATGGCGCTGTCGGCTGGCCCTGATAAACTCCCCTTCCAGGTGATTGACCCACGCATAGGATTGCTGCGGGACCGGCAGCACCGCCGCCGCGATCCAGTTTCTCATGCGCTGCACCGGGCGGGGCCGTCGATCCTCGGCCGCATTCGACTCGATTAGCCGGGCCTGATTCGCAGGATCGAGCAGGCCCAGCCGGGGATCATCCTCCCAGAGACTACCAGGCGATCGCCCGTTCTGCATCCAAGTGATCGCCGCATCAGTCAGCGCCCGCTGCAATAACAACAAGTTCGGGTTCTCCGTCCAGGCAACGAAACGTTTCCAGCTCATGATCAACGCATCATGCGCCAGCTCCACATAGGGCTGTCCGCTGAGATTATTGTCGCTGATGATCAAGCGGGCAGCTTCCAGTGCTTGCAAGACCTTCTGCACGCGGAGGTTTTCGGGGGCCGTCGCAGCAACGGCGTATTTTAATTCGTCTCGTAGTACCGGGCGCCGCGTGCGTTCCCCGCCTTCCAATGCCACCATCCGCTGCATGACAAACTGCATGGTTTGCTGCTCATCCGCCGTTCCCAGGCTCGCCCATATGCTGTCGGCGCGTTTTTGCAGCGCGCCGATTACCCGCCCGATGGCTTCATAATCGACGGTACTAAGCGTACGGGTGCGGCCCCGCTCATCCTCTTTACGCACATGTTCCAGATAACAGAGATAGAGTTCGCTGAGCGTAAAGGAAAGCAACGGCAGTCCACCCGGCATCTGGATCACTTCGTTGACCAGGCTTTCTACCAGGGACTCCTGATCAAAGACCAGGGCTTTCTCGGCCGCCGGCCCTTTAATAACCATGCGCAACTCGTCCTGAGTCATCATGCGGACGATGAATCGCTTCCAGTGCGCGGCCAGGGGCGCATCTGCACTCGTGAATTGTGGCTCAAACTCCGAACGCAGGGTCAGAACCAGATGGAAATTGGGAGTCACGGCTTGCAAAGCCCCCGCCAACTCTTCTAGAAAGTGAGTGCGATCGTCCTGGCTGCGGCAGAGCGTCAGCACTTCCTCAAATTGGTCGATCACCAGGGCCAGCTGTTGGGTGGGATGGGCTTGGTGCCAGGCTTGCACCCGCGCCGTCAGGGCGGATCCTGCGGGCAACGTGTCTAAATTGGCCAGCATCTGCGTCGGCTCACCGCCCGGACGGACAGGTTCCAGGACAGTCCAGGCCAATTTTCGCAGGCGGGGGATGAGGCCGGCGGCCACCAGACTCGATTTTCCGGCACCGGATGCGCCGACGACCACCGTGAGCGGCTGCTTCACAACCTGCGGGGTGAGTTCTTCGATGAGGGCATCCCGCCCAAAGAACAGGCCCTGGTCTGCGGTGACAAAAGGCTGAAGCCCGCGATACGGATTGGTCTGCTCATCTAAACGCGGCGCGGGGGTCAGATCCGCTGCGCCGCTTTTGCCCGGTATCGTGAAGATGTACTCGCCGTCATCATGGCGGGGGAGTGGCCAGAGTCCGGGTGTTTGGATACGAAATCCCGCCGGCGTATTGCGTTCTAGCTGGTCACGTAAAAAGCTGTATAGGCGGTTCGCGGTGATTACGCCATCCCCCGGCGGAGGGCTCACACGCTCCGCTCCAGACAGGGCGGCAAACAGCTGTAGCGCAAACGGGGAATGCTCCTCCGATCCCCGGGTATCCATCCCCAGCGTCGCCAGCGTGACGACTTCCCGCTTGGATAGGATATCCGCAGCCGGTTCGTCGGCCGCGGCGGACGTCAGGACCTGCCAGGCCCGTCGCGCGACGTAGCGATCATACTGTTCTCGATATAGCGGGCCTCGCGCGGGATTGGCATGCCGCAGGAAGGACCAGCGAAACATCCCGGCAAAGCAACAATCCAAAATCACCAGCAGATGCCGGCAGGGTAGATCAATGAACGCCTGATATAGAGTCTGCATGGATAAAAGTGTCGTGACATCCTCTGCTGCGCCATCCTGCGGGGCCAGGTAGCCTTCAGGACCACTATCCCCCGGCAACGGTAATCCATGCCCCGCAAAGTAAAACAGAACACGGTCGTTCGTCCGAACTTCCCTTGGCAGTTGTTCTATCAACAGGCGACGTAGTTCCGCCCCGGTCGCTTGTTCATCCAGGAAGGTCTGGACCGAATCGTACTGATGAATTTCCCGCAGAAGCCGGCTCAGCTCTGTTGCATCGTTCGCCGCGCTAGTGAGCGGGTTCAGCCTGCTGTACTTGCTAATGCCTATAATATAGGCGTAATTCTGATTAAAGAGGGAAGATGGGTTATGCATGGGGCATTACCACTTTATTCATTGAGTACAAGATGATGGTGAAAGATCCGGGCAGCTGGCTACTTAGACCGGTCGTTGGGTGAAAGCGAGCCGGCGTTTGTCCAGATCAATGCTTATAATACGAACAGTAATCTGCTGGCCTATGCCAATTGTGGTACGCGCATCCGACACGTAGCCGAGCATCTGGCTGCGATGGAGCAATCCATTCACCCCAGGCACCACTTCGAGAAATGCACCGTACTCTTGGACATTGGTCACCGTGCCCTGTACGACCATCCCAGATTGATACTCCCGCAGGGGGTCGTTTTCCGGCAGGAGCATGCTTAAGCCGATTTTCCTCGTGCCCGCATCCACATCGATTACGATCACCGTAAGCTCCTCGCCGACCTGGACCACTCGCGTGGCGTCGCTGACGGGGTCCCACAGCAGCTTGCTGACATGCACTAGCCCGCTGATCCCCGGGGCGATTTCAACGAAGGCCCCGAACGGTTTAACATTGGTTACCCGCCCGCGGTATTGCTGGCCGACTTGCACAAGCAGCGGCGGATCAGGCGGCAGCGGCCTATCGGCGCGCGGAGCACCGGTCAGATCTTCGCGAGTACTCAAGGCGATCTTTCCCCTGCCGCAGTCGATCTTACTGATCCGGACCCGAATCGGCTGGCCGAGCACCAGGGTATCGTCCGTTAGCTCACCCCTACCCTGCGCCATTTCGCTCCGGTGCAGTAATCCTTGCAGGCCCGGTTCCAGCTCCACGAAAGCGCCGTACTCGGCAAGGTGTGCGATCCGTGCCTGCGCGACCCAGGTTCCCACGGGGTATTTTGCGCTGACCCGCGCACACCAATCGACGTCTATGGTTTCGGCCAGGAATTGATGCGAAGCGAAATACAAGTCAGCGATCGCCCGTCGGTAGGCGGGATCATCGCTGTACATGAGGAGCGCCTGACGCAGGGTGTAGGGCATCCGCCCGGCGTAATAAAGCATCCCTTGGTCCCAGGACAGGTTTTGAAAAATGCGCTCCGTGCCCAGCCGCGCTTTAACCGCGTCCGGCAAGGCAGACAGCGCCTGATGCACCGGCCTATCGAAAAAACGAAGCCGGACCCGGCAAGATTCACCCACTTGATACGCGTCCAGTGCTTTGTACAGGCCGCGCCCGCCGACAGTGACCACGTGTACCAGCCCCCGGGGGGGATCACTCCAATCGAGGGTCAGGTAGAGACGATCCAGGCTGATCTCGCGGACGATGCCGGTCGCCTCGAACACTTGGTCGGTGCGCCGGGCCTGGCGCACAATCTCCTCGATCTGGGCCTCCACGAAGGCCAAGCAAGACAAATAGACCCGCTGGCTGGCGCGGTCCACCCGCTCCACATACGCCAGGAATTGTGTGCCTATGGGAATCTCTTTGACCGCTACACCACGACGGGTGAAACTCAGTTGCTCGGGCTCTAGGAGTAGTTCGAGCCGGGAATGGGGTTCCCGCACAATTAACGCCGTATGCCCATCGCCCGGATGCGCATCATACCCGGTGACTTCAACTAAGGCCTCCTGACCAGCAGGATATCGCTCGACAAACGCATCCCAAGGCTCACGCGCGGGGACCGGTTGTAGCATGACCCCCAGCGGATTCCCAAATACATACCCGGCGACTTCCGCGAGTAACCCCTCGCCGATCTGGTAGGTATCTTCAGCTGGGGCCAGGTACGCCAGCACTGTGGGCAACGCGCGGCTCGTACTGATGGGGGCGCTACCCGTATCGACGGGGGGGAGCGGCGCATCGATCTCCCACGAATCGTCGGCTAGATCCGCCCAGGGGGGAGGGACCTCTTCTTCCGGGTCCGCCACCGGCGCATCATCCGCCGTCAGCACGGTGTCGACAAAATCGCCCGGCGCGCTCTCCATATCGTCTAAGTTATCGGCGAGGCGGATATCATCCGGCTCTTCACTACGATAGCTTTCGACGATCCGGTGGGGATCCCGCATGCGCGGCCCGAGCGCGACGTATACCGTGCCATCCGGGCGGATCTGTACGACGCGACAGCTATAGCGGCTTCCCAACGGGAGGAGTTGGTCCAGGAACAGCCGCTCGCCGGCCGCCTGGTTGGGCAGCAGGCCGGTCGTTGGATTACGAAGCGTGGTCGCGAAAAAGCGACCCAATGCAAGAGGCGATTGCGCCTCCTGATCAAGCCAGGGGAGCCAGCGCGGGTCGACCTGCGCCAGGTATGAGACATGGAGGACGGGGGCAGGGGGCAGATGCGGCGCCGGGCGATGGGTCAGGATTTGCTGTTTGGCACAGACAAAGGCCGGGATTTCGCGCGCATAGCAGACCGAGTCTGAATCGATCTGGACGATCAGTTCTGTCTGTGACGCAGCCGGCGTGCCTGCTGGAGAACGCAGTTGGTAGACTGTTTCCGTTTCACTTCCGGCCGCGCTGCCCGCTCCGACGGCCCGGTAGTGGCGATCGGGGAGACAATACGCTAAAACAACACGCACGCGGTCGAGTAATTCGAAATCGATCGGGCGGCGCTCTTCCTCCTTCTTGTGCCCCGAGAGCGCGTCCAGCAACAGTTCGCGCTCCGGCTCAATTTTGGTCTTGAGCAGGCTGTGATTGACGAAGAAGGCGCGGCCCCAGGCGTCCCGGGCGGCCCGTTCGCGCGCCGCCCCCGCCTCGGCCAGCCAGGGTTCAGCGACGTCGCTGAGCCCGAAACGGCGGACGCATGCTTCCCATCCCGCGGCATGGATCTCCGCCTGAGCAGCTTCTCGAAAGGCCGGGGCACGCTCGCCGAGCGCATCCTTCAGCGGGGGGGGGAAAGCTGGTAGATAGCGCGGCCATACCTGATGCATCGCCCACTCCGGGACCAGCGCAAGACCCGCGAACTGCCCCTCCGACCACGCGGCGTATAACTTAAGGCAAAACTCCAGATCGTCCCGGCATCCCTGGCGCAGGGCCGCGTGGATCTGACCGACTGCGCGCCGGGTCGTTGCGTCCCACCGCCGATCCCAGCGCAGTAAGTAGCGCAACCCGCCCAGCTTGATCATCGGCAGGAGCGTGGCCACTTCGATAGTACAGGAAAAGCGATCGGCGAGGGCCAGCAAGTTCGCCAACAGCGGCTCCTCCGCGAAAGCCTGGAGTTCCAGTCCATGCTCCGTTAAATCTCCCTGCGCGTCGAGTGCGCCCATCTTGCGCAGGCTGTTGGGCGCTCGTTCCAGTTCGGCGATCGGGGGCTGCTCAATCCAATCGAACTGCGCCAGGTCGTCGATTCCCGCCGCCTTGGCGGTGAGCACGATCTGCTCAAGGGGCGATCGCTGGATCTGGGGCACAGTAAAGGGGCGGAACAGCTTCTCGAACTGCTCCTTGGTATACAGCACATAGGCTTCGCCGTCGCAGATCCGCCCCGCCCGGCCCCAGCGCTGCTTGCAGCCCGCCTGGCTATGTAACACCGTGCTCACTTGTTTGGTCTCGCTGCGGGAATCCCATTGGGCCTCGTTGATCAATCCGCTGTCTACCACATAGACGATACCTCCCACGGTCAGTGAGGTCTCCGCGACGTTCGTCGTAATGACCACTCGGCGCCGGGAAGGATCGAGTTTCGGGAGCAGTGCCTTGTTCTGCTCCTCCTGCGGCAGTGTGGTGTACAGCGGATAGACATCCACCTGCCCCGCCAACTGTGCATGGTTCTCCAGGGCTTGGCGAATCAGCGCCACCGCGCGTTCGATCGGGCGCTCCCCCTGTAAGAAGCCGAGGATATCTCCCGCTTCTTTCTTACCGCTCACGATTTGATCGAGCAACCAAATCACTTTGTGCGCCACCGCATCGGGGATCCCCCGGCGTAGCTTAATCACCTCTTCATAGGGCTGTCGCTCGGCATCGGCGGCGTAAATCGTCGCGACGTTATGCTTCCGCTGACCCTGGAATTCGATTAGCGCGGTCTGCTGGGCTCCAAAGTACTGAACAAACAGGCTGGAGTCAATAGTGGCGCTGGCAATGATTAACTTGAGGTGGGGATACCGGGGCAGAAGCTTTTTGAGCAAGCCCAAAATGAGGTCAATATTGAGACTCCGCTCATGCGCTTCATCGATCATGATCGCGCTGAGGTTACTGATTTGGCCCGTCACTATCCAGTTGATCAGCGTGCCGTCCGTAACATAGACCAGACGGTTGCGCCAATCCGAATAGGGATGGTTGCTATACCGAAACCCAATATCGAACCCGGATCCAAGGTTCGAGCCGTAGAGTACTTTCGCCACGTAGGCCGGGATGTTGCGGGTGGCTTGGATACGGGGTTGGGTCACGACCACCTGCCCGTGCCGCGTGAACTGGTCCTGCGGTACGCCGGCGGGAGGATGAATCAGTCGGAATGGGAGGACGGTGGACTTACCCGATCCGGTCGGGCCGACGACCACCGCGACCTGATGCTCAGGCGGCTGTAGCCAATGGAACAGTGCGCGGACATCCTCGTCGGTGATGCCGAACTGGGTGGGATCAAAGCTGGATTCCAGCACGGTGGCCTGGTGCTCCCGGGCGGGATGAGAAAGCATCCCTAAGGCGCCTGGGTGAATGGTCGCGGTATCGGCGTTGGCGCGCGGCTGGAGGTCAAAGTACGCTAGCCCCATTAGTGCTGTCTGCCGAGTATGCACCCGCCGGCACTCGGGACAGCGCTCAGGGCGTGATTGGCCCCGCGCGGCGCCCGCCTGGTAGGACCAATCGGAATAACCAAACTCCTGACCGCAGTTTTTGCAGCGTACGATCCATTCTTTCGCCATGACTGCCAGCTCCTACCGTTTACCGGCTTAGAACCAGGCCCGCCCCGGCTGATAGCCCTGCCGGCGTGAGAAGTAATACGGTGTCACCTCCCAGCGCGGCGCGCCGGAACCGCGTTGGAGAAGGGTCTCGACCAATGCTCGGTAAAAGCCGATCACGGCCGGCTGAAACCCTGTCTGGTAAAGGTAGATGCGGGTAGCATCCTGTAGCGCAACATCCCGAAACTGCCGGACGCTCTGTTGATAACAGAAGCGATCCGTTTCCGCCAAGGTCCGAGCTTTGGAGACTTCACAATTACGTAGCCACGCGATGTCAATAGCGCGATCCATTTCCAGATGCCGCATACTCATGAGTGCCACCCGCAAGGGAGGGACGGCGGCGAGGAGTCCGGCAGCCGGCACAGGGCGGGCCGGCAAGCATCGCAAAGGAAAGGGCGCGCCTTGCGACCCATCCGTGTAGATGACCTGAATCGAAAGCGGCGTTCCTGGATCTTCTGGAACTTGGTACACAAAATCCCGTAGCACTTCGGTAATCACATTGTGCGGTTGGTTACTGAAATTAACAGCCGCCGCCCGGCCCTGGCGCGCGGTTCGGATCGCAGTCACTACCTGCCCGCGCAAGATATCATAGAGCTGCCGGCCCTCATTTTCGGTATATTCTTGCTCCTCGGCCAACCACCGGGCATCTTCCGATCGATCCGGCGATGGAGTCAGCAGAGGCGCCGGATGGGAACCCGCGCCAAACCCG
>Ga0070730_10002245_pt1 | contig 17768 bp, 15 predicted proteins | sample Coa_R1_3_FD_66447 | JGI IMG/M metagenome (GOLD analysis project Ga0070730, IMG submission 66447) | Surface soil microbial communities from Centralia Pennsylvania, which are recovering from an underground coalmine fire - Coalmine... | ecosystem: Environmental > Terrestrial > Soil > Unclassified ... | reverse complement strand
GCGACAACGGCCTTCGAGAGGGGCAAGACAATGCGCCACAAGATCTGCCATTCGTTGGCCCCATCGATGCGCGCACAATCGATCAGCTCCTGGGGAATATTCATAAAAAACTGGCGCATCACAATGATATGAAAGCCGGTCACCGCACCCGGCAAGATCAGAGCCCAGAGCGTATTTAGCAGCCCCAATTGCTGGACCAGCAGATAATTGGGGATGATGCCAGGGCTGATCAGGAGCGTGAGCAGCACAATCCAGAGCAGAAACTTGCCCCCAGGCAACTGACGGCGACTGAGCCCATAGGCCATCATCGTCGTTAAGAGCAAGCTAATAGCCGTAGATGAGAGGGTAACCACTACGCTAATAATAAAGGCAGGGATGATCACTCCGCCGCCCCAGAGCCATTGATAGCCCTCCAGCGTGGGATGAGCGGGGATGAAATTCAGGCCACCCCGGGCAACATCCTGGATGCTGGAAAAGCTGAGTGAGACGATATAGACAAAGGGAAAGATCATGATCACAGCCAGAATGAGCATGAAAACCTGCAGGCTCCAGCGCGTAAAGGGATGCTGCCGACGCTGCCAGAGAGGAAGCTCTGAGGCGGCCTGCTCATCAACTGGGGACTCAAACGAGGTATCAAGTTGCATCAGATCAATCCCTCCTCGCCGAAGCGTTTAACGACAGCATTTGCGAGCAAGACCAGACAGGTTCCCACCACCATCTTCACCAGCCCCAGAGCCGCAGTGATGCCCCACTGGCCACCCTGAATACCAGTTAAGAAGTTAAAGATATCGATAGTTTGCGCCACATGAATATCGACCCCCTGTATCTGCAAAATGATCTGCTCAAAGCCAGTGGTTAGAATGCTACCCATGCGGATGATCAGCAAGAGAAAGATGATACTACGAATGCCAGGCAGCGTAATATGCCATAAGCGCCGCCAGCTATTGGCGCCATCCATCACAGCCGCCTCATAGAGATTGAGGTCGATCGTGCTCAAAGCGGCCAGGAAAATCACCGTCCCCCAACCCGTCTCCTTCCACATCACCTGCAGGACCAACATGGGGCGAAAGAAATCCGAATTCGTAAGAAAGTTGATGGGGTGGATGCCAAAGAGAGCGATGATATGATTAATGAAGCCATCGGTGCCAAAGAACTGCTGCCAGATGCTGATCAGGATCACCCAGCCCAGGAAGTGGGGAAGGTAGAGCACACTCTGCATAAAACGCTTGAAACGCACGCCAATCAATGCATTGAGCATTAAAGAGAGCACGATGGCGGCTGGGAAAGCAAAGATGATCTGCAGCAGGCTCAACAACACTGTATTCCAGATGACATAGCCAATATCAGGATTACTGAAAATATCGCTAAAATTTTGCAATCCGACCCAGTTGCTCGCGAAAAAGCCACGATAGATCGAATAATCCTGGAAGGCGATAATATTGCCCAGCAGGGGAATGTAGTGGAAAATGAGCAGGTAAAGGAGGCCTGGTAAGATCAACAGGTAGGTCCAGCGGTAGCGCCATAAGCGGGTCTTCAATGGCGCGACCCTGTCTCCTCGATCCTTTTTCGCGACAGTCCGAGAGGGGATCGAGGAAGATTTCTCCGCATGCTTCACTGCTTGCATAGAGTGTCACTCCACTTCTACAAATATGTGGAATTCGTCAACATTAACTATTCCGGCCATGGTAGTGAGCGCCCCTTCGTTGTGCCTGTTATGTCTGGGTATGCAATTGTATTGCCAGGGCAGCAACGTTGAGAAAAGGTTTACTGCAATCAGTGTATAAAGAAATCATGAAAATGTCAATGAAAAGGATGGGAAATTTTCATAAAAATAGCATAGATGGGCCAATTTTGTACTGGTATTAGTGAAAGTGGAGTGAAAGTGGGATGAGGAGAGGCTGGCCCCATGGAGCGAGAGACTCGAAGTCTGTCTCTCGCTCGACTGCACGAGCGCGTGACCACAAGGATAACGTGCCGGCTCTATTGAGGCATGATAGCGATGGAGTGTGACATCGCCATCATGGTGGTGTAGTGATTCCGAGGGCACAAGTGAGGATGCTGAATACAATCTGCAATTTCAGCGTGTATCCCACACAAATGCGGCGGTACTATTGGGAAATTTCTTACTGATCAGAGTATAGATCTGTTATATTAATGTATGTTTATATACAAGTTAAGGTTTGACAACAAAATATTCAATGTTATGTATGTTTTGCGCAGGAGCCCTATAGAGAAAGAACATATGCTATGAAGCAATTTTTGGAAAGATCAAAGCCAGCCTCTCTCAATAAAGAGCAAGCGGTGGTTGAAAAAAGCGGTGAAAAGGAGATAGTGGGGAGTGACAAAAAGAAGAAAAGTACGATTGCCGCTTTAGATGGCGTACGGGCCGTAGCCACGCTCTCAGTGTTGACCTTTCATATCAATAGTTTGACGCATGATAGTCTCTGGTCGATGAATCAGTATCCGCTGCTGAGCGCCTTCTCAACTTTTGGGGGCTCAGGCGTGACACTCTTTTTTGTGCTTTCGGGTTTTCTGCTCTTTCTGCCATATGCGAAGGCATTGTTATTTCAAGAGCGCTGGCCTGCGGCGCGTCAATTTTATCTGCGGCGTGCATTGCGTATCATACCGGGCTATTATGTGGCGCTTTTTCTGATGATACTGCTCTTTCAACCCCAGTATTTGCAGCCCAGTTATTGGAAACGCCTGGCACTCTTCCTGACATTTTTGATGGATTCCTCGCCCGCGACCTGGCGGCAATTGAATGGACCCTTCTGGACGCTGGCCGTTGAGTGGCAGTTCTATATGCTCTTACCAGTAATTGCGTTCCTGTTTTATGTTGTGGCCAGACGAATATCAGCGGCGCCTCAGCAACGGCTGGTGGCGATGCTGGCATGCTGTGGAGGATTGATGCTGTGGGGGCTATTTATACGGCATGAGGGAATCTACTTTGCGCAACATCTGGATCAAACCCTGCTGGTGCCCAGGCCAGTACTGAATGTGGTCTTATTTTTCCTCTATGGCGTGCAGGGGAAGTACCTGGAAAATTTTGCCGTCGGGATGAGCATCTGCCTCTGTTATAGCTTTGCCCAGAAGCCGGGAGTTGGGGACGGGCTGATGAAGTGGGCAAAGCGCCTGAGTCCAGGGCTATTTGGACTGGGATTGCTGGTGATTACATTCGCCGCCATCTGGCACTTTCAGGTGCTCGTGCATCACATGCCGCTCTTCTCAGTGCTTGACCCATGGAAGACAAAATTTGACTGGCTCAATGAGATGGTTATTGCCATAGGCTACGGCACCTGTATGGCAGCGATTCTTTTTGGGCCGCGCGCGCTCAAATGGTTGTTTGAGACGCGGCTTCTAGGCTGGATTGGGCTGATCTCGTATGGCATCTATATGTGGCATTTGCCATTGCTGACCTACTTTAATCAACAGGTTGTGCCGCACCTGCCAGCGATGGGCATCTATCGAGCATATGCGGCCCACTGGCTATGGGCTCTGCTGGTAGTGATCCCGGTGGCGGCGCTATCATACCTCTGTGTCGAAAGACCGTTCATCAGGCTGGGTAACAGGAGGCGGGAAGCAAAAGTTCTGGCTCCTGTAAAAGGTTGAAGCAATTTGGTACGTTTTCTGTTGACAAGCAGCAGGCTGACCCGTACAATCCTTATTAAAGCGGCTGTTTTTTAGAGATCGCGCAAATATTGATACACATGTCAGAACCGATGCGGTGTTTCCGCAAGGGATGACCTGGCGGCCCTCGGTGAAGCAACATTTTTTGGATGAGATGTGGATTTGTAATGGGGATATGTGTCCTCCGGCAAAATGGTAAACTATATGGGCGATATAACCGATAATGAGAGGCGCAAGTCAGCCGAAGCTGAGTATATGCGCGGGGTAACCTATCGAGCGGCGATGGACGGAGATCGCCAGGCGAATCTGGAACTCGCTATTGCCTGTTTCAAAAACGCGTTAGAAATTTACACGCTTGATGTTTTTCCCGCCGAATGGGCCAGGGTGCTCCATGAGTTAGGGAAGATCTATAGCGACAACGACCTGTCAGAGACCAATAGAGAACAGAACCTGAGAAAGGCGCTGAGCTTCTTCCAGGCCTCAATGGAGGTCTACACACGAGAAGCATTTCCCGTGGAATGGGCCAGGGCGCAATATCAATTGGGCGTCACATACACAACGCTACAGATGTATGATCAACAGCTTTCCCTGGAGAAAGCCAGAGCCTGCTGGTTGGCCGCCCTGGAGATCTACACACAGGAGACATTCCCCAGCGAATGGGCCAGGATACAGATGCGGCTGGGAAACCTCTATTGCCGTTTACCTGGTGATGATCGCCGGGCTTTCCTCAAAAAAGCCATTACCTACTATGAAGCGGCATTGACTGTCTTCACGCGCGAAGAATTCCCAGAATTTTGGGCCATGGCCCAACAGTGCCTGGGGAATGTGTATGCCTTCTTGCCTACACGCCAGCGAGAGGCCAACCTGCAGAAAGCGATCGTCCATTACCAGGCGGCTTTAGAAGTGAACACCTATGAGGACTTCCCACGCTATTGGGCTGACACCATGTACGCCCTGGGCGATTGCTATCGCAACCTGCCTGATGATGACGAAGGACAGAGCAATCTGAAGAAGGCGAAGGAGTACTACGAGGCCGCCCTGCGCGTCTATACCTGCAAGGATACCCCCCTGGATTGGGCCGGAGTGCAGCGCAACCTGGGCGTGACGTATAATCTCTTGCAGGAAGACGATGAGCAGAGCAGGTATGGGCGTGCCATTGCCTGTTTTCAGGCCGCGCTACAGGTCTATAGCTACGAAGATCATCCCTATGAATGGGCCAGGACACACAATATGCTTGGACTGACCTATCTGGATCTACCCGGAGGAGACGCCCAGCAACATTTGCAATGTGCTATCGAGAGTTTTGAGGCCACGCTGCGCATCTACACACGAGAAGCGTTTCCCCTGGGATGGGCCGCAGTGCAGAATACGTTGGGAAATTCCTATAACATATTGATGAGCGGAGATCGCCAATATAATCTGACCCGAGCAATAGCCTGCTACGATTGCACGCTGCACGTGTATAATCGCAAAGCCTTCCCGCTTGAGTGGGCACGGGTACAACAAAACCTGGGAACTGCCTACAGCACGCTAACAGAGGGAGAGCCGCAAGGGATGACCTACGGCCCTCGCGCAACGCATCTACAGAAGGCGATTGAGCATTACCGTGCGGCCCTGCTGGTCTACGACAAAGAAGAGACGGGCCAGGAATGGGCTGAGACCCAGAGCAGCCTGGGAGACGCCTATTCTAGTGTGCCAGGCAATGAACGCCAGCAAGACCTGGAGAGGGCCATTGCTTGCTACGAAGCGGCATTACAGATCTATACCCGCGAAGCCTTTCCGCTGGAGTGGGCCAGGATGCAAAATAATCTGGGGAACTGCTATGGCGAGTTCGCGCGGGGAGATCGTCAGATGCGCCTGAGGAAGGCCATTGACTGTTATGAAGGGGCTTTGCAGGTGTTTCTCTCGTTGCATATGGACGATTTGGGACAGAGGGTCGAGGCTAACCTTGAAAAGATCTATCAGGTCCTGCAATCTGGCGGGTGACGCCAGATTAAATCGGGCATCTATGCATTTGCTCATGCAAATGAATATTTACTCATGCAAATGAAACGGAAATAGTGTATAGTATCCTTTAGATAGGGCTATCTATCCATGGCAAAGCAACTGCTGACATCGCAGAGGAGGCGGGTATGAACTTAGGATCTTTGTGGATAAAAGCACTGGTCATCATAGTGCTTCTGATTCTCTTATCTCTGGCGGGGGCGATCACATTTCCGGCGCTTTCCATTCTCACGGGCAGCACCACAGCCGGAGTAACAGGCATCCTTTTTCTGCTGGCGGCGATGTTGATCCTCTCGACGATCGGCAGCCTTATCGGAAAGGGGATAAAGACGTTTAAAAAGCCTCTGGAATCGGTCCTGCTGGCATTTATCGGCGCCTTCTTTATGGGGGCGGCCCTGGCGCTCTCCGCCATTTTGAACATCCCCTATACCGCGCACGTAAACTTCACCTGGCTAGGATCAACATGGTATGGTCCAATCCTGACCTTACTTTTTATTGGGGCGCCCCTCATGATGATCTTTCTCGTGGTTGAATAACCACTTGTAGAGGATCAAACAGCATAACGAGGCGCATCCCTTTTTCTCTACCCATGTAGACTCTCCTATGGACGACCGAACGGCTCTGTCCGGTCGTCCATAGGAGAGTCTACATGGGTAGAAAGCCTCCTATAGGATTTCTACATAGCCTTCCGTTCCATTCACCCGTATTCTCTGTCCGTCATTGATCAGCCTGGTGGCATTTTTTACGTTTACTACTGCAGGTAAACCATATTCACGTGCGATAACTGCTCCATGGGTCATCAGTCCACCAACTTCGGTGACCAGGCCTTTTATGGATACAAATAATGGTGTCCAGCCAGGGTCAGTAAATGAGGTGACTACTATATCTCCATCTTCCAGATCAGCATCGTCCATCTTAAAAATGACACGTGCTCGTCCCTCTATAACTCCGGAAGAAACAGGGAGACCGACAAGAGCTTTGGCTGGGAGATTTTCTCGTTTGTACTCACCTGCAATGATTTCACCATCAGACGTGAGAACACGTGGGGGAGTCAGTTTTTCATAGAATTTGTACTCGTCTTTTCGTTGGCTGATGATCTGGTCATCCAGTTTCTTTGTGAGTACGACTTCGCGAAGTTCTTCAAAAGTGAGATAGTAGATATCTTCCTTTTCATGAATAACGTTGGCTTGTACGAGTTGTTCGGCTTCTTTCAGTAAAGCCTGCTTATAAATGAAGTAGCGATTCATCATGCCGTATTTTGGATATTCACGATACCCGATGAAATTTCGGATGAGGCTGATCATTCGTTTTGTCTCTCTGGCTTTTTGTTCACCATCTGGTAATTGCTGCAATCGATCTAATAATTCTTGTTCTTTTTTCAATGCTTCCTGTCGCCCTTGCTCAAATCTCCGCTTGCTTTCACCTGGTTCAAAGTTTTTGATATTACTGAGAATCAGGGGGACAAGAGTAGTTGGTTTTTCGCTCCAACGAGGTCTCGTAATATCTATTTCCCCGGCACAGCGCATTCCGTATTTGTTGAGATAAGCAGAGAGAGCGTCCCGGCTTTCCTGTCCACCATCAAACTGAACCAGCTCATCCAGAAAGTTGTCATCTTTTGCATGTTGCAAGTACTCAATTACTTCCGGATAAGGACGAATTACATCTGCGACATCCAATAGCGCCAGACCCATTTCCGAAGTGATATTGTTGGGCACCGATTGAGAAAGCGCATCTGCTACGTTTTTTTCACCTAACCACTCCTTCATTTTTTCATTGATCCATGATGAAGCATTCATAGCGGTCATAAACACACCGAAACTTTGCCGATCAGATAAACTCTGCTTTAATTGCTGAATATCTTCCAAAATAAAATCAATCAGATCCGATCCTGATTTCGTTTGGATGTTTTGTTTTAGCTCTTCTATCGATGTTTCACTACGCTTGATCAAATCAGAAACGATTGCCGGATCGTATTCGTTTAGTGCTTTAAAATCCGCAAGCGGCGGACCTTGATTGCTTTTACCGGGAGTCTTTTCTTGCTTATCATCTGGTAACGACTGTATAAAATCTCCCCGTTGTATGATAGTCATCAATGCATCTTTCATGAGCGGATCGCCTTTTCCCATAACCTCTAATATACTTTCTCTGCTAGCTGGTGAAGCCAGTAGAGGTGTAGCATCAACGAACAACCTTCCACCGGCTTTACGCATGAGTGCATTCGTGGTTAACAGGAAAAAAGACAATCCCAATGGTTTCATGGGGTCGGTCATCATTTGTTGATGACCGACGGATACATAGACGTGATTTTCTTGATCATGTGCTTCAGGGATGGGGTATAGCGTCGTGATTGGCCGACTCTGGACGATAGAAAATGTATCGTCAGCAAGGCACCATTCGATGTCCTGGGGGCAACCGAAATGTTCTTCGATCTTTCTACCTATGCGCTCAAGCTGTAACATCTGCTCATCCGTCAGCGCTTGCCTATTCTGCCTCTCAGGCTCAATCTCCTGTTCTTTCGTACCGCCATCTTTTAAAGCATAAATAGCCAGTTTCTTGGTGGATATCTTTTTATCGATAATCTTGCCGTTACGCACTTTATAGCTATCAGCATTCACCAGGCCGGAGACCAGGGCCTCACCAAGTCCGAAGCTGGCATCAATGGATAACACTTTCCTATTAGCAGTGACGGGATCGGCAGTGAACAAAATTCCTGACACCTGCGGGAAGATCATCTTCTGAACAACCACAGACAGGTGGGCTTTACGGTGGTCGAACCCGTTCTGCATGCGGTAAATCACCGCACGGTCCGTAAAGAGCGACGCCCAGCACTTGCTGATGTGTTTGAGTATGGCTGCCTTTCCGATAATGTTCAAATACGTATCATGCTGTCCTGCAAAGGATGCCGTAGGCAGATCCTCCGCCGTAGCACTGGAACGCACAGCATAGGCATTTTGATCACCTAATTTTGTCAGAAAATGGGTAACTGCTTCATCAATCTCCTTTGCAATTCCGGCCCCTTCGATGACGCTGCGTATCTTTTGACTGATTTTACCAATGCTTGTCCTGTCCTCCACCTTGAAAAGAGAGAGTTGCTCCAGCAGATCATGAAACCCTGGTGCCTGGCTGATCATTCGTTTATAGGCTTCGGTAGTGACGCAGAAGCCCTCCGGGACTCTTATCCCATCAATTCTGGACAGATCTCCCAGGTTGGCGCCTTTCCCCCCAACAACCATGAGTTGTGTTTTGTCAATATCTTGAAAACCAAGCACAAAGGAACTCATATGTTTCTCTCCTTTAATAGAACAGATTGCTCACTTACCGCCATAACGTCTCTTCACCTTTCATCTCTCGATGGCTCCTTTCGTGCACGACGAGGGCCTGACACACGCCTGCTGAAGCAAGGGCTTTTTTGAGCACAAACACGAGCGGCCTCACAGGCTCAAAGGAGAGCTTTCACCGCGGGTGCAAAAGACGGGCGTCGCTTGAGTATAGTGTAAAGAACGCCAAAAAAAATCGTCCAAAAAGGCAGTGTGCTAGTAGACAGGAGGTGATATAATAAAAGTGAGAAAGAATGGGCTTATTTTTAAGCTCAGAGAACACCCACTTCCCCCTTTGCTCATATACAGGTGCCTGTGCTCTACCCATTCTAGCAACTAAGCGGCAATATCCACTGAAGAAACTCTTTTCCTTCTACTATCCTCACAATCAATTCTTGCTTGATAAAAGAGATAAAATCTACTATACTACAAGCCACAGTACCTCTACAGGGTGGAAGATCGAATAACAGTTATCCACAAATTAGAACGTTTGTCCACATGTTATCCACATTCTGTGGAAATCTCCCTTTGCACAAACACAAGGCCTCCCAGTAGATGAGCGGGATACACAGCCACCTGGAAGTATGCTATACTCAATCAGTAAATATTCATGTGTAAAGTGCCATTTTTCAAGGCATAAGGAGGTCATCTTGCGCCATCCATTACGCACTGTGCTCTTATTTTTGCTGCTGGCGACATTTGTCGCAGCCTGTGGCGGGGCAACGCCCACTACGAGCAGCCCCACGGCGGCCCCGGCTCCTGTCACCCTGAATGTGTTCGCGGCCGCATCCCTCAGCAACTCTTTCAAAGAGATCGCAACCCAGTATCAGGCGAAGCATCCCAATGTCAAAATCACGTATAATTTTAATGGTTCGCAACTGCTGGTGCAGCAGATGAGCAATGGAGCGCCAGCCGACGTCTTCGCCTCAGCCGATGTCGCGAATATGCAGAAGGCCAGTCAGGGCAACCTGGTCAACGACTCACAGATCTTTGCGAAGAATAAACTGACGGTGATTGTCCCGGCCAGCAATCCAGGCAATATTACCACGTTGAAGGATCTGGCGCGCAAAGGCGTCAAACTGGATATCGCGGCCCCCGCTGTGCCGGTAGGGAAATATGCCTTGCAGGTACTGGACAAAATGGGACAATCGTCTGATTATGGCACCACCTATGAGGGCGCAGTCAAGGCCAATGTGGTCTCACAGGAGGAGAATGTCACGGCGGTGGTGCAGAAGGTCCAGTTGGGAGAGGTCGATGCCGGTATCGTCTATAGTACCGATGCCGTCGCGGCCGCCGACAAGGTGAAATTCATCGATATCCCTGATAACTTTAACGTGATCGCGGAATATCCGATCGCGGTGACGAAGAATGCCGCCCACGCAACGGAGGCCCAGAGTTTTGTGCAATACGTACTCTCAGCCGACGGGCAGGCGATTCTGACGAAATATCGTTTCATTGGAGTGACTCCATCATAAAAAGACTGAGTTTGAGCAAACACATCTGGTTGCGCTGGCCTGGACGCGTATTCATCGCGCTCCTGACCAGCCTATTTTTGCTCTTTTTGGGAGTACCACTGGCCGCCCTGCTCTTCCGTGAAGCGCCAGGGGCGATCTGGACCGAGATCTTGCAGCCGGATATTTTTCAGGCCCTGCGGCTGAGCGTGCTCACCACGATGCTCAGTACATGCGTTGCTGTGCTGTTTGGCCTGCCGACAGCCTACTTACTGGCGCGCAGGCGCTTTCCTGGTCGGCAATTTATAGAGACGCTGGTGACGATGCCAACGGTGCTGCCCCCCGTGGTCGCCGGGGTGGCACTGCTCCTGACGTTCGGGCGTATGGGGCTACTGGGCCACTATCTGAGCCTGCTGGGCATTAGCATTCCCTTTACGACGGTGGCGGTCGTGATGGCGCAGACGTTTATTGCCGCACCCTTTTTTATTAATAGCACGAAGGCGGGCTTTGAGCAGTTAGATGAGCGCTATGAGATGGCGGCGTATACGTTGCGCGCCTCCCCTTTCTATACCTTTCGGCGCGTGGTGCTGCCATTGATCCGGCCAGCGTTACTGGCGGGGACCGGGCTGGCCTGGGCGCGCGCGTTGGGCGAATTTGGCGCAACCATCACCTTCGCGGGCAATTTTCCTGGTATAACACAGACGATGCCGATCGCCGTCTATGTGGCCTCAGAAAGCGATCTGGATAAGTCGATTGCGCTCTCAGTTGTGCTGCTGGCCGTCTCATTCGGGGTGCTGCTCACGCTGCGTATTGGGCGCTGGATGAAGTGAGGATAAGCTGCGGATCAACGCCTGGCGCGTCTGCCTCTTCTCCTGAGACCAACCAGCAGGAGCAGAGCCAGCAGCACTACCCAGAGCGGAATATTCAAAACTGTGTTCCCATCATCATCGATCCAGGTCAGGACAGAGACGCTATTTAACTTATCGAGCAGGCTTTTTTGTTCCATAATTTTCACCTCTTATGCTTTTATGGTTGCACTAACAGTATAAAACATTTTGTAGCTTTTCGGTCAGATAAAAGCTCGTAGGGTATCCTGTCTACAACAACATGACGCGTAGCGGGCCGGGAGCTAGAGGAAAAGCAAGAGCCTGATGCTCTCTGACAATTGAATGTACATAGAGAGCAGCAGGCTCTAACTAATAGGGGACGTTACAAAATGCTCTTGTTGAGGGTTGCCAGGAACTCCATATTGTTGCTAGTCTTGGACATATGCTGCAACAAAGCCTCTGTTGCCTCCACCGCAGTGCGGCCTGACTGATCAGCGAGGGCAGAGAACATACGGCGCATGACAACAACGGCGCGTAATGTGCGGTCGTCGAGCAGCAGTTCTTCGCGGCGGGTGCTAGAGAGGGAGATGTCGATGGCGGGAAAGACACGGCGTTCGGCAAGTTTCCGGTTCAGGACCAGTTCCATATTGCCAGTGCCTTTGAACTCTTCGTAGATTACATCATCCATACGGCTACCAGTATCGATAAGGGCTGTGGCGATGACGGTCAGGCTGCCACCTTCTTCGATCTTACGAGCGGCACCGAAGAAGCGTTTGGGTGGGAAGAGCGCGCTAGGATCGAGACCACCGGAGAGAGTACGACCACTGGGCTGAACGGCCAGGTTGTAGGCACGACTCAGACGGGTAATACTATCGAGCAGGATCACTACGTCACGACCACCTTCGACCAGGCGTTTGGCGCGATCGAGTACCATCTCGGCCACGCGTGTATGGGCCTCAGTCGGCTCATCAAAGGTTGAACTGATCACTTCAGCCTTCACGGAGCGTTTCATGTCGGTCACTTCTTCTGGTCGCTCACCGATCAGAGCGATCATCAGATGGACATCATCATAGTTTTCCGTAATCGAATTGGCGATCGACTTCAGCAGCATTGTTTTACCGGCCTTCGGGGGGGAGACGATCAAACCACGCTGTCCACGACCGATAGGAGCGACCAGATTGATAATACGGCCGGAGATGTTTGAAGGGACTGTTTCCAGATTAAACATCTCGCGGGGGGAAATGGGGGTGAGGACATCAAAGTGAGGACGACGTTTAGCAATTTCGGGGTCCATTCCATTAATGGCCTCGACACGTAACAAGCCATAGTACTTCTCATTGTCCTTAGGCGGACGGACCTGCCCCGAGATCATATCGCCATTGCGCATGCCAAAGCGGCGAATCTGCGACTGAGAGACATAGACATCCATATTGCCTGGGAGGAAGCGTTCCTGGCGTAGGAACCCGAACCCATCCTCCACGATTTCCAATACGCCAGCACTAAAGATGTTTCCTTGCTGTTCGGTATTGGCTTGAAGTAGGCGGAATACGAGGTCTTGTTTTTTGAGGGCACTATAGCCGGAGAGTTCGAGTTCGCGAGCGAGGTCACGCAACTCGGTTAAGGTTTTGATTTCTAACTCAGCTATGTTCACGTTATGTAGGGCGATGCAAGTTGTTGAGGATGACGCCCATTCTCCTTTCTGCGATGAACCTGAAAAGGTCTGGTGGGAATTGGATAAGACAGAGCTATTTTGCTGAACTTTGCAGAATCAAATGGACTAAGACAGGCCTGTGAAAATCCAAAGATCATGAAAACACCCTGTTTTGTGTAAAATGCGGCGACTGGTAGCTTTGGTGTCTGTAAGAGGTATCGTCAACCAATATACCAAAGACATTATACAACGCCATTCACATACTCATTGGGACGTGCGAAACTGCAGTGGTGTGGTACATATCTCTGGAGCCAGCAAGAATATACCACATGCAAAAAGAGATGTCAAGAGATAAACCTGTATCTTCACAGGTAGCTGTTATGCCCGTTGGATAACTTCCTTCTGAGAATATCATTACGTCAGATTCAGCATCCCAGTTTGTGGATCCGTGGAGTGAAACGCTGTGTTCCCAGCACATTCGCCCAACCCAGCTCACGTTGCATATCATAGAATGAATACCATTGTTTGTCAATCCACTCATTACAACAACGCAAATATTCCCCTAATTCCCGGCGTTCAAGCTCGTGGTCCACAACTTTGTTGGCATGAGGATGTTTCCAGCGTCGAGGCAGTGGAGAACCAAAGCCATGTGCATAATGGGTCAGTTCGTGTGCAATCGTAGTAATCAGCACATATTCGGGTACCTGTGGAATCTGTAGCAAAGCGTTAATGCCAATAAAGGATGTAGTCTGGTCCTGCGAGAGACGAATCAGACCCAGACGGCTCTTCCAGGGATAACAGTAGTCGATACTGACATAATTGACACGTGGCAGGTCGGAAAAATACTGTTGCCAGATGCGGTTCAGATAAACGGTCAGATTGCGTGTAGACGTCGGCGGCAAACAAATCTTTGTGGCAGTTGTAGCCAGCATAACAGGACTCCTTAAAGCATACATAATCAGCATTGCATATTGCGCTTGAGTCCAGTATACCGAAGGATCTGTAATAGAATAAATCAATATAACGCGCCGATCAGGGTCAGTAGAAGATGAGTCAGATGACCCATGTATTCTCGTCCCTTTTCCACTAAACTGCATCGTAGAGAGAATAGAGTAGTAGAAGGAGAAAGAAACAATGAACTGCACACTCTGTATATCTACCGATGCGGACCTGGATTGTCGGCAAGGGATGACCTACAGCCCTGGGTACTCCGTCTACACTGATGTGCCAGTGGTGGAAGACTCCTATACGACCACCCCGCTAGAGACCGTGAAGGCGAGTTACCACCCTTTGGATGAAGAGACATTGCATACCTCATTTGAGGAGGCAATTAGTGAGCGCGTCCTCGCATTACGTGAGCGATTGGGTCGTATGAATCACAAGGTGAGCCTCGGCCAGGATGCAGGACAGATCCGGCGGGCTCCCTTGAAGCAGAGGACGATACTACAGCCGATGGCACTGAGCCTGCCGGGAGGTGGTTGGCGGCATGGTATCATGCTGGGGGGAATGGCTTTCCTCTTCACGTTGCTGGGCTTTGACTTGATGGGATTGTTGGTGCTCGTTCTGCATTAGGAGATTTCCTATGCGCCGGGTAGGGTCTGCAAATATTCTGGTAATGAGGTAAAATGGTAGAAAGTGGATTGGATGCATAGGTGGCGGACCATGATCAGTCGGCCAGCGGACCTGGACACGATAAACCCGCAGGGGGTGACCTGCGGACCTCGGTCCCTACAGAGAAAGGCAGTCAGGGTGCAGAATCGTTCGAGGAATCCACAATTTCCGTCGCGTCCCGAGGGGAGCAATGCGAACGTCACAAGCGCCGTCGGTATGGAGGAGACCGTGGGGCGTCTGCGAGCCAGACGTAATTCGCTCTTTACACAGACCGTGATGTGGATTACTGGCCTCATCTGTACAGCATTTCTCTTTGGATCACTGGCACAGGCCTGGTCAAACAGCCAGTTGATGCAGCAGGTCCAAATTGAGCAACAAAAATTGCAGCAGGTAAGCGACCAGCATAACCACCTGGCCCAGGCCGTAAACCATTATAAAGACAAAAATGTCATTGAGAGCGAGGCCCGGCAGCAACTGGGCTACATTCGTCCCGGCGAACAACCAGTGGTCATCATTGGGGGCAACGATCAGGGCCAACAGAAGCCGACAATACAGAAGACTGACCAGCCAACCCAGGGCTTCTGGTTGCAATGGTGGAATATTTTCTTTGGGAATTAAGTAGCTTCTCTACATTGTTCAGCGTGTTTGATACATCTGCTCATACATATGAGAGGTACAATGTTAAACAACAGTACCGTGTACTTGACACCTCATGTATTATCAATGTATAACCTGATCATAGGACTGGACAGAAAACTTTACACTTCAGGAAGAAAAATGAAACAACGCGCTAACGTAGTATTTACCCTCGTGATTATGGGGCTCCAGTATTGCCTGGAGCTTCTTGGGTTTGTACTTACGAAGGCGCGTTTCGCTAGCTGACAGACGCTAGACTGGACCTTAAGCGGAGCGCACAACAAGCGTTCCGTTTTTTTATTATCGCGAAGAACTTATCAAATTGCTAAGGAGTGACTGGTAATGCGTCCATTAATTGGAATTCCCTGCCATGCAGGTATACGTTCGGCAATAGCAGCTCCTGGACAGGCAGGAGCACAGATCAAAGTGAATCCACCAATCTATTACAATAACACATCCTATATTCACATGGTGGAACATGCCGGTGGAGTGCCTATTCTCATACCAATCTATGATGATTTGAGTGAGCTGAATGCCTTGCTGCCTCGTCTGGATGGTTTATTATTGTCGGGTGGTATTGATATTCATCCTCAGTATTATGGTGAAGAAGCACATCCGCTCTTAGGGGTAACCAATCCCCAACTTGACGAACTTGAGCTGGCATTGGCACGCTGGGCTTTACAAGAAGAAATGCCAACGTTGGGCATTTGCCGAGGGATGCAGCTACTGAATGTGGCCCTGGGTGGGAATCTCTACCAGGACCTATCTGACCAACATCCCAGCACTATAAAGCATTCAAATTGGGATTTGCCCCGTGATCAGATTGTGCACACGGTCAAGGTGGAAGCAGGAAGCCAGATAGAAAAAATACTTGGGGTACGAGAGGTGCCGGCCAATAGCCTGCATCATCAGGCGGCGAAAGAGGCCGGAGCAGGAGTCTATATCAGCGGCTATGCTGATGACGGAGTGGCGGAAATGCTAGAGGTGCCGGGGCATCATTTTATGATCGCAGTACAATGCCATCCTGAGGAATTATACCGAGAATATCCGGTGTGGTCGCGTCTGCTTGAGGCATTTATCGCTGCCTGTACCAGGAGTGCTTCAGCGTATGCATTCCCGATCGGGGTAAGCGCCTGAACAGGTTCATACTGATCCTGCATAGCATACAATGAACGTGGCCCCTGTGGGAGCCACGTTCATTGTATGCTGGATTACATGTAGTTTAGGCAGGAATAGTATCAGGCGGGGTCAGAGTACCGGCCTTGATCTGGCTGGCAAAATCGTCTGCCTTGGCTTTCGCATCAGCGGGAACATCCTTGCTGACTGGCGCATAGCCAACACCATCAACGCCAATGTTGAAGAGTGGCATCTGGTTGGTGTACTTACCATCCTCAGTATCCTTAATGGCGTCGTACACAGCAGTGTCAACACGTTTGAGCGCGCTGGTAATGACGCTGGGGTGGATATACCCCTGGTCGCTGTCAACACCTATACCGAAGACACCCTTCTGATCGGCGGCATCAAGGGCACCGACGCCACAACCACCAGCTACCTGGAAGATGATATCAGCCTCGTGCTGGTTAATCTGGCTCAGAGCAATGTCTTTACACTTCGCAGTGGCGGTGAAGTCCTGCGAGTAGTTGACGACAACATTGACCGAAGGATCAACCTTCTGGGCGCAATACTTGTAGCCCGCGATGTAGCGGTTGACCGGCGGAATGGAGAGGCCACCGACGGCCGCAATCGTGTTTTTACCAAGCAGCTTCGAGATCTTCGCCTTGCCATCTACCTCCATCTGGCCAGCAATCGCGCCGACCAGGCAGCCTGCCTCTTGCTCTTTGAAGGAGAGGGAAGCCACGTTGGACAGCGTTTCGCAATCGCTTTTGCCTGCCGGAATGGCGCAGCCATCAACAATGGCATATTTCTTGTTTGGGAACTGCTTGGCGATTTGATCGATGGGGGTATCCATCAAGAAGCCTACAGCGATGACAAGATCGGCAGCCTGAGAGGCTGATGTCAGGTTCTGTACATAATCATTCTGGGACTGGGTCTGGATGACTTTTTCGGTAAAGCCGTACTGCTTTTCGGCATTCTTATAACCAGTATAAGCCAGTTGGTTGAAGCCCTGGTCATTGATACCGCCGATATCGGTCACAAGCGCGACTTTTACGGCTGGGGCGGTTGGAGTCGTGGAGGTGCCTCCGCCGCCTGTAGAAGGAGTGTTACCTCCACATGCGGTCAACAGCATAGCAAATAATGTGAAAACTGCGGCGATGCTGATCAGTTTGCCACGCATGGAAAAGTCCTTTCTTCTCTAAATAATCAGAGAAAATGTTGTTTGCGTACCGGCGTAGACACGATCTCGGGTATAGACTCGCTCAAGCGGGTACAGGTACAATAAATCGGATTGGAACTCGCTCAAGCGGTCTCTACGGCAGGCACGTAGAATATGACAAGATGCAGATGTCCCTTGCACACACTAACGTATGAACAAAGGCTCTGGTTACTCTTGTGATGTCAATAGAGGAGTCTATAATACCATCTCTCCTATCCTTTTGCATAGAGAGAGAAAGCACAAGTGAGGCGGGATGGTGATGGCAGATTATGACAAACGCCAGGCTACGGATCTGTAGCCTGGCGTTTG
>Ga0070730_10002244_pt1 | contig 17769 bp, 14 predicted proteins | sample Coa_R1_3_FD_66447 | JGI IMG/M metagenome (GOLD analysis project Ga0070730, IMG submission 66447) | Surface soil microbial communities from Centralia Pennsylvania, which are recovering from an underground coalmine fire - Coalmine... | ecosystem: Environmental > Terrestrial > Soil > Unclassified ... | reverse complement strand
CACGGTTTCGAAGGCCAGGCGCGAGCCTGGACCGACGCCGCCGAGCTGGTGGACGACAAATGGGAGCGGGCGTTCGCGATGGCCGGTGCGGTCCGTCGCGGCTTCGCGCGCCTCCTGCACGACGAAGCGGACCAGATCGCCCTCGGCGCCTCGACCCACGATCTGCTGGTCCGGTTCCTCTCCGGGCTTCCCTTGAAGGCGAAACGACGGCTCGTCACCACCGACGGTGAGTTCCACTCGCTTCGGCGGCAGCTCGATCGTCTGGGAGAGGAAGGCGTCGCGATCGTGCGGGTCCCCGCCCATCCCGTCGCGAGCCTGGCGGAACGGGTGCGCAAGGAGATCACGGCGAACACGGCCGCGGTACTCCTCTCCGCCGTGCTCTTCGAGACCGCCGAGATCGTGCCGGGTCTCGGGAGCATCGCGGCCGCCTGCCGCGGCGCCGGCGTGGAGTGCCTGATCGACGCGTATCATGCCGTCAACGTCATCCCGTTCCCGATTCCGAACCTTGGCTTGACCAGCGCCTACATCCTCGGGGGCGGCTACAAGTACTGTCAGATGGGAGAAGGCAACTGTTTCTTGCGGTTCCCCTCCGACACCACCATGCGCCCGGTGGTCACCGGGTGGTACAGCGAGTTCGAGCACCTCGAATCGAAATCCACCGGCAAGGTGCAATACGGCAGTGGGCCGGCGCGCTTCGCGGGCTCGACCTACGACCCGACGAGTCATTACCGCGCCGCCGAGGTGCTCCGGTTCTTCAGCGACCAGCAGCTGACGCCGGAGCGGCTGCGCGAGCTCAACAAGCGGCAGATCAGCCGTCTCGCGCATGGCTTCGATGAGCTGGCGCTCGATCCCAAGGTCATCACGCGTGTCGTCCATGGACTCGACGGCATCGCGGGATTCCTCGCCCTGCGGACGCCTTCCGCGGCGGAGCTTGCGAAGGCCCTCCGGACCAAGGGCGTCTACGCGGACGCCCGGCACGACATCCTGCGCCTCGGTCCTGCGCCCTATGTCACCGACGATCAGCTCGAGCAGGCGCTCCAGGCGCTCGCGGAGACCGTGCGGGCCTGACTCCGAAACTCCCCCAGCCTGATTGGCGTAAAAGTCTCCTAACGGCAAGGAGACGCCATGAACAACCTCGAGAAGACGCCGAAGGTCGAAGTCACCGAGACCAAGCACGAGCAGGAGCCGACGCCTACCTGGCAGGAGCTGCGGGACCGTTTCCGCGCCGTGCTCACGGACCTGTGGGATGAGACCCGGGACATCGAGCGGGAGCTCGAGCCCAAGGTTCTGCCTGCGCTGAAACGGTTGCGGGACGAGGTCGCGAAACTCATCGAGAAAATCGAAGGAAGAACCAAGAAGCCCGGCTAACGCCGGGATGCGAAGAACCCCTTCAAGAGGGTCCCGCAGGTCTCGGCATCCACCCCGCCGATGACCTCGGGCCGGTGATTCAAGCGGGGGTGGCGCAGCAGGTCTTCGACCGAGCCCGCCATTCCCGCTTTGTCGTCGTAGGCCCCGAACACCACCCGCCCGACCTTCGCCAGCACGATCGCGCCCGCGCACTGGGCGCAGGGCTCGAGCGTGATGTACAGGGTGCAGTCGGTGAGCCGGTCGGTGTCGAGGGCCCGGAGCGACCGCTGGATCGTCAGCAGCTCCGCGTGCGCCGTCGGGTCCTTGAGGCCGATGGTCTCGTTGTGGGCGCCCGCCACGAGCTGGCCGTGCTGGAGGAGCGCAGCCCCCACTGGCACTTCGTCGACCGACTGAGCGAGCCGCGCCCAGTCGATCGCGTGATTCATGCCCCGCCGGTCACTTTCGGCGACCACCCGGCACCTTTTCGAACGTCAGTGCTCCGTCGGTGCCGCGATCGGCCTTGATCGTGTCCCCCTCGACGTACGTTCCCTCGAGCACCGCCATGGCCAGCGGGTTCTGCAGCAGACGCTGCATCGACCGCCTGAGCGGACGGGCGCCATAGATCGGATCGTAGCCCTCGGATACGAGGAGCTGTTTGGCGGCCGGCGTCACGTCGAGTGTGAGCTTGCGCTCCTCCAGGAGCCGCTCGAACCGCTTGAGCTGGACGTCCACGATCTTCGCGATATCGGCCTCGGAAAGGGGCCGGAAGATGATCGTGTCGTCCACCCGGTTCAAGAACTCCGGCTTGAACGACCGGCGCAGGAGGTCGAGGACCTTGGCCTCGACCTGCTCCCAGTTCGCCGTCCCCATCTCCAGGATGTCCTGCGAGCCGATGTTGGACGTCATGATCAACACGGTATTCCGGAAGTCGACGGTCCGCCCCTGGGAGTCCGTGAGGCGCCCTTCGTCCAGAATCTGGAGCAGCACGTTGAAGACGTCCGGATGTGCCTTCTCGATCTCGTCGAAGAGCACCACGGCGTAGGGACGCCGGCGGATGGCCTCCGTGAGCTGGCCACCCTCTTCGTAGCCCACATAGCCCGGGGGCGCGCCGATCATCCGGGCCACGGCGTGCTTCTCCATGTACTCCGACATGTCGAGACGGACCATCGCCCGTTCGTCGTCGAAGAGGAAGTCGGCGAGCGCGCGCGCGGTCTCCGTCTTCCCCACACCCGTGGGGCCGAGGAAGATGAACGAACCGGTGGGGCGATGGGGGTCCTGAAGGCCGGCGCGGGCCCGGCGTACCGCGTTCGCGACCGCGGCCAGCGCCTCGGGTTGGCCCACGACTCGCCGGCCCAGCTCTTCTTCGAGCTTCGTCAGACGCACTTTCTCGGATTCGAGCATCCGCGTTACCGGGATGCCCGTCCATTTCGCCACGATCTCGGCGATATCCTCGGCGTCCACCTCTTCCTTGAGGTACTGCGCCTTCTTCTGGATTTCGCCCAGACGCTTCTCGGAGGTCGCGATCTCCTTCTCAAGCGCGGGAATCGTTCCGTAGCTGATCTCGGCTGCCTTCTGCAGCTCGCCCCGCCGGGTGGCCTGGTCGGCCTCGGCACGCAGTTTCTCGAGCTGGGCCTTCTGGGCCTGCAGACCACCGATGGCTTCTTTCTCCGCCTGCCACTGGGCCTTCATGCCCATCGATCGCTCCCGCAGCTCCGAGAGTTCACCGTCAATGGACTTCCGGCGTTCCTTCGAGGCGGCGTCCTTCTCTTTGGCAAGTGCCGCCCGCTCGATCTCGAGCTGAACGATCTTCCGTTCCACCTCGTCGATTTCCTGCGGCAGTGAATCAATTTCGATCCGCAGACGGCTCGCGGCCTCGTCCACCAGGTCGATGGCCTTGTCCGGCAGGAAGCGGTCACCGATGTAGCGGTGCGAGAGAGTCGCCGCGGCGACCAGAGCGTTGTCCGTGATCCGGACACCGTGGTGCACCTCGTAGCGCTCCTTCAGGCCCCGCAGGATCGCGATCGTGTCCTCCACGGACGGCTCGCCCACGAATACGGGCTGGAACCGGCGCTCGAGTGCGGCGTCCTTCTCGATGTACTTGCGGTATTCGTCCAGCGTGGTGGCGCCGACGACGTGCAGCTCGCCCCGGGCCAGCGCCGGCTTCAGCATGTTGGAGGCGTCGACGGCGCCCTCGGCGCCCCCCGCCCCCACCAAGGTGTGCAGCTCGTCGATGAAGACGATGAACTGCCCCTCGGACCCGGTGATCTCCTTGAGGACCGCTTTGAGACGCTCCTCGAATTCGCCGCGATACTTGGTGCCCGCGATCAGCTGCCCGATGTCGAGCGCGAGCAGACGCTTGCGTTTGAGCGACTCGGGCACGTCCCCGTGCACGATCCGCTGCGCCAACCCTTCGACGATGGCGGTCTTGCCCACGCCAGGCTCGCCGATGAGCACGGGGTTGTTCTTCGTGCGCCGGGAGAGCACCTGGATGACGCGGCGAATTTCCTCGTCGCGCCCGATGACCGGATCGAGCTTCCCCTTCTGGGCGACTTCGGTGAGGTCGCGGGTGAAGCGTTCCAGCGCCTGGTACTTCTGCTCCGGCTCCTGGTCGGTGACGCGGTGGCTCCCGCGCACGGCCTCGAGCGCGGCCAGCAGCTCCTTCCGGTCCACCCCGGCGGCCGAAAGCAGCTGCCGGGCGGTGGTCCCCTTCTCCTCGGCCAGCGCGAGGAGCAGGTGCTCGGTGGAGATGTAGGCATCCCCCAAGTCCTTCGCGTCCTTCTCGGCGCGATCGAACGCCTGAGAGAGCTCCCGGCCTACCGTCGGCTCGACGCCCTCCCCCGACTGTTTCGGAAAGCGACCGATCTCGCGCTCGGTCTCGGCAGTCAGCTGGGCGACGTTCACCCCGGCCTTCTGCAACAACGGCGCGACGACCCCCTCGTCCTGCGCCAGGAGCGCCCGGAAGAGGTGGGCATCGTTCAATACCGGGTTGCCCCGGCTGCGGGCGTCGGCGGCAGCCTGCTGGAGGGCCTCGGCGGCCTTTACGGTCAAACGTTCAGGTCGAATCATGTCGGTCCCGGTTTAAGGCAACCTCCATACCGGAAGAAAGGTGTCAGATGGGCAGGGCTTAAGTCAAAAGGACCTGATGAATGCCTTTCGGGTCTTCGGCGTATAATTCACACCATCCCTTTTGGAGTCGTTTTGTGGTTCGTGTTTTCGCCCTGTTGGCCTTGGGAATTCTGGCCTCCGCCCCGTTGGCGGCTCAGGCCCCCCACATCACCCCTGCCGGGGATCCATCCGTCAAGGATGACTCGATCTACCGGCTGGCGGTCAATCCGGTGGATCACAAGGGCGAGGACTATGTCCTGCTCCTGGACGATGGCGTGATCACGTACAACAAGGACGGCACGGGGTCCCGGACGTACCGCCAGGTGGTGCAGGTCTTCACGCGCGAGGCGGCGGAGCAGTTCGGCGAGCAGACCTTCGATTACGACTCGAGTCGCGAGCGACTCACCATCAATTGGCTCCGCGTGCTTTCGGCGGACGGAAAGCTGATCAGCGACAAGCCGGTGCACGAGCAGGAAGGGATCGCCCCGGTGGCGCAGGAAGCACCCGTATTCTCCGACGTCCGGGAGCACCGCGTCTCCCTTGGCGGCGTCGCGCCCAACACCATCGTCGACTACAGCTATACCATTCAGACGATCTCCCCCATCATGCCCGGGGACTTCCGGAACTCCTGGCGGGTCACCACGGGCCGGCTGGTCCGCCGCTCGCGGTACCTCGTCGACCTGCCGGCGGATCTCCAGCCGACCATCAAAGAGCGGAATCTGACGTTCAAGCGCGAGGTCACCCGCGCCAACGGACGCGCGGTATATCTGTGGGCGACCGCCGAGGTGCAACCGTGGGACGGCGAGCCTTTCGCCGCCGATTCGAATGGCGTGGTGCAGACCATCGAAATCGCGGCGCCTCTGCGTTGGGACGATATCGCCAAGTGGTTTGCCGGTCTCTCGAAGGACCGGTTCGTGACCACGCCCGCGGTGGTGGCGGCGTTCCGCGAGCAGCTCGCGGGGGCCAGGACGCAGGACGATTCACTGCGCGCCGCGGCCCGCTGGGTGGCCCAGGACTTCCGGTACGTCTCGCTCTCCCTCGGGATCGGCGGCTACCAGCCCCGCTATCCCGCCGACGTCCTCACCACCAAGTACGGTGACTGCAAGGACAAGGCGACGATGTTCGTCGCGCTCGCCCGGCAGATGGGACTCAAGGCATTTCCGGTCCTGCTGTCGAGCGTGGGCGGCGTGGATCGGACCGTCCCGACGGTCGACGCGTTCGATCACATGATCGCCGCGGTCGAGCGCCCCTGGGGCGGCTATCTCTTCGTCGACCTGACGAGCGACCTCACTCCGTACGGTTCCTTGCCGCCCGCCGAGCAGGGCGAGTTCGGACTGCTGGTGCATCCGGATGGACGCGCGGAACAGGTCACGTTCCCAAAGGATTCGATCGGCGCGAACCGCGATGACGACCGGCTGGTCGGTGAGTTGCTTCCCGACGGGACCATGCAGGGCCTGTACTCGGAGCTCCAGACTGGGACCCGGCAGTACGGACTGCGCGGTGCCTTCACCAACGAGCTGGATCCCAACGACCGGTCCCGTCTGGCGCAGCGCATCGCGAGTGAGATCGTTCCTGATGCCGTTCCCGACTCGCTCCAGATCTTCGATGGACGGGATTGGAATGCGCGGCCGTACGTGCAGCTGACCTTCCACGGTGGAAAGCCGGCGGCGTTGGCGGGGGAGACGGACATTCTGACGCTTCCACTGCACGATTACGCGACCCCGAAGCTCGTCACGGATCTCGCGGGACGTCCGGCACGGCGCTTCCCCATCGACTTCTGGGGCCGGGATGGCGCGCCCCACGAGGAATCATCCTCGCTCGAGATGACGCTCCCTGCCGGGTGGACGGCACAGCTCCCGCCGAACGTGGATGCCTCGAGCGTCTTCGGCCGCTACACCGCCGAGTACCGACAGGATGGACGGGTGCTCCGGATCACGCGGCGGCTGGTGGGCGCGCCGGGCATCCAGGCACCCGACAAGGTCGGCGTGCTCGTGGATTGGCTGAAGCGCATCGGGGCTGACGACGTGAAGTACGTGGTCTTGAACCGGGGGCACTAAAAGCAGAAGCCGGTGCGGTCCCGAGGGGCCGCACCGGCTTGAATTCGCTAAGCGAATTCACTTCATGATCAGCATCTTCTTGGTGTACCGCTGTCCATCCACCACCAGCTGATAGATGTAGACACCGGACGAGGCCTGTTGGCCGGTCCTGACGTTCCCGTCCCAGTACGCGGTGAATGAGCACCCCTGAGGGTTCGCGCAATCCACCTGCACTTCGTCGAGCCGCTGGCCGGTCCCCTGGAGAATCGGGATCGCGACCAGCTGAGCGAGGACGTTGTAGATCTTCAGCGAGACTGTTGGCCGGTGACCATTTGCGAACAGATTCCCGCCCAGCGTAAAGGGAATCGTGGTCGCCGGGTTGAACGGGTTCGGGTAATTCTGTCGCAACTCCACGGGGGGTTTTGACATCCCCTGGCTCGGGACTGGTGCCTGCCCCCGAGCACTCCCCGCTGCGATGGTACACAGCCCGAGCCCCATCACTGCCCAGGCATACCGCTTCATCAAAACTCCTATCGAACGAGAAAGGCGCGTTAGACCCTACTCCTTTGGATGACGGAATCGCTCCACCGGACCGCTTCAATGTACAGCCGCGTAAGAACTTAGAGGACGTTTCAGCCGGGTGTCAAGCGGGCCAGAACCCGGGTGTCCCCTTCTCGACGGGTAACCCCCCGTCGGTCCGCCCATTCGAGCAGCGGTATCAAGTACTTGCGGGTCAGCCCGAGCCGGTCCCGAAGTACCGCCGGTGTCACCGGCCCCACCTCCCGGATCACCCCCTCCAACGTCCGCTGGAAGCGCTCGAGCGCTTCCGGAGACGCAAACCGTTCCTGATCCACCTGTACTACCCCACCCCCACGCACGAGGTGCGCCAGCAAAGCGCGCACCGGGAGCCCCGCAAACTCTGATTCTAACTCCGACACGGTCGGGATGCGCCACTCAACTGCAGCCAGATGCGCCGAAATGCGACCGGCGTCGCCGTCTGCCCTCGCGGCCACGGCAGCCCGCCACCCCGGCCTCCTTGCCAGACTCCCATCGATCTCGAGAATGCCTTTACGAAGGGCGAGATCGATGACCTGGTCGGTCACGGCCTCGCCGGTCGCCACGCCATTCCCCACGCTCGAGCGCAACGCCTGCAAAGACATCCCGGCGTCGAGGGGGTGCGACGCGTGATGCGCGTCCAGCACGCCGCCGAGCCGCTCCGCTTCCCGGGATGCGGCGGACCGAAATACCAGCCGGTCACCCGTCTCCAGTACGTTCTTCCCCGCCGACGCGATGACTTCCGCGACCGCATCAGGAGTGATGCCGAGCCGGACCGGGAGGTCGCTCTTGGCGAGACCGGACAGGCGGGCCTCCTTCACCCACGCCGCCAATCGTTCACCCGGACTTGCTTCGAACGGCAGGCGGCGTTGCCGCAGACGTCGCGGCGCGTCGGGTGGATACGGGTCGATGACCGATCCTCCGCCGATCGTCGCGACCGGGGAGTAGGAGCGGATCACAAAGCGATCCCCACCCCGTGCGACCAGTGGTCCCTCGAACGCGAGGCGGACGACTGCCCGGCCTCCCGGCGCGACCGGTTCCACCGGTGTGACCCGCGCCAGCACTTCCGCGGTGCCCAAATGCACGCGAACGCGAGTGCGCGCCGTAAGCGGTCGCGCGGCGGACGGAAGGAGCTCCAACCCTGCGTCGACGCGGTTCGTCGGGCGCCATCCGCTCCCCGTCACCACCACGTGTCCCCGGGCGAGCTCCTGGTGCTCCACCCCGGCCAATGCGAGCGCCGTCCGTCGGCCGGGGACGGCCTGCGCCTGCGTGCTGCCGTGGGACTCGATGGAGCGGACGCGTACCTCGCGGTCGAGGGGGAGGAGGCGAACGGTATCGCCCTCCTGGACCGTACCGCTCCAGGTCGATCCCGTGACGACCGTCCCCGCCCCCTTGAGCGTGAACACGCGGTCTACGGGGAGCCGAAAGAGGTCGCGTTCCACGCGGTCCGCCACATCCTTGGCAACCCGTGCGATGGCTTCACGGAGCTCGGGCAGCCCCGCGCCAGTCCGCGCCGAGGTCGCCACCGGCGGCTCCCAACGAATGGGACTCTTGGCAAGGCGGGTCGCCACCTCCGCCCGGAGGAGTTGCAGCCACTCGTCGTCCACCAGATCGCGCTTGGTGAGTACCGGAACTCCGCGCCGGATCCGTAGGAGCTCGACGATGGCGAGGTGCTCCTCGGTCTGCGGCATGATGCCTTCGTCCGTCGCGATGATCAGCAGGGCGGCATCGATGCCCGTCGCGCCCGCCAGCATGTTCCGGACGAACCCCTCGTGCCCGGGCACATCCACGATGCTGACCTGCGTTTCTTGATCGAGTGGAAGTGGAGCGAAGCCGAGGTCGATGGTGATGCCCCGCCGCTGTTCCTCGGCCCAGCGGTCGGTATCGACGCCCGTGAGTGCTTTCACCAGCGCCGTCTTGCCATGATCGATGTGCCCGGCGGTGCCGACTACGACGTGACGGACCACCGATGGTGCTCCCAGAAGTCGAGGGCGGGCAACTTGTTGGGTTCGCTCAAGTGGTGACGGGCGAACCGGACCACCAGCCGGCGGTGCGCCGCCGCGTGGGCGGCGTCCAGCGACGGGAGTGGCCCCCCCCCGGACCCCAAAGCCACCAGATCCCGGTACGCTTGCGGAGGCAGTTGGGTTGGGGCGCGTGCCGGCGCGCACGCCGGACAAAATGCGCCCCCCTCGGTGGAGGAGAACGGCACCGGAGTGGTGGGATCCGGATCGAGGGGCGTGCCGTCCCGAACGCAGTTGGTCAGGGCCGGCTCGAATCCCAGCACGCCGAGGAGGTGCCAGAGGGCGCGAATCGCGGCCGCGTCGACGTCGCAGGCGGACGCCGCTACGAGGGCGTCGAGCCCGGCCACGAGCGCCTCATACGCCGCCGGCACTGCCGCGGGGGGCGCGGACTTGAGCATCACCTCGGCGAGCGCGGTCGCACCGGCGAACCGGGCGACGTCGCGCGTCAGCTCGCCGCGCAGCACTTCGAGCTCGAACTCACCGAGGGTCTGGAGCTCGCGCGTCTCCCGGTAATAGAGCTGGGCGGTGCCCTCCCCCAGGATCTCGAGCCCCGCACCGAACTTGCTCTTGGGGCGCATCACGCCCTTCGCAATCGCGCTTTGCACCCCCAGATCGCGCGTGGCGAGCCGGACGACTTTCGAGGTTTCGCTGTACCGGTAGGTCTGGAGGACGATCGCCGGCGTGGTGACCAGGGGCATCCCGGAAGTTACTGCGCCGGCATCTCGGCCACGGCCGAGGCGACCGGACACGTCCCGAGGGGAAGGGTCGTGACCACGCGGTACTCGGGGGGAGGCGACAGCACGTACAGGGTGCCCGGGCCGCTCCCACACGCCGTATTCGACACGGCGTACACCCGGCCGCGCGCGTCGAGAGACAAGGCCAGGACCCCTTTGCCACCGGGCTTGATCGCGTCACCGGGCCCCCGCGTCATCGACCGCGTCAGAGTGTTCACCTCGAGAATTCCATTCGTGGGCGATGCAATGAGCAGCCGTCCGGCCGGATGAAATACGGCGGGCCCCGGACGCTCACCCAGTCCGTTGATGACCACCATCTCCACATGCCCGACGGGATCCACGATCGACAACTTGCCGTTCGCCTTCCCGCTGTCGCCGCGCGAAATCACGTAGATCAGCGAGTCGTCACCGATCACGACGAAGTGGGCATTGACGCCGGAGAGCGGGATCGAGTCGGGAACCGGTGGGCCAGCCATGTTGACCGACGTCAGCCAGGTGCTATGGACCGTGAACACCTGACTGTCGGTGACGGCGACGCCGACGGCGGGGCCACTGAGGAGACGTGTCAGCACTTGCTGACCGGCCCGCAGGTTCACCTGTGCCAACGAGTCGAATGCGGAATCGGCCACCCAGGCCAGCGAGTCGTTTTGGAAGGCGGCTCCGACGGGGTTCCTTACCGCGGCCACCTTCGCGGAGCCGCCCAGCGTGAGGATCTGGAGTGAGTCGTGCGCTCCCCCCGGGATGAGGACCGTCGATCCGCGACCCGCAATCTGGGGCACGCCGGTCACGGGAAACGCCAGCGCCAGCGATGTCGGGGAAAAGTCCCCCGCATTCACGAGTGTGAGAGAGCTCGCCTGCCCATCCAGGATGACAATCTCCTGCCCGACCGGCGTGGCCTGCTCCAGCGCGTCCGAGCAGGCCACCGCGGCCACCAAGAGCACCACTCCAGCGAACCGGACTCCGCGCATCCCCGCCCTTCGTCAGTGTGATCCGACGGTCCAGGAACCCCCGAAAACTATGGTGCGACCACGTGCGCGGAAACTCGCCACTTCATCGTACCCGGCATTGAGCGCATTGTCGACGCGGGTGTCGATGGACAGCCCTGGCACGAGCCGAACCGGGACCTGCGCCGAGAGATCCAGGCGCCCATAGGCAGGCAGCGAGACGCGCTGGAACGTGTTGAAGTCGATGTCATCCCGGCGGCCCACGTAGCTCACCGCCACACCGGCGCTCCCGCCGAAGGGCAAGGCCGCGCTCAGGCTCGCCGTTGCGGAGCGCGCCGGCCGTCGAATGAGCGGGTGTCCGGTCTGGAACTCGCTGCCGGGGGTCGTGTCCCCTTTGACCACATTGGTGGCCAGATAGGTGTACCCGGCGGACAGCGTGCCCCACGCCCCCAGTGGCGCGTGGAGGGAGAGCTCGACTCCGCGGGCAGTCGAGCCATTGATGTTCTGGTAGTTCGGCACGCTACCTGGGGCATACGCGATCTGGTCGCGGAAGTGCTGGTCGAAGTACGTCGCCCGTACCGCCGCTCCGGAGCCGAGGTCCTGCTCGATACCTCCCTCCCAGCTGAACGAGTGCTCGGGCTTGAGGTTCTCATTCCCTGTGATGAACCCCTGCGCGAAGTTCTGGAAGAGGCTGGGCTCCTTGAACGCGCTCCCCAATGACCCCAGCACCCGTGTGGAGCCGCTCAGGCGGTACGATACGCCCGCGCGATAAGTGCCGAAGGTGCCGAAGCGCTGGTTGTCTTCCATCCGGGCACCGAGGGTAACGCCGACCGGTCTGCCGAGGCCCGTGACCAGCTCCGCGAAGACCGCACCGTCGTCCCGGGTCCGCACCTGGCCCAGCGTCGTACCCTCCATCCGTTGGTGCTCGAACGAGGAACCAGCGGTCAGGACGTCCGAACCCGAGAGGCGAACTTCGGCACGCCCTTCGAGACTCTGGCGCGTGATCCAGTCATTGCTCGAAAACGGGAGGTTGAAGGTGTCGGTCGAGTCATTGGGACCGATGGCATACTGCAGATTGTCGCGATGCCAGGTACCGAACAGGTGCACATTCACCGCCCGGAACCCGTGACGCACGTCGAGTCCGACTGATGGACCGCGATCGAGGTCATGCTGATTGTTGCTCAGGGGCGCTCCCGGATACGTCGTCGGAAAGAAGTACAGACCGTCGTCATATCGGACCGACAGGGCGGCCTCCGTGCTATCCTCGGGCCGGACGACCAGCCGGCCGTTCATTGCGCCATTCCGGTAATGATTGTTCACCGGGAGCGATCCGTCCGACGTGAACCGGGACCCGGAAAGCGACCAGCTGGCCCGCTCGTTCCCTCCCCCGGCCGACAGAGCGTAGTCGGCACTCCCATACGTGCCGGCATGTGCCGACACCGTTCCCTGCGTCCCTCCCTGCCCGGTCTTCGTGAAAATCTGCACGACGCCGGTGACGGCATCCGACCCGTACAGCACGCTCACCGGCCCACTCACCACCTCGATGCGGTCGATGTCGTCGGTCGTCAGATTCGCGTAGTCGAACCCCACGCCAGGCTGGCCCTGCGGCACCCCGTCGACCAGGACCTTGGCGTAGTCGCTCTCGCCACCGCGGAGGAACAGCGAGGTCTGGGATCCGAAGGAGCTGGTCTCCACGACCGCCGCGCCAGGCACCAGCCGAAGGGCCTGCGAGACCGTACGAATCCCCCGGGCCGCAAGATCGGACCCCTTCAACACCGTCACCGACACGGGCAACTGGTCGGCGCGGGTGGGAACTCCGGTGGCCGTGACGACGACCGGCGCCAGCTTGAAGGTGTCACCCGGGGTTTGGGCGGACACCGAACGAATGACGATTGCCGAAGCCAGCAGGACCATGACACGCATTCCTAACTCCGATCCGTGGGAAGTTCGCGACGTAGAGGAATCATCTGCGGACGGTCGTCAAAAGCCTGGATCGCAATGGGCCACTCGAATACGCGCTCGACGGTTTCTCGAGTCAGGACCTCACGTGCGGACCCCGACCCGGCGGACGCTCCCCGCGAGAGCAGGAGGACGCGGTCGGCGAAGCGAGCCGCGAGGTTGACGTGATGGGTGATGACCACCGCGGCGAGTTTGCGGCGGTCGACCAGCGCACGTACCCGCTCGAAGAGCTCCATCTCGTGCTTCACATCGAGGGAGGCCGTCGGTTCGTCGAGCACCAGGAGCTGGGGCTCTTGGGCGAGGGCACGCGCGAGGCGCACCCGCTGCTGCTCGCCGCCCGAGAGGGTCTCGAGCCACCGGTCCGCGAGTCCAAGCGCATCGCACGCCTCGAGCGCGTCCCGGACGGCCTGGTGGTCGGCGCTTCGCGGGGCAGCGAATGGCGGGAGGTGCGGATAACGGCCCAGCATGACGGACTCGCGGGCACGCTGGGGAAAGGTCATCTCCTCCCGCTGCGTCACGACGGCGGCCACCCGGGCCAGCGCCCGTCGATCCCACTCCCCCGCCCTCCTGCCGGACACGACCACCGAGCCGGCGGAGGGCGCGAGGGTGCCGAGGGCCACCCGCACCAGGGTGGTCTTGCCGGATCCGTTGGGTCCCAGCACCGCCACCAGCTCCCCCGGCGAGACGCCAAGCGAGACGCCGGCGAGCGCGTCGCGCTCCGTTCCCGGGTACCGGGCGTGTACGTGCTCGAGGGCCAGGATCATGCCCGCGCGCCCACCCAACGGCGCAGCAACACCGCGAACGCGGGCACGCCGATCAATGCCGTCACGATCCCCACCGGCAGCTCCCGTGGGGCCACCATGGTCCGCGCGAGGGTGTCCGACAGCATGAGGAGGATCCCGCCACCCAGGAACGACACCGGGATGAGGGCACGATGCCGGTGACCCCAGATCAGGCGTCCGATGTGCGGCACGATCAGGCCTACGAACCCGATGACGCCGGAAACCGCGACGGCCGCCGCCGTGAGCAGGGACGCCGCGAGGTAGACGCGGCGGCGCACGCGCGCCACGTCCGCCCCGAGATAGGCGGCGGGCTCGTCCCCGAGAGCCATCAGGTCCAGGGGCCGGGCTGACGCGACGAGAATGACGAGCGGCACCGGGAGGTAGATCAGCATCACCAGTACCGTGGTCCATGACGCGCCCGACAGGCCGCCCCACAACCACAGCATCGCGTTCCGCAGCTGTTCCGCTTCCGAGAGCGACACGATCGCGGTGGAGATCGCCGCCGCGAATGATCCGACCACGACGCCGGCCAGGAGCAGGATACGAGGATCGAGCGTCGCGCCCGCGACGAGTCCCAGGCGGTACACCAGCGCCATCGCCGCCAGAGCGCCAAGGAAGGCCGCGAGCGGGAGGGCCCAGGGTCCGGAGAGATGCAGGGCGATGGCGCCCACGGCGCCGAGTCCCGCCCCGCCGGACAGTCCCATCAGGAAGGGGTCGGCCAGCGGGTTGCGAACCAGCGCCTGCAGGCCGGCACCTGAGACGCCCAGGGCACCGCCCACGAGCAATCCCAGGAGTGCACGCGGTACCCGGAGATCCCGGACGATGGGCGAATGAATCAGGTCACGGAGTGGGACGCTCGTCGGCCCCAGGATCACCGCCAGAGCCAACGCGATGAGCGAGAGCGCGACCAACCCGGCGTTCTTCACTTGGTCCCGTTCAGGAGTCGCGCGTATGCCGCAACGGCCTCGGCGGCACGGGGACTGGGGCGTCCGAAGAGCGTGCCCGGCAGGTGGATGATGTGCCCGGCGCGCACCGCCGGGACCGCCCGCCACTCCGGACGCCTGGCGAACGACGGGGTATTGGATGCGCTCGAGTCGTCGACCACGGCGATGAAATCCGGATTGCGCGAGGCGATGCTCTCGAGGGACACCGTGGCGGACGCCTGCGGCAAGTCGTGGAACACGTTCTGCGCACCGGCGAGCCTGCCCAGCTCGTCCAGGAAGGAGCCGCCCCCGATCACGATGGGAGGGTTGTCCCACACCACGATCGCGACGCGTGCGCGGGCGGCCGCGGCCGGCAGCGCGCTCAGCGAGTCGAGCAGGCGGGCGATCGAGTCGCCGGCGACCTGGTGCCCGGTCAGCGTCCCCAGAAGCCGGGCATCCCGCGCGACATCGACCAGCAGATCCTGCCGGAGCACGACGGACTTGATGCCGAGCTGATCCAACTGGGTGATGGCCGTACCGTTGGAGGGAGACCGGTAGAGGACCACGAGATCGGGATGCGTGGCGGCGACCGCCTCGAGGTTCGGATCCAGCCCGTCCCCCACCACCGGGACCGCGAGAGCCGCCGCCGGGTAGCGGCACCAGGTGGTCCGACCCACGACCTGGGGACCGGCCCCGACGGCGAAGAGCAGCTCGGTGGAGGAAGGAGCGAGGGAAACGACGCGAAGGGCGGAACCGGAGAGCCCGACGGTGCGGCCCGCGTCGTCGACCACCGAAAACTTCGGAGTGGACGGCTTACGGCTCCCGGCGCACGCCATCAGGAGCAAGCATACGACAATGAGAGAGAGACGGCGCATGAATCAAAAACCCATCCCCGGCGGACCAGAGATGGGCGAGCGTCTGCGCCTCAGTGCGCAGCGCCACCATCCCTCCCGCGAGGGAATTGCAGGTGGCGCGAACGGGGAGGTCTCCTGGCTTCGGGCGTTTCGGCTGGCCTTCCCGGTTTCCCAGTGGCGTGAGCCGACATCTGCTGCCCGTTACAGTGGCGGGGCCGCGCCGGACTTGCACCGGCTTCCGTAGATCCCGCGTTCGCGTTTTTTGACTACGAGGCTATGCTAGCGGAGTGCGGCTGAAAGAGCAAGCAAGTGATCGGTCAGGGAGCCGGACGCGGCCGTCGCACGGCCAGCCAGAATCCGCCCCCGAGCACCAGGCCCGCGAGCACGGCGATGAACGGCACCAGCGACTCGATGCGGAACGCGCCATGCGGAAAGTCGATCGCGACGAGTGCGCCGGCCTTCACGTGGTCGATCTGGTACTGGGCGAAATGGCGGCTCTCGAGCAGGCGGACGCCGAGGGCACGCAGTCCCGGGCCGGTCACGCGCGCCGTGGTGTCTTCCAGCAGCACCATCATGTCGTCGAGAGAATGGTCGACGGGCACCAGCACCGGTGACGAACCGCGAGGGATGAGATAGCTGAACGCCAGCTGGCGTCCGCCGCCCGGCTGGACCGCGCCGTACAGGGCGACGGTATCGCCGTGCCGGGCCACGGCGTCGGCGGAGAAATCTCCCTGCCCCACCGAGAATTGCAGTGCGCCGGAGGGCAGCAACCCCGTCCACACGGGGTGCAGGGTGTCTGGGGCGATCCGGGTCTTTTCCCCGGGATTCGACAGGACGGTAATCTCCAGGACTTCCCGTGACCCGTCCCCCTTCGCCGCTGCCACCGAGATGAGCCGCTTGGTCACGGTTAGCGGCGGTCCATCGACCGACGTGTCGTAGACCCTCAGCGTGTCGACGTTCAGCCTCGGCCCCGGCGCGGAATGCAGCGGACGGATGGGTTCGGAGAAATAGCCGACCCCGTCGTGGAGCACGCTGATGAGATAGTTGGCGGTCGAGTCCACCACGGGGATGCGGAACCGATATTGGCCCCGGGCGTCCAGGCGGGCCGAGTCGACGGGGCCCTGCACCAGCATCGTCACCCGGTGCAGGATGACGGTCGCACCGGTGAGGGGACGCGGGTGCGCGTAGCCGAGCGTGACCGCACCGGCCAGGGTGACCGACTGTCCGCTCGCTGCGGCTCCAGCTCCCAGGACCCACAGGCCCAGGAGGAGGCCGTTACGGCGTGAACTTCCCGAAATCTTCAGGATCGAGGTTCTGGAGGTAGGTCTTGAGGGCGTCGGCGTCGAGGGGACCACTGGTCCGCTCCCCTGAGGGGCCCGTGCTTTCGCCGATGGTGTCGGTCGTTTCGATCACGGTGTGCTGGAGCAGCTCGTCGGCCGTAAGGATCGGTGCCTGCAGCCGAAGTGCGAGGGCGATCGAGTCGGAAGGCCGGGCATCGATCTGGATCACCTGGTCACCTCGATACAAGTGCAGCTCGGCGTAGTAGGTACTGTCTTTCACCGCGGTGATGATGATCTTCCGCAGCTCGGCGCCCAGGCCGACGATGACCTGCTTCAGGAGATCGTGGGTCAGGGGACGGGATGACTTCACACCCGCCAGCTCCATCGCGATCGCGCTCGCCTCGGCCGGCCCGATCCAGATCGGAAGCACCCGCTCGCCGTCCGACTCCCGCAGGATCACCACGGGGGTGTTGTTGGTCCGGTCGAGACCCAGATTGGCGACGCGGACTTCTTTCATTTGGGTTGGCTCAAGTCCCCATATCCCACGAGGCAAGATACTTCTGCTGCTCCGCCGTGAGCGTGTCGATCCTGACACCCATGCCGGCGAGTTTGAGGCGGGCGATGTCCTGGTCCAGGTCGCGGGGGATGCGATGGACGTCCTTCCCCAGCTGCTTGAACTCCTTGACGACGTACTCCGCCGCCAGGGCCTGGTTCGCGAAGGACATATCCATCACACTCGCGGGGTGACCTTCCGCCGCCGCGAGGTTCACCAGCCGGCCGTCTGCCAGCACGAAGATCTTCTTGCCACCGAGCGTCCAACCCTCGACCAGGTCGCGCACGTGATCGGGGCCTGTCGCCGCCCCCTTCAGCGCGTCGAGGTCGATTTCGACGTTGAAATGTCCCGAGTTCGCGATGACCGCACCGTCTTTCATCGCCTTCATGTGCTCGAGCCGGATGACGTGCACGTTGCCCGTCAGGGTGACGAAGATGTCACCGACTTTCGCCGCCTCCGCCATCGGCGCCACCTGGAACCCGTCCATCTGCGCTTCGAGGGCTTTCAGCGGGTCGATTTCCGTGACGATGACCATGGCCCCCGCCCCGCGTGCCCGCATCGCGAACCCGCGGCCGCACCATCCGTACCCCGCCACCACCACGGTGCTCCCGGCGATCAGCAGATTGGTGGCGCGGAGAATCCCGTCCAGCGTCGACTGGCCGGTGCCGTACCGGTT
>Ga0070730_10002242_pt1 | contig 17796 bp, 14 predicted proteins | sample Coa_R1_3_FD_66447 | JGI IMG/M metagenome (GOLD analysis project Ga0070730, IMG submission 66447) | Surface soil microbial communities from Centralia Pennsylvania, which are recovering from an underground coalmine fire - Coalmine... | ecosystem: Environmental > Terrestrial > Soil > Unclassified ... | reverse complement strand
TGGCCATAAAGCCCGACGCTCTGCCCCAGGCTGGCCATTATTACCGCTCTGACCATTTCAGCATGGCCCGGGTGGGAGTACCCGCCTTCAGCGTCAATGAAGGAACGTTGTTCAAAGGCCACGATCAAGCCTGGGGTGAAGAAAAGGACCGTGATTATGTGGCCCACCACTACCACCAGCCCTCCGATGAATACCGCGAGGACATGGATTTCACCGCGGACGCCAAGGTGGCCAAGTTTGGGTTGGCTGTCGGCTGGCAAGCAGCCAATCTTCCAGAATTAGCGGGGTGGCTGCCCGGAGATGAGTTCGAAAAAGCACGCAAGAATTCTGCAACGAAGGCCAGCCGTTAAACACGCGTGATTCAACCAAGGCTAAAGCAGTTTAGAGTGAGTGCAGATCGCCACACTGCATTCTTGTCCGATATAGCGCTAATCTGCGAAATCAGCGGCAATACGCCTTGCGACCGTTGCTGAATGGTTTAGATCGGCGACGCCGACGGCGCTGGCTTCTGTGGCTGCGCTGGATCTCCCCGGTATACTTTCATTTTATGGATGATCTCATCGGCGACCAGACCGTGTACTGTTCCCGCCAGCGAATCCACCTGGCCTGCCATTACCACAGTATCAGTGGCACGGTCGGTCACGGTGTAGCTGAAGTGGTTCGTGAAGGGTATCCGTCGCACTCGCACATGAAGGTCGGCCAGCTCTCGCTTGTTTGTGATCTGCAGGTCCCACGCCTTGAACTCTGCCCTTCCTAAGAGGGAACTCTCAAGCTGTTCACGCTTCATAAAGAACGTATCCGAATGAATGAAAAAACTCTTGGCCCTGGTAACCAATTCTTTGTTATCAGGCAGCCTGGAGTTCCCTTGGCCGAAACCCACACCAACCACTACCACCGTCAAAAAAAACAAGATTGTTATTTTCCGCACAACACACCCCCTTAAAAAATGAACCGAGCCTCAACCCCTGTATTGCTAATCTCAAATCTCCTCGTTTTTTGCGCAAATTTTTTACTGCGCATCTTGAACCTCATTGTTTTTCAGTTTGTTATCTGTTAATACCGCTCCATCCTTTTTGTTCGCCCGTGAACCTGCCTTCGATGTCTATCCTCCTGCTTTTCCAAATTCGTGTTGATTCGCGTGCATTCGTGGCTAAATTAATGGTTTTGATCTGCGTTCATCAGCACAAAATCTGTCCTGAGGTGTCTGCCGAAGGATCAGCGGTAAAAAGGGTTTTGGTTGTGGCTGCCATGCTGTGCTGCTGTCTTTAGTTCGTCGAAGCTTTCGACGGAGGAGATGGTCCTTCACGGAGGGCTGCCATTTTTTGCACGATCTCATCTGCGATCAGGCCGTAGACGGTGCCGCCCAGGGAATCTACGGCGCCGGCCATCACAATCGTGTCGGTAACACGGTCGGTTACGGTGTAGGTGAAGTGATTGGTGAATGGCACTCGTTGTACCCGGATACTCATGTCTGCGCGCTCCTCGCTGCCGGAAACCTGGAGGTTCCAGGCCTTGAATTCCGGTCTTCCCAGCAAAGAGCTTTCAAGCTGTTCGCGCTTCATGAAGAAGGTGTCGGAATACACATAAAAGCTCTTGGCTTTCGTGACTAACTCCCTGTTGTCTGGAAAATGGCCATCTGGGTATCCGCCATCCTGAGTCCTGGCATTTCTCTGGCCGAACCCCGGCGTTGTCTGGGCAAAGCTGGCTCCAGTCAATAGAACCAGCAAGAGCAAGAAGACTGACTTTCTCACAAGCACCTCCATGGAACTCTTTAAGATTTACGACACCAGGATTGTGTCAGGAGTTGCGGCAGGTTACGAGCGGCATGGAACGGCATTAGACGACATAGAGCGACCCGGGAAGAATCGGATGATCGGGACATCGGCAACACTCGGATCTGCTTACGAGTCCTTGCATATCATCAATCAAGCGACAGAACAGATTGTCGAACAACTTCAAATCCTCATGGTTGACGGTTTTTCACGTCCGAAACGGCCAATCTTCATAAGTTGGTGCTAGAGGAATTGTGCTCTACTGTGTGTGCTTCCATCACCGTTAATGTGCATCAACAGGAAATGCTCAAGGCTGGCGACGGGGAAAAGCAACGTCTTGAGCTTGAACAAGACTAGTTAAGAGAATTACATAAAACTCATTTCTATGGAAGTTGTTTATACCCCACCCATATGATGACTTTCCCTTTTAAGTCCGGCCATACGCCAGATGGGTTTGGGTTAACGCTGGTATCTAGCCCAGCATCGTGAAAGACGTGATAAAAAAAAGTTCCTGTACTGTTAGGCTGGTCTGTCCAAATAGTGATACCAACTGGAAGAGAGTACTCGATCTTGGCCTTCAATTCCTTGTTTGGTTCTTTCTGCCACGTGATGGGCAATTTGGCTTTAAAAAAACTTCTGAGGATTTGAAATGCAACACGCTGAGCTTCTCTGTCCTGTACTGACCCAATCTGTATAACTGGCAGAGGCCGCATATTCTTCGCGATATCCCTCAGACCGCTGTACAGGGTGTCTTCGTCTCCATGATCAAGTAATCTGTCGGGATGCATCTCTCCACGAGAGATACGCTCGTAAGCGTCCTGCCAGTGACGAGCTTCATATCGAGCTTGGCGTTCTTGCTCGGCAGCTTGATTTAATCTCTGCTCATCATCTTTGCAGTTAGCCGCCAAGTCTTGCTGCAACTTAAGGGTTTGTTGCGTCAGATTATTGGTTGCAGCAGACAAAAGTTGGTGATCGCTGTAAATTGTGCGAATTGAAAATATACCGAAGACTACAACCACCAGCGCAAGCACCGCTCCTGCCTCAAGCACGATGGGCAACAGCGAACTTTTAATCGCTGACCGCAAAGGTGTCGGTGATGATTCCCGTTTTAATTCTATTCATCTGGAAGCAATCGTTGCCACCCATGAAACCATGGCCAAGGCAAGCGTCCATAACAGGAATCCAAGAGTAGTAGTTCCTGTGGCTCTCACCATAGCCTCCCATGAATGATGGAGAAGTCTAAAAAAGTGAGCGCGCATCGTAGTGCAAAGAAAGGCACTGCCGCGAATACCACTCCGAATGCTCCAACCATGGCCAAGAAAAGGAAAATGATCCTGGCAACAGCTCTAAGTGGATGTCTATTGGTTCCCGACTTGGGCGTCCCAAGTAACGCTTCCAGAACCCGAGGAGGAAGGCTTGCGGGAACCCACATACCGCCCGGCCCTCTGATTGATTTTTGATCGCTGTCAGCCATGGTGCAATTATGCGCGTGACTGAGTTGATTTTAGCCCAAATTTGATCCGCCGAACCCAATCAGATTTTTCTCTGCTACCTCTGCGTTCTCTGCGTTCTCTGCGGTTGTGATTTTTGTTCTGACTTTCCTTTGCGCCCCTTAGCGTCCTTTGCGGTGAACTGGTTTTGGTTGTGGCTCTGCCACGCTGTGGTAATCCGCGGTAAGGCCTTATCTTGGCTGCGGTGTGCAGTCAGTAATTCACCGACACAACTTTCATCTGCGGCACTTGCCGGTCCCAGTCGGCAGTCACATGTTCCAGGGTCAAGCGAAATTCGCGCGTCTGGCCCGGGGCTAGGGGCAGTTGATCGAGAGGAGCGTAGTCTTCATATGGCAACTTGAACAGGAGCACCATCACCGGAAGCAATTCCTGCTGGCTCGTTTCACCCAGAGAGTTCTTGAACAGCAGTTCGACGGTTGCGCCGGTTATTTTCTTATCGCCCGTATTGGTGATCTTGCCTTCGATATAGGTTATCGGGCCGCCGGCAAAGTTCTCCGCCACGGACATGTGCAACTCAGAGGTTGTCAGCTTGGCCACGTACGGATCAATCTTATGTAGATTGGGATTGGGCTTTTTGTGCCCGAGCAGGAACACAGAACCCACGATCAAGGCCACGACGACTGCTCCCATGATGAGAGGCAGCCTAAACGTGTTGCCCTGATCACCCCCCGGTGTCGAAAACGGTTGGCTTTGAGACGGAAGATTTTGCCCAGCATCATCCATGAATCAGATTCTACTACTCCATACATGGGGCTGATCAGAAGACGGGATATTCAAAAAACTAATGTATCCGGCTTTGAAATTACAACTTACAAATTATCAATTACAAATCTTGTGCTTATTCATTCTCCGGCGATGGTCATACCGTCAATCCGAATGGTGGGTGCAGCTATTGAGCCGCGAAATTCCAGGTCGTTGCCAATTTCCGAAATGTTGTTCAGCATCTGTTTGAGGTTGCCGCCCACCGTGATTTCTTCCACCGGATAGGCGAACTCTCCATTTTCAATCCATATGCCGCTTGCCCCTCGGGAAAAGTCGCCCGTCACCAGGTTTACTCCAAAACCCAGGAGCTCAGTTACATAGAGCCCCTGTTTGACCTCGGCGATGATCTCTTTCGGAGCGCGGGTCCCTTGCTGTAGAAAGAAGTTGCCGGTGCTTATTCCCGGATTTCCTGCAAGACCGCGCGCAGCGTTTCCCGTACTTTCCAGCCCCAGTTTTCTGGCCGTGTAGGTGTTGAGCAGATACGATTGCAGGATGCCTTTCTCAATCACCACCGTCCGCCTGCTGGGAATGCCCTCTCCGTCAAACGGGGTGCTGCCGAACCCTCCGGGAATCGTTCCGTCGTCGATGATGGTCACATTTTCTCCGGCGATTTTCTGCCCTAGCTTGCCGGCCAGAAACGAAGCATGGCGGTAGACGGCGTCGCCATTCACTGCGTCGGAAATCTCGTCGATGATCGATCGTGAGACCTGAGGGTCGAATATCAGCGGAACTTGAGTCGAAGCGATCTTGCGTGCTCCCAGGCGGCGCAACACCCGCCGGGCGGCTTCCCTCCCTACAGCTTCGGGAGACTCCAGTCGAATCAAGCTACGCGCGCTTGAATACCAGTAATCCCGCTGCATAGCGCCGTTGTCTGCCTGGGCGATTGGGGAGGCGTAGATTGAGCATGAGGAGCGGCGGTAGGCGCCCACAAATCCCAGCGAGTTGGCCAGCACCATGCTTCCTGTGTTCGCTTCAAACGATCCCCCCTCAGAGTTCTTGATACGGGGATCGGAGTTCAACGCCGCTTCTTCCGCTCGGCGGGCGTATTCGATTCGCTCGTCCGGAGGCAGGGAGTAAACATCGTCGTAATTCAACTTCAAGTCCCCAAGAGATCCGAACTTCGATGGATCAGCAAGACCTGCATAGGGGTCCTCGGAAGTGACCTTCACTAAAGACATGGCCCCCGAGACCATGCGTTCAATACCATCGTGGCTGAAATCGCTCGAATACGTGCTGGCCGCGCGGGTCCCATTGAAGACGCGCAACCCCAGGCCGCGCGATCCTGATTCCTTCAGGGTCTCTACTTGCCCCATGCGGACCGCCGTCGAAAACTCTTCGCCTTCGCGGACAATGGAATCCGCGGCTGTGGCGCCCGCCTTCACAGCGCGCTCCACCACGTCGACGGCTATATCGCGCAGGTCTGTCTTGATTTCGCCGAGAATTTCTGTATGGGTGGCCACAGGTCCTTATTTCATTTGTGTGTCTTAAAAGCTTCTTATCGGGCTGTCCCGCCTACCGTCATGCTGTCGAGCTTGATCGTAGGAATACCTACGCCTACCGGGACTGATTGTCCGTCTTTACCACATGTGCCCACGCCTTCATCAAGCTGTAGATCATTGCCCACCATGGAAACCTTGGTGAGCGCATCCGGGCCGTTACCGATCAAGGAGCAATTCTTTAAAGGCGCGGTGATCTGGCCATTCTCAATCAGGTAAGCTTCGGAGGTGGAAAATACAAATTTGCCGTTGGTGATGTCGACTTGTCCGCCGCCAAAGTTCACGGCATAGATGCCCCGCTTTACAGAACGAATAATGTCTTGCGGAGAATCGTTTCCTGAGAGCATGTAGGTGTTGGTCATGCGCGGCATGGGGATGTGCTCATAACTTTCACGGCGTCCGTTCCCGGTATCGGGAGAGCCGGTGAGCTTCGAGGAGAGCTTGTCGCTCAAATATCCCTTGAGAATTCCGTTCTCGATCAACACAGTTTCTCTCGTGGGGGAACCCTCATCATCCACGTTGATGGAGCCACGGCGCGAAGGCAAAGTGCCGTTGTCCACGACAGTGCATTTTTCCGAGGCCACGCGCTTTCCAATGAGCCCGCTGAAAGCGGAAGTGCCCTTGCGGTTGAAATCAGCTTCCAATCCGTGGCCAATGGCTTCGTGCAGCAGGATGCCCGGCCACCCCGGTCCTAGGACCACTTCCATCTCGCCCGCTGGAGCCTCGCGCGCATCGAGCTGGATGATGGCTTGGCGCGCCGATTCTTTGGCAAAATGCTCCGGCGTCTTCTCCGTCAGAAAGTAATCTATGCCAACCCGTCCTCCGCCGCCGGCGTTGCCCCGCGCAGAATTCTCGCCGGACTTAGCGATGCAAATCACGCTGAACCGCGCCAGGGGCTGGACATCCGTGGCAAATGTTCCATCTGAACCTACCACCAGAATCTGGCGAAGCTCGTCAGCGTATCCTCCGCGAACTTGCAGGATGCGCGGATCATAGGCCCGGGCTGCTTTGTCTGCCCGCATCACCAGGTCCAGCTTGGCTGCCACGTCGGCGTCCACGGAAGGCGATGCAACCTGGTAAAGCTGGTGGACCCTGCTGTCTTTGAAACCAGAGATCGGCTCTTTCGAGGGTCCGCGGGCGATCAGGGCCGCGGTGCGTGCAGCTCGCAGAATCTTGTCTGGAGAAAGGTCGTCGGTGTAGGCATACCCGGTACGCTCACCCGCCAGCACCCTTACACCGCAGCCTGCGGAGATACCCTGGGAAGCGGACTTCACTATGGATTCATCCACGCTGATTGATGTAGACGTGAGGTATTCAAAATAAAGATCAGCGTAGTCCCCCCCGGCGGAAAGCGCCTCCGCCAGATACCTTTGAAGATCGTTAGGGGTGATGCCGAACTTCTGGAAGAAAAGGTTCTGATTCTGAGTCATGTCCCTCTATTGGATGCGTCAAGTTCACGGAAGAACCAAAACGCAAGGCTCCATTGTCGCACCGGATGGCAATGAACGGCAATTCGAGTGGTATTACTTAGAAAATACAATTTGCCTGGAAACCAGTGCTCAGGATATCATTTGCCGCCTAGTTCCTGACTTTTCTGCTAAGGACTTTATTTTCAGGCTCTTCCATGACTCCTGACCTGTTGGCTCGCAGCCTGGATGAATTCCTTTCCGAGTCTCACAGCGGGGTTGTGGCCGAAGAAGGGCAAATCGTTTTTGACCTGGGGGCTACCCGGTACTCCGTTTCGTCCGATCATGGCAAATGCCTGCTCCATCTATGGTCGGAAGAGCGAAACATCGTGCGCCATGTGCTCGACTCGGAATTGAAGAATGGGGTCCTGCGCTTGAGCGTTCGCAAATTTGTCCAGGCTCGTCCTCACCAATTGGAGATTCGCCGGAGCCGCGAGTATCGCACGCCCACTGCAAGAAAGACTGCCAGAAATCATTATGCCCGCCAGTTACAACGCGTCCTGGAACGCGATCTCCCAGGATGGACGGTGGAAAGATTCTCCACCAGCATGGACCTGGAGCGCAGCTTTTCCCCAGTGTATACGCGGGGTTTGATACGTAAAGGACAAACTGCATTTGCGGTCCTGGGCGTCAATCCTGAGGAATCGCAGGCTTCAGTGGATGCGGCCCTTACCTTTGGCCTGCTTTGGCTTGAAAGCTGTCGTGAACATGAAGCCGGTCGCTCGGTGGTAGAAGGGTTAAGACTGTATGCTCCTCCCAAGAGGTCGGCCACGCTGCAAATTCGCATGGCCCACCTCAACCAGCAGGCCGCCAGCTTCCGCCTCTTTGAAATGAACGAGCATGAGCAAGCAATCGCTGAGAATGCTTTATCCGGCCTGGTGAATCTCGATAGCCATCTGTCCCATTGCCCTGACGTCGCTCAGGCCCATGCCCGTTTTCAACCGGCAATTGCAAGAATCCAGAAATCGGCGCCCGAAACTGAAGTTGCGGTTCTCTCGCCAATCGAGATTTCATTTCGTCTCTACGGCCTGGAATTTGCCCGTGCCCGCTTGGTCAACGAAACCCGTTCTTTCAGCGTAGAAGAAGAAATCGTCTTTGGCGTCTCTGGTGTTCAACAGGTCCTTAGACCGGAGCAGGAAGATGTATTTTCCAGCTTTATCCGCCAACTGATCGAGACCCGCAGCAGCCAGGGAGACAAGCGCGAACCCATCTATCGCGCCTACCCGGAACGCTGGCTTGAGTCGCTTATGTTGAAGAATATCGCGTCCTTGGATTCACAGCTCAATTCAAACCTTGCCTATTCTCAAGTGCCTGCATTTTCCGCCTCCGATCGCTCTATGATTGATGTGCTCACGTGTACGCGTGAGGGACGACTAGCCGTGCTGGAACTGAAAGCGGATGAAGACATTCACCTGCCGCTGCAGGGCCTCGATTACTGGGCTCGCGTCCTCTGGCACCACCAGCGCCAGGAGTTTCAGAAATATGGTTACTTTCCGGGCGTATCGCTTTCCCAGCAATCACCTTTGTTGTTTCTGGTGTCACCGTCGCTTCGGGTGCATCCGGCAGTGGATACCATCCTGAAATATTTCTCACCGGCTATTGAGTGGAACATGGTTTGCCTGGACGAACGCTGGCGCGATGGTATCCGGGTGGTGTACAGAAAAAGCTCTCCAAAACCTCAAAGCAGAAGTAGGCTATTTTTTTAGCGCATTGTTCAAAATAAAACAATTAATTCGTCATCCCGACATCTACTCGCGCGCCAGCGCGGGTAGATTGGGAGGGACCTTGTGTTTTGCTACAGAGGTTCTGAAGGTCTCGCCGCCACCCTCACTGGCAGCCACGTTCCCTAAACATGACAGAATCATTTCACTAATACTTGTCTATACTTATTGAGGAAATTAGATCATTTATGAGCACCCCAACCGAAGAAAGCATTCAGCGGATCAGAAAATTCGTAGAGAAGTACTGTGCAAAATCAGGCACCTCGACCCACCCGGATCAAGAGGTCACCGAAGCCGTGGTACTGGGGTTGGCCCATAACATCGATACCCTGGGCAAGCCTCTTTGTCCTTGCCGGTTCTATCCCAGCAAAGAAGAAGAGATAAAGCACCGTACCTGGATCTGCGCCTGCGATGACATGCAGATCTACAAATATTGCCACTGTCTGCTCTTTGTGAACGAGCAGGGGCTTCCGATCACAGAATACCTGCCTCCTGACCATGAAGGCCGAGCAGCCTACGGCGAGGTAAAAGATCCAACTCCGGATAAGGGCCGCGCCTTACGCAACAATGCAGAACAACGGGAAAAAGAACGCAAAGATAGGCCCTCCTGAAACCAAGCAGCAACTCCTGGTTCGAAATACGCAAGACCATCAAACCCTGCCTGCCGGAATGCACTCTAACCATCGAGCGATTCAATTCAGGGAGTTAACCGATGAGAGTGTTGGCATGGTTGGGAGCAGTGGGTTTGGGAGTCTTCACAGGAGCTTGGCTGGTCCGCTCTGGCCAAAGGAGAACTGTCGGCGGGGAGTTCCTGAATATCAATGAAGCTACGCGGGAACAGATGGTTTCTGTTTTGGGTTTGGATGCCGCGGTCGCGGAACGAATTGTGGAGCACAGGCCTTATCCCAGCAAGATCGATCTGCTCGGTCGCATGGTAGTGTCGGATGACATCTACAATTCCATCCGGCACCGGATTACGCACAGAGCAAGCTAGCCGACGCTCGTTCGGTTTTTTATCAAGCGCTCATCCGCGAATCTGCGGCGATTTCTCTTATTTGTTCTTCCACACCGGTTTGCGCTTCTCGATCACTGCCCGCAATCCTTCGTGGACATCTTCCAGGTTCATCAGTTCGTTCAGATACAGGTCCTGCGATTTCTTCATGGCGTCTTTGAGCGGCAGGCCCTGGGAGCCGGCTATCACTCGTTTGGTGACCTCCAGCACCGGGCCGCTGAACTCAGAAATTCGGGCCAGCAGCGCATCAACGGTTTTCTTCAACTCGGTTTCCGGGACTACCTTGTTCACAAAGCCGAACCTTAGGGCTTCCTCAGCGGAAAGCGCCTCCCCGGTAAGAATCAGCTCGTATGTCTTTTTGGGGCCAATGAGCGCCGGCAACATCACGGCCGCGAATGGTGGAAAAACGCCCAACTTTACCTCTGGCTGGGCAAACTTCGCCTTCGGAGTGGCCAGGACGACGTCGGCAAACCCCACCAGCTCTGATCCCGCGCCGATGGCAGGACCGTTCACCACCACGATCACCGGCTTAGAGATATCTACCATCGCCTGAAAGACGCGGGTAAAAGCATCCAGAGTTTGGAAAACCTTGTCCGGCCTCGAATCCTCCAGGGATATGCCGGCAGAAAATGCCGCCTGCGAAGACTGCATCAGGATGGCTTTGATCTCCGCCCGGCCATTCAGGCTCTCAATGGCCTCCGCGATCTCCTTCATCATGGGGACCGTCAAGACGTTGTGCGGTGCGTGATTCAGCGTAAGCCGCGCAATGACCGTGGATGTATTGAATTGAATGTATTTATAGCTGGGGGCCAGCAACTGGGTTTCTCCAGTCCTGTTTGTTCCGGGCGTGGGCCTGGTAACCATGATCACCTCTTTCAGGATACGTGCGGAGGGCTTAGTGTGATTATCCGACGAAAGTGCGATTTGAAACAAGCTGCCCAAGAAGTACGAAAGTATGCAAACTTTGTCACAACCTGCACGGCTTGAAGGGTGTCATTAAAAGTGCGAGTCACGAGCAAGCTGAGCGAAGGGACTTCAATAGAATGAACTTGTGGCACAGCCGCCCCCGGCTGTGTCTTTATCATTGTGAAGATCAAATCAATAACCGGGGGAAGGAATTTTGACTCGTACTTCTAACTATACCCACATCGCACTATGCTGCTCCGGCTCAACGATGAATCGAGTTTTGTGTTTAGATTGAAATTGTCATGATCCAGCTCTCCGGGGCCGGCAAGCGTTTCGGCCCAAAAGTATTGTTTCAAGATCTCGACTGGCTGATCACGCCCCGCGACCGGGTCGGCCTGGTGGGTGCCAATGGTACTGGCAAGACGACCCTGCTGAAAGTCCTGGCGGGCATCGAGGGGCTTGATTATGGCAGCATCACACGGCAACGGGGGACCAACTTCGGCTACCTGCCCCAGGATGGCCTGTCGCTTTCGGGCAGGAGCGTTTTTGCCGAATGCCTGGCGGTCTTCAGCGATATCCACGCAATGCAGAGGGAGCTTGAAGATCTGGCGCAGAGAATGGGAGAGACCGACCATGCCGGCCCTGAATACGCGCAGATCGCCGAACGCTTTCACCGCATTGAGGCCGAATTGCAATCCCGTGATGGGTACAGCGTGGAGGCCGAGGTGGGAGCGGTGCTCAATGGCCTGGGCTTCAAGAAAGAAGATTGGCAGCGGCACACCGAAGAATTCTCAGGCGGATGGCAGATGCGCATCGCCCTGGCCAAGCTGCTGCTGCAGAAACCCAACCTGCTGCTGTTGGACGAACCCACCAACCATCTTGACCTGGAGTCGCGCAACTGGCTGGAGCAGTATTTAACGGAGTATCCCTATGCCTACGTGCTGATCTCCCACGACCGTTATTTTCTCGACGTGACCGTCAACAAGACGGCGGAGATATGGAACAAGCGGGTCTATTTTTATTCCGGCAATTACGAGAAGTATGTCGCCCAAAAAGCCGAACGCCGCACGCAACTGGAGGCCGCCTACCGCAACCAGCAGGAGAAAGTGGAGCAACTGCAAGCATTCATCAACCGCTTCCGGGCGCAGGCTACCAAAGCCAAGCAGGTCCAGAGCCGCATTAAAGAGTTAGAACGGATGGAGAAGATCGAGATACCGCCGGATGAAAAGACCATCCACTTCAATTTTCCGCAGCCCAATCCCAGCGGGCGCACCGTCGTAGAGGTCAAAGAACTGGCCAAGAGCTATGGCCCCAAGCAGGTCTTCACCCAGGCCAACTTCGTGATCGAGCGCGGCGACCGCATCGCGCTGGTTGGCGTGAACGGCGCAGGCAAATCAACCTTGATCCGATTGTTGGCCGGGCTGGAGCCGCCCAGTGGGGGCGAAATTCGCTTGGGCCATAACGTAGAGGTGGATTACTTTGCCCAGGACCAGTACAAGGCGCTCAATCCTCAATCCCGCATGTTGGATGATCTTTATGGGATCGCTCCGCGCTCCACTCAAACCGAGTTGCGTAGCTTGCTGGGCTGCTTTCTTTTTTCTGAAGACGACGTATTCAAGACCATCAGCGTGCTCTCCGGCGGCGAACGCAATCGCTATGCCTTGGCCAAGATGCTGCAGCATCCCTCGAATTTTCTGCTGCTCGACGAGCCCACCAACCACCTCGATCTCCGCGCCAAAGATGTGCTGCTGGAAGCGTTGCAGAAGTTTACCGGGACGGTAGTGTTCGTCTCCCACGACCGGTACTTCATCGATCGGCTGGCGACCCGGGTATTCGAGATTGGAGGCGGCCAAGTCGAGGTCTTTCCCGGTAACTATGAAGATTACTTGTGGCGCAAGCAGGGCCTCGAGGCGTCGTCTTCCGGCTCCTCTTCGAATGGGGCCTCTTCAGGTTCGCCGCGTCCGCCAGGCGCTTCAGCGTCCGCCTTGCCGGTTGCAGCGCTGGCCGGCGAAAACAACATTCAACCGGAGGCCAGGCAGAAACGCCTGAACCCCATCAAGCTCAAGCAGATGAAAGAGCGCTGCCAGGAACTGGAAGAAGAGATAGCCCGCTTGGAGGCGGCCATCGCGGTGACCGAAAATGCGCTGTTGGCCTTCGTGAGCGCCGCCGAAACCCAGCGTCAGAATGACCTGTTGACCCGCTATCGTAGCGAGCTCGAACAGACCATGGCGGAATGGGAAGATGTGGCCAAGGTGCTGGAAACCTCGGAATGACCACGCTGAACCCACCTTGCTAGAATCATCCTTGCGTCATGGATAACAAAGCCATTGCCACTCTTTTCTATGAAGCCGCGGATCTCATGGAGGTCCGGGGCGACGACTCTTTTCGCATCCGTTCTTATCGCCGGGCTGCCGAGGCGCTTGAGAGTCTGCAAGGGCAGGTCGCTGACATCTATCAGGATGAAAAGGCTTTGCTGGCTATTCCGGGGATTGGCAAGAGCATGGCTGCTAACATCCGTGAGATTTTCCGCGACGGCAAACTGCAGGCGCGTGAAGAGCTGCTGCAGAAATACCGCCCGTCGATGCTCGAACTGCTCAAGATCCAGGGGCTTGGCCCCAAAACAATCGCCTTGATCTGGGACGCATTCCAGGTCTGCGACATTGACGGCGTAGCCAAGCTAGCCCAGGAAGGCAAGCTGCGCGAACTGCCCCGCCTGAGTGAAAAGAGCGAGCAGAAGATTCTCAAGTCCATTGAAAGCTATCGCCAGATCACCGGTCGTTTCTTAATTGACAAGGCCGATGAGGTTGCCGCCAAGATGGTCAGCTTGCTCAAAGGGATGCCAGGCGTAGAAAAGGTCACGCCCGCGGGCTCCTTGCGGCGCGGCAAAGAAACCGTCGGCGACGTTGATCTGCTGGTCACCGGGAAATGTTGCAGCAACGAGGCCCAGCGCAACAAGGTGATAGAAGAGATCCTGAAATTTCCCGGCATTCTCGATGTCCTGGCCAAAGGCGAGAACAAAGTCAGCTTTAAGCTAAGAGGTGGCATGCAGGTGGATGTGCGACTGCTCCTGCCGGAATCCTTTGGCGCAGCGCTCCAGTACTTTACCGGCTCCAAGAGCCACAACGTCTCTTTGCGTCAGCGCGCCCTCCGCCTCGGATACACGTTGAATGAATATGGCTTGGTCCGCATAGAAGACAATAAAAGAGTTGCGGGAAAAACCGAAGAAGAGATCTACAAGAAGCTGGGCGTCGCGTTCATTCCTCCTGAACTGCGCGAGAACAACGGAGAAGTGGAGGCTGCGGAAAAAGACGAACTGCCGGATCTGATCACCCAGGCCGATCTTCAGGGTGACGTCCACATGCATACCGTGGAAACCGACGGCAAATGCACCATCGAAGAGATGGCCGAGGCCGCGCGGGAGCACGGTTACAAGTACATGGCCATCACCGATCATTCCAAGAACCTGGCCTTTGCCAACGGCTTGGATGACAAGCGCGCGGAAGAACACATCAAGAAGATCCGCAAAGCCAATCAGCAAATGGAGGGCATCACGATCTTCGCCGGGATCGAAGTGGATATCCTTGCCGAGGGCGAATTGGATCTTTCCGATTCCGTGCTGGAACAGATGGACCTCGTGATCGCCAGTGTCCATTCTAACTTTCAGCAGGATTCGGCCCAGATGACTGACCGCCTGTTGCGTGCCGTCAGTAATCCGAACGTTTCCATCATGGGCCATCCCACCGGACGTCTCCTGCTTCGCCGCGAAGGTTACAACTTTGATTGCGAAAAGGTCTTCTCCGCAGCCGCCCAGGCGGGCATAGCCCTGGAGCACAACGCCTATCCCGATCGCCTGGATTTACGCGACCAGCATTTGCGACTGGCCAAATCCAAAGGCGCAAAATTTGTGATCAATACCGACTCTCACCACACCAGCCACATGGAAAAAATCCGGTATGGTGTTCTCCAACTGCGCCGCGCCTGGCTGACCAAACAGGATGTGCTGAACACCTTGCCGGTCACCGAATTTGCCAAACTCATGCGGCGAGGGCGGCCGGTGCTGGCCCAGATTTAGAGAAGATATTGTCGCAGATTGCGCTGATGATCACTGATGGCGCGCAGATCAGGCTCTAAAGTTTATCGAGACAGAATCCGCAATCATCCGCGCAATCCGCGGTGGGGTTCTCGTAAATGCCCTAAGCACTTTTCTGGTCCATCCTGCATCGCACAAGAGTATTCTGGTTTCAGGAGCGCCTATGCCCGACGAAATCAATTCTGTTCCGCCTTCGCTACCGGCCCCGTCGCCAACCCAGCCGCAAACCAATCGCGGTATTGGCCATCTTTCCATGGCCGAGGAGATGGACAGCGCCAAATGGACCCTGCCCCCGATTGTTCCAATACTCATTGGGCTGGCAGCGGTAGCCGTCGTGGTTGGGATCGTCATGTTTGTTTTCCGGGCCACACCCACCGCTACGGGAACAATCGCCAAAGTAATTGCCGCGCAACAGGAAGCCAATGTGCTGGTGGCCATTCACGTTAAGTTCGAAAATTTGACGGACCAACCGCTGCAGATCAGGAACATCAACGCCGAACTGGAAGCCGCAGACACAAAAAAATATACCGATATCGCCGCCCCGGCCGTGGACTTAGACCGTTATTTTCAGGCCTTCCCCCAACTGGGAGAAGGAAGGGTCACGCCGCTGAAAGAAGAGTTGAAGATTCCAGCCAAAACGTCGCAGGCTGGCATGGCCATCTTCTCGTATCCGGTGGACAAAACCGCCTTCGATGCCCGCAAATCATTGAGCGTGCGCATCGAGTTTTACGATCGCCCGGCGATGGTGCTTCACCAACCGTAGTTTTGAGAACCTGGGTACATAAGAAACATATATGAAACTCTTAGCTTGTCTGATTCTTCTGTCTGCATCTTTCGCTTTTGCCCAGGAGTCGTATGAGCAACTCCTCCATCACTGGGATTACGATAAAACCGCTCCTCTCAATGTGAAGCAAGCCGGTGTCCAGGACCGCGAGGGCATAAAGATTTATGACATCTCTTACTCAAGTCCCGTCGGCAACCGAGGTGCAGCTATTGGTCCCAACGGTGGCAACGTCACTGCCTACCTCGTGGTCCCTTCTGGAAAAGGGCCTTTTCCGGCAGTGATCTATGGGCACTGGTGCATGCCGGGATCGGACAAAAAGAACCGTAAGGAATTCCTGGATGAGGCGGTTGTGCTGGCACATTCCGGGGTCGTGTCGTTGCTTCCCGACCATGTGACAGTGCGTCCGGGCTTCGTCGAAGACAACACGCCTCTCAACGAGACGCAGATCGCTGTTGAGGTGCAACAGGATGTGAACCTTCGCCGGGGAGCCGATCTCCTCCTGGCTCGCAAGGACATCGACTCCAGGCGGATGGCCTACGTCGGCCACAGTTGCGATGCCGTTGCCGGCGGCTTCCTCAGCGGCATTGAGAAACGTTTCAAAGCCTTTGTGATCATGGCCGGCGGCCTCTCCGACGAAGTAGACCAATCAACCAAGGTGTACAAAGACTACCGGCAGAAAGTCGGGCCGGAAAAATTTGATGCGTTTGTTGCGAAGTTCGCCTGGATGGATGCCGGGAAATATGTCTCTCACGCCGCGCCCGCAGCCATGTTCCTGCAGTACGCAACGGACGAGCCTTTCCTGAATGCCGATCTGGCAAAGCGGTACTTCGAGATCGTCAGCGAGCCTAAGAAGCTCAAAATCTATGAGGCTCCTCATGCGCTCAATTCCGATGCTACGCGGGATCGCGTCGCCTTTCTCGCCCAGCAACTTTCTTTCAGCCCGCCTGACGCCAAGGCTTTGGACGCCATCCCGGCCCTTGTTCAGCCGCCCTGGCCAAAGCCTTCGCAGTAGGACCGCTGAACGTGTTGAGAAGTTTCCGGAGAACCCTCTCCAGTTTTTTATATCAGCAGATACAAGCAACCATACGACGCAGGAGGTTACTTCGGAACAGCTCCTGTCAGTAATGTCTTGACATCGAACTATCCCTGTGCAGAATTAATCCGTTCACATAGAGCTATTGCGCCTTACACGAACGTACGTTCGTTAGACCGACCTTTCTCGGTGGAGGGGAACTCAAAATGAAACGCTATTTTTCTACCTTTGCTGTCTTGGCCGTCGCAATTATTTTGGGCGCTGCCCAGCCGGCATTTTCCCAAGTTACCGCCGCTCAAGCCCAATTGAACGGCACCATTAAGGACCAAAGCGGCGGCGTGATTGGAAAGGCCGCAGTCACTCTGAAGAACGAAGATACCAACCACGTCTATGCGACCACCACCAACAGTGACGGCTATTACATTCTGGCGAATGTCCCACCGGGAAACTACGAACTGTCGGCCGAGTTCACTGGTTTTGCAAAATCCGTGCAGAAGGATGTTGTGCTGCGCGTAGCCCAGGTCGCCACCATTGACATCTCCTTGAGACTTGCAGTCGCCACCGAGGTCGTGGAGGTAAAGACGGAAGCGCCGGTGATTGAACCCACGCGAACCGAGGTCAGCCAGGTTGTGGCCACTGAGCAGATCCAGGCCCTGCCTATTAGTGGTCGATTGTTCACGGACTTTGCCCTGCTCAGCCCCGGCGTCACCACCGGTCGAATCAGCCTCCAATCCACGTTTACCGATCCCACCACCACCAGAATATCGTTCGGCGGTCAACGCGATCTGAGCAATAGCGTGACCGTAGACGGCGCCGACAATATCAACAGCGCCACCGGTTCGCAGCGCGCTACACCCTCGCAGGAGGCCGTCAGTGAGTTTCGGGTAGTCAACAACAGCTTTGGGGCCGAATATGGCCGGGCACTCGGCGGCATCGTGAACATCGTCACCAAATCGGGGACGAATGATCTGCATGGCTCCGTCTATGAATATTTCCAGAACAACGCGCTCAATGCCAAGTCGATTCTGACCCAGCCGGGATTCGACATCCTGCGGCAGAACCAGTTCGGTGCCACGCTGGGCGGTCCTCTTCGCAAAGACCGGACGTTCTTCTTTATGAACTACGAAGGCCAGCGGCGGGGGCAGTCGCCTACCTATCCTGCCTTGCTGGTGAACAACCTGGCGGCCATCAACGCGGTCAAGGCGAGCCTTGGCATTGCGCCCGAAAATCTGGGCGTGTTGAA
>Ga0070730_10002241_pt1 | contig 17803 bp, 14 predicted proteins | sample Coa_R1_3_FD_66447 | JGI IMG/M metagenome (GOLD analysis project Ga0070730, IMG submission 66447) | Surface soil microbial communities from Centralia Pennsylvania, which are recovering from an underground coalmine fire - Coalmine... | ecosystem: Environmental > Terrestrial > Soil > Unclassified ... | reverse complement strand
CGGGTCGGCCGGGTCGAGCGGCGCACCATCCGCGCCGTCCGGCGCCAGCGGCGCCCGGCGCTCGCGGCGGGCCACCGCCTTCAGCGCGTCGTTGACTACGCTACGCAAGAACCAGGGGCCGAACGGTCGCGCCGCGTCGAACTGGCCGATGCGCTCGTAGGCGCGGATGAAGGCCGCCTGCACGATGTCCTCGGCCTGCGCGGCGTCGCGGCAGACCAGGAAGGCCGCGCCGACCGCCTGGGCCTGGTAGCAGCGCACCAGCCCCTCCAACCCGCCGATGTCGCCGCGCCGCAACCGGGCAATGGTCTCGGCTTCTTCCATCCACGTCCTTTGCCGGTAAGGTGAAGATCTTCTGTAACTATTATCCACGAACCGGCAAAAAGGTTAGTTGTGTGCGCCCCCGGCTGGTTAATTTGCCGCCGGCTCCCCCAATAGTGCTCGGGCTTTTCGCCGCGGGGTGTGGTATACTGCGCGCAACACCCTGGCGGATCGGATTGCTCGCTTCTTAGGCATGAAGGAGGCCGCGTTATGATCTTCACCAGCCCGTATGCCCCCGTCACTATCCCCGAACAATCGCTGACCGAGGTGGTGCTGGCCCAGGCCCAGCAGCGCGGCGATAAGCCCGCCCTGATTGACGGCCCCACCGGGCGCACGATCACCTACCGCCAGTTGGCCGCCGGGATCCGCCGCGTGGCGGCCGGCCTGGCGGCCCGCGGCTTCGGCAAGGGCGATGTCCTCGCCATCTACAGCCCCAATATCCCCGAATATCCGATTGCTTTCCACGCCGTCGCCTCGTTGGGCGGTATCACCACCACGATCAATCCGCTCTACACCGTGGACGAATTGGTCTACCAGCTCAAAGACGCGGGCGCGCGCTACCTGATCACAGCGCCGGCGTTCATGGACAAGGCGCGGGATGCCGCCGCCCAGGTGGGCCTGGCCGAGGTTTTCGTCTTCGGCGAGGCGCCGGGGGCGACGCCGTTCGCCGACCTGCTGACCAGCGCCGGGGAGCCCCCGGCGGTCGCCATCCACCCTCGCGACGACCTCGTGGCCCTGCCCTATTCGAGCGGCACGACCGGGCTGGCGAAAGGGGTGATGCTCACGCACTATAACCTGGTCGCCAACATGACCCAGATTGACGAAGCGATCCCGCTGACCGCAGATGATATCCTGATCGGCATCCTGCCCTTCTACCATATCTACGCATTGGAACTGATCCTCAACCGGGCCATCGCGCGCGGCACCACTATCGTCGTGATGCCGCGCTTCGACCTGGAGCAGTTTCTGCGGCTGATCCAGGACTACGGCGTGACCCATGCTTTCGTCGCCCCGCCCATCGTGCTGGCGCTCGCCAAGCAGCCGGTGGTCGAGCAGTTCGACCTGTCGAAACTGCGGCTGGTCATGTCGGGGGCGGCCCCGCTGGGGGCGGACGTGGCGCAAGCCTGCGCCGACCGGCTCCATTGCACCGTGAAACAAGCCTATGGGCTGACGGAATCCAGTCCGGCCACGCACATCAACCCCGCCGACCCGGCGCGCATCAAGCTGGCCTCCGTCGGGCCGCTCATCGCCAATACCGAAGGCAAAGTGCTGGACCCGGCGACCGACGCCGAGTTGGGGCCCAACGAGATCGGGGAGATCTGCGTGCGCGGGCCGCAGGTGATGAAAGGCTATCTGAACCGGCCGGAAGCCACGGCGGCGATGATCGATCCCGACGGCTGGATGCACACTGGCGACCTGGGCTATGCCGACGCGGAGGGCTATTTCTACGTCGTGGACCGCATGAAGGAATTGATCAAGTACAAGGGGATGCAGGTCGCGCCCGCCGAACTGGAGGCCCTGCTGCTGACGCATCCCGACGTGGTGGACGCGGCGGTCATCCCCAAGCCCGACGAGGAAGCCGGCGAGATCCCGAAAGCCTTCGTCGTGCTGCGCGGGGCGGCGGATCTGGACGCGATTTGCGCGTATGTGGCCGCGCGCGTGGCCCCCCACAAGCGCATCCGGGCCATCGAAGCCATCGACCAGATCCCGAAGACGGCCTCAGGCAAGATCCTACGCCGCGTCCTGGTCGCGCGCGAACGCGGCGGGAGTTAACGGGGCGGGGGAAAGGTGCTCACGGGCCGGCGGCGAACAAGCGGCCCGCGGTGACCTGGGGGGTGGTCGATCGGATCACCAGCGTCGGCAGCACCTTAAACCGATCGACGGTCGACCGCTCCAGGTGCTCGTGGGTGAATAAGATCAGCGTCAGCAGGATGCGCGGGAAGAGATAATTGCTTGCCATGCCGAAGACCGTGCGCACCTGATGCACCGCCACGAACTCCTGGGCCGGGATGATGTGCTGGCCCTGCTCGTTCACGGCCGCCCCCGCCTCCGGCACGTAAAACACGCCAAACGTGTTAGCCTGGCTCTCCACGCTCAGCTGGATCTGCGGCGTGTCCCCCCAGTCGAAGGTGATGCCCAGCTCTTGGAGCAGCCGGGCGATCATCGGCGCCGCCTTGATGAACTCGGGCGAGACCAGTGGGATGCCGCGATGGGCCTCGGATGTCTGGCGGCGGTTCCAGGCCGCATCTTCGCCCTGCGTCCCGAGCAGCGTGAGCACGATGGTCGACGGGGTGATCTGATTGGCCACGCCCAGCGCGGCGGCGCGGGTGCGCACAAACGTTTGGTCGGCCGGCGGCAGCGCCCGGAAGGGGAGGGTCGCGTAGAGCCGGACGAGGGCCAGCGAATCAGCAAACTCGGCGAAGAGGATCTGCGCCACCAGTTGGGCCGCCTCTTCCAGCGATTCACAGCCCGGCAGCCGGTGTTGGAAGTCGACACGCAGCCGCTGGATGGTCTCAAAATCGGCACTACTGAGTTTGGACACCCGCCACACCCTCCTACACTACGCCCTGCTCCGCGTCATGAAGTCTCCCGTAGTATACGTCACAGCCCGGGGACTGTCAACGGGGTGGGCGTCCGAGGAGAATCCCGATCTTCATGACGGCTCGACCTCCAGCGTAACCGGGATGTTGCCCCGGGTCGCCTGACTGTAGGGGCACGCTTGATGCGCGGCCTCCATGAGGGCCTGGGCGATCTCCTCCGACAGAGTGGGAAACCTGCCGCGCAGCGTGACGGCCAGGCCCACCGCCCCCGGCGCCACGCGGCCCAGGCCAACCCGCGCCGTAATCTGCGAGCCGGTTATGTCAAGCTGCCGTTGCCGGGCCACATATTGCACGGAGTTGTGGAAGCACGAAGCGAAGCCGAGGGCGAATAACTGCTCGGGATTCGTGCCCGGGCCATCATCGCCGCCCAGCACCTTGGGCCGGCTCATGTCGAGGGCCAGTTTGCCGTCGGCCGTCACGCTCCGCCCCACCCGCCCCCCGGTCGCGGTGGCCGCGGTTTCGTACAGGAGTTTGAATGTGCTGGGTGTCTCTTCCATCGGACCCTCCATCCGCTGACTCGCTAAGTTTATGCGTATTGGCTACGCAGTAGCTTCTTGTCGATCTTCCCGACGCTGGTTTTGGCGATCGCCTCCACCACATACACCCGGTCGGGCACCGCCCAGCGCGAAATCAGCCCCTGGTCGGCGAAGACCCGCATATGCGCGAGGATCGACTCGGGGGCCAGCTCCGCGGCCTGGCCGGGTTTGGGGACCACCAGGGCCACGGCCCGTTCGCTCCATTTCTCGTCGGGCATCCCGATCACGGCCACCTCGCTCACTCCCGGATGCTGCGAGATCAGATCTTCGATCTCCAGCGAGGAAATCCATTCGCCGCCGGTCTTGATCACATCTTTGAGGCGGTCGGTGATCTGGAGATAGCCATCCGGGCTGATGTAGCCGATATCGCCGGTGTGCAGATACCCGCCGCGCCAGAGCTGCTCGGAGTGGGTGCTGTCTTTGTAGTAGCCCTGGGTCAGCCAGGGGGCGCGCACCACCACCTCGCCGGTGCTTTTACCGTCGTGGGGAAGATCCCGCATTTCGGCGTCGACCACGCGCAGATCGACCAGGGGGATGGGGCGCCCGGTGCGGGTGCGGAAGCTCACCTGATCCGCCGGGCTCTGCTCCAGCATCGCGGGCGTTAACTGGGCCAAGGTGAGCACCGGGCAGGTTTCCGACATGCCGTAGCCGGTAAAGACGTCGATGCCCCGGTCAAGTGCCGCCTGCGCCAGGCCCTTGGGGAACGCCGCCCCCCCGATCACCACTGTCCAACCGCTCAAGTCCACCCCGGCACTCGCGGGGTGGGTGAGCAGCATATGCAGGATCGTGGGCACGCAATGGGAGAAGGTCACCCCTTGGGTTTTAATCAGGCCCAGGATCACATCCGGGAGATAGCGCCCCGGATAGACTTGCCGCGCCCCCATCATCGTGGCGATGTACGGCATCCCCCAGGCATGAACGTGAAACATGGGGGTCAGGGGCATATAGACGCCATCGCGGTGGAACCGCTGCGCCGACTGAGGGGCGGCCAGGGCGGCCAGGCCAGTCAGCGTGTGCAGCACAATCTGCCGGTGGCTGAAGTAGACCCCCTTCGGGAGACCCGTGGTGCCGGTGGTGTAAAAGGTGGTGGCGCGGGTGTATTCGTCGAAATCGGGGAAGGCGTAATCGGGCGCGGCCGCCGCCAGCAGCGCCTCGTATTCGCCCGCCAGCGGCACAGCCGGGCGGGGCGACGGATCGTGTGGGGGGGCCGCCGGCCTCGGGTCGTCGCTGAGCAGGACGTACTTCTCGACGCTCGAAAGCCGCTCCCAGATGCCTTCCAGCAGCGGCAAGAAATCTTTGTTGACCAGGATGACCTTGTCCTCCGCATGCTCGATGGTGTACAGAAGCTGTTCGGGGGAGAGCCGCACGTTAAGCGTGTGGAGCACTGCCCCCATCATCGGCACCGCGAAATAGGTCTCGAGGTAGCGCGGCGTGTCCCAGTCCATCACCCCCACCGTGTCGCCGGGCCCCACGCCCAGGCTCGCCAGGCCGCCGGCCAGCCGGCCCACCCGCTCGCGGAAGGTGCGCAGGGTATAGCTGCTGACGTCGCGGTACGCGATCTCCTGGTCGGGGTGGGTGGTGAGCGCCGCGGTCAACAGGTGCTTGATGAGCAGCGGGTAATCATACGCCGAGGGAGTTTTTTCGATCAAATTATCGGGCATAAACAACCTCCTTGCCAACGTCCGGCAACGTCTCTGCAACTCAAGCGCAACTCGGGAAAGATTCTCAGGAACCATGCCGATAATAGGCCGCGCGGCCGATTGATCGGGCACGGGGGCCGGATCAATCAGCCGCGGTGGCCTGCCGGCGCGTTACTTGGTCGCCGACCGGCCGCCAAGCCAGCTCTGCACCAGCGTCGCCTGGGTATCGATCATCTGATGGGCGGTGTCCTGCCAGATCTGCACCAGGTTCTGGCCGGTTTGCCGCACCGCCTCCGGCTCCGGGCGGAAGTTGAGACTGCGCACGATATTAAACCAGCCCTGCCAGAGGTCGCGTTCCGCCTCGGCCCAGCGGCGCAGGTCGTCCTGCCCCTGGCGCGCGAGCGCGCGCAGCTCATCGGGCGTGCCCGTGGCGGTCGCCAGCGTCTCGGTGAACTGGGTAGCCCATTGGGCCTGCGCATCGAGGGTCTCTTTCACCGAGGATTGCCAGGCATCCACCGTGTCTTTCCAGAGTTCCAGGCTGGGGGTGCCGCCGAACCGGCGCACGGTAGCAAGCCATTCCGTGATCAGTTTCTGCTGCGAGGTCGCCCAGGTCTGTACCAGGCTTTCGCCTGCATTCCGAATAGTCATTACTAATACTCCTTTCAATGTTCGCCTATATGTAATATGGTCTATTATGTAATATGGTGATTACCGTTCCGTCAGTAATCGTTACCTGGAATTAGCATAACTAACAGACGTTGGGAAAAGCGTTAGTTCGCCAGATGATTCTCAAGGAAAATCGTTGTATTGGAGTCGCGGGCTGGGGGGCGATCCCGCCCTAATCCCGGTCCCCAAGACCGGTGGTCCAGCGCCGCACCCATTCGGTTTGCGCGTCGATGAGGACCCGCCCACTATCGCGCAGACTACGGATCAAGATCTCATCCATTTGCGCGCTGCTTTCGAGCACGGGGCCGAGTTGCTTGATCAGGTTGAACCAGCATAGCCAGAGCTGTTGTTGTGCCTCGGTCCATTTCAGCAGCATTTCCTGGGCCTCTTGCACGTTCTTCCGTAACTCGGTGGGGCTGCCCGATGTGACCTGGGCACGCCCCGTCCAATCGCGCAGCCAGTTGGCCTGGGCGTCGAGAGTCTCCTGGACGGCGGTTTGCCAGGCATCCACGGTTTTCGTCCAGGCTTTGGCTCGCGACGTGCGATCCACCCCTTGCACCAGATCCAGCCAGCCCGTCAGCACTTGCTGTTGCGTATCGGCCCAGAGTCGGACCAGTTGCATTGCGCTATGTCTTGGACGCATTCTTTCCTTCCCTTCCACAACGGGGCCACCCCGACCCGGTTGTCAGGGTGCTGTTGCTCTCGAACCCGTATGTTGTCCTACCCAGTATAACGGCTGAGCGTTGGGGAAAGCGTTAGCCAGTGGGCTAGTCACTGGCTATGTCCGATCGGCAGCCGCCGGGGAGATCGGGAGGGCCCGCCCCCGCATGACGCGCCGGCGGGCCTCCCCGGCCTCAGCGTAGACGACCTCGCGGATCTTGTCGTGCGCGAACACATAGAGCACCGCCCCCTCCTTTGCCGGCGCGGTGCAGGACTCCCGCAATAGACGGCTCTCCAGGGCTTGATCCAGCGCGGCGAGGCCGTCGCCGGGGGCCAGGTCGGCGCTCCGGCACAGATCCTCAAAGGTGAAATCGTGATCGAGGATCGCGCCGGCGGCCAGCAGCTCACGGGTCGCCGGCGCCAGCCGGGCCAGGCGGCGCCCGATCCGCTCGCGCACACTTGGAGGCAGGGTGCCGCCGCGGGAGGTTTCCGGCAGGGTGGGCACGGCCTCGAACACCCAGCCGTAGCCCTCGATCAGGCGGGGCACCAGGCTACCACGTTCCAGCAACATCTCCAGCAGCGCTCTAATGTAGAACGGGTGCCCGTTGGTTTCGGCAAACAGCCAGGCCCCCCAGCGGGCCGGACTGAGGCGGGAGTCGGCGGTCCCGGAATCCCGTAGCGCAGGCCGGCTGGGGGGCCTGGCCTCTGTTGCGGGCCCGCCCCCGGCCGCCGAGAGGGAGACGGCGATCTGCAGGGTGGCTTCGCCGGAGAGGGGTCCCAGTTCCAGGCGCCTCACCGCGACCTCGCTACTCAGCTCCGCCAGCCATTCCCTGAGGGGCGGGGCCATCGTGCGGGTTTCGGTGCGGCTGCTCAACAAAACCAGGATGGGGGTCGCGCTTTGTACCCAGCGCAGCGCCAGATACTGCAAGACATCCAGGGTCGCCTCGCCGGCCCATTCGATATCTTCGATCAAGAAAATCAGCGGGCGGCGGGCGGCGGCCGCCTGCCCCAGGCGGGCCAGGGCTTCCCAAAGGCGGGACGCGGCGAAAGGCGCGGCGGTTGTCGGCGCCGGGAGGGCCGGGTAACGCTCCCGCAGCTCCGGCAGCAGTTGGCTTAGCTCGGCCAGCCAGGTAGCGCTCAACAGCGCGAGCGGGTCCGGCTCTTGCGCGACCAGGGTGCGCACCGCATCAATCAGCGGCTGGTAGGGCAGAGGCTGATGGGTGTGATAGGCTTTGCCCTGGAGGACCGTGGCGCCCTGGGTGGCGGCCCAGCCGAGAAACTCGGCCGCCAGCCGCGATTTGCCGATTCCCGCCTCGCCGGTCAGCAGCACGACCTGGGTGTGCCCGCCCGCCACCTGCTCATACAACACCAGCAGCCGGCCAAATTCCGCGCCGCGCCCCACAAAGGGCAGTTCCAGCAGGGCGCGCGCTGGCTCCGGCCGCCCACCCAGCGGCGTCGGGCGGGCGGGGATACGCGCCACGGAGGCGTTGCGGATCGCCTCGGCCAGCGTGACCAGGGATTGCGACGGTTTCGCGCGCAACTCGGCCATCAAGATCTCGGCGCAGTTTTTGTAGGTGCGCAGGGCGGCGGCGCGGTTGCCGGATGCGAAATAAAGCTGCATCAGGCGCAGATAGAGGTCCTCGTTGAGCGGGTCGGAGGCGCGCCAGCACTCGACCGTGGCGATGGCTGGCTCGATCTCCCCGGCGGCCAATTGCAAGCGGGCGAGGCAATCAAACACCTGCTCGATGCGTCCGTACCAATGCGCGCGCTGGACATCGACCCAGTTATCAAATTCAATCGCGTCGCGTAAGGCCAAATCGGCCAGGAAATCGCCGCGATACAGGGCGGCGGCGCGCTGCAACTCGGTAATCAGGGCCCGCTGCACCTCGCCCTGCACCGCGGCGCCGGTAGGCAGCCCCTGCACCCGGCGCCAGGCGGCCTCCAGCACGTGCAGGTCGAGATCGATGCCCGAGGCCATATCGAAGCCAAACGCATCGCGCGAGATGACCAGGTGCGATCCGCCCGCCGGGGCGCTGGCTTCTCCCAGCGCCTGGCGCAGATAAAGCAGGTTGATCCGCAAGGTGGTGCGCCCATGCACCATATCGCTCTCCGGCCAGAAGAGCAGCGTGAGCTTCTGCCGCGCCTGCATCCCGCCGGTCGTCGCGAGATAGGACAGCAGCGCCAGCGTTTTGCGTTCGGGAAAGGCCAACCGGTGGTGGTCATGGCAAACCTCCGGTGGCCCGAGCAAGGCTATCTTCAAGTTGCTCATCGCAGTGCCTCCGCGATCCATCATAATCCCACTGGGGCAAAAAGGCAAGCGGAGCTTACGCTGGCCCGCCCCCCGCCCCGGCTGGCTAACGCTTTTACCAACGCTCGGCCGCTATACTATGCACAACCCTGCGACCACCAGGCACGAACAAGGAGGTTCCCTGTGCTTAACCTGGCCGTGTTACTCGAAGATAGCGCCCGCGAGGTTCCGACGCGCCCTGCGGTGGTCTTCGACCAAACCAGGCTCTCCTACGCCGCCGTCAACGCCGCCGCCAACCAGGTCGCCAACCTGCTGGCCGCGCGCGGCATCCAGAGGGGCGACCGGGTGATCCTCAGCTGCCCCAATGTGCCCTATTTCCCCATCGTCTATTACGGCATCCTCAAGGCCGGGGCCACCGTGGTGCCCATCAATGTGCTCAACAAGAGCCGCGAGATCACCTACCACTTGCAAGATTCCCAGGCCAAAGCCTATTTTTGCTTTGAAGGCACTCCCCAGCTCCCCATGGGCGAGATGGGCTACGCCGGCTTCCAGGCCGCCGGAACCTGCGCGCATTTCTTCCTGATCACCGCCGATCCCGCCGCCCCCTCGCCGATTGCCGGGGCCACCACTCTGGGCCGCGCCATGCACAACCAGCCCACCACGTTTGATACCATCCCCACCTCGCCGGACGACACCGCCGTGATCCTCTATACCAGCGGCACCACCGGCCAGCCCAAGGGAGCGGAACTGACCCACAGCAGCATGGTGCTCTGCGCCCGCATGTGCGACCTGCTCCTCCCCCGCCGGGACGACGACGTGTACCTGGTCGTCTTACCCCTGTTTCACTCCTTCGCGCAGACGCCCGTGATGAACGCCGGCTTCTATACGCGGGCCACGCTCGTGCTGCTGCCGCGCTTCACCCCGGAGGGGGCCCTGCGCGCGATGGACCGGGAGAACGTGACCATCTTCGCCGGCGTGCCCACTATGTTCTGGGAGATGCTCAACTACCCGCCGGCCGATCAGTTGGACCTGGCGAAGATCGCCCGCAATCTCCGGCTCTGTATCTCCGGCGGGGCGGCCCTGCCGGCCGAGGTGCTGCGCGCCTTCGAGGCGAAGTACGATGTCAAGATTCTGGAAGGCTATGGCCTCTCGGAGACCAGCCCCAGCGTGACCTTCAATCGCTGGGATCAGCGCAAGCCGGGGTCAATTGGCCGGCCGGTCTGGGGCGTCGAAGTGCGGCTCGTGGACGCCGCGGGCCACGAGGCCGGCCCGAACGAGCCGGGCGAGCTCCTGGTCCGGGGCATCAACGTGATGAAGGGCTACTACAACCGGCCCGCCGCGACCGCCGCGGCGATCGTGGACGGCTGGTTCCACACCGGCGACATCGCGCGGCGCGATGAGGACGGCTACTTATATATCGTGGACCGGCTGAAGGATATGATCATCCGGGGCGGCTATAATGTCTACCCCCGCGAGCTGGAAGAGGTGTTGATGACCCACCCGGCGGTCAGCCTGGTGGCCGTGGTTGGCGTGCCGCACCCGTCCCAGGGCGAGGAGGTCAAGGCGTTCGTCATCCGCAAGGCCGGCGCGACGATCACGGAAGAGGAACTAGTGGCCTGGTGCCGGGACCAGATGGCCAGCTACAAGTACCCCCGGCTGATCGAGTTTCGGGAGGCGCTGCCGATGTCGGCGACGGGGAAGATCTTGAAGCGCGAACTGCTCGCCCAGGAGCCGGCGGGCTAACGCCGCCGCCCGGCCCCGATCCTGTTACTGCCGCCCACGGCACCTACCCCTGGAGGACTCAAGCAATGCACCGCCTCACCGGCCTCGACGCCGCGTTTCTATATCTGGAAACACCCAAGACCCCGATGAACGTCGCCAGCGTCAGTATTTACGACCCGGCGACCCCCACCGGCCAGCTGGACTTTCTCACCTTTCGCAACCACGTCGCCGCGCGCATCCATCTCGTCCGCACCTACCGCGAGCGGCTGGCGATGGTGCCGCTGAACCTGGATGCCCCGTCCTGGGTTGAGGACCCCGATTTCGACCTCGACCTGCATCTGCACCATACGGCGCTCCCCAAACCCGGCGGCTGGGCGGAAGTCCGGGATCTCATGGCCCGCTTCGTCAGCCGGCCCCTCGACCGGTCGCGCCCGCTCTGGGAGATGACCTTCGTCGAAGGGCTGGACACGATCCCGGGGGTGCCGCCGGGATCGGTCGCCATCCTCGGGAAAGCCCATCACGCGGCGATTGACGGCATGTCCGGGGCCGATATGTTGAGCGCGCTGCTCGACCCGACCCCGGAGCCGCGCCCGGTGCCGGCGGCGCCTCCCTGGCGGCCGGAGAGCACGCCCGGCGACCTCGAAATGCTCACCCGCACGTACTTTGAATTGCTCCGCCAGCCCTTCAAGGCGCTGGATATCATTCCGGGGGCCATTCGCACGGCGCTGCAACTGCCGGCCGTGCCGCAGGTGCTGGGGGCCGAAACCCCCCCGCTGCCTTTCACGGCCCCGCGCACCCGGCTCAACCGGCCGGTCAGCGCGCGCCGTACCTGGGATGGCATCCTGATCCCGCTGCCGCGGATCAAAGCCGTGAAAGACCTGGCCCCCGGCACCACGGTCAACGACGTGATCCTCACTATCTGCGCAGGGGCCCTGCGGCGCTATCTCCAGGAGACGGGCGATCTACCGAAGAAGCCGTTGATCGCTATGGCGCCGATCTCGACGCGCGAAATGAGCGCGCGCGGCACGATGGGCAACCAGGTGTCGGCCATGCTGATTGATCTGGCGACCGACGAAGCCGATCCGCTGCGGCGCTTCGCGCACATCCATGCCGGGGCTACGCAGAGCAAAGCCTACCAGAAGGCGGTTGATGCTCGATCGCTGACCAATGCGCCCGACTTCGTCCCTTTTGGGCTGGCCAACCTGGCTTCGCGGCTGTACACCGGGATGGAAGTGGCCGGGCAGCACGCGCCGGTCTATAACTGCGTGATCACCAATGTGCCGGGCCCGCAGCAGCCGCTGTATATGAGCGGCGCGCGTCTGCTGGCCAACCTGGGGGCCGGCCCGATCTATGACGGCCTGGGCTTGATTATCACCATCTTCAGCTACGCCGGGACCGTGGCGATCAGCGCCACCTCGGACCACGAGATCATGCCGAATATCGATGCTTTCATGCGCCATATCGAGGACTCGCTGGCCGAGCTGGAGACGGCGCTGCGGGCGAAGCCGGCGGGCGCGGGCCCGGCCCCCGCGCCCAGTACATAGCGCCCGCCGGGATGGCCTCGATTATGCAGTAGAGGGCAGTAGCATACCTACCCGGCAGGTGGCAACCGGACACGGTCAAAGGAGGAGAAAGCTCGATGCCGAACCACGTAAGACCCGCCAAAGCCCCGGCCCTGGTGACCTTACTGCTTGAAGGTCGCGCGATTTATGAGCTTCAGGCCCTGGTTTGGGCCCAACCCTGGTTGCAACGCACCCCCCGCGGCGATGGGCATGCGGTGCTGGTGCTGCCGGGGTTTGGGGCCGGCGACCTGTCCACCCTGCCTTTGCGCCAGTTCCTCCAGTCGCGGGGGTACAACGCACACCCCTGGGGCCTGGGCATCAACACCGGCCCGATCCTGGAGTTCGAGCACCGCGCGATGGTCCGGCTTAACGAACTATATGACGCGACCGGGCGCAAGGTTAGCCTGATCGGCTGGAGCCTCGGCGGGGTCTATGCGCGCGAGATGGGGCGCGTAGCCCCCGACCGCGTGCGCCAGGTGATCACGCTGGGCAGCCCACTGCACAACAACCCCAAGGCCAACAACGCCTGGCGGCTGTACCAGGTCGTCAGCGGCCAGCGGCTGGAGGAGATCGGGCAGGAGGTGATCCAGCAGCGGCGCGCGCGGCTGGCGATCCCACTGACCTCGATCTACAGTCGCACGGACGGGGTCGTCGCCTGGGAATGTTCGCTGGAGCCGGACGGCCCCCTCAGCGAGAACGTCGAGGTCATCAGCAGCCATGTGGGCCTGGGGGTCAATCCGACCGTCCTGTATGTGATCGCGGATCGGCTGGCCCAGCGGGAAGACGCCTGGCGGCCCTTCGCGTATTCCGGGTGGTGCAGCCTGCTCTACCGGGCGGGCCCCGCGGCCCCCGCGCCCAGCCGGCGGGGGTAGAAAGAGATCGAAGCACACCTCGTGGCGCAGTAGCGCGGCGTTACGCCGGGAACAGGAGCGCCAGCATCTCGGCGACCAGGGCCGGCTTGCTTTCGCCTTCGATCTCGACCGTGTTCTGGAATTTGACCAGCAGCCGGCCTTTGTCCTGGGGTTCCACCGAGAGCAGTACCACCCGGTTACGGATGCGCGCGCCGGCTTTCACCGGGGCCAGGAAGCGGACCTTGTCGAGCCCATAATTCAGCACCTGCGCCAGGCCGGTCGGGACAAAATCCAGCGCCAGCTGCTCGGACGCCAGCAGGGAGAGGGTCAGGAAGCCGTGGGCGATCGTGGTCCCAAAGGGGCTGTGCCGCTGCGCCCGTTCCACATCGACGTGAATCCACTGATGATCGCCGGTACAGGCGGCGAATTGGTTGATCCGCTCCTGATCGATGGTCAGCCAATCAGAGACTCCTAGCTCCTGGCCCACCAATTGCGCCCCCGTGCTCGGATCGTATACTGCGCGACCCATGGCTGTCTAACCTCCTATGCTACATAGCTAGGCGACGTGGCTATACAAACGCGCTGAAGCCGGTGATGGCGCGCCCCACGATCAGTGTATTCATTTCGCGGGTGCCTTCGTACGAGTAAATGGCTTCGGCATCGGCCACAAAGCGGCCCACCTCGTGCTCCAGCAAGATGCCGTTGCCGCCCAGCAATTCACGGGCATAGCCGACCGTCTCGCGCATCTTCACGGTACAAAAGGTTTTGGCCAGCGAGGCGTGGGCGTCGTTCATGATCCCCGCGTCCTGCATTTGCGACAGGCGGAGGGCCATGCACTGGCAGGCGGTGATGTTACCGAGCATGCGCACCAGCAGGTCTTGCACTAACTGGAAGTGACCGATGGGCCGCCCGAACTGCTCGCGCTGCTGGGCATAAAGCAGGGCCCGCTCATACGCGCCCTGGGCGCAGCCCACGGCTTCCCAGGCGACCCCCGCACGCGTCATACGCAGGACCGCCGCCGTTTCCCGAAAAGAATTGGCCCGTTGCAGCCGGTTGGCTTCGGGGACCCGACAGTCTTCGAGCGTAATCAAGGCGTTCTGGACCACGCGCAGGGCGATTTTGTTGCGCAATTTTTCCGGGCGGAACCCCGGCGTGCCCTTCTCGACCAGGAAGCCTTTGACCTGGTTGTCGCCCAGATCGCGCGCCCAAATGACGGTCACGTCGGCGAAGGTGGCGTTGCCGATCCACTTTTTCTGCCCGTTGAGCACCCAGGTATCGCCGTCCCGCCGCGCGGTGGTGGTCAAGCCGCCCGCCGTGCCCGATCCGACGGCCGGCTCGGTCAGCCCAAAGGCGCCGATTTTCTCCATCCGGCGCATCGGGGGCAGCCACTGCTGCTTCTGCTCCTCCGAGCCGCACAGGTAGATCGAGCCCATCGCCAGCCCGCTGTGGACCCCGAAGAAGGTCGCGATGGAACTGTCCACGCGGGCCATCTCCATCGCGAGCAGCCCGTCGAGCACGCTGCTCTGGCCGGGGAAGCCGTAGCCCTGATATGACAGCCCCACGATATCCAGGGTGGCCAGGCGCGGGATGAGGTGGTGCGGAAATTCCTCGCGGATCCAGTACTCAGTGATAATCGGGGCAACTTCCGCTTCCAGAAAGCTGCGCACGCGCCGCAGCAGGGCCTGGTCGTCCGCGCTCAGGGTCGTGCTAATCGCGTAAAAATCGCCGTTCGGTGGCGGAAGCGCCTTCTTCGTCGGATCGCTCATGCTCTGCCCTCCCGGAGAAACTGATCGATTATCCCGGCCAGCTCCGCCCCTTGCGTCGCCAGACCCAGGTGCCCATCGTGGAAGATGTGGAGCCGGGAATGCCGGATCAGGTGGTGCATAATCCGCGCGTTGATCAACGGGACCAGGGGATCATCATCCCCCGCCAGGATCAGCGTGGGCTGCCGGAGCAGCGGCAGCCACGGCAAGCTGGTCCAGCCGGTCCCGCCGAGGAGTTGAAAGTAATAACCGCGCGGGCTGCCCGACCGCACGGTTTTCGAGAATTGCCGCGCGTATTCGGGGTGGGTGCGCACACTGCCTCCGTAGATCTCGCCCGCGATCTGCTCCATGTACGCGGGGTCGGTATAGCGGCGCGGGGTCGCCAGTTTGAGCAGCACGTCGAGCCGGCCGGGGACCATGAGGGACCCGGGGCCCGTGCTGACCAGGATCAGCCGGCGGCAGCGGCAGGGATATTGGAAGGCGAACTGCTGGGCGAGCGCGCCGCCCCAGGATACGCCCAGCACATCCACCTGCGGGTAGCCCAATTGGTCGAGCATCCCGGCCACGAACCAGGCATGTACCGCAAAGCGGTAGGGGATCGGCGGGGCCGGCGAACCGCCCGTCCCCGGCACGTCAAAGCGAATGACCTCGAGTCCGGGGTCCAGGCCGTCGACGAAGGAATCGAGCACTTCGAGGTTAACCCCGAAGCCGTTCATCAACAGCAACGGCGGGCGGGTGCCGTCGCCGGGCCGAATGGCCACGCGCAGGCGCTGGCCCCAGACACTGATGGTGCGGGTGGCGGTGGGCCGCGATCGCCCCGGGGCGGGCCCGGGTTGCGCGGGTGGCGCGGCGGATGTCATGACTCGAACACGTAGGTCCCCGGCGCGGGGGTGCCCGGCGGATATTGCTTGTTGCCCAGCGCGGGTGGGGCCGGCTGCTGCTCAGCGGAGCGTTCGCCCAGCCAGTCGCGCCAGTTCTCCCACCAGGAGCCGGGCAGCTTCTCCGCGCCCGCCAGCCATTGCTGGGGATCCGCCGGCAGGCTCGCGTTGTAGAAGTAGCTGGCCTTCGGATTGCCCGGCGGGTTCAGCAGGGCCTGGATGTGCCCGCTATTGCTCAGGACAAACCGGCGCGGGCCGCTCAGCAGTTGCGTCGTGGCGTAGCAGCTCTGCCAGGGCGTGATGTGGTCGGTAATACCGGCGACGATATAGGCATCGTTGGTCACTTTGGATAGATCAATGGGCGTGCCCAGCGCCTTCAGCGTGCCCGGATGCGCGAAGCCATGGTTCTCCAGCACGTCAAGCATGTCGCCATGTAGTTTGGCGGGGAGGCGCGTGGTGTCGTTATTCCAGAAAAGCACGTCGAAAGCCGCCGGGTCATTGCCGATTAGGTAATTATTGACCCAGTAGTTCCAGATCAAGTCGTTGGGCCGCAGCCAGGCGAAGGCGCGGGCCAGCTCCTGGCCGTCGACCACCCCTTTCAGGCGCGAGGCTTGCCGGGCGGCGGCGATCGTCTCTGGGGTGGCGAACAGCCCCAACGTCGACTCGGTCGTGGAATCCAGCACCGTCACCAGGAAGGTCACGGCATGGATGCGCGTATCGCCCTGCGCCGCCAGGTGGCCCAGCACGGTCGCCAGGGTCATGCCGCCCAGGCACGAGGCGGTGATATTCACGTCTGCGCTGTCGGCGATGGACCGGGCCACGTCGACGGCTTGCAGGATGGAGCGGCCATAGACGTCGAAGCCCCAGTCGCGGTGCTCACGCGTGGGGTTGCGCCAGCTGATGGCGAAGACCTGCTGCCCCTGGGCCACCAGGTAGCGCACCAGGCTCTTGTTCGGCGACAGGTCCATGGCGTAGTACTTGTTCACCTGGGGCGGGACGACGACGAGGGGCCGGCTATAGACTTGGGGGGTCGTCGGCTGGTACTGGATCAATTCAAACACATCGTTCTTGAAGATCACGGCCCCCGGGGTGATCGCCAGGTCTTTGCCGACCTGGAAGGCCTTCTTATCGACCTGCGCGGGCAGGCCGCCGTTGTTCGCCAGGTCGTCGAGCCAGTGGATGAAGCCCTGCACGAGGCTGGCCCCACCGGTCTCGTAGAGTTTCTTCAGCGCCGCGGGGTTGCCCAGCAGGGTGTTGGTGGGGGCCGCTGCGTCGGTGAGCAGGGAAAGCACGAAGCGCACGCGCGCAGCATCCTGCAGATCCAGATCGGTATCGTCAACGAAGGCGTTGAGACGGTCGCGCCAGGTCAGGTACGACTGGAGCAGGATGCGGTAAAAGGGGTTCGTTTGCCAGACCGGGTCGAGGAAGCGCTTATCGTTGGCTGCCGGCGCGACACTGGATCGCCCCAGCGCCACGCGGCCCAGGTCGAGGAGGAAATTGACGGAGTGCTTGAAGACCAGGGGGGGCTGTTGCACCGCCTGCCCGACCACCTGCCGCCCGACGTCGAGGATGTCGGCCCCGCGGATGCCGACGAGGGGCAGGATGCCGAACATATTCTCGGGCGCCGGGACGGCGTCCCCGGCGGGCGCTGGATCAGCGGCCTTTGTGGGAGCCGCGGGGGGCCGGGCGCCGCGCGCCGCCGCAGCCTGCTGCTCGCTGGCGAGCGCCGCCTGGGCGGCCGCCAGCTGCTGCCGTAGATCATCCAAGGCGTCGGTGGCGGGCGCGCTTACCGGGGCGGCGGCTTTCTTGCGGCCCGGCTTGGCGGGCCCCGGGCCGGCGGGGGCCGCACCGTTCGCCGCGACTCCCGGCGATTTTGTCTCGACTTCGTTGTCCATCCGGGGGATCTCCTTATGGCGGTCTCTGTATTGCAGCCTCTGTATCTCTGTCCAGTATAATGGGGGATCGTTGTGGAAAGCGTTTCTTGGATCGCGCCGGGAAATGGGTCAGCGTTGGTTTTGCGACCAGCCGCCCGGGTGCGCTGCATTGTTTTGCAGTTGTAGGGGCACGGCGTGCCGTGCCGCATGCCTATCAACCTAACAAGCAGCAGGGTCCTGGGCTGGGATGCCTAGCGGCTAAAGCCGCGGCTACGAGTCCGGAAGCCCGCCTACGCGGGCTGACGGTCCTTCCCAAGGGGCGTTGGTGCGGGGCGGCGCCCCTCCGGGCGGGGCGGAATCCGCCGCGGGCGGGCTCCCGCCCAGGGCACGGCACGCCCTGCCCTATACGCGTCAACCTAACAGGCACGGGTAGCTACGTGACAACGCGCGGCGACCCGCCCCGCCGGGATGCCCGTCAGCCCGCG
>Ga0070730_10002240_pt1 | contig 17807 bp, 12 predicted proteins | sample Coa_R1_3_FD_66447 | JGI IMG/M metagenome (GOLD analysis project Ga0070730, IMG submission 66447) | Surface soil microbial communities from Centralia Pennsylvania, which are recovering from an underground coalmine fire - Coalmine... | ecosystem: Environmental > Terrestrial > Soil > Unclassified ... | reverse complement strand
GCGGTGGGCTAACTCATGCCGCGCCTCTGGCGCTGGTGTACCGTTTGACCGCCGCTATCGTGGCACTCATGAATAATCCAGGTGAAGCGCTGGGGCTATAACTGGGGCTATAATACGTCGCCTCTTCCGGGGCTGTTCTTTCTGGCGCCATCCAGCGACACTGAGTTCGCACACAAACTGAGAACCGAGAACTGGTTCTGATAACCTGATTCGTGGAACAACGCTCACATGAGGGTGCGATAAGGATGGTTCCTGGCAAAGTCTGGTGGCACAAATGGGAATATGCCGCCGTATTTCTGCTGCTTGCGCTGATGGCCGTGCTCGCTATCGCCAGCTCCCGGCAGCAGTCGCCGACTTACGATGAAGTTGTCCACATACCCTCAGGCCTAAGCTATCTGCAAAAGCAGGACGCGCGCCTGAATCTCGAGCATCCGCCGCTGCTGAAAATCATCGCCGCCGTTCCTTTGCTGTTCTCTGACGTACACGCCAACTATAATGACCGCTCCTGGTGCGGCGCCGGCGGCCTCGACTGCCAATGGACCTTTGGCAAGCGCTTCTTCGCCGAATGGAACCACGACCCAGCGCATATCATGTTTCTTGCCCGCCTGCCCATGATCTTTCTGACGCTTTGCTTTGGGCTGGCTGTTTACCTGATGGCCCGCGCGCTGGCCGGCAGGTGGGGCGCGCTGTTGAGTCTGGCAGTATTTGCCACCTCGCCCTTTTATCTTGGTTATGGATCATTGGTCATCACCGACATCGGCCTGGCGCTGTTTTGTGTGCTTACCGCCTGGTTCACCGCCGCCTTATGGACAAGGCCCGGCCTTGTCTCTCTCATTCTGTTGTCGTTGGTGGCAGCTGCGGCCTTGCTTTCCAAGTTTTCCGCCTTGCTGATTTTGCCCTCTATCGCTTTGTTCTGGGCCTGGATGTGGATCACCGGCCCGAGAGATCGTGTCCGGCTGAAGGCTGAAGTTCCAGGGCAACTGTACCCGGGCGGCCGCAAGTTCCTCCTTTACATGCCTGCCGCCGGAATTTTGGCGCTTCTGCTGACCGCAGGCTTTTACTGGCTTACCTGCTCGCACAGTTCGGCGCGTGAGATCGTGAATGCCCGCAACGCATACGTCTCAGCCTCGCGTCCGCCGGAGCGCATTCTTGCCGCGACCGCGTACGTTCTGGCGAAGCATCCCCATTGGGAAAAGCCGTTGCAGCCGCTTTGGCTTTACCTGGGAGGCATTGGATACCTGAATGCCGGACTCAACCGGCCTGTCTACCTGCTGGGAAAGCTTCACGGCCATGGCGTTTGGTACTACTTCCCGGTGATAGCGTTCTTCAAACTTGCCCCCGGCGAAGTTCTTCTCTTTCTGTTGCTGGCTGGGCTCACGGCGCTGCAGTTGCGCCGCGAACACTTGCACTACGAAAGCCCAGAGCAGGAAGCAGCCACGGCGCCGATGCTCAGCTACGTGAACCGGGTTCGAGTGCGCGCCCTGATGTCGTTTTTCTTGGTGTTCCTTGCCGCAGCCATGCGCGCAAAACTCAACATCGGCGTGCGCCACATCTCGGTTCCGCTTTCCATCCTGGTGGTGCTGCTGGCGCTGGTGATGCCGCAGGCAGGTGCGATTGCTACCCCGAAGAAACGCAAGCTGGTTTTTGCCGCTGTCGCCGCGCTTGCATTCTCTTGCGTCGTCACCGCGATTGCCGCGTTTCCGTACTACATCTCTTACTTCAACGACTTTCGCCTGGGAGTTCCGAAACAGGAGATCACAACCGATTCCAACCTCGACTGGGGGCAAGCTATGCCCGCGGTGGCCGCCTTCGCCGCACAGCAAAAAATCCAGACAATTTACGTGGAGGGCTTTACCCTTCTTCCCCCGGCAGCATATATCCCGCAGGCCAAGCCGTGGAAGTGCGACAACCCGGGAGCTGAGCTTCCGCAGTGGGCCGCTGTCTCGGCAAATTTTTTGACCAGGCAGGAGCCCACGTGCGCCGGGCTGATGAAATACCAGCGCTGGCAGCTTCCCGGAGGTGCCATGATGGTCTTCCACATTACCGATCAGAGCTACGCGGAAACACGCCGGCAGTACTTGAGAGCGCATCCGACTGCCAGCGTCTTCCCACCAGTGCGGTAAAACAGTTTCAAGTTTCTAGTTTCGAGTTTCTGGATGCAAGAGGGGCTTCTCCTGGCTGTACGAGAAGAAAAGATAGGCTGCGGCGAGCAGCAATATGGGGTCCACCGGATGCCGGTAGCGGACATGGGTGTGGGTTATATAGAAGATAAGCGGATAGAAGATCAGCACGGAGAGCAGGAGCCGCCCGCCCGGAACTTTTTTTCGGATGGCGCGTACACAGCCCCAGAGACCCAGCAGCGACATCATGAACAAAAATGTCGCTCGCACTTCCACGTTGGAAGGATGCACCCTGGGATCATCAGGCGCGCCGCACCAGAAGTATGCGATTCGTTTAAGAGTGATGATGAAAAACGTTCCTGGATGACTTCGTATGAAGTCCATGGCCAGCTTGCGCTTTTGGGCAATATAAGCAATCTCTCCCAGACGCCGATAGTCGTTCAATTCGGCGTTGTTCCAGATGGGATGCTTCCATAGGATGATCAAGCCTTCAGCGCCGGGCTGATTTCCCAAATACAGCTCTTCGCCAAAATTGCTGCGCAGGCCGAGGTAGTGCATGGTGAGATAGTTTCTGGCGACCCAGGGGACGCATCCGAGCATGGCCAGAAGCAGCACTGTGGCCATGCCCGCTTTGACCGAGGGGAGAGACCGCTGCCGCCACCATATCCATGCCAGGGTAACGGGTAAAAGGGTAAGCAACGTGGGATTAGCGTTGGCAACGATCGCCCAGAGCAGGCCGAGGCCCACGAAGTGTCCCACGCGCGGCTCGCGCCGCAGGAGGAGAGTGCCATACACCACCGCCGCCAGCAGCAAAGCGGAGAGACTGGTTTCCCAAACCCAGCGCACCGACCATTGCATAACGTAAGGCAGCAAAGCCCACAGCCACGCGGCTGTGACTCCTGGCTTGGTTCCGACCGTCTCTTTCCCAATTCCCACAATGACCACCGCAGTAAGCGCGGCAAAAAAACTGTTCACCGCGCTGATGACCCACGCCGAAGCCGCACTGTACACGCCGAAGATCTTGAATATGCCGGCCAGCAGCAGCGGATAGGCCGGGGTGTACCAGGCGGTGGGTCCTGTGTCGCCGCCAAAGGGAGAGCTGAAGCCGCGGCCCTCGACGATGGATTGCGCCACTCTGCCGATTTCATATCCGAAGGCAAGGTGGTCGGGGTGAGCGGAATTAAACCAGGGATGCAGGCTTAGATCCACCAACCGCGCCAGCAGGGCGGCCAGAAAGATGGTCAGAGGCGAAGAAACAAGTTTCAGCAGCGATGCGGATTTCTCAGCAGCCTGCGGAATTTCTACAACCTTGCTGTTGTTTGCACTCAAAGCGGCTCTTCAAGAGGGTGGATTCTATCCGGTCCAAAATAGAATGGTAGAATAACACGGCCTTCAGCAATCACTTTGATTCCACGAATGCCAGCAAAATCACAAAACCAACAAACCGGCCCGGCAGCAACAAGCGCACAAGCAACCATGCCCTTGCAGCAGCCGGCGAATGCCGCCATACAAAATTCATTCTGGTCGCGCTCGCACGTTCTTGCCGGCGTCGCCGCGGTCAGCTTCGCCATGCTTTTATTGGAGTTGGCCCTGACCCGGTTGTTCTCCGTCGTTCTCTTTTATCACTTCGCATTCCTGGCCATCTCGGTGGCCCTGCTGGGATTGGGCGCCGGCGGTGTTGCCGCATATCTGAAGAAAGCGCGCCTGGCGCAGTACTCTGTTTCCCGTCTGGGAAGCGTGCTTTGCATACTGAACGCCATGAGCACGCTGATTGTGCTTGAAGTCATCCTGCACGCGCGAATTCCCCTGCGGGTCACGCCAGCCACCGTTTTACGCCTGACCATCATTTATCTGGCTGCGGCCTTCATATTTTTCCTGAATGGAGTGCTGCTTTCCACCGTCTTTGCGCGCGCGCCCCGGCCGATCTCGCGGCTCTACGGAGCGGACCTGCTCGGCGGAGCGCTGGCCTGCATGGCAACCGTGCCGCTGTTGAATGTCATTGGAGCGCCTAATGCTGTGCTCGTTTCCGCTCTGGTCATGGCTTTGGCGGCGGCGTTATGGGCGCAGAGGCGCAGCGCTAAATTTGCCGCGGCCTTAGTTGGCGCGGCGTTTGTTCTGCTTTTGATCGCCAACCGCGGTGAAAGAGTTTTTGACGCTGTTTATTCCAAGGGCGTGCGCCGCAATCCTAAAACGGAATTCGTGCGCTGGAATGCTTTGTCGCGCGTAGAGGTATTTCCCGATGCGCAAGGCCTTGGCATCCAGATTGACGGTGACGCTTACACCGCGCTCATGGACGCCGATCCGGGCAACCGCACCGAAGCGCAGCAGAAAACATGGCGCACCGAACCCGCGCCTTCGGTGATCAGTGTGCTCCGGCCGCGGGGGACTTACGCCATCATCGGTCCCGGCGGCGGCGTGGATGTGCTGCGCGCGGTCAGCGGCGGAAGTCCCAGCGTGACCGCGGTTGAAATCAATCCTATTATTGCCGACACTATCATGGGCGGCGTCTACGCTGAATATAGCCATCATCTTTATCAGCTTCCGCAGGTGCACGTGCACGTTGCCGACGGACGCGCCTGGCTGCGCAGCAGCGCCGACCAGTACGATGTGGTGCAGATGACCAAGGTTGATACCTGGGCTTCTACCGCCGCCGGCGCCCTGGCCTTGAGCGAAAATTCGCTTTACACCATGGAGGCCTTCCACGATTACTTTGCCCACCTCAAGCCTGATGGAATGCTGATCGTCACCCGCTGGGATTTCGCCCAGCCACGCGAGGCGCTGCGCATTGTGGCACAGGATATGGAGACGCTCCATGCTCTGGGAACGGCGAATCCAGCGGCCAACCTGATGGTGGTGGCCGAGGGCGGTCTCGACCAGGATGGCCAGGCCGTCTCTGTCATCGCCAGGAAGAGCCCGTTCTCGCCAGCCGAGTTGCAGGCGGTTGAGCAATATCTGCAGAGCCATCCTACGTTACGGCCGCTCTACATGCCGGGAAGGCCAGAGTTGGCGCAGGCCGCGACCGGCGCCGCTTCTTATGCCGCGCTGATTGCAAGCAACGATGCCGGCAAATTTTCCGGGCAATATCCTTTTAATATTGCGCCGGTGTACGACAACTCGCCTTTCTTCTTCTTCACCCTCAAGCCCACGGTGGCGTTGGGCCAACTTGTGCACAGCTCGCGCGGAAGGCAGGCGTGGAAGAACAACATGGGCATCCTGGTGCTCGCTTTTCTGATCGCGCTTTCAGCCGTGGCGGTGGTGGCATTTCTGATTTTGCCTCTGCTGATCGGCTCGGGCAAACCCAGCCGCCATCTGCTCGCGCTCATGTATTTCGTCGCCATCGGCCTGGGATACATCATGGTGGAAATCGCCCTTATCCAGCGCTTCGTGGTTTTTCTCGGCCACCCTACGTATGCGATGACGGTGGTCGTGTTCTGCCTGCTGCTCTCCAGCGGCGTGGGCAGCCTGGCATCGCGCCGCTGGTTCTCTGATACCGCACGCATCTGGCTGGCGCTTATCGCCATTGCCGCCGCTGTTCTTCTTTATATGTTCGTTCTGCCAGGCTTGCTTACTCAATATGTAGGATTGCCATTCACCACCAGGTTGCTGTTGAGCTGCGCTGCGTTGCTTCCCCTGGGATTCATTATGGGAATGCCATTTCCCACCGGCCTGCGCGCCCTTACCGAAAAAATGCCCTCTGCTTCCGGCGCCGGCGACTCCGGCTCAACGGAAAATATTGTTGAATGGGCATGGGCCATGAATGCGGGGTCGAGTGTGCTTGGATCGGTGGTGGCCATGGTGGTCGCCATGAGTTCAGGCCTGAACGCGGTGCTGGTTTGCGCTGCCGCTGCATATTTCATCGCCGGACTGATTGCCCCTCGGAGTTAATACCTGAGCATTTTCACAATAGTGAGCATGTGGAAAATCCCGGCATAATATATATTTCTGACGTGCCTTGAATCGGTATTTTCGGAGGCGACATGAATCTCAAGCGGGCGTTCGTTCTCTTCGCACTGCTGCTGCCGGTGCTGGTATTGGCTCATGACGGAGCGTCTTCCGGCCCGAAGTGGCATATCAAAGGTTCACTGAGCGATGCCTGCTCTTGCGCTGTGCCCTGCACGTGCACGTTCGGCAGGCGGCCTTCGCCTCATCCCTATTGCTATGGCATGGATTCCTACAAGGTCGAAGAGGGAAACTTCAATGACATCCGTTTAGATGGGTTAAAGTTCGGCATCACCTTTGCGAAGCACGGCAGCATACTCTATCTGGACAAGATCGCAAGCCCGGTACAACGCGCGGCGCTTATGCAAATTGCAAACCAGGTTTTGCATCTGAAGGAAGGAATATATCCTTCAGGCGCATCCGCGCCCCGGATTGCCACGCGAGACGTCAAGATTACGCAGGAATATGACGATCGCGGCAATCATGTGAAGTTCGGCGACGATGGCGAATTCCGCGCGCAATACATCATCGGCCGCGATGGTAAGACTCCCATTGTGGTAAAAAACAATCCCGATATTGATATACCCGACGAGATCAAGGGACATACCGAGTTTTACCGCTACGCCTTCGGACGTAACCGGTTTTCTTTCAAGGACACCAACAGCAGCCAGGGGCCGTTCGAATATGACAGCTCGAAATACGAAACTGGCGGCGCGGGGGCGCGGTGATTTTAATTTGATTCACCACAGAGACACAGAGAAAATCGGCACGATATTTCATTGGGATTTAACGGTTGCGGTTTTCCAAAGTTCGACTACAAACCAAACCCCCAGGATCATCATCTCGGGCTCGATGGGATGTCTATAGCGTGGATGTGGAAAGGTAATGTAGTAAACCAGCGGGTAGATCAGGATCAAAGAAGCATATAGAAACGCGCCCGGCTTTTTCTGTTTGAGCACCAGCCACAATCCGCCAAAATGCCAGCTCTCGATTCAAAGGAAGTTGAACATTTTAGCTAAATTAGCTAAAATGACCCCGATTGAGGCAGACCTCAAATGAATATTCCTGACAAGGGACGCGTGCTGATTGTCGAGCATGATCCTTCGATTCTTTGCTCGTACCGTAATCGGCTCTCAGAAGCAGGTTTTAAAGTGGCGCAGGCTTCTGAAGCGACAGAGGCGCTGCATCAGATCGAGAATGGCCAGTTCGATGTCTTAATCAGTGATTTCGAGTTGCCCGAGATGGATGGTCTCTCACTGCTTCGACATGTACGTGAGCATTCTGCGAATCTTCAGTTGGTGTTAATACTTGACAGCACGAACAATCAACTTGCCCTGAAGGCAGCAGAACTAGGTGTTCTTCAATCGCTGGTTAAGCCGATCAAGCCAGAGATTTTGGAGAAAGCTGCGGCGTTGGCGGTGCGAATCAATCGCAAACGGACAAATCCTGGGACTGCGCACGTCTCAACATCCACACGTGGCAAATCGGCTCACTTTACAGCGACTGAGGCAAAGAATGAATTTGGGCGTTTGCTGGAAAAGGCCATTCGGGGCGACGTTGTCGTGATTACCAAGCACGATGCTCCCAAAGCAGTCTTGATGTCAGTCGATGAGTTCAACGTTTTGTCAGGCGCTGCTAAATCCAGGATAGATACGTTGAGCGATGAATTCGATTCACTTCTCACACGAATGCAGGGTCCCGTAGCAGTGAAGTCGATGGAGGCTGCTTTTCATGCTTCGCCTGAAAGACTGGGAAAAGCCGCGATAGCCGCCGCGCGAAAGCGTGGCTAAGCCATTCCACATTTCGCGTATTTACGTGCTGGCGGGAACCAATGGAGCTGGCAAGAGCAGCATCATGGGCGCAATGTTTTTGGAACAGGGAGTGGAATATTTCAATCCAGACACCGCAGCACGGCGTATTTTGTCGACCAATCCCGGTATTTCGCAAGCTGAAGCGAACAGTCTTGCCTGGCATGAAGGTAAGCGACTGCTGGAACGAGCGATCGTCCAAAAACTGAATTTTGCTTTTGAGACAACGCTAGGTGGGAAAACCATCACGGCTCTTCTTTCAAGGGCGCTTTCTGAAGGTATTGAAGTACGGGTTTGGTATGCAGGCCTAAGCAGTGCCGAGCTTCATATCAGCCGCGTGCTGTCCAGGGTAGAGCGAGGTGGACACGATATCCCCGAACAGACAATTCGGGAACGATATACGCAAAGCCGGCTCAATCTGATTCAACTTCTTCCGAAATTGACCGAGCTTCTGCTTTATGACAACAGCAAAGAAGCCGATCCAAAGGCAGGAGAGATGCCAAAGCCGAAGCTCATTCTACATCTTGTCGAGGGTAAAATATCTGAATTATGTGATCTGCCTCATGTACCGGAATGGGCAAAACCCATTGTTGCTGCGGCTATAAAACTAAGCGACTCAGGCTAGACCAGTCAGTTCTTCACCGGGATTTAGCTGTTGCAGATCTCAAAACTTCCATCACAAAACACACCCCCAGAATCATCATCTCCGGCTCAATCGGATGCTTATATCGCGGATGGGGAAAAGTAATGTAGTAAACCAGCGGGTAGATCAGGATCAAAGAAGCATATAGAAATGCTCCCGGCTTTTTCTGCCGGATCACCACCCACAGTCCGCCAAACCCCAGCACGGTTGAGAGCAGGAAGAAGATGTAGCGGCTACGCGACAGTCCGGGAGTTCCCGATGCCCGTGGCGTACCAAACCAGAAGTAGTAAGCGCGTTTGAGAGAGAGTGTCGCGAACATGGCCGGGCGTATCCGGATAAACTCTGTGGCCTCACGCCCGCGCTCACGTGCGAACCCGAGCTCGCCCATCTGCTGGTATGCCTCGAACTCGGCCGAGTTCTGGCTGGGATGGCGCTGCCACTTCCATAAACCGTCGGCACCTTCATAGTTGCCCAAACGCAGCTCCGCGCCAAAATTGCTGCGGATGAAGACAAACCTCCCGAAGACTTCGTAGTTGCGAATCATCCACGGCGTCACGCAGAGCACAAACACCGCAACCGCCGCCACGGCTGGCGCCATCCATCTCTTACCTTCGCGCATACGCTGATAGCATGCCCACCCCAGCGCAAATGGCAGCAACGACAGCAGCGAAGGATTGCTGAGTGCGATGGCGCCCCATGCGAACCCGAACAGCGCCCAGGCCGTTACGCCATCAGAATTTTTCAGCCGCAGTGCCAGCAAGAACGCCGCGCTCAACAGAAAAGCCGAAAGGCTCGTCTCCCACACCCAGCGGATGGCCCAATACATCGAATAGGGTAGTACCGCCCACAACCATGCCGACCACAAAGCTGCTTTCTCGTCCAGAGTCTGTTTCGCGATCGAATAAATGGTGAGGCAGGTGAGAGCTGAAAACAGACTGTTGAGGGCCAGCAGCACCCAAGCGGATTGATCGCTGTAAATGCCGAAAATTTTAAAGACGCCGGCGACGAGATAAGGGTACAGCGGGGCAACCCACGCCGTGGGCCCGGTGTTCCCATGAAAGGGAGAACTAAATCCCTGGCCCGTAGCAATGGAATAGGCAATTCTGCCTGTCTCCCATCCCAGGCTGAAGTTTTCCTGGCCAGGACTGGCCTTGTACGTGTGCTCCGCGGTCATCACCAGCAGCCGCAGCACCAATGCAACCAGGGCAATGGCAACCGGCTGTCGCAGGATGCGCCCTAGGGCGCTCGCTGGCGCACCGGGTACATGAGAAGAAGCACTGGGAGTTTGAGATTCGGTTCTGCTGAGAGGCATGCTGAGGCCTGATATCCAGTAAAACCGAGATTGCAAGGAACCGCAAGAGGAATATACCCACAAAAAGAAAAACACTCTTCCATCCCGACAGAACAAAGAATCTTCAAATTTTGAAGATTCTTTCCGCCTTCAATCATCCTATTACGTCCGTTTTTGCGTGCTTGTATTCGGTGGTCCTAATTAATTTCAACTAAACAATTATTTTATTCATTTTAGGTTCGTCATGTTCATAAGAAAGCTTGTTCTGCTCTTGTTTCTGCTTTGTGTTTCATCCCTCTTCGCCCAGGAAATGCCTTCCAATCCTCTCCCGAATGGAACGTGGGACTTCGGTGTCTGGAATGGCGGCGGAGCCGGCATCTACAGCGCCACCCAGAGTACGCGGCTGTACAGCGCAGGCTTCCACGTGGGAAGAGTCATTACCGATCTTCACGGCAAGGGATTGCTGCGAGGAAACCTGGAATATGGCTTCGACCTGGTTCCCGTGTATCTGTTCCGGTTGGATCGGCACGATACCGTCTACGGGGGCGGCGTTAATCCCATTGCGCTGGTGTGGAACGTGGACCCTGGCAGGAAATTTGTGCCCTTTGTGGAAACCGCGGCCGGCGGCATTTTTAGCACGACCGAGATCCCCAGAGGGGCTTCAAACTTCAACTTCAATGCCCAGGGCGGCTTTGGCACGCGTATCTTTGTGAATCGCGACACTACCACGGAGGTGGCAGTGAAATTTCTGCACATCTCCAACGCGCATATGGCATCGGACAACCCCGGCTTCAACCAGATTTATGTCACGGTGAGTTACCACTGGCTGAAACGGTGACAGACAACATTCATCTGGCAGCGCTGCGGACCACGTAGTACGGTAGGTTCGCCAAGTCGGCATCAAAGCCAGGATATAGAAGCGAACTGTCGCTCTTCATGATTTCAAAATAATACTGAAGAGGATACTTTGAATGGCTATAGCTCGCTGGAATGGTTGCATGAAATTTGCCATCGGCAAACGTCATTGATGCCGCCTGCCAGCGCTCGGCTTGGTTGACGTGCCGGAATTGCAGGCGAACCAGGTCCGCGGCCGATTGATCGCAAATTAATTCGACCGCGAAGGGTTCTCCTGGCTGGAATGAGGGAGGCGACGTATGACGGCAGGCAACAGAGGGCCGGGAGACTGGTGCGAGCGCCGTGCGCACTGCCTTTTGTATGCGCTCCATGTCTTCTGCTTTTACTGCGGGCGCCTTTGCTGTGTCAGTCCGGCTCTCCAGATGCTTTTCCATATCGGCTATGTCGGCGTCAATTGCGGCCAGCCGGTCGAGCCAGTTGCCACGATTGCTGGCGCCACCATAGGTGATGTCGGCAAGGTAGACAGCCCTGGCGTTCTTGGCCATCTGGGCCCACGTTCGCCTTGCGCCGCGATAAGCTGTTAACGCTTTCTGCAAGGCGCCGCGATCGCCCGTGCGATCATAGATGCGCCACAAAACAGCGCTACGCATTTTGCCCGCGAAGAAAAGGCCAATCGCGTTCTGAATCCTGACGTCTTCGGCGAGGCGGCGCAGTTCAGGCATGCTCTTGCTTGCCGCCATGGTTGCTGCTCGCGTTAGGTTTTCAGAAGACAGGCGCGCAAGCTCCTCGAGCCACTGGGCGACTTCAAGAGGTGAGTATTTGACCGAGATGCCGCTTTCCAGGAGAGAATCCGCAAATTCATCGATGACAGAGAACAACTGCGGATCGAATGGGCTCACCGTTCCAAAGCGCTTTGGACTGGGCGTATCGGTATAAGGATGCTTCCGGTTTGCGTCAACCACGGGCATGTTGGTGTAGATCTCCGGCCAATAGATGGTGTTGTTGGCCGAGACGCCGTGCGCGGTGGTGATGAGCGGCAGAATGCGGCTGGCGTGACCCAAAGCAAGTTCGGCCGGCTCGGCAGCGGTTTGCAGTTTGCTGCGCAGAAAGCGGCGCCAGACCTCGGGATCGGCGCCGGGGTTGTAAATTAAACGTCCCCAAACGCGGTATGTGTAGAGATATTTTTCGAAATCATAAGCGGGGTTCAGCGACTTGTCGGCATAAGCGCACCTTCCGCCCGGGAGGCCAGTTCCTTTGCGTCCTTTGAACGAAAGCGGTTCACAAAGCTCAACCCCGAGGCTGCCGCAGAAGCTGGAATTGCGGCCATATCCGGAAGCGGTTGCGGGATCGCCCGACAGAAGAAATCTGCGTGTACCCGGCCATATGCGGTGAAGCACACCGTAGCGCCGGTTTTCCGCCAGCAAATCAGCGTAGCCATAGCGCGTGAATTTTCTGGATCCGCCGCTGAGCCCGCTCTCTTGTTCGTGGATTTTATCGGCCGGCTCCATCTCCAGATCGCGAATCGCCGCCTGATGATACGGCAGACCCATATGCTCTCCCCAATACTTGGGAGACAGATTCACCGGCATGCCCGTGGCCAGAGCAAGATCGAGCGTTTGCTCGGGGAGACTCTTGGCGTGCATATCAATCTCAATACGGCGTCCGCAATGGGTGATGGCCTCGAAGAGGGTTTTCCAAAATGAAAAACTGCCGTCAGGAATGCCGCTCTCGCCATGCACCCGCAGCGTAAGCCCGGTAATTGCAGGACACGCTTGCAGCAGAGCGGCCAAACCATCACGGCAGTAGAAGGCATGTGTTTCTGCCGTCAGGCCATGGACCACATAATTGGCATGCGGGCTGGCCGGCCATTCAAAGGCATGGGTCCAGAGGCCCAACTGGAATTCGAGGCCGCGGGCGGCGGCTTCATTGCCGATGAAGCGCAGCATCTCCAGGTTGCGCTCTCGCTCCTGGCCGGAGAGCCCGTTGACCCGCACATCGTAGCCCGGCACCGCCACAAAGAACGGATAAGGAAAAACAAAATATCCATCAGTTACGTCACGAGCGCTGTTGTAACCAATTCCCAGCGCCAAGTTAAACCGGTTGACGCGTTGCGCCGCCAGCATCGAAAGATATTGTTTCCAGTACTCGCGGTCGTAGTACCACGGTTTGTCTTCCACCTCGCTAACGAAAGAACGCATGATGCTGCGTATAGGATTCGCCGGTTGCTCCACGACTGGCTTGGGAACTGCGAGCGCATGCAGCACGTCGGCGAAAGAAACTCGGGCGAAGCGAACACGATCGGCCAATTCGGTTACCGCGTAAATCAAGCCACGCACATCACTTCCGCAGGCGAGCAAGGCCGCGCGGGTTCCTGTTTTCACGTCAGCTAAAACCAGAGATTCGGCCGAAGACGGCACGGCGATATCCAAATTTTTGAGCGCATTGCGGGTAAGCAGAGCGGCGCTTCCAGAAACGATGACGCAGAAATCATTTGCCGGGACCGATTCCAGGTTTGGAACCACACGAGCGTTCACGCCCTTAGCTTCGAGCGCAGCCTTCAGTTCGCTTACTGCCCAGAGCGATGCGGGGGCCGAGGCAAGTTGATCTGCCGGATCCACAACGATCGAAAGAACCGGATCCACTTTCGCCGAGGCGGCCTCGCCGCGATTTGCCGCAAGGCCGATGGCAGCCAGGCAACTGCTCTTTAAGAAGCTCCGGCGGTTCATGATTGGATTGGGTCAGAAAACAAATCTCACGCCTTCACCTTTACCGGTTTGCCGGTGCGCGCGGCCTCGTAGATGGCTGTAATGATCTGTATATCGCGCCGCCCCAGCTCTCCGCCGACAGGGGTTTCACGTCCAGTGAGAATGCAATCGGCGAAGTCATCCATGTGAGCGGCCTGCTGGTTGATGGCAGGGAAGTTCAGCGGACCGCGGCTGGTTTCGGCAACAATGCCACGGTAGGTAAAAGCATGTTGCTTGAATTCCATCCACCCTTTCGCGCCCTCAATGCGGAACTGATCGGATGAGTGGGCAAAACTTGTGACCGCGTCGCACTTGGCGCCGTTGGGGAAGTCCATCGTCCAGCGAAGGGTTTCTTCCACTTCGTTGAATAGCTCCGGTTTGGTTTTGGGCTCCTCGTGCGCGGTTACCGAAACGGGAGCGACCCCGTTGGCCGCCATGCACGCGCCGTGCACAATGTAGATGCCCAGGTCCATCATGGGACCGCCACCCGCCAGCTTCTTGTCAATGCGCCAGGCGCGCTGGCCGAAGATGAATCCGCGGTCGCCGGTCATCTTCAGGAATGGACCGAAGTCCTGCTCTTTAGCCAGTCGCATCATCTCTTTGTGATAAAGGTCGTAGTGCAATCGGTAACCGATGGCCAACTTCACCTTCGCTTTTTTACAGGCGGCAATCATGCGGTCGCAATCTTCAACGGAAGTGGCCATCGGCTTTTCGGAGATCACATGCTTGCCCGCCTTCGCGGCCCGGATCACAAACTCCGGATGCAACGCCGGCGGCGTGACCACATACACAATATCGATATCCGGATTGTGCGCGATCTGCTCCATATTGTCGTAGCTGTAGATGTTCTTCTTGTTCAGGTTATAAGTCGCCGCCCACTGCTCGCCCTTCTCCGGATGGCCGGTTATCACACCGGAGAGGTAGCACTTCGTGGTCTCACGCAGGGCAGGGCCCAGTTGGCCTGACGAATATTTACCCAGACCCAGCAGCGCTACGCCCAGCTTGCGGTCTTTGCCTTTTTCAGGTTTGTCATCTCCTCGAAGATGAATTCCACTTGCCAGCGCGGCCGATCCGATCAGCAGGTCGCGCAGAAAATCACGCCGCGAACGATTGTGCATAGTCATAAATTATTTTGCCTCAACAGCGTAGAGATTTTACTCCCCTGCCGCGTACAAGTTCAGCTTTTTTTCTTCCAGGAAATCCAGCTTCTCTCGCAGGTGCCCAGACGCGGGCCACGGATAAATCTTTGTCCCCGTAAGCGTGTCGCATTGTTCGATATCATGATGTTGCAAGTAGCACTCCCGCCAACTGTTCTTCACGTTATGGTATTGTGCCATCATGGATCGGTCGCCCATGCGCACCGGCAGCGCGGCGCTGATGGCAATCGCCCAAACCCCAATCGTCCCAACCGTCTTCCAACTCTTGTTCCCAGACGCCAGGCAGGAAAAATAAATACCCAGAAAAGCGGGAATCAGGTAGGGCACATAGCGCGAGCTCTGCGCCGTCAGCAGCCCAAGACAAAGCCGGCCCAGAGCAGTATTGGCGCAAAACAGCAGCGAAAAAACCAGCAGGACCGCCCCCACCATGTTCCCGGCGTTGCTTTCTGCCCTACTTGTCAAAATTCCCGTTAATGCGGCCAGCAACGCTATGCCCATCCAAACCAGGATCAAGCCGCCAAGCAGTGCAGGAAATATGTCCAGCCCCTTGATGCCGGTGAAGTTCACAAACATCAGGTCCACATAATACAGATATTGCAGGAGCGGTTCGGAAAAAGGTTTGAAGCAGGCCGCCGCCGGGTCGAGCTTGTAACCGATGAAGAAAGAAAGCAGTGAGCCCACGGCAATCACCAGCGCGGCCAACGATCCCACCAGCGTCGGGCCGCGGTGGCGGGAACGCTTATATATCCAGTAATCCAGCACGAGTAAAACCGGCGTGATCAGACCAACAAACAAACCAAAGCCAGTGTAGATCAGCAGGAAGTTGGCAGTGAGGACCCATACGTAGCGCGCGCGCACCCCGGGCTGAGTCCAGCCGATGCAATAGATCATCAACAACAGGGTAGGCAGCGGCCCGTGCGACAGATTGGTAGAGCCGAAGAGGCTCTCATATTCCAGAGGGGTGAGGAAGATAAGAGGAATGACTGCGTCCGCATACGTGATCGGCCCATAGATGCGCTTCTTCAAATACAGCGCCACAAGCGCGGCGAGCACAAAGATCGCGCAGGCCAGGAACGCATCTGCCCGGCTGCTCCAGCGAAACATCGGCTCGACGAGCCATGAAACAATCGCGCCCACGCCCTGCCGGTGTGGCCCGTGCTGCCAGCGAAACATCTGCCACAAGGAATGTTTTTGAAACAGGGTGGCGTTGCTGAAATCCCACTGGTCCCAGAAGAGGATGTTGACCGCGTAGCGATCTACAAGCCGGAATAACCGCGCCGCAGCCAGGGCCGTGCTGAGCAACACGAACAGCAGCGGCCAGGAGGCTGAATGCCTATTGATAGCGACGCGCCCATTGCTTGGCGATAAAGTTTCCGGCTGCCCGTTCATGCGGCTTTTTCCGGCGGTTTTAGGCTCGATCCCAGTATTCTCACGAGGACAATCGTAATTCCCATAAACAGCCAGATCAGGAGCATCACTTCAGCGTCTCCCTGGGCGTACTGAACGAATGAGCTCATCATGAAGGCGGCGGCGCCGCTAAAAATTCCCAAAAAGATACCGCGCGGAGCCGAATCCCAGTGCTCGGCCTGCTTCCAGTACCGTGCCAGGAAAAGCAGGTAGACCGCCATAAGCCATATCCAGGCTGCCAGGCATGGCAATCCGCAATCCACCGCCAATTCTATGAAGGTGGAATGGAAATGGCTGCGCAGAGGAAATTTTTTATAAGCTGCCAGGTTCCACTGCTCTCCATATTTGAGCTCGCTATCCGGCCCCACGCCAAAGATCGGATGTTGCGCTATGAGCCGGGGAGCGTCTTTCCACATAAGCCAGCGGTATTCGCTTCCCGCATCTGCAGGAGCAAGCCATCCCATCTGCCGCTGGTGCTGGATCCACACCGTTCCCAAAATGAAACTCAGAGCCAGCGCCGCCAGCGCAGCGGTGCGAATCTTCTTTTGCGTCAACCACAGGATGAACGCGCATCCCAGGAGCAAAGCCGCCATATAGGTTCGGGTCACGGTGGCCAGCAGCGCCGCAGCAATCCCGAGAAAGACTATGATGAGGCCCCACCGGGTTGCGCTCGCTTCCTTCCAACCGGAAACCAGCAGTCCAAACGTCAGCAATCCTACCTGCAGCAACATGCCCGCGTAGGGAATGTAATGGTAAAAATGGCCCTGGGCGCGTGGCGGACGCCCACGCTGCACCACGGCATCAGGCCGGCTCAGCCATTGCCGAAAATCATTGCCCTCCACCTCCACGGTATAGATTTCGAGCGGCGCATTGCGGGCGAAGCGGACAGCCAGGGTTTTGTCTCCCCGGGTAGCTTTGAGCGCCTCATTCCACTGCTGGGGAGTCCTCGTGGGATGTCCGTTGATAGCCTGTACAATGTCGCCTGACCGCATGCCGTCGCGGTACAGAGTCGTATCGGGAGCAATCGTTACCAGTTCCGTACCTATTCCGTGCACGTACTGCCATCCGGTGCGTGCCACGCTGACAGTGGTCGAAGCGAGCAAAATGAAAACCAGGATCTTGATCTGCTTTACGCTGCTCACGTTCTGCGCCACCACTACGGCCAGAAGCAGCAACATGAACCAGCCCAGCCGGTCCCAACTCAGGGTTGGAGCGTAAGACAGCTTGGCGGCCACCGCAGCCAGCGCCAGGAAGATGAGCGAAGGCAAGATGAACGGCTGCGGCACAAATTTTTTTCCTGAAAGCGAGCGCAGCGCCCAAAGGCCCAGCGCAACCTGGAAGGTGACAAAAGCCCAATGTATGTTGTGCGGCGCCAGGACGGCGATGAAACATAGGCAGGCAAAGATCGCGCCATCCAACACAACCGCAATTCTGTGGCCGAGTGTATTCGGATTCTTATTAATGCCGGCCGCCGCCTGCGTTCCCGGGGAGGAATCAGCAGGCATGGTTTTAGGACTTGAATTCAAATTGCTTCCCCCCAATGCTTCTTGCTTCAGCAGCGCCAAAGCCAATAGCAGCAGCAATAGATACTAACAGCACTTCACTCTGAGACCGAGAACCGAGAACTGTATTTAAGTATAGGTAGCAAACTTAATGACTCTTTACATTGAACCCGGAAATTGAATTAGACATTGACATTCACCAGAGCTAGAATGAGGCCAAACTCCCCGGTTGATAGTAGAACTCCAACTCGTCAGGTCCATCATTTGAGAATGGAGGGCCCCCATGCACTTACATCGTTCCAGCGCGATAGCTGTATTGTGTGCCATCGTATTCCTGGCGT
>Ga0070730_10002238_pt1 | contig 17811 bp, 17 predicted proteins | sample Coa_R1_3_FD_66447 | JGI IMG/M metagenome (GOLD analysis project Ga0070730, IMG submission 66447) | Surface soil microbial communities from Centralia Pennsylvania, which are recovering from an underground coalmine fire - Coalmine... | ecosystem: Environmental > Terrestrial > Soil > Unclassified ... | reverse complement strand
CTCGGGCTGCTCGGCTTTGGCGCGCCCGATCCCGCGTGCTCCGTCACCACGCGAGTTCAAATCGATAGCGGGCCGCCAGCTGAAATTGCGTTTCCACTTGTTGGGCGGGTTCCCCCAATTCGAGCCGAGGGGGAAAGCGGCTCGCGACTCGCAGCCACTCGGCCACGAACTGCCAATGATCGCCGCACTCGTGCAACCATGCGAATGTCCAGCTGTGCCCGCTATCGTCGTTGGGAAGATCGTAAATGCCGCTCAGCTGGTGGGTGTGGAAATCGTCATAGCGGGCGGTTAGGCGCTCTCGCGCCCAGTTCAAGCTGGCGAGCGCAAAGGCGGCGTGAAAGCCCAAGTGGAACTGATCCTCTCCGGGCGAATCGGCAGCCTCCGTGGTATCGCCGTCCAGATACTGCGCAATGAACGTCCAGTAGGCCGAGGGTTCGAGACGAGCGCCTAGACTCGAGAATCGCGTTCGCCATGCGTTGCCGCCGGCCTCGGTCGCTGCTCCAAGATCGCCGTGGTTGTCATAACGCAGCGCGCGAATCTCCAGCCGGTCGTGATGCCGCCAGCTTAGGCCGTAGTAGTAGCCGGGCTTGCGATCGATCTCATAATAGAACCTCGTCGGCGGCTTTCCCAAGCTCCCGAACAGGGTCGATGGCCGGTCGGTCAAGGCAAATCCCCGCTGCGCAATCAACGCTCCGGCTGGGTCATTCCAACCGTAGGCCGCGGCAACCAGAGCAACATCGCCGAGATAGCCGCTGCTCGCGCCCAGCCAACGTGCTTCGACCTCGGCGCCGATGGTGCGAAACTCCTCCCCGAGCCACGTGTTCACCGCCGAGGGTGTGATCGAATACACGTCCGTCCAGCCAATGCCTCGATTCTCGAGCGAGACCGGCATGAAGAAGGCTCCGATGCGCGCGTGCCAACGGATGGAACTCGTTGGAAAGGGACGCACGTCCAAATAGAACTCGCTGAGGTCGACCGGATTTCGATCGTGGTCGCCGTAGGCATCGATGACCGCGCGCACGGTGACGACGTCGGTCAGACGCCACTTCGGCGCAAGAAAGGCGCGCCCAAACCGCACACCATCGTGCTCAGGATCAAACCGCAACGCTCCAAGGCCGCCGTTCAAATAAGACGGATCACCAGTCGCATGCACCAACCGGAGGTCGACGCTGCCATTCATGCTCACGCGATCTTGGGCTCCCGCGGCGCTCGCCCACAACACTGCGCTCCAGAGCAGAGTCCGGTTCATCCAGCGCATCAGTACTCCCAGTCGCGGCGGCGTGGCTTGGGTTCGGGTAATGCCCGCAATGCAAGGCTCAATTGCATGCGCATCGACGCAGATCCATGGCCGTCGACATGTACCGTGCGGCTCAGTGATGTGGGCGCGTCGGCAATGAAAGGGCTCCAAATAGTCACCCGATAGTCGCCTGCCGGCAGCCCCTTGAGCTGCAGATCGCCCCCCGCCGCGGTGGTTCCGAAATATGGAGAACCGGTGACGTAGATATAGCCGACCATCGCGTCGTGAATGTTGCAACCGAGCACGACGAGCCCCGGTCGGTCGAACACAACCGGCGGATGAACTTCACCCTTGTAAAGGGGCAGCTGGAATCGCTTGGCGGCCGAGAACGAATAGACCTGGTGGCTCACCGAATCGTTGTTTGGGAACTCCACACGGGTGCCGGTCGCCACTACGAGCACGCGCGGCAGGAACGCGAGATTCTTCTGATCCATGATGGCCGGCCTCGGGATGGGCGAGGATTCGGTGCCGGCGCCCTCGGGCATGGCGGTCACCACCACCTCATCAACGCCGCGCCCATCGCGACCCACAACCATAACCGACAGATCGGCCGCTTCGACAGAATGCGATCCTGCCAAAGAGGCCAGTGTGATGCACGTTGCAAGAATGCGCCTCGGGAGCGCGAAGTTGGTCTCAGATCGGTTCTGGCCCGCCCGGGACGTACGGCATATCGACTTAAGATGGCCCATGGGAATGCCTTTCACGGTCCTGAGCAGTTTTCGCACACGCATACTAGCGTTGGTGCTGGGACTGGTCACCTTGGTTTTGACGGCGGCCATCAGCGCGATTGCCCTCAAGGCGCGCGCGGAAGTGGAGCGCCAAGTGGGCGTTCAATTGCACACGGCAGCCGATACCGCGCGCGAGGCGCTAAGATTTCGCGGCGGCCGGCTTGCGAGCGCGGTTGACGTGCTCACGGCGGATTTCGGGTTCAGGGAGGCCGTGTCGTCCGCGGATGCGCCAACTCTGCTTTCCGCCATCCAGAACCAGCGCGCGCGGATCAATGCGGATCTGGTCATCGTCCTGAATCCCGACGGACATCCTGTCGCCAGCACACTCGGCACTTTATCGGCCAAAACTCAGAATGACCTCAAAGACCTGATCGCGGGCGATACGGATGGCGAGATCCTGCAGCTCTATCGGCTCATCGATGGGCGGCCCTACCAAGTGGTGCTCGCTCCAGTGCTCGCGCCAGAACCGATCGGGTGGGCGGCCATGGGCTTCGCGCTCGACGACGGCGTCGCAACCGACATGTCTCGACTGCTCGGTGTCGACGTCTCGTTCGTCGCGGGCGGCGACGAGGAGCCGCCATATGTCGCCACCTCACTGAGCCGGCGGGAGCGGCCGGCCTTCACCGCGGTCAGGGGAGCGCCAGAGGCAACGCCCTTCGTGGTCAAGGCGGGCAGCGACAAGATCTTGACCTGGACCAACGCGATCCGCTCGGCCAACGGGCATTTGACGTTGGTTCTGCAAAGATCGCTGGCCAGTGCCCTGCGCCCCTACAACGACGTCAGAAACTCCATATTCGCGATCGGTGCATTGTTGCTGGCCATCGCATCCGGCCTTGCGGTATTACTGGCGCGAAGCGCGACGAGACCGGTCGAGGATCTCAAGCAGGCGGCAGAACGTCTCGAGGCAGGCGACTACAGTACCGAGGTGCCGGCGGCAAGTACCACCGAGCTGAGGGGCCTGGCAAGCGCGTTCAATGCCATGCGCGCCGCGGTTGCCGACCGAGAGGCGACCATTCGACATCAGGCAGACCATGACGCATTGACCGGATTGCCGACCCGTGCGCGGATAACCGCCATTCTCGACGAATTATCGATCCGCGCCCAGCTCGCGCATCGGCCGGTGAGCATCTATCTGGTCGAGATTCAACAATTCGAAAGCATCATCGGATCGTTCGGTCACGCGGCCGGCGATGAGGTAGTGTCCGAGGTGGCGCGCCGTCTCGTGGCATACGGGAGTCGGCCGAATCGTGTCGGCCACATCGGAACCGACCGTCTTCTTCTGCTGCTCGAGTCCGTCGGCCCCGCCCAGGCCGTCCATCAAGCCGAGGTCATTGCCGAGCGGTTGCGCGGTTCGTTCGACTACACCGGAGTGTCCTTTCAGTTGGAACTGCGAGTCGGGGTCGTGGTGTTCCCCAACGACGGAGGGCAGGCTGCCGAACTCCTGCAGCGCGCGGACCTCGCCCTGCATCGCGCGAAGGAAACCGGTGTCATCGTCGGCGTCTACCGCGAGGGCGATGATGGCAAGCACCGTCAGCGCCTCGCGATCCTGGGTGAATTGCGCCGCGCCATCGCCTCGGACGAACTGCAGCTGCACTACCAGCCGAAAGTCGACGCCTCGACGGGCCGGTTGGTTGGCTGCGAGGCTCTGGTCCGATGGTTGCATCCGCAAAAAGGTTTCATTCCGCCCGGTGATTTCGTGCCTCATGCCGAACGAACGGGAGCGATTCGCTCGCTGACGGCGTGGGTGGTGGCGACTGCGTTGCGAGACCTCCGATGCTGGCAAGACGCGGGATTTGGCATCGACGTATCGATCAACGTCTCGCCGGCGGATCTGGCGGACCCCGGCTTCGCCGATAGCGTCGCCGGTCTCATCGCGCAAACCGGTGCGGACGCGACGCATGTGGTGCTGGAAGTCACCGAGAGCGGCGCCATGAAGGACTTAGTAGCCACGCTGCGGATGATGGAACAGCTGCGCGTACTCGGCATCCGCTTTTCGATCGATGATTTCGGGACCGGCTACTCGTCGCTCGCGCACCTGAAGCGGCTACCGGTGGACGAGGTCAAGATCGACCGGTCGTTCATCCAAGAACTCGAAGCTCAGGGCGACGATGATGTGATCGTAAGGTCGACAGTCAACCTTGGGCACGCCTTGAATCTCAAGGTGGTTGCGGAGGGAGTCGAGGCTCAATCGAGCTGGGAGACCCTTGCCCGCCTCGGGTGCGACCTGATCCAGGGCTACTTCGTCTCGAAGGCGCTGCCGACGGAGCAATTCACCGCATGGATGACGGCAAGGTTGTCTTCCCACCGCCAGCCGGGCATATGTCAGACCGAGGTCGAGCCCGAAGCCGAGAGAACGCACAATAGACGCATGGCGGGGCGCTGAGCGGCAACAAGGGCGGCCAGTGCGTCGGCCTCCCCTCGTACCCGCTGTCTAACGTCCCGCAGGTGCTATTTGCGAATTCCGCGGGTCCCGCGCCTGGGACCATTGCATCGGCTCGCACACTATTTCTCCGCCGAACGCAATTTCTCCAGCCGTACGCAACTATTTGAGTCTGACGCGATACCTACATCGTAGGTGTGACGCTGTCTGCGCGACCGAGCTTCTACGTGTCTGATCGCAAGGAAATCGAGCCTGGTGAAGCGGCACATAAGCGGCCGTCCGTCCCGGCCGCCATGCGAATTTTTGCGGTCGGCATTCCGTTTCGGAGAGCTGCCTTGCGATCTGCGGTAGTTTCGCAAGAATGCCTGGCACCCCTTCATTGCCGAGCCATGGCAAAGACCAGTTTCGCAAGAATGCCCGCCACCCCTTCGTTGCCGAGCCATGGCAAAGTCCGAGTGGCAGGATATCCTCTAACAACGGAGGTGATGCGCCGTGAAGACCGATACCAACACGATCGCACGACTCATGTTTGGGGCGGTCTTGCTCATCTCGACCGTCGTTGTGGCAATCTGGTATTTACATTCCCTACGTGGATACGCCACTTATCAGATCTTGACGGCAGATCCGGTCTCCGGTCTCGCTATCGATGCGCCGGTCGAATTCCACGGCGTCGACGTCGGCAAGGTCAAGAGCATCAGGTTGGTCAGCCCGCGTTCGGTGAACATCGTTCTGAGCATCGACAAGAGCGCCCCGGTCACATCGGCCAGTGTGGCGACGATTACCTCTCGAGGACTCGCGACAAGGGGATATACGGGCTACGTATACATTGCCATCGACGATGTGGGAGTCGATTCGCGGCCGCTGACCACGCACCCGGGCGCGGCTTATCCCACCATACCGACGGCGCCATCGAAAATCATGACGCTCGATACGGCGATCTATCAGGTGAAAAATAATGTCGAGGTCATGACCGACTTGCTTCAATCGTTGCTCGACAAGAAAACCATCTTGTCACTGCAGCAGTCGGCAGGTCGCTTGGATCAGGCCACCAAAGCGCTGTCGGAGAATACCGAGAAGCTGAACTCCATCGTCGCCAACACTGAACGCGCCAGTCGGCGTTTCGAACCGTTGTTGAAATCGGCCAACGACACCGTGAGCCAGATCCATGAGAAGATCGTACCGGAGGTATCCGACGCGTTGACCCGCCTCGAACCGCTCCTGGAATCGAGCCATGACAGCGTGAGCGAGCTTCAGAGGCAAATCTTGCCGCAAGCTCACCAGGCGCTGATTGACCTCGACACTCTGTCCACCCGGTTCACGGGAGTGGCGAGCAAGATCAACCGCGACCCATCGATCTTGATTCGCGGCACCACGCCGCCCGCCCCCGGACCCGGGGAATCGAAGTGACGGTCGACATGAGGCGGCCGGCCTTGATCGCGTGCGTGCTCCTCTCGGGCTGCACGTTGTTCTCTCCGGTCAATGTCGACACGAATAAATATCTGCTGAACAATATTCCGGGCGATCTCCGCAGCGAAGAGACTCACGCGGCCACCCTGTTGGTGATGGTCCCCGAGACCATGCCGGCCTATGCGACGACGCAGATGGCCTATTCGACCCAGGCTTATAAAATCGCGTATTTCAGCAAGAATGAATGGGCCGCAACGCCATCGCAGATGATTCAGCCGTTAGTCGTGCAGACGCTTCGAAACACCCGCTATTTCAGCGAGGTTCTGTCGGCGCCGTATTTCGGCCCCCACACTTTCGCGCTTCGCATCGAAATCCTGGCGCTCGAGCAGGACTTCACCTCCGAGCCCGCCATGCTGCGGCTCGCGATGCGTATCTCTCTCAGTAGCGGCGCGACGAATCAGGTCGTGGCGACCAAGGAACTCTCGGTGCGAGAACCCATGCCGGAAAGAACACCCTATGCCGGAGTTGTGGCGGCCAACGAGGCCATGCCAAAAATATTGCGCGAGCTCGCCAAGGTCGTGGTTGATGAAGCAGACTAAGGCAGCATTTTGCGCAAGGTGTCATCCTTGAGCACGAAATGATGCCTCAGTGCCGCGCCCGCGTGCACGACTATGAGAAGGATGAGCACGTAACCCAGCCATTTGTGGATGGCCAAGTATCGATGAAACAGCTCGTCGTCACGATGAACCAAATCGGGGAGCATGAACCAGCCGAAGAACGATACCGGAATGCCGGCGGCCGACGACATCAGGCAGCCGGTCACTGGCAAGGCGAACAGCAGTGCATAAAAGGAAAGATGGACGAATCTGGCGGCGATTTTTTGCCAATCAGGCAGCCGCTCAACCAGTCGCGGCAGTATGTGAGTTACCCGCCAGACCAACCGCATGGCGAGTAAAATGAATGCCAACACCCCGAACTCCTTGTGGTAGAGGACGAGCGTGACCTTTTTCGTGGTGAAGCCGACATCCGGAAGCGTAACCATATAGAGACCCAACGCAGCCAGGCCGATGACCAGAAAGGCAACGGACCAGTGGAACAGGACCGCGACTGCTCCGTAGCGGTCTTCGGTGTTATCGATCGGGGTCATTTTTCACACATTGCGGCACGCATTTTGTGCAAGCCCTCTTGCAGCTGAGTACCATGAGGCCGGAAAATAGATTTACGGCTCATGCCGATTGTCCCTTGGTTGCCGACGATGACGGAGGACCCCCATGCAATTATCCGACCAGCGCTTGGACGATATTCTCAGTCGGCTCCAACAGGGACAGGACGTCACCCCTGTGAGTCGAGAAGAATGGTTGAGCATAGCGATGGAGCTTAGACAGCTGCGCTTGCGTATATCGCCGGACAGTCGTTCCGCAACCGCAGCGCAGCGCGCGAGGATGTCCTCCTAGGGACGGCGCAGAACCGGTGAGGGGTAAGAAAACCGGCGGCTCGACCGAATTTCAGGATCAGTACCTGCTCAAGACGACCCGGCACGACGACCTGCCGCCGCCAGTCAACCTGGACGATGGATTTGCGTCCTATCGAAGCGCCACCGAAGTCGTTGCCCATACGCTGCGCTACACGCGTACTTTCATCATCAAAAGACCTCAGCGTGCCTGCCGTCGAGGCGGGAAAGCTCAGGGATTTCTATCGCGTGATCGCGAACGATGAGCGGAATTCGGCCGTGTTGAAGCGCGTGTCCCCTTAGGTCGGCTGCTGGGAGCCGCGCGAAAAACAGACGCGAACGCGGCGCGGGCCAAGAAGTGATTGGCGTGTCCCAGCCCAGGTATATTTACCCATTAGAATGAGCCATATGTTACACTTGTGGCCTTCCGCAGGGTGTAATGAAGATGTCGGCAGTTCAAACAATGGACCCGCCAAATGTTGGCGAGGTTGCCTTGGGGTTGCTTCGCAATCGAGGCGCTAAGCGTTGGAGCGGCGGCGATCCGTTTGCAGTACGGAGATGGATCGAGAGGCAACTGGCTGATGTTGGCGGTGGCGCAAAGGAAATGAGCGGTATCGAACTTCATCGAGAAATCGAGGCCGGAATTCCGGGGAGAGCCATTCCGACATTGCTGACCGCTCTCGACATGACGAAAGAGGAATTCAGCGACCTTTTGGGACGTTCCAGAAAGACTCTCAATGAACTCCTTCAACGACAGCGGCTCTCACGCGCGGACAGCGACCTTCTATATCGGGTGTCGCGTGCCCTGGTTCATGCGGTAAGCGTGTTCGAAGACACCGGTTACGCGGTCCAGTGGCTCAAAGAACCTAATGAAGCGTTGGGCGGAGCGCGGCCGCTCAACGTATTGGCTACGGTGGAGGGCGATGAGGTGGTTCACGCTGAACTTGGCGCAATCGAGCACGGCCTGCCTGTTTGATTTGCGGTTGCCTTCGTGAAGGTCTACCGGTTCACGAAGACGAAGTTCACTGATGGGCTGTCGGCCGAAGGTGCTCGTAGAAACGGCGGGCGCTGGAACAACAAAGGAACTGCCGTGCTCTACTGTGCTACGAGCGAGTCCCTTGGCATGCTGGAATTGCGGGTTCATTCCCCGCATCCCTATCCCCGCACACGATTAAAGTTCGTCATTGAAGTTCCGGATGACGGCATCGTGGAAATGGCGATGAACGAGCTGCCGCGCGGCTGGAACAAGCTGCCCCCCGGCCCGTCCGGCAAACGCTTTGGCGATGCCTGGGTAGCATCGAAATCGAGCCTCGGCATCCTCGTTCCTTCCGTGATCGCCTCGGAAGAAATGAACCTGATGGTGAATCCCGCGCATGAGCGGTTCAAAGAAGTGCGGCTGCTGTCGAAGGAGCGGGTCACGCTCGATATGAGACTATATGCGGTTGAGCTTCCGGGCAGAAGGAGGGCCAGGCGCTAAACGGCATCCCAAGATCTGACGCAGGTAACTCGTGAATGTTGAATAGTCCACAAGCTTAGGCTACGAAATCATCGATCCCGCCGCGCACGACGCTGTGGGTTTTCAAGCTGAACGACCTGGGCGTTGCGGCGATGCCGTAGGACTAGGATCAGAGCTTTTGCACCACCACGCGACCCTTGGGATTGACGAATACATGGTAGCGATTGCCGTCCTTGCAGGTCGCCGTGTAATCGCTGTCGCCATTGCGTTTCGCGTCGACGATTTGATCACAGGGCATCCCCTGCAACGCGATCGTGGCCTTGAGATCGTTGCTGAACGACGCGTTATCCGCCCCGGACGGTACCGCCGCGAGCAATGCGGCGCTTGCTGAAACCAGAACGTAAATCGTACGGCGCATAGAGCCTCCTGCTAACCCATTTGAATTTTTTGAAATTTATCGCGATCCGCGAGAAGACCCCAGATAGCCTCCCGCGAGGCCGAAATGGCTGACGCCAGCGGCGGATCGCCGTCCTGCAACAGTGTCAGCACCTTCAGCAGCAGAAGATCATAGCGCTCCCGCAATTCGGGCAGGGACGGCGGAATCTGTCCAGCGTGGAACGTACGGAATGCGCCAAGCAGATCGTCGACCTGATTCTTCAGCGACAACTTCGTGAACAGGCCGATGGCATGGGTGTCCTTGAGCCGCTGCTCCAAGCCCGCCAAATCGAGGGCCGGCGGGGACGGCGGCCGCGCTGCCGGTTGGGCAGCTCGCTGGACAGTCGCGGTCTGCGCTGCTGCCGGCGACCCATGCTGTTCGGGCGCCGATGGCTGGGACCCCACCACCCGCGTTCCAGCGGCTGGCGTTCCAGCGGCTGGCGTTCCAGCGACCGGCGTTCCAGCGGCTGGCGTTCCAGCGACCGGCGTTCCCGCGGCCGACGTTGCGGCGGTCCGTGCTCCGCTGCCGTGCGCAGTTCTCGGAGCGGCATCAGCGGTGGCCGGGGGCGGAGACGCCTTCGGGACGGAAGGCGGCGATTCTGGTGGCAATGCGGGGGGCGACTCGGTGGCCTGCGGCTCTGCGGCCGTTGCACCCGCCGTCGTCGGGGTGGGCGGCGTCGAGGACTCCGCTGGGGCGGGCAGCTCGGCGGTCGGTCGAGCGGGAGCATCCGCAACGCGCGACGAACTCCCTTTGAAATGGGTGCAGGCGCTCAAGCCGACAAGGACGAGCAGTCCCAAGCCGGCAATCCGCGCCATCGGCAATTTCCGTGGGTTCGATTGCATCGAGTCCAACGGTAGCACACCCGCCGAAAGACAAGTGCCTGTACAATCTAGGCCCCTCCACGCCTGGACGTTGGAGCCACTCTGCGCTAATCGTGGAGGCAGCGCTCACCGTCGAAGCAATTCCCGCGGAGCGCTCTTCCTGGCTGGAAAGGTCTTCTTGCGATATCGCAGAAGCCGCGGCATCAAACGCAGCGTGCTGCCTGATTTCCATATTGGCGCGCACGCAGCCGTCATGCGGTGCCCCATTCTCACGCGGGATGCCGGTCGCTATCAAACGCATTACCCGACGGTTGCACCCATCACGCCTTGAGCGGGGAATGTCGGAGGCAGCTATACCAGCCACCTCCGAAACGTGATCCAATTGCGCGATTCGAAATCTCGGGAGACAACCATGGCTCTTCGAATGTTGATCGGCGCGCTCGTGATCGCGACTCTGGGCGCTTCGGCAGCGGCGCAGGAGCAGAACTACAGCAAACCAAAAGTCCGGGCCATCACCGCCTTCGTGCGCCTCGACCGCGCGACCTACGCGCAGCAGGTCAAGGAGGCGCTCTCGGTCGTGAGAGCGGCGAAGATTGAATTCGAGAAGCAGGGCTACGAGGTCGAAACGCTCCGCATTGTCACGCAGCCGCTCTCCGAACTGGTCGCGGGTCAATCCGACGTCGACGCCCTCAAGTTCCTGAAAGCCTTCGACGACCTGTCGGCGAAGGAACAATTCCTTCCGAGCGTCGGACCCGCGATGATGCGCGACTCCGACGATCCTCGGACGATGCATCTGCTTGCGCATGTACTCTCGACCCTTCCCAATATCAATGCCAGCGCCATCATGGCCGGGGATGACGGCATTCACTGGACGGTGATCCGGGAAACGGCCGCGCTGATCCACTACGTTGCGGAGCACAGTGCGCACAGCCAGGGGAATTTCAATTTTACCGGCACGGCGATGCTCAAGCCGAACGGACCGTTCTATCCGGGCACCTACCACACGGGCGCCGGAAAGCAATTTTCCATCGGCATCGAAGGCGCCAACGTCGTCCGGGAAGTATTCCTCCACACCCATGGCGACTTCGCCGGCTCGGTTGCGGAACTCACCAGGCAGCTCGCGGTGCATGCCAAGGTGGGTGAAGCGGTGGGCGACAAGGTGGCCGCCACGACGGGCTGGACTTTCATGGGTGTCGATCCCACGCCCGCGCCGCTCGCGGACGTATCGATCGGTGCGGCTATGGAAGCCTACAGCGGCGCGAAATTCGGTTCGAGCGGCACCATGACCGCCGCCCTGATCATCACCACTGCCGTGAAGGCGGTTCCCGTGAAGCAAATCGGCTACTCCGGGCTGATGGTGCCGGTGATGGAGGACAAGCTGCTCGCGCAGCGCTGGGCCGAAGGCGCCTACGACATCGATGCACTGTTGTCCTATTCAGCCGTCTGCGGTACGGGTCTCGACACGATTCCCCTGCCGGGCGACATCTCCGAGGACCAGCTGAAGCGCATTCTCGGAGACGTCGCCTCTCTTGCCTGGAAGTGGCACAAGCCGCTGTCGGCCCGGCTGCTGCCGGTGAAGGGGAAGAAGGCCGGCGACTCGACCGAATTTCAGGACCAATACCTGTTCAACACGACTCTGCATGGACTGCCCTAGCGGGGCGGGCCACGCGTGCCGCGGGACTACGGATGCTCGCTCATCGTAAACGCTGGACGCCTTCCATCTTGCCGACGTCGCGATCGAACGTTGCGAGAGGGATATGCCCGGCTTCGCTATTCCGAGTACCAGGCAGTCGGAGAAATCCACGGTGGTGCGCTTTCGAAAGTTCTCGAGCGCTTCGGCCACCACGTCGGAGTCTTGCACGGAAAGCTCGCGGTGATTCAGCAGCATTTCCACCGCGACGGTCAATTTCTCGCGTGACGGGCCCGCGATTCGAAACCCGGATGGTGACTTGACTGTACCTGTCTATACAGGTACTCTAGGCATCATGGACAAGCCCGCCGGCGAGCTTCAGCCCCTCTACCTCAAGGTGAAGCGCCACATCCTGGACAATATCGGCTCCGGCAAGTGGGCCACATCCGCCCGGGTGCCGTCCGAAAACGACATCGTGAAAAGCTTCGGCGTCTCCCGCATGACCGCGAACCGGGCGTTGCGCGAACTCCGCGACGAGGGTGTGCTCGTGCGCATTGCCGGCGTCGGCAGCTTCGTCGCGGACCGGCACGCGCATGCGCACCCACTCGAGATTCGCAGCATCGCGGACGAGATTCGCAGCCGCGGTCACGTGCACCGGGCCGAGATTGTCGCCCTCGAGAAGACCCGGGCGACCGCGGAACTGGCCGAGCACTTCGGCGTTGCGCCGCGCATCGAGTTGTATTGCTCGGTGATCGTGCACTTCGAGAACGACCGCCCGGTGCAGCTCGAAGACCGCTACGTACTGCCGAAGCTGGCTCCCGACTACCTGAACGTGGATTTTCTCAAGACCACCCCCTACGACTACCTGTCCCGGGTGGCCCCGCTGCAAGAGGTCGAGCACGTGCTTCGCGCGGTGATGCCGGACGAGCGCACCCGTAGACTATTGGCCATGAAGCGCGATGAACCCTGCCTGTTGATGATTCGCCGCACCTGGACCGCCGGTCAGATCGCCTCGCTCGCCCGGCTCTACTATCCCGGTTCTCGTTACGAAATGTCGGGACGATTCCGCCCCTAAGGAGACCTTATGCTCGCTCCCCAGACCCCAAGAATCATTCGCGCCGCCCGCGGCACCGCCTTGAGTGCGCGCTCGTGGATGACCGAAGCGCCCCTTCGCATGCTGATGAACAATCTCGATCCCGAGGTGGCGGAAAATCCCGCGGAGCTCGTCGTGTATGGCGGCATCGGCCGCGCCGCGCGCGATTGGAATTGCTACGACCGCATCGTCGAGACTCTGAAACGATTGACGGAAGAGGAAACCTTGCTGGTGCAGTCCGGCAAGCCGGTGGGTGTGTTCCCCACGCATGCGGATGCACCCCGCGTGCTGATCGCGAATTCGAATCTCGTGCCGCATTGGGCGACGTGGGAGCATTTCAATGAACTCGACCGCAAAGGGCTCGCCATGTACGGGCAGATGACGGCGGGATCGTGGATCTATATCGGCAGCCAGGGCATCGTGCAGGGCACCTACGAGACCTTTGCCGAAATGGGCCGCAAGCATTTCGGCGGCAACCTCGCGGGCAAGTGGATATTCACCGCCGGCTTGGGCGGCATGGGCGGCGCCCAGCCGCTGGCCGCGACCATGGCCGGCGCGAACATGCTGGCCGTGGAATGCCGCCAGAGCCGCATCGACAAGCGCCTGGAAACCGGCTACGTGGACGTGCAGGCAAAATCCCTGGACGAGGCATTGGCCATGCTGGATGCGGCAAAGGACAAGGGAACACCCCGCTCGGTCGCTCTGCTCGGCAATGTCGTCGACGTATTGCAGGTCTTGTTGGAACGCGGCATCAAACCGGATGCGCTGACGGACCAAACGTCGGCCCACGATCCGGTCAACGGCTATCTGCCGCAGGGATGGAGCGTCGAACAATGGGACGAGAGGCGATTCAGCGACCCCGCAGGAACCAGCGCCGCCGCGCAGCGCTCCATGGCCAAACATGTCGAATACTTGCTGCGCTTCCAGGCCATGGGACTGCCGGTTTTCGACTACGGCAACAATATCCGGCAGGTCGCGTTCGACGCCGGCGTCGCCCGTGCCTTTGATTTTCCGGGCTTCGTGCCCGCGTACATCCGGCCGCTGTTCTGCCGGGGTATCGGACCGTTCCGCTGGGCGGCGCTGTCGGGCGATCCGGAGGACATTTACAAGACCGATGCGAAGGTCAAGGAATTGATCCCGGACGATCCCCACCTGCACCATTGGCTCGACATGGCCCGATCGAGGATCCAATTTCAAGGTTTGCCTGCCCGCATCTGCTGGGTCGGTCTGGGTCAGCGGCATCGCTTGGGTCTCGCATTCAATGAAATGGTTGCGAGCGGCGAATTGTCCGCGCCCGTCGTCATCGGACGCGACCATCTGGACTCGGGGTCGGTTGCGAGCCCGAACCGCGAAACCGAGGCCATGCAGGACGGCTCCGATGCCGTCTCCGACTGGCCGCTGCTCAATGCGCTGCTCAACACCGCGAGCGGCGCCACGTGGGTTTCGATCCATCATGGCGGCGGCGTGGGTATGGGCTATTCGCAGCACGCGGGGGTGGTCATCTGCTGCGACGGCTCGGCGGCGGCGGCGCGGCGTTTGCGCCGCGTACTGTGGAATGACCCCGGCACCGGCGTCATGCGCCACGCCGACGCCGGATATCAGATCGCCATCGACTGCGCGCACGAACAAGGCCTGAACCTTCCCATGATCGAGCGCCCCTGAGATGGCCGGCACGTTCGAAGTGTCCGCGGGGCGGTTGACGCTGGCGCAGCTGCGCGGGATCTACGAAAATCGCGCGGCCATCCGGCTCGCGGAGCGGGATCGGACGCGGATTGCGGAAGCCAACGCGCTGGTCGACCGCATCGTTGCCGTCGGCGATGCGGCCTACGGGATCAACACGGGGTTCGGGCTGCTCGCCCAGACCCGCATCCCGACCGAGCAGCTCGAACTGCTGCAGCGGAATCTGCTGCTCTCGCATGCGGCCGGCGTCGGTCCGGCACTCCCGGACCCCGTCGTTCGCTTGGTTCTCGCCCTCAAGATCAACGCACTCGCGCGAGGTCATTCGGGCGTCACGCAGAGCTTGATCGACGCGCTCTCGGCATTGCTCGAGCACGAGGTGTACCCGGTGATCCCCGCCCAGGGGTCGGTCGGCGCGTCCGGCGATCTGGCACCGCTCGCGCATATGAGTACCGTGCTCCTCGGCATCGGCACCGTGAGGGTTCGAGGCAAGGTCTTGCCCGCCAAGGAGGGTCTGCGGCTGGCGGGGCTCGAGCCGATGAAGCTGCGCGCCAAGGAGGGACTGGCCCTCATCAACGGCACTCAGGTATCCACCGCGCTCGCCTTGTCCGGATTATTCGGCGCGGAAAATCTATTCGGCGCGGCCGTGGTCGCGGGGGCCATGTCGGTGGACGCGCTCAAGGGCAGCGACGCGCCCTTCGATGACCGCATCCATCAAGCACGCGGCCAACCCGGCCAGATCGCCGTGGCACGCGAGTACCGCGATTTGATTGCCGGCAGCGCGATCCGCGCCTCGCACCTCGACTGTACCCGCGTGCAGGACCCCTACTCGTTCCGCTGCCAGCCCCAGGTCATGGGTGCCTGTCTCGACCTCATCCGCACTTGCAGCGTCACGCTGGGTCTGGAGGCGAACGCGGTGACCGACAATCCGCTGCTGTTCGTGGAACAAGGCGATGTGCTGTCCGGCGGCAATTTCCACGCCGAGCCGGTGGCTTTCGCCGCCGATACCCTCGCGCTCGCGATCGCAGAGATTGGCAGCCTGTCGGAGCGGCGGACCGCGGTTCTGGTGGATCCCAAAATGAGCGGCCTTCCCGCCTTCCTGGTGGAAAACAGCGGCGTCAATTCGGGCTTCATGATCGCGCAGGTAACGGCCGCCGCGCTGGTGTCGGAAAACAAGACCATCGCCGCGCCCTGCAGCGTCGATTCGATTCCGACTTCGGCCAATCAAGAGGACCATGTCAGCATGGCGACGCATGCCGCACGTCGATTGGGCCCGATGATCGAGAATGCCGCCAATGTGGTCGGCATCGAACTTCTCGCCGCGGCGCAGGGCATCGATTTTCACCGCCCGGCGAGATCGTCGGCCGTTCTCGAACGAATTCACGCGCAGATTCGCGCCGACATACCGTTCTATGCCGCCGACCGCTACTTCGCGCCCGACATCGAGGCCGCGAAGACTCTGGTGGTGTCGGGCCGGTTCGCCGCATTCGTGGATCGATTGCTGCCCTCGAAGGCCGCCGCTTGAGGACGCCGCGGTTTCCGGGGGTCCTGGGAATGCTGCTGATGGCGACTCTCCTCTCCCCGCGGCAGAGCCATGGCGCCGAACTCAACCTGGCCGCCGTGACGTGCTCGCAATACGAGAACGAAATGCTTGCCTCGACCATGCCGGGATACAAGACCGACCCCATCGACACGGTGATGTGGCTGTTTGGATTTTCGGTGGCGAAGTCCGGTGAGCGGGTGATGTACGGCGACTCCTTGACGGCATTCGGTTTCGCCTTGGACGCGAAATGCAAGAGCAGCCCCGACGCCACGTTGCTCGAAGCGGTCAGCTCGGTGAAGTCGAAGCGCGAGAACCCGATGGATTTGACGCGCCTGGACTGTGCGACCTTCGAAACGCGGCACCTCGCCCTGCAAAAATCCGATCCGGAGAGCGCGACCACGCTCACGATGTGGCTGTTCGGGTATGCGGTGGGCGCTTCCGGGAGCCGTCAATTCGATGCCGGCGCGGTCGCCAAGTTCGACTCGTCCTTGAACGAGTGGTGCACCGACCATCCGGGCGACAGCCTGTTCGATGCGCTGAGCGCCCCAAATCGGGCCGTGCCGAAGGCGGTCGCGCCCAAGTCCGCGACGCCCAAAGCGTCCCCGCCGACAACACACGCACCGAAGACGCCTGCGCCGTGAGCCGGGCGGCGCCACGGCGCCGCCTGTGATCTTGCACACAGGATATCGAATCGGTTGCGGCCGCTACCCCCGGCCGGGTTATCATGCGGGACCAGCGCAAGGAGCGGCCATGGCAACGGAATCGAACGACCTGTATGCACCCCCCAAAAGCGCGGTCAAAGACGTCGTCGGCGATGAAACGTTCGAACTCTCCTCCCGGGCGGCACGCTTGGCCGCCGCGATGCTCGACGGCTTTCTCGCCTTCATCTGTTTCGCGCCGGCCTACATCAAGAATTTCGCGACCCTGGCACAACACGCGCGCGGCAACCCAATGGGGGTCTGGATCAACCTTGCAAAGAGCGGCGGTTGGTTTTATGTCGGCGTGCTGGGCGCACTGGTCGTGCTCGCGATCGATCTCACCTTGTTGGCGCGGAACGGTCAGACGATCGGCAAGAAGGCGTTGGGAATCAAAGTCGTGCGCGTCGACGGATCGCCGGTTTCGTTGTTTCGAGTCTTCTTTCTGCGCTATGTCTGCAACGTCTTTCTAACGCTCATTCCGGTTGCCGGCTCCCTCTATTCGCTGGTCGATTGTCTGATGATATTCGGCGAGTCGCGACGAACCGTACACGACCGCATCGCCGACACGATCGTCATCAAAGCTTGATCTCGACGATCGACACGGTCGTAACTGCCGAAACGCCGGAAGGCATCGCGATTTCGATGCGCGCCGCAGGCTTTCCGGTGCGGTGCATGGCCTTCCTGATCGACGCCGCGATACGCTATGCGATCGTATCCGTCATGGCTGCCGCCCTGGGGTACGGGGGCCGTGTAGGCACAGGTGTGCTGCTGATCATCCTGTTCCTGGTCTTGTGGCTCTATCCCGTGATCTTCGAATTGACGCCGGGCGCGGCCACGCCCGGAAAACGCGCATTGGGCATTCAGGTGATGATGACCAATGGCCTGCCCCTGACGCCCGCCGGCTGCTTGATCCGCAATCTGATGCGCGCGGTGGACATGCTGCCGCTCTTGTACGGACTCGCGATCGTGTCCATGCTGCTGCGCCGGGACGCCCGCCGGCTCGGCGACCTGGCGGCGGGCACGCTCGTCGTGTATCGCGAGCGGGCATCTCCGACGGGCGATTTCGGCGCCGCCGAACCCCTGCGGCCGAACGTGCCCTTGACCATCCGTCAGCAGGCGGCCATCGCCGCATTCGGCTGGCGCGTCACTCGACTGACGCCGGAGCGCGCCGAGGAAATCGCAGTTTTGGCCGCCG
>Ga0070730_10002237_pt1 | contig 17811 bp, 13 predicted proteins | sample Coa_R1_3_FD_66447 | JGI IMG/M metagenome (GOLD analysis project Ga0070730, IMG submission 66447) | Surface soil microbial communities from Centralia Pennsylvania, which are recovering from an underground coalmine fire - Coalmine... | ecosystem: Environmental > Terrestrial > Soil > Unclassified ... | reverse complement strand
CGGGTTGTGCGGCCTTCGGCGCTGCCGCTGCTGCGCGTGCTGTTGCTGCTCGCTGTTGATTGTTACGTCCCATCGTTTTACGCTCCCTTCTTGGATCAACTTTCTGATACTCGAACAACGCTAGATGCTCTTGAAAGAACTGACCCTTGCTCTCCGACTTCATGAGGTCCCGGTAAAGCTTCGCCGAGACGTTGAAGTAGTCGTACGCTGCGCCCTCATTGAAGAGAATGCGGAGCGTCTTCGTGCTCCTGTCGTAACCTACGGCTTGTAAGTTGGACGACTTGACGTTGACTAAGTCCACTGCAACCTCCTTTCAGCATCGTATGTACATAATTGTAATTACCTCACCGCACCATCTCCTACCGAAGAATGTTTCTTCTTGCCCACTTATTAGCCGTAGTTTTGATCGGGTTGCACCGCTCAGTGCAACGATTCACAGTTAATTCACAGCAGTGAGACGCCTCAGCAAAAGATTTTGCTGGACCTTCTCAAGCGCTGGGCTTTATGGCTTAAGTGTGCGAGGGCACTATGCGAGGAGAATGGCGGGTGAAAGAAGAATCATTCTGTATAGAACCAAAGTTGATGTGGGTCGGCGCGGGCTGAAGCTGACAACTCCGCCGATTCCTATTTCGGACTGGGAATCCTGCGTTCTACGGACGGTGGGGGTACGTGGTCGCTCATTCCAACCGCCAACAATGGCGCGCTGTCGTTCAGCGGGCTTGGGGGCACGCGGATGGCTTTCAGCAGTGTCAACACAAACACTGTAGTCACAGCCATGGCAACGACATCCGAGGGGTTGGTGGTCGGCGCGGTGACGTCCGGCACGGCACGTGGTCTCTATACCTCGCTGGATGCGGGAAAGACCTGGACCTACGACGCGTTGGTCGACCCGGGCGGCGTGACCGATGCTACTTCTGCCACATCGATTGTCTATGACGTCGTAGCCGGGAAGTTTTTCGCGGCGATCCGCTATCACGGTTTCTATTCCTCTCCGGACGGCGTGAATTGGACCCGCCTGACGAGTCAACCCGGAGGTGTCGTGCTGAGTACGACCGCGTGTCCACCGCAGTCTACGGCGAACAATTATGGATGCCCGATCTATCGTGGGGAATTGACGGTCGTGCCCGGCCGTAATGAGATTTATGCCTGGTACATTTACTTCTCTCCCTTCGGAACTCGAGTCGACGGCGGCATCTGGCAGAGCCTCGACGCAGGGGCGACGTGGAGATCCATCGACGATGCAGAAATCGCCAATTGTGGTGACGTGGAAGGCTGCGGCATTGAACAGGGAGAGTACAACCTTGAATTGCTCGCCGTGCCGAACTGCCCTGGCGGGCAGTTTACCTGTACGAACAATCCAACCGACATCTATGCTGGCGCCGTCAATCTGTACAAGTGCTCCTTGTCGAGCACGAACACCGCCAGCCCTGCCTGCAGCGCCGGTTTCCTGAATCTTACCCACGTTTACGGGTGTGACCCGATTGCTGCGCCTTCCCATGTTCACCCGGATCAGCACGCGCTGGCGTTCCTGCCCACCTCCGGCCGTGCGTTGATGTACTTTGCCAACGACGGTGGCATGTATCGCGCCCTCGACGCCTTCTCATTCTCAGGACCCAGCGCTGGTACGTGCTCAGCCCCGAATGGCTTCGACGATCTGAACCAGAACCTCGGATCGATGGCGCAGATCGTAAGCTTCTCAGAGCATCCGACGGACCCGAACACGATGCTAGGGGGCACGCAGGACAATGGATCTCCGGCGACCAGTCAAGCGACTACGAATCTGGGTTGGGGAAATGTTCTTGGCGGAGATGGCGGGTACAACGCGATCGATCCGACGGCGCCGTCTAACTGGTATGCCTCGAACCCGGACGTTCCGCCCGGCGGCCTTGGAGTGCAGCTATGCTCGAGCGGCGTGAACTGCAATAACAGCGGATTCAACTTCGTTGTCACCAGTAATACGGTGGGCGGCGACGATGGCGCGTTTTACTTTCCTTACATTCTCGATCCCCGTTCATCGACGGCGATGCTGGTGGGCACCTGCCGCATTTGGCGTGGGGCGCGCACCGGGGGAACCTTCAGCGTGCTCAGTTCGAACTTCGATACTCTCGGCGCGGGAACGTGCTCGGGAAGCGAAGTAAACCAAGTGCGGGCCATTGCAGTTGGCGGTCTTGCCGATACCGGCGGTTCCAGCGTGGTCTATGCGACGACAAATGGGTTCGGGCCGCTGGATGGTCCTCTCTACTCGCCTTCTGGTGGCCACGTCTGGGTCACGACCGACGCGTCCGCCGGACCTTCGGCATTTGTCGATACCACCGACAACGGCCCGCAGGGAAGCATCAATCGCAATCAGTTTCCCGTCTCAGGAGTTGCGACCGACACGTCAGACAGCACGGGTAAGACTGCCTATGTCACGATCATGGGCTTCACCGGCGGCAGTGGCCATGTATGGAAGACCACAAATGCCGGGGCTACTTGGACGGACTTTACGGCAAACCTTCCGGATTCTCCGGTAAACGCCGTCATCGTGTACGCGCCGATGTCGGAGGTGTTCGTGGCCACCGATGTCGGAGTCTTCGTCAGTTCCACAGCGAGCGCGAGTTGGACTGAGGTAGGGCCGGATGCAAACGGCAATCAACCGGGATTCCTACCCAACGTTGCGGTGACTGCGCTGGGCATTTTCGCATCTGGCGGGCGGCAGTTGCTGCGAGCTTCTACATACGGCAGGGGAATGTGGCAGTTCAACCTGGTGACGACGCCCGACTTTGAACTGACACTCTCGAACTCACCGCAAACGGTCACCGTTGGACAGAGTGCTACTTTCAACGGGCTGGCCACAGCCATGAACGGATATTCCAGTTCTGTGGCTTTGAGCTGCGCGGCGGGTGCAACCAGCCCGCCGACTGTTTGCTCAGCTAGTCCCGCAAGCGTGGTACCAGGATCGAATACGTCTTTTAGCGTGACTGCGAGTGGAGCCGTGGGGGACTACTACTTCAATGTGCGGGGCGCGGGCTCCGATGCCAATCGCACGACTCACCAGGTGGGAGCTGTCCTGCACGTTTTGAGCAACAGCGCTGATTTTTCTCTGACCGAAAGCGGATCCTTCCCCAATGTGAATGCGGGTAGTACCACGACCAGCGGACCGATTAGTGTAACCGCCACAAGCGGATTCACCGGGACGATCAGCCTGGGCTGTTCTCTGGTTTCGGGAAATGGAAGTTGCAGCGTGAGTCCTGCCACTGTGACGTCGATTCCAACGACTGCATACGTGACCATCAATGCCGCACACCTCAGTCAGGGAGGGTACCAGTTTCTCGTCACTGGAAGTTCGAGCAGCACGACTCACACTCTGCTGGTCTCCTTCAATGTAGGGGATTTCACGCTTTCGGGTTCGACGCTTTCCGTCGGAGTCGGGGCGCGCGGAACCGCTGCGGTGACGCTGCAATCGACCTACTACGCCGGGAAGGTGAACGCGAGCTGTGATGCGAGTTCGTTGCCGGGAGCCACGTGCACCATCAGTCCTGACAACCCGATCAACGTCAGCAGTGGGGCAACCGTGCCCCTGTCGTTGGCGATCAGCGTGCCCAGCACCGCCGCTGTGGGCACGTACGGCGTCAACATCACAGCCGCGGATACGAGCGGCGTTCCCACCCGCAGCACATCCGTTTCTCTGACTGTCGTTCAGAATTTCCAGATATCTTCTTCGACTGGGAGCCAGAATGTGCTGCCGGGCGATACAACGGCGCCTTACAACCTGACCGTTGCGCCGCTGGGAGCAGCGTTCAACAGTGCGGTGACGTTATCTTGTTCCGCCGGTCTGCCAACCGGGGCGCAGTGTCTGTTCACCCCGTCGGCGACCGTGACACCCGGAAGTGTTGCGCGAGCAGTTGCTTTGTCAATTTCCACCGCGCCCGACACTCTGGCAGGGACTTATCCGGTAACGATTACGGCTGCATCCAGTTCCTTTTCGCACAGTGTCTCTGTGTCGCTCGTGGTTAACAACAGTTTTCAGCTTGCGGTTAGCCAAGGATTCCCGGCTGCAATGAATCCGGGAGGTTCCTCGACAGCCAGCGTATCCGTTACCGCAAATTACACCGGCTCAATCACCGCTGCCTGCAATATTCCTCGCGGGATGATTGGCGCATCGTGCCTGCTGACACCCAGCAACCCAGTGACGATTGTTCCGAACTTGCCGACAACACTGGCCGTGAACCTGAGCCTGCTCAATAGCACTCCACCGGGAGCTTACACGGTGAGCCTCGTGGTGGCGGACGCATCGGGGCAGCCGAACTATACGGCCCAACTGTCGGTTGCAGTACAGGATTTCACAATAACGACGTCCACTCCGAGTGAATCCGTAACGCCCGGCCAGACCACGGGCGCATATCAACTTACCATTGCGCCAAACCCGGCGGGGTCTTCGTTCTCTAGTCCGGTAACCCTTTCTTGTAGCCAGGGATTGCCATCCGGCGCACAGTGTCTATTCAACCCAGCCACGCCGGTCACGCCGGGCGGAACTGCGCAGTCGGTGGCGCTCACGATCTCTACGAGTACGACGAGTGGTGCCGGCGCATATCCGGTGACGGTGACCGGTACGTCGCTGTCTCTTTCGCATTCCGTGTCGCTGTCATTGGTGCTGGTCGGGAGCAGCGGATCCTCTCCCGATTTTCAACTCGCGGTCACGCAGGCGTTTCCAGCCGGCGTTGACGCTGGTTCCGCGCCAGTGGCCAAGATCTCTGTGACTCCGAACTACAGCGGCTCGATTACCGCAACCTGCGACGCCAGCGCGATGCCGGGGGCGCAATGTAGCATCAACCCGGGCAATCCGGTGGCAATAAGTTCCAATACGGCGAAATCCCTGAGCGTGACCCTTAATATCCCCAACAATGTGACTCCCGGATCGTACAAGATCAATTTGACCGTCTCCGACGCGTCGGGCCAGGCCAGTCATTCGCTGCAATTGCCGATTACGGTTATCCAGGATTTCTCCGTCAGTTCCGCAACCCCGAGCCAGACAGTCACGGCGGGTCAAACGACGGGCGCCTATCAACTGACGATCGCGCCGAATCCGCCCGGATCGTCATTTTCCGGCGCGGTTAGCCTCGCGTGTCTGAGCAATACTCTTCCGGCGGGGAGTCAGTGTGCCTTCAATCCTTCGTCTCCACAGACTCCGGGCGCCACCGCCGTGAATGTTGTGATGAGCATCTCGACCGCGGCGTACGCACAGTCGCGTTGGCTGCCCTACGGTCCGTCGCGTTGGTATGCAATTTGGATGCTGCTGCCCGCAATCATTCTCGCGACGAGTGGGCGGAGAAAGCGCCGCATTGTTCCTCTTGCCTGGATCGGGACCACCGGCACAGTCTTTTTGATGTTGTTCCTGTTGTCATGCGCCGGAGCAAGTACAGGCGGAGGCGGGGGAACACCCCCTCCTAATCCCAAGACATACAAGGTTACGGTGAAAGGCGCGTCGCCGGGAACGCCTGAGAACGCGGCTCACAGCGCGGTTGTGACACTCGTTATAGACTAGGACGTCGCATCGGCTTTCATGCGTTCGTGAAGTTTGCGCTCCACTGCGGCCTCGCTGTTTCTTCAATGAACGAGTCTCAATACAAGGTAATCATTATCGGCGGTGGTGTGGTTGGCCTCGCGGTTGCGCTTGAAATCACGCGCCGCTTCCCACGACAGCGGCTTCTCGTCCTGGAGAAGGAAGACCATGTTGCCCGCCACCAGAGCGGCCACAACAGCGGAGTGATTCATTCGGGCGTCTATTACAAGCCGGGCTCGCTGAAGGCTCGCTTATGTGTGGCTGGAGCCGCGGCCATGGTCGAATTCTGTCGCGAACAGGGCATTCCACACCAGGTTTGCGGGAAAGTCATTGTGGCCACAAATGAGGACGAGTTGCCCCGCCTTGCGGAGTTGCACTCGCGGGGACTTGCCAATGGTCTCACAGGCCTGCGGCTCATCGGGAAAGAGGAGTTGCATGAGATCGAACCACACGCTGCCGGAATCCAGGCGTTGGTCGTGCCCTCCACCGGAATTACCGACTATGCCGTGGTCTGCGAGAAATATGCGGAACTGATTAGGGCCGCCGGCGGCAGCGTGCTCACATCTACCCCGGCCATGGCGATCCAACGCTCTTCGAGTCAGATTGTTGTTGAGACGCCGCGAGGATCTTTCCAGGGTTTGTCACTCATCAACTGCGCAGGACTATTCAGCGACCGGATCAGCCGCATGGCCGGGGATCAACCGTCGGCGATGATCGTCCCATTCCGCGGAGAGTACTACGACATTGTTCCGAAGCGGGCATCGCTGGTGCGCGCACTGATTTACCCTGTGCCCGATCCACGCTTTCCATTCCTGGGCGTGCATTTCACGCGCCGTATCAGCGGCAAAGTCGATGCCGGGCCGAATGCCATTTTCGCCCTCGCCCGCGAGGGTTACCGGCACACCGACATCAATCTCCGCGATCTGGCTTCCGCATTGGCGTTTCCTGGGCTCTGGCGAATGGGACAGCAACATTGGCGCATGGGCCTTGGCGAGTGGCACCGTTCGCTCTCGAAATCGGCATTCGTGCATGCGTTGCAGGGCCTGCTTCCCGAAATTCAAGAGAAGGATCTGGTTCCCGGCGGCTCCGGGGTTCGCGCGCAAGCCCTCAAGCCCGACGGAACGCTTGTCGATGACTTCCAATTCGTGCCTTCCGGGAACGTCTTGCATATCCTGAATGTCCCCTCGCCTGCGGCTACAGCATCCCTCATGATCGCGAGGACGATCATAGAGACGGCGGCTGCGGGCCTTGGCCTCGCCTGACTCCGCAACCAAGCGAGCAGTCGGCTATAAGAAAAATCAATCCACCGCAGTAAGAAAAAGACGTACAAACCGGATCAGCAATCGTGTTAGGGTATGCCTGACTACCGGAAAATCAAGCATAGGCTTGGAGTCGCCCATGAGAGCCTGCCCGAACACAAAGTGCGTTGGCTTTGGCCGGATCGTTTATTCCCTGGCAACTCGGTGCCAGCTCTGCAAGTGGGACTTGAAAAGTATCTTGCCTACGAGTGAGATAGCGGCAGCACCCAAGTCTGATGAGCATGCCCCGTCTTCGCGCTGATTCTCCAAGACTCCGCGGGCTTCTCACTTACCAATATCTTCATTCCATAAGTCGGGCCGCGTGCGAATGAAATCGTCCATCATCTGAATGCATTGCGCGTTGTTGAGAACTAACAGTTCCACGCCATGCTGCCGGAACAGGTCTTCGGCTCCCAGAAAGTTCTTATTTTCCCCAATGATGATTCGGGGAATGCGATAGAGCAAGGCTGTTCCAGTGCACATGATGCAGGGGCTGAGAGTGCTGACGAGCGTCAACTTGGGCCAGTCACGACGCCGGCCTGCATTGCGAATGCACACAGTCTCGGCGTGAGCTGTAGGGTCGCCGTTCTGCACGCGCAAATTATGCCCACGCGCAATCACGTGGCTATTGCGGTCCACCAATACCGAACCGATCGGAAGCCCACCCTCGCGCAAACCGGCCTGAGCCTCCTCGATTGCATGCTGAATCAGTGCTTGGTAGTCGAGCGCCATCGGTGGGTTCCGCGACGACATTATAGTGCGCGAAGTAGTCTGGTTCTTCGCTGTAATACAACAGGCTCGCTTGATAACGATTTCTCCGCGTCCTCCGCGAGATCTCGGCGCACTCTGCGGTGAAAAGCTCTTAAACGCAGAGGTCGCTGAGTATTCGCAGAGCACGCGGAGAAACCTAGGACTCTCTTGATCTTCCTCAGTTGTATGAGAACGTGAGTTGGTCGAGGTACACCTTGTAACCCTCCTGCTGGTAGTTGCCATCCATCTGGTAATTGATTGTCACGCCATACCAGTTTGAGGCCGAACCATGTCCCAAGGTCCAGTTCAAAGTATTGGTTTGGCCGTTCAAAGTGATCGATTGGTACGTCATGTGATTGTCCGACGTACGCTGCACCTTGATGATGAGATGGTTCCAGGAATTGCTGTTCGGATAGCAGGGAACTCCAGTCGGTGTCCAAGCTGCTTTTACATTGTCATATACGTCCCATTGATTTCCATCTGCGATCCGGCACTCGTGGCCCCAAATGAAACCCATGCCACCGAAGAATTGGTTGATATCAAATTCCAACGCCTCAGACGCGCCCAGGTTATCGCCGTAGAAGTATACGTCGTACGTGAAGTTGTAGAGCGTAGGGACGAGTGTTCTATCGCTGTCGGGCACACCTTGGGAGGAGTCGGTCCCGATCAGATGGTTGTTCCACAGTGCGTCGGAATAGGGAGTTGTCCCACCTATCCAGTAGACCGTAGAGGATCCACTCAAAGACGGAGAGCTCTGTCCTTGCGTCATCGAGAACTCAATTCCATTGCAAGGAGAGGGCGAGCAGTCCACGAAGTTCGGCGGCCCTTGCCCGGCTTGACCCCAGCCACCGTTTTTCTGCACGTTATTGAACGAGGTTCCAGAGCTCTGGCTACCCCCGCTGCCGCTTCCACTTCCGCTACCGCCTCCACTTCCGCTACCGCTACCGCTGCCGCTTCCACTTCCGCTACTGCTTCCGCTACCGCTTCCACTTCCACTTCCACTTCCACTTCCACTACTGCTTCCTCCGCTCCCGCTACCGCCTCCGCCTGTGGTTGAGGCAGAACTGTTGGAAACACCGATCTGAAGGGATTTTTGACTGGAAAGACCTGCCGAATCTGAAACCAGGACTGCAAAATTAAAATTCCCTACCGCGGTGGGCGTGCCAGAAATGCTTCCGTTAGAAGCGCTAAGAGTAACCCCTGCGGGTAAGTTGCCGGATGAAACCGAGAATGTATAAGGTGCCGTCCCGCCAGTCGCTGTGATAGCGCCATCGTAGCTACTGTCCACGGTAGCGGCCGGTAACGAGGCCGATATGGCCAGACTTGGGCGTGGAGTGGGTGCTGCGCTGTAGTTGTGGGCAGAAGGAGTTCCGCACGCGCATCCAAGTCCCGCCAGGAGGGAAATCCAGAGTGCGCGTTGAGGAAAATAGGTTCGGTTTGCACACGCCTGCGGCGCATGCCTGGACAGTACCAACATCTTGTGTACCTCGCGAATGAGATTGGGTGGAAACTCGCTGGGAGTATCCGGGCTTCAGTTCAGTTGGATTTACCCAAGCTGTGAGGAACCGACCTGATCACCAACGGCCAGAGTGGCGCTACGAGGAATTGCAAGCGCCATTTGGTACTCGTGACGTATCACACAGTCAAGGGAACGAGCATCCCGCACATCAACTGATTTTGCCGCGCACAGCGGGCCAGAGGACTCACCGCTCATGCTGTCTGTAACGAGATGGATTACATGATTATATGTATTGCACAGACAATTGCAAGCCAAACTGCCATATTTCTCGCAGGTTTTAGCCTCTCTGAGTTTCACTGCCTACATCGCGAATTTCTGGGTTACGAGGGGAAAAAGAATGGTGCGAAAGGGGGGACTCGAACCCCCACGGTTTTACCCGCCAGATCCTAAGTCTGGTGCGTCTGCCAATTCCGCCACTTTCGCAGGAACGAGGCGTGCTCTGTTGATCGTAGCAGGGAAGCGCGGCGTAGGAAAGATTCCCGCGCGGCGCTCTCGCCTAATGAGTCAGGCCCTCGATCTTGATTTGGTAAGGTTCCAGCAACTCGCCCGTCGCACGATCTACGCCCGCGATTGCGACCTGGTAGCTGATCTGAGCCTGTAGGAGGCTCTGCTGGGCGGCGGCGACTTCCGTCTGGGCTTCGAGCACAAGAAAGATGGTTCCTGATCCTAGTTCGTACTTGCGCTGTTCCGAAGCCATCGTCTTGTTCGCCAAATCCAGGGCTTCTGTGCCGGCAGCGATGCTGAGCTTTGATTGCTCGAGTTGATGGACGGCGTTTCTGATGTCCAGAATCACTTGCTCGCGCGCTTGCCGCTCGTTGTAAAGGTCGTTTCGCCGAGAGGTAAGGGCGGTGCCGAGCTCGGCTTTGGCAGCGCGATTTTTCAGCGGCAGCGTGAGAGAGAGCTGCGCCTCGTAGGTGGGATAGTTGAATCCGAATAATTGGTTAATGGAAGAGTTCGAGACGCTCTGTCCGGCGAGGTTGAGTTGCGTGCCGCCCAACCCGTTGCTTGCGTAAAGGCCCGTGAGGTCCAGCTCGGGTAACAGGTGGTTGTGGGCGAGGTGTATGCGGGTTTCATCAATCGCGAGGGCGTGGCGGGCAGCGTCGAGTTCGGGTCGTTTGCTGAGGGCTGTTTGCAGAGCTGCGGCCGCATCAACTGTGCGCAGTTCACCTTCAGGCCCCGCTTTCTCCGTAAGCTCCAGATCGAGTGCTTCAAAATACGGGTCCTGATCGGCACCGATGCTCATGCGCAGCTGATCTTCGGCCTGCTTCAGAGCGTATTCGCTCTGGATGACTTGCACGCGGCGAGAGGCGACCTGGGATTCTGAGCGATAAATATCCAAGGGAGGCAGCGCGCCTAGTTCGAGAGCGCGCTTGTCACGTTTGTAAGTGGCTTCGGCAGCATCCATGGAGGACCGCGCGACGTCGAGGTTTCCCTGCGCCTGCACAACGGCCCAGTACTGTTGCACGGCCAGCAGGATATTATTGTTCACCTCGGCAGCAAATTGTGCCCGCGATTGCTGGAGATTGCGGCGCGCGATCACAAGCGGCGCGCGGTTCGCAAACAGCCAGCCGTTGCGCAACAGAGGCTGCGTAAACTGCAAGTTCAAGGTCGAATTGATGTAGGGATTGAGAATGCCGGTGTTATTGATCCCGGTATTGTTGAAGGAATTGCGGATGCTGCCGAGGCTGGCCTGGAAGGTGGTCCCAGTCTCGAACAGCTGCGAGTATCCGATTTGAGCATTCTTTGTGATGCTCTTGGAAGCAAGCGTGACACCGGTGCCGCCGAGCGTCGTTTGCGGCGGGAACGTGGAATTGTTGGCGTTGTACAACCCGGTAATCTGTGGATCGAAGGGCGAATGAGCGCCGAGCAGCGCGAATTTCGCGAACTCGACTGCGGTTTCCTGGATGCGCACGAAACTGTTATTTTCCAGCGTGAGCACGACCGTGTCGCGCAGGCCCAGGCGCAGCTTACCATTCACGATATAGGGGCGGAGATTCTCGGGGGTGCCCAGTTTTTCGGAGCGGACTTGCGGAGTCAGCAGCGCGCCGTAGCTCTCGCCTTTCTGCGTCCATGCCGGGCGAGCGAAGATCATGGAAAGACAAACGACTAGGGCCAGGCGAGAGTATCTCATTCCTCTGTTCCTCCGAAGAGAGTGGTGCCGCGACGATTGTGCCACCGCTACTCGTATCGAATTGCTTCGACTGGGTCGAGCCGCGCGGCCTTGACTGCAGGGTAAATTCCGAAAACGAGTCCTACTGAAATGGAAACGATGAAGGCTAGCAGGATCGAAGTTGCCGTAACGATGGTTGACCATCCGGCCAGCAACGCGATCAAACGGGACATCACGAAGCCGAAAACGATTCCGAAGCTGCCTCCCACAAAAGAAATCAGGATTGCTTCGACGACGAACTGACGAATGATGTCGGATTGCCGGGCGCCGACCGCGCGCCGCACGCCGATTTCCCGCGTCCGCTCCAGAATGCTGGCCAGCATGATGTTCATGATCCCGATCCCGCCCACGAGCAAGGAGATCGAGGCAATCGCGACCATGACGGCGTTAAAGAGTCGCTCCGTACGCCTTTGCTCGGCCAGCAATTCGGCGGGAACAATCACACTGAAGTCGCCCGCAGAATGGTGAGAGGAATCCAGAATCGCCCGCACGACTTGCGCTACAGACCCCATATCCGCGCCATCGCGAATGTTCAGGTAGATGCCGTCGATTTCATCGCGCCGATCGCTATACGAATCTTCCAGCCGCAATATGGCGGAGTTCAACGGCACATACAGAACATTATTGAGGTCTTGCGTGGGGACTCCTGCCACTTCGGTTTGGGAGCTGAGCTGCGGAGAAGCGACCCCGATCACTTGAAACCACTGCTCATTCGCTTTCACATACTGCCCGACGGCCTGGGAGCTGCCGAACAAGCTCGAGCGTGCTGCCGCCCCTAACACGCAGACCGCTGCGGCGCGCATCTCCTCATCTGCGGAAAAAAACCTTCCTTCCAGTACGTGTAGCCCCGCAATTTTCTGGTAGATCGGATCGACTCCATACACGGTGGGTGGATCCTGCTGCGATTTTGGAATGGTCTTGGTGGGAGTCATCCGTTTCCGCGGAGTGCCGGCTAGAATCTCGCCCACGTCGTCGCGGATCACGCGGTAATCCTGCAACGTCAATCCAGGAGAAATCTTGCGGATCTTGCGAACAGCCTGCCAGTCCAGGCTCTCCTTGGCTTCGACGATCAGATTGTGGACGCCCATCTGCTCGATCAGCGCCATTACTCTTTGCCTTGCGCCAGCGCCGATCGAGAGCATGGAGACCACTGCGGCAACCCCGAAAATCATGCCGAGCATGGTCAACGCGGTTCGCAAGCGATGCAGCAGAAGGTTTTGAAAACCCAACTGAAGATCGGGAAGCCACAGTTGCGACGCGCGGAGCACGCGCGCCGGACTGGCGGAAACGAATGCGGACACTAGGGCAGTCCTCCTCCTCCGCTGGGCGCTTCCGGAGCAGTGGGCGAAAGTTTTCGAGCCGCGGTCGGGTCTATCATCGCGACCTCCGTCCCGGCTGCGATTCCTTCCACGGCTGCACGGCTTTCGGTCTCCGCCAGAATCTTCAATTCGCGCGGTTCAAAGGCGCTGCCATTTTTCACGTACACCACTCGCTTGCTCTCTTTCAGAATCACCGCCTGGCGCGGCAAGTACAGCACCTGCTTTTGCGGCTCGCCATGAATCACTGCCTGAATGGTCAGGCCAGGCCGCAGGCGGGCATCCTTGCGGCTGAGGGCGATAATAATGTCGAACTTGGCGAACGTGTCCGCCTCCCAGAATCTGCGCTGATTCATTCCTCCGAGGGACTTCACTGTACCGTGCAGCGTTTCCCCGGGAAGAGCGTCGAGTTCGATGTCAACGAGTTGGCCTTCCTTTATGTTATTGCGCTCGAGTTCTCCCACCTTTGCAGCGACTTCCATTTCTTTTGGATCAATCACTTGCCCGACCGTCGCGCCAGCCTCCACCTGATCGCCCTGGCGGTATTCAGGCAAGGTCATTCCACCCCAAAACATCCCACCGGAAGCGCGCTCGTTCTTTTCCAGGGCTACCAGGCCGTCCATCGGGGCAGCCACTCGCATCTTTTGGATGTTGTCCTGCGCCTGATCCATGGCCAACCTGGCCTTATTGCGTTTTTCCTCGGCGAGCGCAATCGCAGCTTGGCCTGACACGTTGCGGGATTTCACGTCCTGCTCGACCTCAGCCAGCACTCGCTTCGCCTGTTCGAGGGCCAGATCGTTCTTGCGAGCGTCAATCGTGCTGACCAGTTCGTTCTTTTGAACGTCGAGTTCGGCACGGCGCACGTCGAAACGAGCTTTCAACAACGCAACTTTGTCCTGAGCCGCGATCACGTCGGCATCGGCCTTTGCTTTCGTGATTTCCTGTTCTGCCTGCAATAACTCAGATCGATTCTGCTCGAGCTTGAAGCGCTGTTCGGTGGGATCAAACTCCATCACCAGGTCGCCTTTCTTTACAACCGTTCCGGTATGGAGCAGGCGTGTGATTTCGAGCGATCCTCCTCCGATCGGGGGAGCCGTCATCGTTTCCATGTGGGTCGCGCGCAATTCGCCCGTGGCGCGGACAATGATCTCCAGATCACCGCGTTTCACCCGAACGGTGCGAATGCCGCCGGCAGTGACACTCGGCGAAGCGCGCCTCACGGCGGCGACTACGACAGCGACGGTGCCAAGAATCACCACCGCTAGTGCCCACGCGATTGTTCGCCACCGTTTCATCCAGTTATTGCTCTTTCGCGGTTGGATCCCGCAGCGCCACCTGATCCCCGTTTGCAAGTCCCTTGGCAATCAGGACTTTGTCTCCGCTTCGCCTTCCGATCTCAATCTCGCGCTCATTAAACTGCGATCCGGTCCAAACGTATGCGACATTCCGTCCGGATTTTTGAAACAAAGCCTGGGAAGGAATGCTGATCGCATCCGGGATATGGTCCACAACAACCGTGACCTGACCCGTGATCCCAGGTTTAAAGCGCGCATCGGTCTGGTCGAGGAGAACGTCAAGGGTGAAGTTCCGCGTGAACGGCCAACCTCCACTGAAATCGATACTGGCGATCTGGCTGATGCGCTCGATATGCCCGGTAAACTGGCGGTCGGGAATCGCATTCAACTGAACAGTCACCGGTAGATTGGGCGCAAGACGGCCTCGCTCGGTTTCATCCACGCGCGTAGAAACGCGCAGGGTGGAAGCGTCTGGCAGTTCCGCGATCGCGGCCCCAGCCCAGGCTCGGTCACCGGTTCGATAGGGAGACATATTGCCTGCGGACCAATGCTGCAACAGGGTGACTGCTCCCGGGGAGGGAGCGCGCAACGTCATCTGTGCAAGCGCACGCTCGGACCGTTGCACGTCATATTTTGCCTTCGCGCTGGCCTGTACCGAGGTCTGGATGGTCGCCTGATTCAGAGCTTCGTCGGATTTTTGTTTGGCCTCTGCCTCGCGCAGCTTCTGCTCGGCGTCTGCCAGCTTCAACTTGGCTTCCTCGCCCTCGATTCTGGAAACGATCTCCTGTTTGCTGGCTTCCAGTTTCGCGGCCTCGACATCGAAGCGTGCCTTCAGCACCGCAGTTTTGTCTTCCTCTTCGGCCAGCTTCGCCTGAGCGCGCGCCTGGGCAATCGCCGCCTCCGCCGACTTGAAGGCCGAGCGGAACTGCGCGAGTTCCTGTTCTGTCTTGGTCTTGTCGAACTCGACCACTACATCGCCTGTTTTGACGACCGCTCCTTCTTCGCTGAGCTTTATGATCTGCAGATCCCCAGCCTCAGCCGGGGCGCTGAGGGTCAGGGACCGCAATGCTTTCACTTCACCATGAAATTGCATGGAGTCTAGAAACTCTGCTCGCCTGACATCGAACGTGGGCACAGGCGGGGCGTGTTTGCCCAGCCGAACTGCTCCCAGCACCACTCCACAGGCGGCCAACAGCATCGCGGCGCTGAGCAGTGGTTTCCGCTGGATCCAAATCTGCTGAAGTGGCTTCTTCATGACGATCCGCCAGTCCCGACACTCGCGGTGCCGGGTCCGGGTCCTGCTGCTTCTTTTCTCGTATTCACGTCCACAGCGGCGGAGAGATCGGGCATCAGTTTCGGATCATTGCCTTGAATCGAAACGATCACGGAAAAGACGCGAACTCTTTCCGAGAAACTGCCGCGTTCGCCGATTGGAGCCAGTTGGTCGATCTTTGCAGGAAAAACGAGTTCCGGATAGGCATCCAGCCGAACGGTTGCTGTCTGCCCGACTTGCAGCTGTGGAAAATCTTCCTGGTTAGCGGCTACTCGTACTTGCATCGCTGCCGGATCAACTACTTGTAGGAAAGGACTGCCGGGCTCGATCTGATCTCCTTCCTGCACTTCACCCATCGTTCCCTGTTTCCAGATCGTATTCAGCACGACAACACCATCAATCGGGGAGCGCATCTGCATCAGGTCGGCGTTGGACTGGGCGTGCATCATCGTTTGCTGCGTCCGGTCGCGCTGAATCTCAAGGATTTTGATCGCCGCCAGTGCGGCTCTGCGCTTCAGGTCGAACGTTTGCCGCAGTTGCGTGAGGGTCGCCTTTGCCTCCTCCAGATTTTCCTTATATTTCTCCGCGTCAATTTTCGAAATGATCTCTTCTTTTTGGATCTCCAGTTCTGCTTTCCGCAAGTTGTCCTCCGCGGCCTTCAACTCGGTTTCGTCCTTGGCTCGCGCGGCAACTTCTTTTGCCTGCTCTTGCGCAACCTGGTCCACGAGTTTCGCGTACTCAGCTTGCTTGTCCATAAAATCCCGAATCTGCGCTTGCCGGTCGAACTCCGCCAAAAGATCGCCGGCCTTTACCCGCGTTCCTCCAGGCGCTAACCGAATGATTGTCAGAGTAGGAACCTGCTGTCCCGAGAGTACGGGAGCCAGGATTGCGCGTGATTGTACAGCCTCAGTCGTCCCTTTCAGGCGGAGAACCTGACCCGGACTTTGGGAGAGGGATGCTGAAAGTTTCCCATTGAGGGGCGTTCGACGCCGCACCGCAACGAACGCAACTACACCGACGACGACAACCGCAACCGCGATCAGAGCAACAATGCGCGTGCGCGGAGGACGTTGTTCGTATTTGAAACTCGGGCCGGGCTGCGCTCCCAACTGTTCTACAGAAGACCCAGTCTCGGGAGTCACTTCCGCAGGAGCTGTGTGCATTGCTGGAACACTCCCGCCGTAGGAATCTGTTTCGACAGCAAACGTTGCCCGCGGCGTATCGCGTTTACTAACTTATCGGACCGGGCCCTGGTTTCCAAGAACATCGTTTCCCAAGCATCATCTAGATCGAGTGAACAACGAGCCCTTGCAGCTTTTTTCCTGTTTCGAGGGATCGTCCGAATGCTGAAGAAACGATGCTGCCTCGCAACTTCGAGCCGTGCACAGATTCCTACCTTCTTACGAGGATCCTGCGAGAATAGACGGGAAATTCGTTAGCGTGTTAGCAGCGCATTTGCGCTGGATGATTCCGCCATGAGGGCGGGTATGGTCGCGAGCGCTCAGGCAATGCACGTAACAATCCCTGCGACTGCCAACTTGCGGCGCCTCTCGATTACCACTATTGAACTTCGTTGAGTTTCTGGTAAATCAGCAACGCCAGGAAGGCGAGAAGAAACACTCCCGAGCCGATGCTGAACACGCGCATCGGGATCGTTAGCTTGTTCACCTTAACCAGAAGTTCTGTCTGCTCTTCCTGCATGTGCGAATTGGCATCATCCAGAAACAGTTGATCATCCTCATGCATGGTGAGCGTGCTCTTGTAGATGAGGAGCACAATCAAACCAACGGCGAAGAGTCCGAACAGACCCCCGACGATTTCAATCGGCGTCATAAGCCACCTCGGCGGAATCCCAACCCGATCGGCCGTCCATCCACCGATTAGGGGCTGGCGCGAACCCCACAATCAGCGTGGTGGATGCCTTAACGCCACGATTATAGCCCTATTTGCAAGCCCCTGGCGGTGAATAAATCCGTGCTTCCACAGGGTGTTACAGATTTAGGAACCGTGCGACTTAGAGGTCGCATTGGCATCCAATTAGCTATAAGATTTAAGGAGCGGCTGACCCTGAATAAGTGTGCCGCCCGGTCTGCTATAATCAGAAAAGCTTTAAAGCCAAGGAGATACGAATGGCAACCACAACCGTCCCAGAAGTCAGGAAAGCCGCACCTGTTACCCTTACCGCGAACGCCGTCGCCAAGGTGAAAGAAATCATGGCCCAGCAGAATCCCGTGCCCGCCGGCTTGCGCATCGGTGTGGTGGGCGGCGGTTGCTCCGGCTTTTCCTATTCCATGCAGTTCGAAAACGGCGCTGGCATGATGGACAAGACCTTTGACATGGACGGCCTGAAGGTTTTCGTCGATGCCACGTCGGTCATGTATCTCAACGGCTGCATCGTCGATTATGTGGAAACCCTCGAAGGCGCCGGTTTCAAGTTCGAAAATCCGAACGTGAAGAGCACCTGCGGCTGCGGATCGTCCTTCAGCGTTTAAGGAGCGGTCTAGAAGATTGAAAAGGCCTCATCGAAAGATGAGGCCTTGAAGTGCCCCCGTTTGCTGTACCACTTTCGATGTTAGTTCTCGGTTGATTTTTGGTTTCAGCGGGGATGAGGCGCGGAGCAGGGGCGGCGTTTGAGCCCCTGCTTCGCT
>Ga0070730_10002236_pt1 | contig 17819 bp, 14 predicted proteins | sample Coa_R1_3_FD_66447 | JGI IMG/M metagenome (GOLD analysis project Ga0070730, IMG submission 66447) | Surface soil microbial communities from Centralia Pennsylvania, which are recovering from an underground coalmine fire - Coalmine... | ecosystem: Environmental > Terrestrial > Soil > Unclassified ... | reverse complement strand
TCGCCGCTTCCTTCATATATTGGTAACGCCACGGCGACCATAGGTAGTCCATCAGCCCGCGATTGCCTCGCAACGTATAATACTGCCGATTTTTTGGAGCGCGGCGCTCTTGTTGATCCCGACCCTCATTGGGCCGCCGCTCTTGCGATATGTAGGCGCGAACTCGCCTTCGCCGAGCAGTGCCGCCTAGTTGGTCGACGGCGCCGGTACGGACGCGCCTTCACCGTCAGAGGTGTTCACAAAATCCTTCAGTTCCTTGCTGGGCTTGAAGAAAGGAATCTTCTTGGCCGGCACTTCCACTTTTTCCCCGGTCTTGGGATTGCGTCCCACTCGCCCGCGCCGCTCGCGCGTGCGGAAGCTGCCAAATCCGCGAATCTCGATCTTTTCCCCTTTTTGCAGCGCCCCGATGATGCTGTCGAAGATGGTCTCGACGATCGTCTCCGATTCCTTGCGCGGCAGCTCGGTTATTCGCAGCACCTCTTCAATGAGGTCGGCTTTCGTTAATGTGGGTTGCTTGGTCATCGTTCCGTCGCCTCGTAACCTCGCCTTAAGTCGCCACGCCAATGCTTGGCGGTCACCCTAGCACTTGATGTCAAACGGCTTAGCAGAGCAGCGTACCGAATGTGCCCCTCTTCCTATCACTAAAACGACCCGCAGGTAAACGAAATTATACCGCCCGCCGCTGGGCCGACCTTGCTGCTTAGCAACCCTCAGCGTGCCGATAGCTTGGACTGAATAGCGTCCCCAATGGTCGCCGTCGATGAGGACTTCGTTGTCGATTTGTATTGTTCGATCTCGCGTCGTTCCACCTGCTTGACCGCCGCGCGATAGCTCAGCCCGATGCGCCTGGTTTCCGGGCTGATCTTTATAATCTTGAAGTCGTATTCCTTGCCCGGCTCCAACGGCCCCGCGCTCTTCAGCGGACCCGTCGATGTCCGGTGCATGGACCCTCCTTCGTCTCGCCGCCGCCGGTCTTCGATCTCCGTGTTGTGGCACAGCGCTTCGATATTTTCGCCCAGCTCCACGAACGCGCCAAACGTGGCGATTCGCGAAACCTTGCCCTTCACCAGTTGCCCCACCTTGTGCGACTTGAACCAGTCGCCCCAGATATCATTGACCTGCTTGATGCCTAACGACACCCGCCGATTTTCCGGATCGATCTTAAGCACTTTTGCCGTAACCGGCTCGCCCTTGCGGAAAACCTCATGCGGATTCTTCACTCGCCCGGTCCAGCTCACGTCGCCGACGTGCACCAGCCCGTCAAATCCATCCTCGATTTCCACGAAGGCCCCAAACTCCGCGATGTTGCGCACCTTCCCGGTAACCACCGTGCCCACCGGATATTTCTCCGCCACTTGCAGCCACGGATCCGGCAGCGCCTGTTTCATCCCCAGCGAAACCCGCCGGTCGCTCGGTTTGATGTCCAGCACCACCACATCCACTTCCTCGCCCACCTTCACCAGCTTGGATGGATGCGTCACCTTCTTGTTCCAGCTCATCTCCGAAACATGCACCAGTCCCTCGATGCCTTGCTCCAGCTCGATGAAAACTCCGTAGTCCACTACCCCAACGATCTTGCCCCGCACCTTGCCGCCCGCAGGATATTTTTCCGCCGCGTTCACCCACGGATCGGCCTGCAGTTGCTTCAACCCCAGGGACACCCGCTGCTTTTCCTTATCGAACTTGAGAATAATGACGTCCAGCTCCTGCTCCGGCTTTACCACATCCGAAGGATGCTTCACCCGGCCCCAGCTCAAGTCCGTCAGATGCAGTAACCCATCAATTCCGCCCAAATCCACGAAAGCCCCGTACTCCGTCACGTTCTTCACGTGCCCGTGTACCACTTGCCCCTCGGTCAGCGTTTCCATCAACGCCGCGCGCTTGCTATGCAGCTCTTCCTCCAGCAGCGCCCGCCGGCTGACCACCACGTTCCCGCGCCGGCGATTCAACTTGGTAATCCGTACCTGAATTTCTTGTCCCAGCAGGTTGTCCAGGTTCTGCGTCGGCCGCAGATCGAATTGCGAGCCCGGAAGAAACGCGCGCACTCCGACGTCAACCACCAGCCCGCCCTTGATCCGGTCCACCACTTTACCGGTCACCGTATCCTTGCCCTTAAAAGCCGCGTCAATCCGCTCCCAGGTCCGCCGCCGCAGCACCTTCTGATACGAAACGATCAGGTAGCCCTCTTTGTGCTCCCCGGTGCGCTGCACCTCAATGGTGGCATTCGGCTCCGGGCGCGGAATCTCCGTCTCGGAAAACTCCACCGCTGGGATCAACCCTTCCGTTTTCTGTCCCAGGTCAACGACCACGCCCTGCTCGGTGTACGCCACCACCTTTACTTCTATAATTTCGTTTTGCGACGCCGTCTCCTGCGGCTCGCCGTACTGCTCCATCAACTTGCTCATCTCTTCGGAGCCGGCCGCCTCTTCGGCCGCAGCCGCAGCTTCCGCGTCCACCGGAGCGGCAGCTTCTTTTTCTTGGCGTTCCTGCGTCCCGGCATGCGGAGTTGGTGCGGAGGCGTTCTCCGGGCGGGGATCGCCATCAGCCTGCGGAACAGGCGCAGCCGTAGCGTTCTCGGTAGCCGCCGTCACGTTAGCTACCACTTCGCTGGCGCCGCCACTCGCGGGATTTCCCTCGTTCTTTGCTTTTTCGTTTTCCGAATCGTGGGCGGGTGCGGCTGCTGCCGCGGTGGGCGGGTTGTCATGGTCAGGGAACATGGTTGATGGCCTCCGGGAGATGGCTTCCTTATGTCGATAAGATTCCTTGCGATATCCCTATCGGGGTTTGTGCAAGGAGGTTAACCGCCGAGCGGTCACCGAGGACAAAACTGCTGCGGGCGTTCTAACCGCTGCAACCTGAAAATGATACGCGCCGCCTTCGCCCGCTGTCAATGAATCCCAACGCCCTTGCCGTGCCTTCAGGCCCGCGCGCGCCCGCTCTGCCGGACCTCCCGGCGAAAATCCGGCGCCGACACTTCCACCGTCCGGCACATCTCATAGAGCCGCGAGCGCATTCTGGCGCCGATGCGATCGGCTAATCCATCTTCGCGCACCGCCACTCGCTGCCCGCCCGGTAAACGCGGCGCGGGCTCCGCACTCCCCACTTCATCAATATAGTTCGTGGTCAGGATGGTGACCCGCCGATCGTTATACCGCGCGTTCAACACCAGCCCAATTATGTCCAGCACCCAAGCCGAAGGTTTGCTGGCTCCCAGATCGTCCAACACCAACACCTCCACATTGCGAATCGGTTCCAGAATACTCATCTCCGTCGATTCGCTCGCCGGGTTATAGCTCCCCTGAATCTCCTTCAGCAGTTCCCGATAATCGCAGAACAGACCGCCATGTCCGCGTCGTATCAACTCCTTCAAAGACGCCACCGCCAGGTGCGTCTTCCCCACTCCAGACGGCCCCATCAACAACAAGCCTTTCTCCGCCGACCCCGGATAATCGCGAACAAACGCCTGCGTCAAAAAGTTAGCCTGCTTCAACGATTGCGAATGCTGCGCCGTCCAGGTCTTCCCATCCGTCAGGTCCGTAACATAGCTCTCGAAATCGCAGTGCTCATATCGCTTAGGAATGCGCACCCGCTCCATAACGCGCGAAGCCCGCTCCTCCATCCCGCAATCGCAGGCCACCGCCACCGTGCCCCGCGCACCATCCGCCCGCGGCACCAACTTCCATCCCGTTCCCCTGCAAAGCGTGCAATTTTCCAGTGCCATGTAATAGGGCCGCTAACGCAGGCAATCTTCACCGACGCATCCAGCCTGCGGAAAGGATAAGGGCGAGTGGGCCGCGCGGCAAGCCATCATCTTTTGGAAAACTGTGGAAGTGCCATCGCGTCGCCGTTTCTTCGTAGCGCTGGCATCCTGCCGGCGTTTCTTTGGGAGGCGCGACTCGCTGTTAACTCTCTCTCCCCGGCGCCCGCATCACCCGCGGGTTCGCCCGCACGATCGCATGCCGCTGCGGCCGCTCTTCATTCCGCGCTGCCACCCGAGACAACTCCTGCTGCACCACATGCGCAAACTCCTCCATCTGATGCTCCATCTCCATCATCTTCTCGCGCATATTGAGGATGATCTCGATTCCCGCCAGGTTCACGCCCATATCCCGAGCCAGCGTCAAGATCACATCCAGCCGCTCCAGATCGCTGTCCGTATACAGCCGCGTATTCCCCTGCGAGCGCGACGGCTTCAGCAAGCCCACCCGCTCATACAGTCGCAGCGTCTGCGGGTGCAGCTTATACAACTCAGCCACCGCGCTGATCATATAGCCGGCTTTGGCCCGTTGTTTTTTCGCTCGCGCCGCCATCCTCAAACTCCAGCCTTGCTGAACAAATCTTTCCGCGGATCGGCCGGCTCCACTTCTTCCAGCTCTTTCATTAGCTTCCGCACCCGTTCGTCGGTCGGTTTAGGCACCACCACTTGGATCTCCACATACTGATCCCCGCGCGTTCCACCTCGCGCCCCCGGCACGCCTTTCTCGCGCAAGCGTAGCGTGCTCCCGCTGTTGGTCGCTGGTGGAATTCTCACCAGCGATCGCCCGTCAATCGTCGGCACCTCGATTTTCGCTCCCAGCGTGGCCTCGCTCACCGTCACCGGAACCTTGGTGTACAAATCGTTGCCGCGCCGCTCAAAAAAATCATGCGGTCGCACCTCCACCCGCAAATACAAATCTCCCGCCGGCGCCCCCATCGTCCCGGAATTGCCTTTGCCTGGAACACGCAAGCGTGCGCCGTTCGCCAGCCCTGCCGGAATTCGCACCTCGATAGTTTCATTGCGCCGCACCCGGCCTTCGCCCCCGCACGTTCGGCATGGCGTTCGAATCTTTCCCGTCCCGCCGCACCGCGTACACGGCACGTTGAAACGCATCTTGCCCGCTGCCTGCTGCACCCTTCCGCTGCCGTTGCAAACCAGGCAGGTCTGCGGCGAACCGGTCGCCCCCGTCCCATGGCACGTTTCGCAGGTGTCTAGCCGCGTGATCGGCAGCTTCTTCACCGCCCCGCGCATGGCATCCCAAAAATCAATTTCGATTTGATACTCCAGGTCCCCGCCGGCTTCCCGCTCCGCTTCGACCGCCCCGCCGCGACCGCCGCCGCTGCGAAAGAATTGGCTGAACAGGTCGCGGAAGCTCCCCGCACCGGCCCCTTCGCCTCCCGAACCGCCAAAGTCGAATCCGCCAAAATCGAAGTTTACCGCCGCATCGTCATCGCCTCCGCGTGGCGGCGCGGCCCCGGGATTAAAGTTGTCGCTGTAGAATCCATGCTGGTCGTACATCTGCCGCTTCTTCGTGTCGGACAACACGTCGTACGCTTCCTGCAGTTGCTTGAACTTTTCCTCCGACGACTTGTCCCCCGGGTTCAGGTCCGGATGATACTTCCGCGCCAGCTTGCGGAAAGCCGTGCGGATATCCTTCGCGCTCGCTTTGCGCGCGACGCCCAGCAGTTCGTAATAATCCCGTTTCGTCGTCGTTGGCATTTCAATTTGAACTTTGCGCGTCCGGGTCGTACATCGAGAGGTGCCGGTCTGCTTTCGACCGTCGACTGTCGACACGCTCACCGGCACCCCGCTGACTTCATCGTTTAGTTCGGACGCTTATTTTCGTCGACGTCCACGTACTCCGCGTCGATCACGTCGTCCGGCTTTTTCTGCTGTTGCTGCGAACCACCCCCGGTACTGCCCGGGCCTTGGCCCGCCGCTCCGGCTCCTGCCGCGCCCGCCTGGGCCGCGCCTGCCGCCTGGTTGGCCTTGTACAGCACCTCGGCTACCTTGTGCAGTTCGCGCTCCAGGTTTTCCGTAGCCGTACGAAGCCGCGCCGTCCCGCCTTCGCTCATGCCCTTCTTGGCGTCTTCGATCGCCGCGTCCAGCGACTTGGCGTCCGCCTCCGCGATCTTCTCGCGGTTCTCGCGCACCATCTTCTCCGCCTGGTACACGATGCCGTCCAGCCGGTTCCGCGCGTCCACCTCTTCCATCCGCCGGCGATCGTCCTCGGCGTGCGATTCGGCTTCCGTGCGCATCTTCTCCGCTTCTTCCTTGGTCAAGCCGGTCGAAGACTGGATGGTGATCTTCTGCTCTTTATTCGTGGCCTTGTCCTTCGCGCTCACGTTCAAAATTCCGTTGGCGTCGATGTCAAACGTCACTTCGATCTGGGGCGTCCCCCGCGGAGCCGGCGGAATCCCATCCAGCTTAAATGTCCCCAGCGAGCGATTATCCTTGGCGAATTTCCGTTCGCCTTGCAGAACGTGAATCTCCACACCCGGCTGATTGTCCGAAGCCGTCGAGTACGTCTCCACCTTGCGCGTCGGTATGGTTGTATTGCGCGGAATCTGCACGGTCATCACTCCGCCCAGCGTCTCCACCCCCAGCGACAGCGGGGTCACGTCCAGCAGCAGGATGTCCTTCACTTCGCCGCCCAGCACCGCGCCCTGGATCGCCGCCCCAACCGCTACCACTTCGTCCGGGTTCACGCCCTTGTGCGGCTCTTTCCCACCAAAGAAGTTGCGCACCAGTTGCAGCACCTTCGGAATGCGCGTCGAGCCGCCCACCAGCACCACTTCCTGGATGTCCTTCGGCGACATCTTCGCGTCTTCCAAAGCTTGCTGCACCGGCTTCATCGTCCGATCCAGCAAATCGCCCATCAACTGCTCCAGCCGCGTCCGGGTCAGTTTCACCTGCATGTGAATCGGCCCGCTCGCTCCCGCCGTGATGAACGGCAGGTTGATCTCCGTCTCCATCATCTGCGAAAGCTCGATCTTGGCCTTTTCCGCCGCTTCCTTCAGCCGCTGCAGCGCCATGCGGTCCTTGCTCAAATCGATGTTGTTCTCTTTCTTGAACTCGTCGATCAGCCAATCCACGATGCGCTGGTCGATGTCGTCGCCGCCCAGGTGCGTATCCCCGTTCGTGGACTTTACCTCCACCACTCCCGCGCCTACCTCTAGCACCGAGATGTCGAAGGTTCCGCCGCCCAGGTCGTACACCGAAATGGTTTCGTCGCTCTTCTTATCCAGCCCGTATGCCAGCGCCGCCGCCGTCGGCTCGTTGATAATCCGCACCACCTCCATGCCCGCAATTTCCCCGGCCTGCTTGGTGGCTTGCCGCTGCGAATCGTTAAAATAAGCCGGTACTGTGATAACCGCCTTGGTCACCTTCTCGCCCAGAAAATCTTCCGCCGCCGCCTTCAGCTTGCTCAAGATCATCGCGGAAATCTCTGGCGGGCTGTACACCTTGCCGGACACTTCCACCCGCGCGTCATCGTGCGGGCCTTTCACCACGTGATACGGCACCCTTTTCATCTCTTCCGACACTTCTTCAAAGCGCCGGCCCATGAATCGCTTGATCGAATAAACCGTGTTCTCCGGATTGGTCACCGCTTGCCGCTTGGCCACTTGCCCTACCAGGCGCTCCCCACCCTTAGTAATAGCGACGACAGACGGCGTCGTGCGCGCCCCTTCCTGGTTGGGAATCACCACCGGTTCGCCGCCCTGCATCACCGCGACCACCGAGTTGGTCGTTCCCAAATCGATCCCTATAATCTTGCTCATGACTTCTCTTCCTCCCTGGAACTACGCCGCTTCCCGCTCGCCATTCTCGGGTCGAGCGCCAGAGTGGCGCCCGCCTGGATCGTAGCTAACCGTAAGCTCGCCTCTCAATATACACGTTGAGTGTATCTCTGTCAAGTTTGTTGATGCAATTGTATTCCCGCTATTTTCAATGCCTTACAAGCCGTTCATCCAACTAGGGCAGCCACTTGGCCACCCGCCCTTTTCCTTTCAACGCTTCTGGCGACAGCCCCTAAAGTTGATACAGCAACCCATTCCCAGCAAATCGTGGCCAGCGCCCCGATCCGCCGTAGCCAGTAGGACAGCCACTTTGGCTGTCCCGTTCTCTGCTCCAAGCCCAAACCAACCCTGGTGGGCCCCGTCCCGATCCGCCGTCATAGTAGGACAGCCACTTCGGCTGTCCAGTTCTCGGGCTGTCCCGTTCTCTGACTCCAAGCTGCCAAACCAACTCTGGTGAGGCCCTCCACCGATCCGCCGTCGTCAGTACAACACCCACTTTGTCTGTCCGCCGCTCTCTTCCACTCCCAGCCCACAAGCGCGCTCCCCCACCCTCTCTCCTACACCACTTGCAGCCTCCCGCACTTCCATCGCGGCAACCCTTTCCATTCCCTCCCATTCACAGGTAATATTTTTGTTAGCCGGGTTGTATCAATGGACAGGGAGGACCTGTGAATCGTACGCGAGGTGCACGTTGGCTGGGATCACTGTGGGCCGCTTTACTGGCCGTGCTGCTGCTATCAGCGCTCAGCGGAAATGCCGGCCAATCGCTATCCGGCATTTCCGACATCGATTCCCACGTAGCCGCCGGCTCCAAGAACGCTCCCATCGTCATGGAAGTTTTCAGCGACTATCAGTGTCCCGCCTGCAAAACGCTCTTCGCCACCACCAACCGCCAGGTCATGGACAACTACGTCAGCACCGGCAAGGTTTATTTCATTCACCGCGACTTCCCGCTGCCCATGCACGCCTATTCTCAGGTCGCCGCCCAATACAGCCGCGCCGCCGCCCAGATCGGCAAGTTTGACCCCGTGCAACAGGCCTTGTTTGATAACCAGGAAAAGTGGGAGCAGACCGGCGACGTCGACGGCACGGTAGCCGCCGTTCTTTCCTCCGCCGAAATGACCAAGGTGCGCGCCCTGGTGAAGGGTGGCGCCATGAACACTTTAATACAGAAGGATCTGGCTCTCGGCCGCATATACAACGTCAACCAAACGCCCACCACCGTCTTCCACGCCAAGGGCCAAACCTTTCCCTACGCGGGCGTGATGACTTACGACATCCTCAAGAATTTTCTCGACCAGTTGGCCAAGTAATTCGCGGCCCTTATTCAGATCTTTGGTCGTGAATCAAGTTTGTTCGTTTAATTTATGATGAAATCCAGCCCACTCAATTTCCGCCGCGCCACCGTCTGGCTCGGACGCCTGGTTCTCGGCCCAATCTTCATTTACGCCGGCTGCTCTAAAGCCTTCCTCCCCAACCACATCCTATGGCCTCTTTTCTTCCTGAAATTTTCCGTCTCCACCAACCTCGCCAACTTCGCCCTGCAAGTTCGGGCCTTCAAGTTGCTCCCCGCCTGGGGGGTTCAGTTCGTGGCCCATACGCTGCCTTTTACCGAGATCGCGCTAGGCCTCCTCGTACTGATTGGATGGCGCCTGCGCATCTGGGCTTCTTTGCTGACCGCCATCATGCTCGGATTTTTTGTCGTGGTTCTCCGCGCCTACCTGTTGCACATGGACATCAATTGTGGCTGCTTTGCCACGCCCGAGCCCATCAACCTCAAAAAAGTCCTGGAAGACGCCGCCATGGCTACCCTAGCCGTCGCCATGACCATCTTCGCCTTCATCGAAGCCCGCCAGCCCCACCCCTGGTCCGCCCCTCAACCAACTCACCCGTCCACCCCTATGCTTTAGGGGACATTTCTAATGAGGTTTGACAAACCTATGTTTTAGGTCTTGACAAAATTACGAATCGGGTATACTATTTCCCTGTGTAGTTCCGCGTTATTTCCAACCAGAATCAGTCATAAGCTCCTTTAGAATGAACACTTACAAGCTAACACCGCGTTTTGCCGGTTTTTGGCCGAAATCGTCGTCCCGTAACCATCTTTAGAATCAACACTTCCGCAGGGCCCAGTTCATAACACCTTTAGAATGCGCACTTACAAAAAACCGGGGGGGAGGGGGTTCTGCAAAGCGCTGTTGTCCGTTGCAGGACCTGCGCTTCAGTTTGCCCCGACGAAGGAAGGGCGCGACCCAGCGAGCGAAGTAAGTTTTTCTTTGCCAGTCTGCAAACACCTAACTGCTCTCTTGCTCTCGAGTACAATGGCTCCATGAAGCCGCTAGCAGAATATCTGGATCTAGCCGCCGTAACTCACGGGCACCTCTGTGCCGGTCAGGTCCTCGGCGTTCGCCTCGCCATGCTGGGCCTCCGCGAACTCGGCATCGACGACCCCATCGCCGAACGCAAGCGCCTGGTCACTTACGTCGAAATCGATCGCTGCGTTACCGACGCCGTCGCCTTGGTCGCCAATTGCCGCCTGGGCAAGCGCGCCCTTAAATTCCGCGACTGGGGCAAAGTTGCCGCCACCTTCGTGGATCTGAAAACAGGCCGCGCCGTCCGCATCGCCGCCAGGGAATCGTCCAAGCTGGCCGCCCGAGAAATGTTCCCGGAAATGGACAAGGAAGCCGGCCAGCAAAAAGCCTACGCCCAACTCTCCGATGAAATTCTCTTCGACAAAAAATGGGTCAAAGTGCAAGTAGAGCCGGAAGATTTGCCCGGCTTCAAAGGCCCCCGCGTAGTCTGCGCCCAATGCGGCGAAGGCATAAACTTCAAGCGCGAAGTAGTCCGCGAAGGCCAACCCCTATGCCGCCACTGCGCCGGCGAAACCTATTACACCTGACGGAGGGTTCAGTGGTGCCAGGCTTCAGCGTGCCGCATCTCAGCTCCCATCGCGGCGCTAGACGCCCCGTTCCTGCCTTTTTGTGAAAACGAAATCGCGCAGCGACACTTATGGCAGCCAATGTGCTGTAAAATGGCAGTTTCATGCTAAGCCTGCCTCCGATTACGCTGCGCCTGCGCGGCTGGAAACTGATCGACCGCGTGGCGCTGGCCTTTCTGCTGCTCTGCTCCATAGCGCTGGGCGCAGGCTGCGGGCTACTCTTCGTCTACGCCAGCGATTTGCCGGAAATCCGCGCCCTAGAAACCTATCGCCCCAACGTCGTCACCGAAATCTACGCCGATGACGGCCAACTCGTCGGCAGCTTCGCACTCCAGCGCCGCATCCTGATGACCTACGAGCAGTGCCCCAGGGTTCTCTACAACGCGGTCACCTCCATCGAGGACCAGCACTTCGAGGAGCATTGGGGCATCGATTTCCCGCGCATCGCCAGCGCCGCCTATCGCAATCTCGCCAGGCGCCGCATCACCGGAGGCGCCAGCACCATCAGCATGCAGTTGGCCGGTAATCTTTTTCTCGATCGCAGCGACCGCAGCTTCCGCCGCAAAATGCAAGAGATGCTGCTGGCCCTGCAAATCGAGCGCCGCTACACCAAGCCGCAAATCTTCACCATGTACGCCAATCAGGTGTACCTGGCGCACGGCAACTACGGCTTCGCCGCCGCCGCCGAATTCTATTTCGGCAAGCAGGTAACCGACCTGAAGCTGCAGGAAGCCGCGCTCCTCGCCGGTATGGTCAACGGCCCAAAATATTCTCCGCTCACCAACCCTGAAGGAGCGTTAGCTCGCCGCAACCTGGTTCTTCACCGCATGGAAGACGAAGGCAAGATCACTTCGTCCGAGGAACTCGCCGCGAAAAAAACGCCGCTCGGCCTGCACATCCAATATCCCCGCAACGACCTGGCGCCTTATTTCTTTGAAGAGATTCGCAAATATCTCGAATCCACCTACGGCACCGAAGCGGTGCACGAGCGCGGCTTACGCGTCTACACCACGTTGAACATCAAAATGCAGCGCGCCGCCAACCAATCCATTCGCGACGGTTTGCACAGCTATGATCGCCGCCACGGATGGCGCGGCGATCTTCCCAATATTCTCCGCGACAATCTGGGCGATCTGGCCTCCTACGAAGACGAAGACTGGCGCCATCCCATCGAAAAAGGCGGCTACGTCACCGGACTGGTCCTTTCCGTGGAGGAGAAAAACGCTATCATCAAGATCGGTCCTTATCGTGCAATCCTCTCGCCCTCCGATTTCTCCTGGACCGGCCGCAAAAAACCCGCTGAGCTCTTAAAGGTTGGCGACCTGGCGCAATTCTCCATTCAAGATCTGCGCGAAACCACCGCCCGCGTTCAGCTCGAACAGCAGCCCGCACCGCAGGCCGCCATGATCGCCATCGACAATCCCACCGGCGAAATCAAAGCCATGGTCGGCGGTTACAGCTTTGAGGATTCCAAGTTCAATCGCGCCACCCAAGCCTTCCGCCAGGTGGGCAGCTCGTTCAAAGTTTACGTTTACGCCGACGCCCTGGAAAAAGGCGCCACCCCGTTTGACACCATCCTCGACGCGCCGTTCACCACCATCAGCGGCGGCCAGGCCTACTCGCCGAAAAATTACGACGAAAAATTCGAAGGCACCATCACGCTGCGCCGCGCGCTGGCCGGCTCGCGCAACGTCCCCGCGGTGAAACTCGCTGAAAAAATCGGGATCTCTTCCGTCGTCGATGTAGCTCGCCGCTTCGGCATCACCACCTCGCTTCCGCCCTACCTGCCGCTCGCGTTGGGCGCCGCGGACATGAAGCTGCTTGAACACGTCTCCGCCTTCACCGTCTTCCCCAACGACGGCATCCGCATCGATGCCCACATGATTCGCCGGGTCACTAGCTACGAAGGCGCGCTATTAGAGGAAGCTCATCCCGAAGTCCATGACGTCCTTTCGCCAGAAGTTGCGCGCACCATGACCGCCATGCTCGAGGAAGTGATTCAGTTCGGCACCGGCATTCAGGCCCGCTCCCTGGGCCGGCCGGCCGCAGGCAAAACCGGCACCACCCAGGATTACACCGACGCCTGGTTCATCGGCTTCACCCCGCAAATCACCAGCGGCGTGTGGGTAGGCTACGATGACAAACAGATTTCCCTCGGAAAGAAAGAAACCGGCGCCCGCGCCGCTCTTCCCATTTGGATGGAGTTCATGCAGGGCGCGTTAAGCGGAATGCCTCCGCTCGAGTTCGCCAACGTCGTTCCGCTGGAGCAGGAAGCGCGTGACCGCCACGTAAACGTCGATACCCCGGATACCGCACCCACCGAAGACGAGCCGGCTTCGCCGCGCGAAAAGCCCCCGTTGGTCGCCCCGGTCACAAAAACCGTGACAGCCGTTACTCCCGGTGCGGCTTCTCCGAATCGCTAGCCAGCCACCTCCGCCGGACCGCCCTTCAGGGACCTGCATCCCCGCAGATTTCACAACGACCTGGCCGCTGTTCGTTAAGGCCCTGGAGCAAAGTCGCGCAATTGTTTCACCGTGGTGGCATCGAGTTTTGAGATGAGCCCCACGAGAAGCTCGACGGTGCGATCGTAGTCGCCCCGATTAATCACGCCGTTATGGCCGTGCGTGTAGCGCGTCGGTACGGTCAGGGTAATCGTGGCCGCTCCGCCGTTGCTCTTCTGGATTTCCGCTCCGTCATCGCCATAGATAACGATCAGTTCTTCCTGCAGCGGAATGGATTTTTCTCGCGCGGTCAGGCGGGTAAGCGCCACGAATTTCCGGTTCGGCAACTGGCTGCTGTTAAATAGAAAAATTCCAGGACCGCCTCCAAGCACCTCTTGCGCTTCCTCCGGCTTCACTCCAGGAATGTCTCGGGTAACGCCCGCTTCAAGCGCAATTCCTACATCCGGTTTCACCACATCGGCGGCGGTGTGAGCGCCGCGCAGGCCGATCTCTTCCTGCACGGTTGCGGCGTAGAAGAGCTGGTTGGGATGAGGGCCGCGCGCAAAATGTCGCATCACGTCCAAAATGATCGCGCAGCCAACCCGGTCATCCCAGGCTTTACCCAGGTAGTTTTGCGAGCCGTTGAGAATGGTGAATCGCGTGTCCGGGATGACCGGATCGCCGGGTTGGATACCCATCTGCCGCGCTTCCTCGGCATTCTTCGCGCCGATATCGAGGAAGATTGCGTCCCGCGTGTTGATGAGTTTGTTGCGGTCTTCGGCAGGGGCGAGATGAGCGTCGCGCAGGCCGGAGGTCGCGCTCACCGGCCCCTTGGAGCCGAGAATGATCCAGCGTTGGTCGACGAGTGCTTCGTCAAGCCAGCCGCCGAGCATTTGCATGGTGAGGTAGCCGTCGGGGGTAATGCGGCGGACTAACGCGCCGAGCTCGTCCATGTGCGCATCGATCATGATGCGCGGCCCCCTGTCGCCTTGCGTCGCAATGACCGAGCCGAGACCGTCGTAGGTGAGGTGGTCGGCCAGCGGAGTCATGCGCTCAACCATGATCTTGCGCACCGGCTCCTCGAAGCCCGGCGGGCCAGGAGCATCGGACAACAGCTGTAGTAGCTGCGCGGTTTGATCCTGCGCCGTCGCAACCAAGCACAACCCGAAAGTGACGAACGCAAGCAGAGAGGTTCTCCACGCGACAGCTCCCGTTCGGAATCGTTTGCATTTGGATTTTTTCATGGCAACTCCGCGATTTCGCTGACCGAGGTTGGAAATAGCGGGAACATTCTGCGGGCGGAGCAACTCGCAGTCAATGGGCGAGACGGAGTTGAGGCGCTACTCTCTACGCCCTCGGCGGAATGGATCCCAGCCTTGCGGTAGTAACGGTTCGTCATGGTCTCGATTGCGCAGGAAAACGCCTCGCCCGCGGGTGATCTGTCCAATGCAAGTCAAAGGAATTTTGCCGTACGTAGCCGGGATTCGCCGGGCGAGGCGGCGAGAAACAGTGAAGAGCAATTCGTAATCGTCTCCCCCATTCAATGCCAATTGCAGCGCTGGAAGACCGCTTATTTTTGGGTCACCCTCCGCGAGAGACACCTTGAGTAGTTCGGCGGTTTCGATGCGCGCGCCCACGCGACTCGCGGAACAGAGTCTCGGCAGGTCACTCGAGAGACCGTCCGAGAGATCCATCATGGCGGTGGCAAGTTTTCGGTTAGCCAGGAATTCCCCCAGAGCTAGCCGCGGTTCTGGATACAGATGCTTTCTAAGTGCCCGATTTTTTTGGAACCCGTCCTTCATCCCGCGCCGTAACGAGCGCAGGCCCACCTCCGCCTCGCCCAGGCGGCCGCTGACAAAAATGGAGTCGCCGACCCTTGCTCCCGCGCGCCGGATGGCTTTACCTGCGCGCACCTCGCCAATTATGGTGACGCTCACCAGAACCCTGCGGCTACGTGTGATGTCGCCGCCTGCCAGTGGGCAGTCGAACCGGCGTGCCGCGCGACGCAGCCCCGTCAGGAACGTATCGAGCCAGGGCCCGCTAAGAGCGCCCGGTAGAGCGAGGCTAAGCAAAAAGCATTTTGGGCGGCCGCCCATGGCGGCAATGTCGCTTAGCGCGCGGGCCAGACATTTCCAGCCGGCGGAATCGGGAGGATGCTGTTTTCGGAGGAAATGACGGCCTTCCAGAAACCAGTCGCAAGTAAGAATCGTCTCCAATCCCGGTTTTGACGCCAGCAAAGCGGCATCATCGCCCATTCCCAACTGAAGGCGGCGTGCGCCGGAGGAACCCAGCGCCTTAGCGATTTTGCGGACCAGATTATTCTCGGAAAGTTTCATACGTCCGGTTCTCGGGTGTTCCCGGTAGCGACCTGCCGGTGCCACCCAGCGTATAGTCTAGCTTCAAAGGTTCCCCAAACCTGCCCTTTCGTACAGGGGGACGGTTTTGCGCCGCCTGTTCCAAGAACAGGCAAATACAGGGTTGACGTCCATGCCCTACAAAAATTAGTATGACGGCAGTCGAATGGGTCGTTTCCGACGCTCCGGCCGGAAATCCAGGGTGTGCTGCCGGCGCAAAGAAGAGCAACACGAGAAGCCAAGGCCTGAGGGGCCCTGCTGTGATGAAGGGTAAGACCTATACCTTTTTTATCGCGTCGACGCCCGGTAAGCTCAAGAAGCTTATCGTGCCCGTTTACGTGCTCCACAGCATAGCGGTTCTGGCCATCATCGGCGGCATTACGGTGGTAGCCGCAGCCGGCTCTTATTCCAGAATGCTCTGGAAGGTAGGCAACTACAACGCCCTCCGCCACGACCAGCAAACCCTAAAGCGCCAGTATCAGGACTTACAGAACACCGTTGCGGACACCAATCAGCGCCTGGACTCCCTGCAATCGCTAGCCACCGAAGTGGCTATGACCTACGGCGTGCTGCGCTACCACCCGGCAGCGTTCGATATTGGCGACAATCCAGTAACCCCCCAGGATGCGTTTGACCGTTCCGTTGAGCAGTACACGTTCTTGAAGCGCAACGCCGCGGTGATTGCCATTTCCAGTGGCGGCCTGCGTCTGATGCCGGCCATGAGTTTCGCGGATTCCAGCTACACCCCTTCCATCTGGCCGGTCCTTGGACATATCACGGATAGCTTTGGCGAGCGCCTGGATCCCTTCAGCGGGGAAGGCGCATTCCACACCGGGGTCGACGTGGCCTCCGATTACGGAGCTCCAGTGCATGCCACCGCCGACGGCATCATCACCATCGCGGAGAATCATGCGGGCTATGGCCGCTTGGTGGTCATCGATCACGGATTTGGAATCACCACCTGGTACGCGCACTTGTCGTCGTTTTCCGCGGTTCCCGGTGCGCGCGTGAAGCGCGGTGAAGTTGTGGGTTACACCGGTATCAGCGGCCGCTCCACCGGGCCGCACGTCCATTATGAAGTGCGCATGAATAATGCGCCGATTAATCCCTGGCGCTATATGCGCGCCACTCCCGCCGGCGATTAGTCGTTTTTCCCCTGATCCCTTGGCAGGTTATTGCTTGGCGTCCTTTTGCGCCCCACGCTTTCGCCCCGGGGCCTTGTCCGGCAAAACGGCCGGGGCCACACTGGCAGGCGTGGGCGTGGCGCTGGCCGCGGCCTCCAGAAGTTTGGGTGTCACATCAAAAACAATCCGTACGGACTTGGTTTCGCCGCGATCCAGACGCGAAATATCGGCTCCCTTAAGCAATTCCAGATAAGCGTCCCGAGTGCCCGCAGCGAGTTGCTGCCGCGTTTTCGGGCCATTGAGTCCGGCTTGCGCCAGCACCAACACTCCATTCAACAAGTCCGCCAGTTGCCGGGTGGTCTGCTCCGAAGCGCACTCCCCTTCGGCGACAATGCGGAGCGCGCGGTCCTGCGGTTTGCCGGCCAGGGTGATCCACTGCAACTGGTCGAGCAGCGCGGAAAGCTGCGGCGATTGGAAGCCGCCCGGAGTGCGCGACTCCAGCGCGCTGCCTGCGGCGGCATCCTGGCGGATCACCGCGAACACCGGCGAGCCGGCCTCGCGTCTAAAGTGTTCGCGCCAGTCGCGCAGGTCCGAACCATCCTGCGGCTGCGCCAGGAAAGGCGCTAGATTTCCGCCATCGGTCAGGGCGATTTTGCCTTTACCTAGAAATGTAAATGAGATTTTGCGCGCCCCTTCGTTAAGCGGCACGGTGAAAATCTCCCGGCCGCCGCGTGCTTCGCGCGTGCCCGATTGCGTCGCGTACGCTTCAATTCTTCCGCGATCGAAGCGGCCTTGGGCCACGGCAAACAGCTGACTGTCTGCTCCCGCTTTAACGTTGGCGATCGCGGCGCGATCCAGGTCGCGTTCGTAGTCGAAACCGGTTGCGCGCAAGAACTGCGCGTAGTCGGCGTCGACCTGGTTCTTGGGAATCCAGTTGTAGAACTCGGCGGCGAACGGCGCACGCCGTAGCGCGGCCAAATCGATGAATAGCACGGCGCTGGCATTGGCGGGCATGGCGGAGAGCAGGGCGTCACGGGATCCGCCATCCGAATCGCGGGAGCGCACCAAAGCATCCAATCCGACCAGGGTGACAGCGAGCAGAATGGCGGCCAGCCAGGGTATCCAACGCCGTTTGTTCATAGAGTTTGCCCGGCCGGGCCATTTTATACGCTAAACCTCAGAAAGCAGGTAGGATATAAGTTATACTGAGGTCACCGGGAAGCTGCTTTTCCACAGTCTTGGCCCAGGACGTGCTGGAAATTGGTATGGCACCCTTGCAATTCTCGTGCCCCTTCTGCTATTCTTGCTCGGTTTGAGAGCGCTGGCGTAGCTCAGCTGGTAGAGCATCTGATTTGTAATCAGAGGGTCGGGGGTTCAATTCCCTCCGCCAGCTCCACCAGAAAAT
>Ga0070730_10002235_pt1 | contig 17820 bp, 10 predicted proteins | sample Coa_R1_3_FD_66447 | JGI IMG/M metagenome (GOLD analysis project Ga0070730, IMG submission 66447) | Surface soil microbial communities from Centralia Pennsylvania, which are recovering from an underground coalmine fire - Coalmine... | ecosystem: Environmental > Terrestrial > Soil > Unclassified ... | reverse complement strand
GCCTTCGTGCAGTCCAACTTCGGACGCCGGCGCCAGCTGAAGATCGCCGGCGCGCCGGTGGGCCTGGAGCTGCCGCTCGAGACGGACGCCGGGCCCGAGAACGGCTCGATCATCGCCATCGTCGCCTCCGACGCGCCGATGGCGCCGCATCACCTGAAGCGGATAGCGCGCCGCGCCGCCTACGGGGTCTCCGCCTGCGGCGGCACGGCGGGGAACGAGTCGGGCGACCTGTTCCTGGCCTTCTCCACGGCCAATTCCGAGGCGGTCGAGACCCACGGCGGCATCGTCACCGCCCGCCTGCTGGGCGAAGAGGCGATGAGCCGCTTCTACGAGGCGACCATCCACGCGGTAGAAGAGGCGATCATGAACAGCCTGTTCGCCGGCGAGACCATGACGGGGCGGGACGGGTTCACGGCGCCGGGATTGCCGGTGGCCGGGGTGCAAGAGATTCTGCGCAAATACAATAGATTGAATGAGGTAAATTAGATCGGGGTTTGGTCTGACGCGAACCGCGTGGCTTGCGGAGCGCCGCCCTCTCGCCGGCTTCTTTCCTGCGTCGCGGCCGGAGCGAGAAGCAAGGGCCGGCGGGACGCCGGCGCTCCGGGACACGGCCAGCAGGGGTGGGATCTAGCTCGCCCGGGCCAGGCTGGCGAAGATGTCGCGCTGGGCCTGGAGGTAGCCGCGCTCGATCACGGAGCCGCGGCGGTCGACGATCTCGCGGTGAAGGGCGGGCAGGGCGTGGAAGGGGACGCCGGGAAAGGCGTGGTGGGCGGTGTGGTAGGACATGTTCCACATCAGCCATCGCATCGGCGGCGGCCCGACAAGGGTGCGGGTGTTGCGGAAGATGTCGGGATCATGTGGCATTTCCGTGTGTTCGCCGGTGTTCTGCAACTGGTGGACGACCTTGGTGGCCAGCAGCGGGCCGATCCACAGCCAGGCCGCGAGCCACGATCCGGCGGCGGCCGAGGCGGCGGCGATGGCGAGCCACAGGACGACAGTGACCCGCGCCTCCACGCACACGGCTCGCCTCTGGTCCGGCGTCAGCCAGTAGTCCGCCTCGAGCCCGATCCCGGCGGCGGCGCGCAGGATGGCGGCGATCCGGCGGCGCCAGAAGTCGATCCCGACGAGGTTCAGGGCATAGGTGAGCGTCGTGAACGGCCGCATGCCGATCAGCTCGGAATCGCGGGCCGGGTCCTGGGTCGCGCGGTGGTGGGCGAAGTGGGCCCAGCGGTCGGTGTGGAAGGGGTTGAGGGTGAGGAAGCCGAACAGCTCGCCGACCCGGTCGTTCAGCCATTTGGTGCGGAAGGCCGTCCAGTGGCTGAGCTCATGCTGGCCGGCGTAGAGGCAGTTGAGGAGCACGCCGTGGACGACGAAGATCGCCGCCACGGCGCCAACCGGAAGCGCGGCGGCGTCGACGAGGCCGGCGGTGGTCGCGGCCAGGGCGGCGGCGAACCCGCCCGTCTGGATCCAGCCCTGCAGATCGGACTTGCGGCTGAGCGCGCGCAGGCGCTCGCGCGGCACCACCCGCAGACCCTCGCGTGCGACCCAGTCCTCCATCTAGGCCTTGTGCAAGCGTGCGATGGCGGACGCAAGCGGGCGCTCGCCCTCGCCATAGTCCTCCCAGGCCGTCAGCTTGCGAACCAGGTCGGGGACCGAGCGGATCGTGTATTTCGTCGGATCGAGCCCCGCCTTCGCCTGGCTCCAGGTCAGCGGCATCGAGACCGGCGCCCCCGCCCGGCCGCGCGGTGAGAGTGGGGCGACGGCGGTCGCCATGCGGTCGTTGCGCAGGTAGTCGAGGAAGATCCGCCCGCCCCGGTCCTTCTTGGCCATGGTGGTCAGGTACCGGTCCGGCGTGTCGGCGGCCATGGCGATGCAGACGTCGCGGGCGAAGGTCTTGGCCGTCGGCCAGTCGCAGCCTTCGCCCTTCAGCGGCGTGACCACATGCAGGCCCTTGCCGCCGGTGGTCTTGCAGAAGCTGACCAGGCCAAGGTCTTCCAGCCGGTCTCGGACTTCGCGGGCGGCGGCGATCACGGCCGCGAAGGGGACGTCGGGAGCGGGATCGAGGTCGAACACCAGGCGGCCCGGCTGCTCGGGCTTGAACGGCTCGCAGTTCCACGGGTGCAGCTCGACGGCGGCGATCTGGGCGGCGGCGATCAGGGTCTCCACCCGGTCGAGCTGGAGATAGGGCTTGTGGTCGCCGAACACCGTGACCTCGGTGAACAGCGACGAGGCCCCTTTCATGGCGTGGCGCTGGAAGAAGCGCTCGCCGGCGAGGCCGTCGGGCATGCGGATGATCGAGCACGGCCGGCCACGGATATGCCGCAGCATCCACTCGCCCACCGCCTCGTAGTAGCGGGCGAGGTCGAGCTTGGTGACCGGCGTTCCATCGTCGCCGGCGTCCGGCCACAGGGCCTTGTCGGCATGCGAGATGGTGAGGCCCATGACCGCCGCCGAACCCTTCCCGCCGCTGCGGACGGCGACGGTCGGGGCGGGTTCGCTGAGCTCCGCGCGCTCGGCCGCCGCGGGAGGCTCAGCCTCGACCTCCGCGGCCGGCTTGTCTTCGCGTAGGCCCTTGAATGACGCCTGGCGGATGGCGCCGTCGCCGGTGAAGCCGGCGTATTCGATCTCGGCCACCAGCTCCGGCTTCACCCAGTGGACACCAGCCGCCTTGCGCGGCGCGCCAGCGCCGGTGAACGGGCTCTCGTCGGTCTCCAGGGTCCGCAGCTTCGGCAGCAGCTTCGAGACGACCTCCTGCCCGAACCCGGTCCCGATCCGGCCGACGTGGACGAGCTTGCCGTCGCGGTTGACCCCGGCGATCAGGGAGCGGAAGGCGTCCCCGGTCGTCGTCCAGCCGCCGATCACCACCTCATGGCCCTGCCGGCACTTGGACTTGACCCAGGTCTCGGTGCGGCCGGAGACGTAGGGTGCGTCCAGTCGCTTGGAGACCACCCCCTCCAGGTCCATGCGGCAGGCCGACCTGAGGACGGCGTCGCCGGGGGCGACGAAATGCTCGACGTAGCGCAGGTTGCGGTGGACGGCGGCGGGCGCGCCCTCGAGCAGCGGTTGCAGGCGCGCCTTGCGGTCGGTCAGGGGGAGCGGCCGCAGGTCCTCGCGGTCTTCGAACAGCAGGTCGAAGGCGAAATAGATCAGGTCATCGGTCCTGCCACCGGAGATGGCGGCCTGGAGGGCCGCGAAGTCCGGCGCGCCGGTGTGGTCGAGGGCGACCACCTCTCCGTCGTAGATCCCGTCCGGCAGCTTCGTTGCGGACCTGACGATGGTTTCGAACTTCTCCGACCAGTCCAGGCCCTTGCGGGTGAGCAGAGCCGCCTGGCCGCCGCGAACGCGCAGCTGCATCCGATAGCCGTCGAACTTGATCTCATGGCCCCAGCCGCCGCCCTTCGGCGGCGCGGCGGACGATCCGCACAGTTGCGGCGGGATGAAGTCGGGCATCGGCGCGCGCCTGGATCTCTCGTTCCCCTCGCTGCGCCAGACCGCGTCGGCGGCGGTGGCTTTGGCGGTCATGAAGGGGGCAGCCGCCCTCCCCTTCCCGGCCGCGATCTGGTTCATAGTCCGGCCCGACGCCACCGAGCGGTCTTCCGCGGCCAGGGCCTCGCCGGCGCCATCGAGGGCGGCCTCGTCGCGGTGCTTGATCAACAGCCAGTTGTGGCGCCGGGCCTTGGCGTCGTCCTTGAGCCGCACCAGCACCCAGCCGCCGTGCAGGCGCTCGCCCTCCATGACGAACTTGAGCTCACCCTTGGCGAGCGCCTTGTCGACGTCCTCGAAGCCCGGCTCCGGCGCCCAGTAGCCGCGGTCCCAGATCTCCACCGTGCCGCCGCCATACTCCCCCTTGGGGATGGTCCCCTCGAAGTCGCCGTAGTCCAGCGGATGGTCCTCGACCTCCACCGCCAGGCGCTTGTCGCGCGGATCGAGCGAGGGCCCGCGGGTCACCGCCCACGACCTGAAGACGCCGTTGTGCTCCAGCCGCAGGTCGAAGTGCAGGCGCGTGGCCGCATGCTTCTGGATCACGTAGCGGCGCCGGTTCGAGGGTGCGACCTTGCTCTCGTCCCCAGACGGCTCCGCCGTCCGCTCAAAGTCGCGCTTCTTCCGGTAGGTGTCGAGTCTGGTCGTGGCCATGGGTCGCTCCCGTGCGGCTCACCCGAGCAAACGAAGTATGCCCGCAGTCGATCCTAGGGCGACGTTGAAAGCGTGACGGCGCCGGCGAGCGCGATCTCGTGGTCTTCCTCGCCCTTGGCGCCGGAGACGCCGATCGCCCCGGCGCAGACGCCCTCGACCATGATCGGCGCACCGCCGCTCACCGCCAGCATGTCGACGCCCTGCATCGGACGCTCGCGGGTGATCTCCTCGACGACCTTCGTTGGCAGGGCCAGCGCCGCGGCGGTGCGGGCCTTGCGGATGGCGAGGTCGACTGAATAGGGGCGTGCGCCGTCGAGCCGGCTGAAATGCACCAGCGCCCCGACGTCATCGACCACCGCGATGCTCACCCGCAGGCCCATCTCGCGCGCCAGCGCGGCGCACGCCCCGCCGGCCGCCTCGGCCTCACTGATTTCGATGGAAAGCTTCTGCCGCATCCCGGCGCTCCTTGCAGACGGGCGCCGAGGCGCCACGGGGATCGCACGGCGCGACCCTCATGACATCCCTTTTTACCACGGAGCGGGTGTGGGCCGCCAGGACGACATGTCGGCGGCGCCCTACTCCGCCGCGGCCACGGACCTCGCGGTGGCCGCGGTCGTGGCGCGGCCTTCTTCCTGGGCGATGCGGCGGTAGGTGGCGAGCGCCTGACCGACGACCTGGTCCATATTGTAGTAGCGGTAGGTGGCCAGGCGGCCAACGAAGCGGACGTTGGGCTCCGCCAGGGCCAGGGCCTCATAGCGCTTGAACAGGGCCTGGTTCTCCGGACGCGGGATCGGATAGTAGGGATCGCCGTCAGCCCGGGGATATTCGTACGTGATGGTGGTCCTGGGGTGAGTCTGGCCGGTGATGTGCTTGTACTCGCTGACCCGTGTGTAGGGGGTGGCCTCGTCCGGATAGTTCACGGTGCCGACCGGCTGGAACCATTCCTGGTCGAGGGTCTGGTGGCGGAAGAACAGGCTGCGGTAGGGCAGAGGGCCGTAGCGGTGGGCGAAATACTCGTCGACCGGCCCGGTGAAGATCAGCTGGTCGTAGATGACGTCGGCGCGCAAGTCCTCGAAATCGACGCCGGTCTCCACCGTGATCCCCGGCTGGTCCAGCATGGTCTGGAACATGCGGGTGTAGCCCTGGGCCGGGATGGCCTGGAACCTGTCGGTGAAATAGCGGTCGTCGGTGTTGACGCGGGTGGGGACGCGCGCGGTCACCGACTTGTCGAGTTCTGAGGGGTCGAGCCCCCACTGCTTGCGGGTGTAGCCCTGGAAGAACCGCTGGTAGAGGTCGCGGCCGATGGCCGAGACCACCACGTCCTCGGAGGTGCGGATCTGCGCCACCGGCTCGGCCCGGCTCTTCAGGAAGGCCTCCGCCTCGGCGTCCGACGTCAGGCTCAGGTCGTAGAGCCGGTTGAGGGTGGTGCGGTTGATCGGCATGGGGACGAGGCCGACGCCGTCGATGGAGGCGAGCACGCGATGCTCGTAGGGCCGCCACCTGGTGAAGCGCGACAGGTAGGCGGCGATCTCGTCGGAATTGGTGTGGAAGATATGCGGCCCATAGCGGTGCATCAGGACGCCGGCGGCGTCCTTCTCGTCATAGGCGTTGCCGCCGATGTGCGGGCGGCGGTCGATGACCAGGACCCGCTTGCCCAGGCCCGCCGCCAGGCGTTCGGCCAGGACCGAGCCGGCGAAGCCGGCGCCGACGATCAGGTAGTCGTAAGGCGCCCGCCGGCCGGAGGAGCGCACCACCGGCCGCGGCAGGGCGACGATGGGCTTGACCGCCCCCTGCCGCTTCCAGGCGACCGCCTCCCTGATCTTCTCATCCATTTGCCGGAACGTTTCGTCCCAGGAGAGCGCCGCCAAGGTCCGGTCGGCAGTATCCAGCCAGGCAGGCGACAGCGCCAGGGCCTCGCGACAGGCGGCTATGAATTCGGGGGCGTCGGCGGCGATCTTCACCCCGTGCAGGTCTCCATAGTGGCGAACCACGTCGACGATCGGCGTCGAGACCACCGGTTTGCCGCCGGCCAGATACTCCGGGGTCTTCGTCGGGCTGATGAACCGGGTGGATTCGTTGATGGCGAAGGGCATCAGGGCCACGTCCCAGCCGGCGAGATAGTCCGGCAGTTCGTCATAGGCCTTGCCGCCGAGGTAGTGAATATTGGCGCGGCGCGGCAGGTCGGCGGGATTGATCTTCACGACCGGGCCGACCACCACCACGCTCCACGTCGGATCGGCGTCGGCGATCGCAGCCAGCAGGTCGAGGTCCATCCGCTCGTCCACCACGCCGAAGAACCCGAGCCGCGGCCGGGCGATATCGGCCTGATCGGCCGGTTCGACGGTGGTTTCGCGGGCCCTGGCGAAGTGGCTGCGGTCGACGCTGGAGGGAAAGGGATAGATGTTGCGGTGCTGGCCGCGCTTGGCCTCATAGAGGCTGTGTCCGCCGGTGAACACCACATCGGCCGCCCTGAGAAGTTCGCGTTCGAGACCGGCAAGCTCTGGTGGAGCGAAGCGGAAATTGGCGAGTTCGTCCATGCAGTCATAAACAAGACAGTTTGGTGACAGGCCGCGGGAGAACTTCAGCATCATCGGCGTGTAATACCAGGCAACGAGCTCGCCCGGCGTCTCGCCGATAAAGTCTTCCAGCAGAGTCCGCTGGGCCTCGACGTGCTCCGCCTCGGCCAGGCCATCGGGCAGGACGGGCGTGGCGACGATGACTCCGCTCCGCGGGCACACCCGCAAGGCGAGGCCCGGAGCGGCGGCGTCACCCTCGATGATCGGCTCTTCCCAATAGATCACCCGCCGACTGCGGGCGAACCGACTCATCAGATGTTGTGGTCTTTGAAAGACAAAATTCCACCTGAGGTGCGAAAAACAGATCAACGTCGGGCGATTCTGGTGAGTTTGAGTGGTGATTTCAACCGGAAGGCGAATTTGATCGGGATTGAAAGCTTGGTCTTTGTACACGTTGTCGCCTTTCGGGTCGGTAAGGGTGGGACCAGCCGTCCGCGAGCCTCGCCTCCAGGACGACCCGGATGCGGAGGAAGTGGCGGTCGGGAGACGAGGAATCGCATCTGGGCGTGCAGGACGGCCTCGCCCCCTCGGCTTGTCGCAACTCTGGTCCATGGCTGTCTAATACTCAGGGACCGGTTGGGGTTCCCGTAACGCGGGGCCGGGGGTTTGCGAGCGTTACAAGCTAAAGCTTGGGGTTCACCGGGTGAACCGCCGCCGTCGCACCATGAATCGGGCGTGTTTTCTGCAAGAGACTTAACGTTTGTTCATTTTCACGACGGGCAGCGCAGCGAAAGGGGGTCTACTGCGACAAACTGCCTCCTAAACATTCTATTCCCGAGGGCGTCGACACCCCATATTATTCACCATGCGTCGAGTCGGAGGGGTCCGAGTGTCCGTGTCCATACCGAGTTATTCAGATGTTTTTTCGATCAGCCACGATCGGGGATACGAGGAGGACGTGCAGGTGGGGCATGTCGTCCGCACCGGTCCCAACCACTTCCCCCATTTCGAGGTGATCGCGATCCACGGCGACAAGGCGTGGGTCCGCAATGTCGTGACCGGAGCCGACTCCCTCACACCTCTCTCGCGCTGCCGCCGCCTGCCGGCGCCGGCGCTGGTCGTCGCCGCCGAATAGGCTCAGGCCGCATCGGAGCACGAGGCCGCCCTTGCGCGCCGGCCACGTCTTTGTGAACCTTCCGCCGCTCGGGGTTTTTACCCACGGGGCGCCCTCGCGGGAGAGTCTGCCATTTCCGCCTTCATGTTCGCCACCGGGATCGAGAACAGCATCCCGAAGATCAAGCACGGCGCGGTGCGCATCGACCAGATGGAGGCTTGCGGCCACTATCGCCATTGGCGACGCGACTTCGAGTGCGTCGCCGAGCTGGGTCTGAGCTTCCTGCGCTACGGGCCGCCGCTGCACACCACCCTGGCGGGGCCCGGCCGCTACGACTGGGAGTTCGCCGACATCACCTTCGCCGAGCTGCGGCGGCGGGAGATCGTGCCCATCGTCGACCTGTGCCATTTCGGCGTGCCGGACTGGCTGGGCGACTTCCAGAACCCCGACTTCCCCGAACAATTCGCGACCTACGCCCAGGCGTTCGCGGCGCGGTTTCCCTGGGTGCAGCTCTATACCCCGGTCAACGAGATGTTCATCTGCGCGCAGTTCTCCGGCAAGTTCGGCTGGTGGAACGAACAGGGGACCACCGACTACACCTTCGTGACCGCATTGAAACACCTGGTGAAGGCGAACGTGCTGGCCATGCAGAGGATCTTGCAGGTGCGTCCCGACGCCATCTTTATCCAGAGCGAGTCTTCCGAATACTTCCACGCCGAGAATCCGCAGGCAATCCGCCACGCCGAGATCGAAAATTCACGGCGCTTCCTTTCTCTGGATTTGAACTACGGGCATCACGTCGACTCCAACATGTATGAATATCTATTGGACAGTGGCATGACCAAGGACGAATATCACTTCTTCCTGGAGAACAATTTTCGTCACCATTGCGTCCTTGGCAATGACTACTACTGGACCAATGAACACCGCGTCGGGGCCGACGGCCGTCACCGGGCGTCCGGGGAGATCTTCGGCTACAGCGAGATCACGCGGCAGTACTACGACCGCTACCGGCTGCCGGTGATGCACACGGAGACCAACTTCGTCGAGGGGGCCAACGGCGACGAGGCGGTGAACTGGCTGTGGAAGGAGTGGGCCAACGTCCTTCGCGTCCGCAACGATGGCGTGCCCACCGTGGGCTTCACCTGGTACTCCCTGACCGACCAGATCGACTGGGACACGGCCCTTTGCGAGACCAACGGCCATGTTCATCCGGTCGGCCTCTACGACCTCAACCGCGAGATTCGCGCGGTGGGGCGCTGCTACCGCCAGATCATCGCCGACTGGAGCCAAGTGCTGCCGACCCAGAGCGTTGTCCTGTCCCTGCCCCTCGTGCCGGCCATGGAATTCGAGGATCGCGCGGCGCGGCGCAAGCGCGCCGAAGCGCGGGAACTGCGCCAGGCGGAACGCGCCCAGAAAACCGTCTAGTTCCAACCGTCCGCAACACGCTCACGGCGCGCTGACCACCGGGGGCGTGGACCAGCCGGCGTCGGACCAGGCCTCCGCGCGGCTGGCGAGACCGGCGCGGGCGCGGGCCAGCATCAGCTCCGAGGGGTGGTCGTCGGGTTTGGCCGCCAGCGCGGTGGCGAACGCGTCCACGGCGCCGAGCCAATCCTCGGCGTCCAGGCAGGCCAGGCCACGCTCGTAGGCGGCGAGCACCTCGGCGAGGCGCGGGAAGGTCTCCTCGGTATGATAGGTCAGCAGCTGGAAGATGCGCTCCGGGCGATTGCGGCCGCGGATGACCACCGTGTCCAGCCGTCGCAGGACCTCGCTGTCGGCGTTGGCCCGCGCCGTGGCCTCGCAGACGATGACGCCCACCTTGTAGTGCTTGGTCAGGTCCTGCAACCGCGAGGCGAGGTTCACCGAGTCCCCGATCACCGTGTAGTCCATGCGCTTGGGCGAGCCGATTGTGCCGGCGACCAGCTCGCCGGTGGCGACGCCGACGCCCAGCCGTAGCGGCGGCTGGCCGCGCGCCTGGCGCCGATGGTTGAGGGCCTCGACCATGGTCATCATGGCGTTGGCGCTCAGGGCGGCGTTCTGCGGGTCGCGCCCGCTGCTCAGCGGAGCGCCGAAGACCGCCATCACCGCGTCGCCGATGAACTTGTCCACTACCCCGTCGTGGCCGGAGACCGCCTCCACCAGATCGGCGAACACCTCGTTGAGCATGTTCACCGTTTCGCGGGCCTCGAGGTTCTCCGCCATCGAGGTGAAGCCGCGGATGTCGGCGAACAGGACGCTGGCGACGCAGGCGACGCCGAACATCAGGTCGTCTTCCCGCTGCAGGACCTGGTCGACCACCTTCTGGGTCATGAACCGCCGCATCGCGCCCTTCAGGCGTTTGTCCTGGCTGATGTCCTCGAACAGCACCAGCAGGCCGGCGGAGGCGCCTTCGTTGATCAGGGGAATGATGGAGACGTTCACCGAGATGATGCGTCCGGCGCCGGTCTCGACCTCGACGTCCAGCAGGGCGCGGGCGTCGCCCTCCTCGCGCACCGCGTCGAACTCGGCCAGCAGCCAGGCGTTGGGCCCGAGCAGGACCGAACGCGCCGCCAGGCCACGGATGAGGGCCCCGTCCACCTCCAGGATGGCGGCGGCGGCGGGGTTGAGGGTCACTACGACGCCGTCCTCGTCCAGGGTGATCACCCCGCCGGACATCGAGGCCAGGATGCTGTCGCTGTAGTTGCGGGCGGCGACGATCTCGGAGAACAGGGTGGCGTTGTGCAGGGCGACGGCGGCATGGGCGGCGAATGCGCGCATGCGGTCGATGTCGGCCTCGCCGAAGGGCCGCCCGTCCAGGCGGTTGAGCGCCTGCATGACGCCCAGGCGCCGGCCATCGCGGGTGACGATGGGCAGCGTCAACATCGAGCGGGTGCGATAGCCGGTGGTCTCGTCGACGGCGCGGTTGAAGCGGGGATCGGCGTAGGCGTCGCCGACGAGGCTCGCCTCGCCGCCCTGGAAGCTGGCCCCGGCGATGCCGGCGTCGGCCGGGATGCGGATCTCCCGCGTCCCCAGGCCCTCGGCCACCACCGAGCGCAGTTCGTCGGTCTTCGGCTCGTGCAGGAAGAGGGCGCCACGGTCGGCGTGGAGGAAGCGGCTGGTCGCCTCGACGACATTCCGCAGCAGGGCGTCGAGGCGGATTTCCGAGATCACCGACGCACTGATCTCCATCAGCCGGCGCAGATCGCTGGCCATGACCTCGGTGGCCTCCATGGCCAGGGACCAGCGCTCGGCCAGGATGATGATGTGCGAGACAGCGAACACCAGCAGGCCCATCGGGGCCCAGGCGTAGCCGATGACCTGGTCCTGGGGCAGGACGTCGTACTCCACCAGGATCGCCTCGACGATCGAGGCGGCGAAGACACTCATGCCCAGCAGGAACACCGCGGCGCCGTCCCGACGGCGCAGCGTGGCCAGGAACACCATGCCGACGATGTAGGCGAGCTCGAGCGCCGCCAGGAACAGGGGGTAGCGGTCGAGGTAGGAGGCGAGGACCGTGTCACCGCGGATGAGGGCGAAGCCCACCACCAGCAATGAGACCCCGAGCAGGCCCTCGAACACCGCCAGGGCGACGCGGGAATTCTCCCGCGGAAACAGCATCGCCGCATAGGCCAGCAGGGACATGAAGGTGACGATGCAGGTCAGGTATTCGACCGCCATGTGGGCCGGGAACGACAGGGCCGGATAGAACAGGGTCAGCAGGTCGTCGTGGCCGATGACCATGGCGGTCGGCACCAGGGAGACACAGGCCAGGGCGAAGAACAGAGAGGGATAGTCCCGCCTGCGGAAGGCGAAGACGATCGCGCCGTAGAAGAACAGGATGATGAGCGTGGCGATGAAGAACAGCTGCTGGGCAGATTCCTTGGCGAGCCGGCCTTCCATCACCTGGGCCTTGCCGAACGAGGGCGCGCCATCGAAACCGTCGGTGAAGTGGCGGAAGGCGGCGACGTCGATCGCCAGATGCTGGTCCGATCCGTCGGCCTCGATATGGATGCGCTGCGCGCGCCACTGGTAGCGGGTCGTGGCGGGCGTCTCTCCGACCTGGCCGGTGGAGCTCCGCAGCCGACCGTTCACCCACACCCGGCTGGCCGCAGAGATTGTCGGAACAAAGAGTGTGTAGCCGCCTGGCGGCACGCCATGCAGGGTCAGCTCATAGGTGGCGAGACCCCATCGCGGCAGAACCACCCCCGGCCGTCCCTGCACCGGCGCCCCGGCCCACACGCCCGGGGCCCGCACGAACGCGACGTCTCCGGCCGACGGGCCGCGCGGCAGCGACGGCGAGCGCCAGACGAGCCGCCAGTCGCCGCCCAGCGCCACCGGATGGTCCCACGCGCTCCATCCGGAGTAGGAGACGGCGCCCTGGCGAGGAACCGGCGCGTCCGTGGCGATGTTGTCGACATAGAGGGGGGCGGAGAACAGGCAGAGCAGGGCGAGGACGCCGAGCGCGAACAGGAACCGGCGCACGGCCGACTGCGGCTGGGGGAGCGGTGCGGCCGGCTCGGACGGGGGGGCCTGGACCAGTGCCATTCGCAGCTAGCGCCCGGCGCCGGGCAGCGGCCGGGCCTGTGGCCCTGGGTGCGGGACCGGGCCCACCAGCTTCGAAGCGCTTCCCCGTCCGATCATGTCCGAGCCCCGTCCACGCCCCCTCACCCTAGGGCGTCGCCGCCGAAGTGGAAACTGGTTCGGCGATCCGCGAACGCCCCAGTGTATGAGTCTAGCGCAAATCATCACCATCCAGGTGATTCCACCTGGATGGCGTTTGCGCTAGCGTCCGTTCGGCCGGGCGTCGGCACAGGCTTGGTCGCGGGGGTTCCCCTCCCCGCGCGGCGGCATGACCCGCCAAGCCCATGCGGCGCCAAGGACAGTGTCGCCCCGCTCGCCCGATGGTGTAAGGGAGCCCGCCACCGCCGCGACGCGCGGATCCTCTTTTTCAGCAAGGCAGACCCCGACATGAGTTTCACACCCTTCACGCCCGCCATGGTCCTGGGGGGCGCCGCCATGCTGGCGGCGCTGGCTTCCGGCGCGGCCGCCCAGGTGGTCGCGGCGCCCGGCGCGCCGCTGGCCGGGGTGTGCGTCTATTCCGAGGAGCTTGTTCTTTCCCAGTCCCAGGCCGGGGTGGCGGCCAATCAGCAGCTGGCCAGGTTCCAGCAGAGCGTCAGCGCCGAACTCAAGCCCGCCAACGACGCCCTGATCAACGACGCCAAGGCCCTCGAGGCGCGCAAGGCCACGACGCCGGCCGCGCAGTATCAGCAGTCGGCGAGCGACCTGCAGCGGCGGGCGCAGGCCCAGGACGCCCTGGCCCGCACGCGCAACGACCAGCTGGTGCGCACCCGCGATGAGGCGGTCCGCCAGATCGGCACAGCCGCCCTGCCCGGGCTCAACGCCTCGCTGACGGCGCACCGCTGCTCGATCGTGATCGACAAGGGGCGGGTCTACAGCGTCAACGCGGCCATGGACCTCACCCCCGAGGTGATCCAGAAGGTCAACGCCGCCCTGCCGACCGTCAATCTCCAGCTGGCCGCCCCCCAACAGCCTCAGGCGCCGCGCCAATAGGGAAGTAAGAAGCAAGGAAGTTTCACCACCGAGGACACGGAGAACAAGCAAAACAATATTCTGCGCTCGCGCGAAGCGCACTAATTCTTCTCCCTTTCTTGCTTCTCTGTGTCCTCTGTGTCCTCTGTGGTGAAAATCTTTCTTGGCTTGATCTAGGCGATCGCCTTGCCCATCAGGATGAGGGGCACCACGACGCCGTTCAGCGGGGCGGCGGCGGTGCGCTCGATCTGGGCGTAGCCGCAGGCGCGGTAGAGCGGCTCACCCGAAAGAGTGGCCATCAGCTGGACCCGGGTGAAGCCTTCGGCCGCGGCGGCGGCCTCGCACAGCGAAAGGATCAAGCGGCCGACGCCTCGGCGGGCGAAGTCCGGGTGGGTGTACATGGCCCGGACCCGGGCGGCGTCGCGGGCGGGATCGAGCAGGGCGGCGTCGCGCAGGGCCGTGCTGTGGTCGCCGCCGTAGAGCGTCGCGCGACGGCTCCAGCCGCCGCAGCCGGCCAGCGCCCCGTCGTCCTCGACCAGGAAGTAGGTGCGGTCGGCGACCAGCTGGGTGTCGAGCCCCATGACCGCGCGGCTGGCGGCGATCTGCGCCTCGTCGAGGAAGCCCCTCTGCAGGGTGTCGATGGCCAGGCCCATCAGAGCCTGCAGGGCCGGCAGGTCCGCCTCGATGGCGAGGCGGTGGGTCAGCATGGCGCAGGGACTCGCATGATCACGCAACCTGTCACGAGACCCTCAAAAAACGAAGGGCGGCCGGCGCAGCGCGCCGACCGCCCCCCGTTTCGACCGTTCGACCGATCAGAAGTCGAGGGTCACCTTGACGTAGTAGTAGCCGCCGTTGATGCCGAACGGCGAGAACTGGTAGGGCTCGCCGTTGACGTTGTTGCCGTCGGCCGGCTTGCCGTTGGCGAGCAGCGGCACCGTCGGCGGGCGGTGATCGAACAGGTTGTTGGCGCCGGCGTCGAGCTTGAGCGACGGCGTCACGCGGTAACCGATATCCAGGTCGGTGATCGAGGTGACCGGAATATGCAGCGTCGTGGCCGGGCCGGGCAAGGCGTTGCCGGTCTGGTCGGGGCTGACGATCTCCTGGCTGGGTCCGAAGATCGTATCCCGCAGGTTCACCGTCCACTTGTCGAAAGTGTAGAAGACCCCGATGACCACCTTCTCCTTAGGTGTCGCCTGGGTGAGGCCGCTCAGGGCGAAGGGGTTCAGGAGAACGGTCTGGCCCGTCCCCACGTTGGTCACCGCCGCCGGCAGCGGCAGCAGCTTGGTGATGGTGGTCTCGTTGTAGTTGAAGCCCACCGACCAGTCGACGTGGCCCAGGTCGCCGAAGTCGCTGGCGTAGTTGGCGGTCACCTCGACCCCCCGCGTGCGGGTGTTGGCGGCGTTGGTGAACACCGTCATGCCGGCGTAGGAAAGGCCGCTGTCGAGCACGTTGCCGTGCGCGGCGATCGCGTTGAGCACCCCTTGGGAGATGATCGTCAGACTGGCCGGCGGGCAGGGTCCGTTGGTCGGAGCGCTGCAGGTCTCGCCCAGCAGGAAGCCGCTGTTGGTGATGCGATCGCGAATGTCGATCTCGTAGAAGTCCGCCGTCAGGCTCAGCCGGTCCATCGGGTGGGAGACGAAGCCGATGCTGTAGTTGGTGGACTTTTCCGGCCGCAGGGCGTGGAAGCCGGCGAGGACCGCCGCCGGGGAGTTGGCGGGCAGCTGGACACTGGCGAAGTTCGGCGACACGTTGGTGGCCGAATAGAACTCCTCGGCCAGGGTCGGGGCGCGGAAGCCGCTGCTGATGGTGCCGCGGATGGCGATCATCGGGTTGAAGTCGTAGCGGGCGGTCAGCTTCCCGACTTCGGTGTCGCCGAAGTCGCTGTAGTCCTCATAGCGCCCGGCCAGGTCGATATGCAGGCCGGTGATGGGATCGACGGCGAAGTCGATATAGGCCGCGTAGTTGGTGCGCGAGTGCGAGCCCGCGTCGGAGGCCTGGAAGCCGGGATAGGACTGCGCGCCGGCGCCGAAGCTCGACGCCGCGTCGCCCTTGCCGATGGTGAACTTGTCGCGCTTGGCCTCGCCGCCGATGGCGACGTTCAGAGGGGACGCCAAGCCAAGGGCGAACTCGCGGCTGATGTCCAAGTTGGAATCCCAGGTGGCGTTCTCGAAGATGCCGTCGAAGAACTGGCTCGGCGTCGACCCCGTGGCCACCAGCAGGTCGAGGTTCCCGGAGTTGATGGTGGATACGACGTCGCGGTCGTTGGCGTAGGTCGACGACAGATCCCAGTTCCATCCCCAGGCCTGGCCCTTGATGCCGGCGGTGATGGAGTAGTCGTCTTCCTTGATCGCTTCGCGCGGATCGAAGCCGTTGGGGAACGGCACCACCGAACTGGCCACCGTGGCCCCCTCGATGATCACCTTGGCCGGCGCGCGATAGTTCTCGTACGCCGAGGAGATCCGGTGCCCGTAGTTGCCGAAGGTGTAAAACTGTACGCCGCCGCCGAGGTCGTAGCCGGCATTATAGAAGACGTTGTAGATGTTATATTGTGGATCGCCGTAGATGTGGTTGACGTTCGGGTAGTCCTTGGCGTGCGGGATGCCCGCCAGATCGATGGCGTTGACGACGGGATCGCTGCTGATCGTCGACTTCAGGGTGCAATTGCTGTTGAAGAAGCGGACGTCACAACGGCCCTGCTCGCTGAAGTCGTGGTAGCGCTCCTCGAGGGTGACGTTCAGGAAGCCGGCGCCGCCTCCCAGCGAGAAGCCCTTGTTGATCGACCAGGCGCCGGTCTGGCCGCCGTGCTCGTAGTATTCGCCGCCGGTCAGCACGATCTCGCCGCCGTGGTCGGCCTTCTTGAGGATGATGTTCACCACCCCGGCGATGGCGTCGGAGCCGTACTGCGCCGCGGCGCCGTCCTGGAGCACTTCCACGTGGTCGATGGCGGCGACCGGAATGAAGCTGAGGTCGGTGGCGGCGGCGCCGGTGTAGGGGCTGCCCTGGTCGACGGCGAGGTTGGCTGTGGTGTGGCGGCGCTTGCCGTCCACCAGCACCAGGGTGTCGTTGGGGCTGAGGCCGCGCAGGGCCGCCGACAGGGTGAGCTGCGCGGTGTCCGCGCCATAGCCCTGGGCGTTGAAGGACGGCAGGTTCTGCGACAGTGTCTGGATGAGGTCGGGCTGGCCGACGTTCTTGAGCGCCTCGCCGCCGACCACCTGGATCGGCGCGGCGCTGTCGACCGCCTTGACGCCGGTCTGCCGCGTGCCGGTGACGATGACTTCGGAAACAGTCGAGCCGGATTCAGTGGCGGCGGCGGCGGCGTCCGTGGCGGCGTTGGCCGCCCCAGCGCAGGCGATGAGGGCAAGCAGGCTGGCGCCCGCCATGTATCGATGCATTGGTGTCCCCGCGAATGCTGTTCTAGTGTCCAGGCCCCGTGGCCCTGCTCATTGATTAGACACCGACAGCGCCGCTTGGAAGGCGAGCGAGCAAAAGGATTTTGCGCGTCGCTTTTCTGTCACAGGTGCGGGACGACACGGACATGTCCTGGCAGGCTGAATGATCGGGCGCGGCGTTCCGGCCGCCGTCGACAATCGCGACCCATTCGGCGCCGAACAACTGGCGGGGACGGCGCTTCGACACCACGCTAGATTGGCCGCCGGCATCCGTCGTCGGTCGAGGAACCCTGAATGAAGCTGCGGGCCCGCTTCCTCCAATTGCCCATAGTGTTCAATGCGGACAGGCTGGCCCTTGAAGTCGCGGCGATGCCGGCGAGCGCCTGGCGGCCACATCCGCAGGGCTACCCCGGCAACGACGCCCTGCCGCTGATCACCACCAACGGCGATCCGGCGAGCGACGCGCGCGACGGCGCGATGGGGCCTACCCCCCACCTCCTCGCTTCGCCCTACCTGTTGCAGGTTCTCGAGGCGCTGGGCGCGACCTGGGGCCGCTCGCGCCTGATGCGGCTCTCCGGCGACGCCGAGGTGAAACCGCATGTGGACACCGACTACTACTGGCGCGAGCACATGCGGGTTCACGTGCCCATCGTCACCCAGCCGACGGTGCGTTTTCGCTGTGGCGGCGAAGAGGTGAACATGGCGGCGGGGGAGTGCTGGATCTTCGACACCTGGAGCGTGCACAGCGTCCACAACGTCGCGACCCGTGAGCGCATCCATCTTGTCGCCGACACGGTGGGCGGCGACGGCCTGCTCACGCTGATCGAGAACGGACGCTCGCCGGGCGAGGCGCGGCCCGGCTGGTCGCCGCGCCCGGCGCCGCCGCGGGAGGGGCCGGCCCCGCGCCTCGCCTACGAGAGCCGCAACGCCCCTATCGTGATGACCCCCTGGGAGCTTCGCGACCATCTCGGCTTCCTGATGAGCGAGCTGGCCCCGGGGCGAAGCGAAGCGGGAGCGGTGGGCCAGGTGCTGAACCGCCTGCGGGTCAACTGGCACGCCCTGTGGGCGCGCTCGGGCGACGATGAGGCGGCCCGGCCGGAGTACGCCGCCCTGCTCGCGCGCGCCTGGAGCCCGCTGG
>Ga0070730_10002234_pt1 | contig 17828 bp, 21 predicted proteins | sample Coa_R1_3_FD_66447 | JGI IMG/M metagenome (GOLD analysis project Ga0070730, IMG submission 66447) | Surface soil microbial communities from Centralia Pennsylvania, which are recovering from an underground coalmine fire - Coalmine... | ecosystem: Environmental > Terrestrial > Soil > Unclassified ... | reverse complement strand
CTCAACCACAACGTCGTCTTCTTCAACAATGGCGGAGGCAACGAGAACACCTACTCCGCCTATGACCTGCTCGGCCGCGAAATCTTCGCCAGCTTCAACGTCCAGTTCTAGGAGAAACCGATGTCTTTGCGCGATCGCTTCTCACCGCTTTCCCCAGCCGGCGCCGCCCTTCTTCTTCTCTTCGCCGGGGCGCCGGCCGGGGCCGGCAGCGTGATCGACGACTGGGCCTCGGTCCAGCCGCCGTCCCCGCCGCCCCTCAAGGCGGTGACCGTCGATCCGGCCTCGACCGCGCTGCTGATGATGGATTTCAACAGCCAGACCTGCTCGATGGAGAAGCGGCCGCGCTGCGTGGCCACTCTGCCGGCGGTGAAGAAGCTGCTGACGGAGGCCAGGGCCAAAGGGGTGCTGGTGCTCTACACCCTGGCCGGCACCGGCAAGCGCACCGACATCGTGCCCGAAATCGCGCCAACCGGGAACGAGCAGAGCTTATCCGGCGCCGGTCCCGACAAGTTCGTCGGCATCGATCTCGAGACCCTGCTCAAGGGCCGCAACATCAAGACGGTAGTCGCGGTGGGCACCGCCGCCGAGGGGGCGGTGCTGCACACCGCCGCCGGCGCCGCCTTCCGCGGCTTCGATGTGGTGGTGCCGGTGGACGGCATGTCCTCCGGCACACCCTATGCCGAGCAGTACACCACCTGGCATCTCGCCAATGCGCCACGCCTGGCCGACCGCGTCACGCTGACCAAGGTCGATATGATCGCCTATTGAAGCGGGAGTCCTCGCATGAAACCGTTGCATCTGTTCATCCTTTCCGCGCTGCTGGCGGGACCGTCGGCGGGGGCTGCCGAAGCGCTGCTGGCCGGCCAGGTCACTTCCGAGCGCGAGGGGCCGATGGAAGGGGTGGTGGTCAGCGCCAAGAAAGCCGGTTCGACCATCACCATCAGCGTCGTCACCGACGAGACTGGGCATTACCGCTTCCCCGCCGCCAAGATCGGCCCTGGCGACTACGCCCTGTCGATCCGTGCCGTCGGCTACGATCTGGCGAGCGTCGGCTCCATCACCGTGCCCCAGGACAAGCCGGCCACCGCCGATCTCAAGCTGCGCCCGACCGACGATCTGGCGGCGCAGCTGTCGCCGGCGGAATGGATCGCGAGCGTGCCGGGCACCGAGGACCAGAAGAAATTCCTCTACAACTGCTCGACCTGCCACAGTCCGGAACGCATCGTCCGCTCCGACCACACCGCCGAGGATTTTCGCGACAATGTCCTCGAACGGATGCGGGGCTACGCCAACTCCGCCTGGGACAAGCACCCGCAGACGCGCCTGAAGCCGCGCGATCTGGCGCGCGCCTTCGGGTCGGACGCCGACGGAATCGCCGATTACCTCGCCAGCATCAATCTCAGCGCCACCCATCAATGGGCCTATGCGCTGAAGACCCTGCCGCGCCCCACGGGACGGGCCACCCATGTCGTCTACACGGAATATGACGTGCCGCGCGACATGACCCAGCCGCATGACGTGGTCATCGACGCCGGAGGAACCGTGTGGTTCACCGAGTTCGGCGAGCAGCATCTCGGACGGCTCGATCCCAAGACCGGCAAGATCAAGGAATACGACGTCCCCACCCTGCGCCCGGAGGAGCCGACCGGGACGCTGGACCTCGAAGCCGACCAGGAGGGCCACATCTGGATCTCGCTGCAGAACCAGGGCGGCATCGCCGAATTCGACGAGAAGAGCGGTAAATTCAAGACCTTCGCCGTGCCCAAGCAGTACCAGACCGAGGAGACCCAGCAATCGATGGTCGGCCCGCAGCATTGGGAGGTCGACGGCAAGGTGTGGACCAACGACACCTCGATTCCCGGCCTCTACCGGGTCGATCTCAAGAGCGGAAAATGGGAGATGTGGGCGCCCTACAAAGACATGAAGGGGACCCATTCGGTCTATGGCATCTATGCCGACAAGCACAACAACATCTTCTTCTGCGATTTCGGCGGCGAGAATATCGGCAAGATCGACGCGCAAAGCGGCAAGGTCACCCTGTATCCAACCCCGACCAGGCATTCGCGCCCGCGCCGCGGCCGCATGGACGACGAGGGTCATCTGTGGTTCGCCGAATGGCGCGGCGACAAGATCGCCATGTTCGACACCGAAAGCGCCACCTTCAAGGAGTGGCCGGTGCCGATCCCCTACACGGCCCCCTATGACGTGGTGCGCGACAAGAACGGCGATCTGTGGAGCGGCGGCATGAACACCGACCGCATCATGCGGATGAACCCAACCTCCGGCGCCATGACCCAATATCTGCTGCCGCGCTCGACCAATGTGCGCCGGGTGTTCGTCGACAATTCGACGCCGATCCCGACCTTCTGGGTCGGCAATAACCACGGCTCCTCGATCGTCAAGCTCGAGGCCCTCGATTGACCGGCCTCTATGACCGAAAACCCGGCGAATCGCCGATCGAGCCAACGCAGGAGCCGCTTCTGCCCGACCACTTGCCCGGCGCCGGCCACGCGCATGGCGAGGGCCATGACGGTGAACCGCCAGTAGTCTGGGAACGCTGGCAGAAGACCCGCACTTTCGTCCGCGCGCTGGAGGGCACCTATGGCGACCTGACCCGCTCGCTGCTCGGCCAGCCGCGGGTCTATTCCTCGCGCTCGGTGCCGTGGAAGGGTGGCCCGCAGGTCTTCGGCAAGCATGTCATCAGCCCGCACACCGCGGCAGTGGCGCAGTCGATCGAGACCCATATCGAGGTCTACGCCCCAGGCGCCTACGGCCAGAAGCACGGCCATATGAATAGCGCGGTATTCTTCGTGCTGAAGGGGCGCGGCCACGACATCCACGACGGACGGCGCATCGATTGGAAGGCCGGCGACATCATGATCGTCGAGAATGGCTGCGTGCATCAGCATTTCAACGACGACCCGGACGAGGACGCCCATCTGCTGGTGTTCAAGGCCAAGCCGCTCTTCCTGTTCATGCACCTGCTCTACCAGAAGATCGTGTCCTTCCCGCCGACCACCCCGCCGGTCGGACACGAGGATTTCGCGCCGCCGGCCGATCTTTGAAGGAAAGACTTCGATGACCTCTCCCAAGGAAGGCGACGTCGCCCGTCAAGGCGGCGAAACCTGCAGCTTCCGCACCGATTCCCTGGCCGCCTCCGCCGAGGCGCGTCGGCGGGACGCCGAGGCCGCCAATCTGGTGTCGCCCGAGGAAATGCCGTTCGAGCGAGGACCCGATGGGCTGATCAAGCATCTGATCCATGAGCGGATGAACACGCGCGAGCATTGCGTCGAAGCCTATATGCAGTTCCTGCCGCCGGGCGGCCGCTCGGGCCGCCACCGCCACATGTGGGAGGAGGTGCTGTTCGTCGCCGAGGGACGAGGCTACGACCTGCATTGGGATTTGAAATTCGACTGCGTCGACGCCTTCGAATATCGCTGGGAAGAGGAGCCCAAGCGCAATGAGTGGCAGCGCGGCGACTTCATCTATGTCCCGCCCTTCACCATCCATCAGCATTTCAACGCCGATCCGGCCGCCGAGGCGCGGCTGATCGTTATCAGCAACCGCATCGTCAAGGCGATGGGCTTCGACTGGCTGGACCAGTTGGAGACCGCGCCCGGTTTCTGACATGGTTTCCACCCCGATCGAGGCGACGGCGCCCGAGGCCGCGCTCCCCGCGCCGGTCGGATTGCCGACCTTGCTGCTGACCTTCATTCGGCTCGGCACCCTGACCTTCGGGGGCAGCGTGCAGGCCTGGGTGCATCGCGAGGTCGTCACCCGGCGCGGCTGGATCGACGACCAGGCCTTCCTGTCCGGTCTCGCCGTGGCCCAGGTGTTGCCCGGCGCCAATCCGGTCAATATCGCCCTCTATGTCGGGCTGCGGCTCAGAGGCGGCCTCGGCGCCGCAATTTGCGTATTGGGCATGGTGGTGCCGGCCTTCTGCGTCATCCTCGTCCTGGCCGCGCTCTATCGCGCCTTCGGCCAGGTGCCGGCGGTGCATTTCGTGCTGACCGGGCTGGCCGCCTCCGGTGTCGGCGCCACGCTGGCGATGGGATTGCGGGTAGCGCGGCGTCTGCCGCGTACCGTCATGGCGCCGGCGGTGGCGACGGCCGTGTTCGCCGCCGTCGGCCTGATGCATTGGCCGATGCTGCCGGTGGTGGCGCTCGCCGTGCCGCTCAGCGTCGCCTGGTGCTATCGCCAGGAAAAGGCGGCGCGCCGTGACTGAGCATCGCCTGATCGGTCTGGCGCTGGTCTTCGCGCCCTTGTCATTGCTGTCCTTCGGCGGCGGACAGGCCGTCGTGCCCGAGATCCTGCACCAGACCGTGACGGTGCAGGGCTGGCTGAGCGGGCCCCAATTCGCCGATCTGTTCGCCATCGCGCGCGCCGCGCCGGGGCCCAGCACGCTGATCGCGGCGCTGATCGGCTGGCAAGTGGCCGGGCTGGCCGGCGCCATCGTCGCCACCATCGCCATCTTCGGCCCCTCTTCGATGGTCGTCTATGCGGTCGGCCGCTGGTGGCAGCGTCACGACGGCACCCCGCTGCGGCGCGCCGTCGAGCGCGGGCTGGCGCCGGTCGCGGTCGGGCTGATCTTCGCCGGGGTGGTCACCGTGCTGGAAGCGGCCCATGCCGGCCCGCTGGAGCTGGCGACCACGGCGCTGGCCTGCGCCCTGCTGACGTTCACCAGAGCCGGCACCTATACGCTGGTGGGGCTGGTGGCGGCGGTCTATCTCGCCCTGCATCTGGGGCTCGGCTGGCCGGCATGACCGCCGCCTCGTTATCCGATCAGCAGATAGACAAGCGCGGACGGAACCAGAAGAAACAGCGGGTTCATCTTCGTTTTCATCAATATCGCGGCGCAGATGACGGCGGTGGCGATGGCGCGCGGCGGATCCTCGGACGACCGCAGCAGCGCCGTCGCGCCGGCCAGGGTCAACCCGACGGCGATCGGCGCCAGCCCCTGCTGCACCGCCTGCTTGCCCGGCGAGTCGGCGATCCGCCCCCAGATGACGGTGACGGCGAAGATCACCAGGCTGGAGGGCAGGAACATCGCCGCGGCGGCGACCAGCGCCCCGGCCCAGCCGGCGACATGCCAGCCGATCAGCGCCACCATCTGCATGCCGGGCCCCGGCGCGGCCCGCGCAATCGCATAGAAATCGAGGAATTGACGGGGCGTTACCCAGCCCAGCACGGTCACCTGGCGCTGCATTTCCGCCAGCACGGCATTGCCGCCGCCGAAAGATAGCAGGGACAACAGCGCGAACACGCGGGCAAGATCGATCATCACCCGCATCATCGGCGCGACCCGAAATAGCTCAATCCGATGCTGAGCGGTGCCAGCACCGCCAGCACCGGCAGGATCGGCCAGCGCAGCCAGCCCACCGCGACGATGACCGCCAGCGCGACCGCCCAGTGAAACCAGCGCCGAAAGGCACGCCAGGCCGAGGAGACACCCATTTGCAAAGTGAGCCCGATCGCGGCCGCCCCCAGCCCGGCCAGCACATGCTGGACCTCGGCTTGCTGGCCGAACGCGCCATAGCCGACCCCGATCGCCAGCACCAGCGCCATCGGCGGCAGCACCACACCGAAGCCGGCGGCGATCGCCCCGGCGGCACCGCGCAACCTGGCCCCGCAATGGACGGCGAGATTGACGGTGGTGGCGCCAGGCAAGATCTGGCTGAGCGCGAGTCCGGCAAGAAAATCCTCGGACGACAGCCAGCCATGCCGTTCCACCAGTTCGCGGCGAATCCAGCCGGAATTGCCGCCGCCGAAGCTGGACAGGCTTACGCGGGCGAAGGCCGCCGCCAGCCGCCACAGCTCCGGACGCGGGGCCTCGGCCGGATCATTCTCGATACCCTCTGTCGGCATTCCGCCCTCCTTTCGCCGCTCCTCGCAGTCGGCCCTTCCATTTGACTTCCCTGGGGGGCACTGCTACACTTCGTTCATCATAGCGGAAAGTTGTTCCGCATAAAGGAACTTCCTGCCGAGATCCGATCAACGGACGAAATGGCCAGGGAAGGATAAGATAAAAAAAGCGAGGAACCGAATGAGAGCCAGCATCCGCCTGAGCACGCATTACGATCCACTGAAACGCCACTCGAGCGGTCTGCCGGAGTGAGGTGAGATGGATCCGCATGTCATTTTCAGCTCGCTGTTCGACATTCTGTCCACCCCCAAACTCATTGGCCTGATTTTGCTGGCCGTTCCCATCGGCACTTTCTTCGGCTGCGTGCCCGGTCTGGGCGGCAAGCTGGGCATCGTCCTGCTGATCCCCTTCGTCTATGGCATGGATCCCCTGCCCGGCGCCGTGTTCCTGCTGGCGATGCACGCCATCGTGCATACCGGCGGCATCGTGCCGAGCATTCTGTTCGGCGTTCCCACCAACGGCCCCGAGGCGCCACTGCTGGTCGACGGCTATCCGATGGCGCGCAACGGCCAGGCCGGCCGGGCGCTGGGCGCGTCGCTGGGCGCCGCCAGCATCGGCGGCGTGGTCGGCGTGATCTGCCTCGCCCTGATCCTGCCGGTGGTCGAGCCCTTCGTGCTGGCTTTCAGCCCGGCCGAATTCTTCTGGCTGGCGGTGATCGGCATCACCCTGATCTCGGCGCTGGCCGGCAAGATGCTGGTGCAGGGTCTGATCGTCGGCTGTTTCGGCTGGCTGATCGGCATGATCGGCCTCGATTCCCAGACGGGAATCCAGCGCTTCACGTTCGGCCAGCTGTTCCTGTGGGACGGCTTCGACGTGATCAGCGGCGTGCTGGCGCTCTACGCCCTGCCCGAGATGATGCAGCTCGGGCGCGGGCGGCGAGGCGAGAGCCCCGAGATCAACCCGGCCGCCGTGCGCTACACCTTCGCCGAGGTGCTGGACGGGGTGAAGGACAATTTCCGTCATTGGGGCCTGACCTTGACCACTTCGGTCATGGGGACGTTCATCGGCATGGTCCCCGGCCTGGGCGGCGAGGCGGCCGGCTGGATGTGCTACGCTTACAGCGTGTCGCGGGCCAAGGATCCTGAGCGCTACGGCAAGGGCGCGGTGGAAGGGGTGATCGCGCCTTCGACCGGCATGAACGCCAAGGAAGGCGGCGGCCTGCTGCCGACCCTGTTCTTCGGTGTGCCGGCCGGTTCGGGCATGGCGATCATGCTGGGGGCCTTGATCATGCTGGGCATCAAGCCCGGACCGATGATGGTGGTCAACGACCTGCCGCTGGTATGGTCGCTGATCTGGGCCATCGCGCTGGCCAACCTGCTTTGCACCTTCCTGCTGGTCTTGGTCGGCCGGCACATGGGCGCCGTCGCCAATATCCGCGCCGGCCTGCTGGTGCCGGTGGTGCTGGTGTTCGCGCTGCTCGGCACCTATCTGGCCAAAGACCATTGGGAAAGCCTGCTGGTGCTGGCCGGCATGGGGGCGATCGGCTATGTCATGCGGCGCAACAACTGGCCGCGCCCCTGCTTCATCATCGGATTGGTGCTGGGGCCGACCGCCGAGGTCTCCTTCCACAAGGCGATGGCCTTGTGGGGGCCGTCCTTCCTGGTGCGCCCCACCTCGCTGCTGATGATGGGGCTGATCGCCACCAGCCTGATCTACAATCTGCGCAAGACCTACGGCCCGAAAAAGAACGCGCGGACCTCGGCCCGCCACACCGTCCCCACCGATGCATCGCTCTGAGGGATCCCGGCATGTCATCCAACCCGATCCGTCCGACCAGCCCCGCCATCCTCTCCGGCGTCTTCCTGGTCATCTTCGCCAGCGCCGCCGGCGTGGCCGCGCTGAATTATCCGCCTGGCGCCGCGTCCATGCCGATCATGATCGGTGCCGTCGGCGCCGTTCTCAGCCTGCTGCAACTGGTCGTCGAACTGCGGCGCAGCCGGGGCGCCTTCGAGGAAAAGGTCGATCTGCGCAAGGATCTGCCGATCTATGGCTGGGTGTGGGGCTTCGTGCTGGCGGTGATCGCCTTCGGCTTTCTCCCCGCCGCGCCGCTGATGCTGCTGGCTTATCTGCGCCTGCGCTCGAAGGAATCCTGGAAGCTCAGCCTGATCCTGTCCGCCGCGGTGTTCGTGCTGCTCTACGGACTGTTCCAGCGCGTCCTCGGCGTGCCGCTGTTCGAGGGACTGATCACCCCCCTCATTCTCGATGGGTTGATGCCGTCATGACCTTCCGCCGAATTCCCAGGAGATTTCTCATGGTCAAGTTCGCAGCCGTTCTGCTCGCCGCCTGGTTGGCCGCCGCACCCGCCCTGGCCGCCGAGCAGGCCGCCGATTTCTTCAAGGGCAAGACCATCACCTATATCGTCGCCACCGCGCCGGGCGGCGGCTACGACACCTATGCGCGGCTGGTCACCCGCTTCATGAGCAAATACATGCCGGACACCAAGATCATCGTCCGCAACATGCCGGGGGCCGGCCATGTGGTCGGCACCAACACGATCTATGCGTCCAAGCCCGACGGGCTGACCATAGGCACCTTCAATACCGGCCTGATCTATCTGCAGCTGCTCAAGGACCCGGGCATCCGTTTCGACCTCGCCAAGATGAGCTGGATCGGCAAGGCGGCTTCGGACGTGCGCGTGCTGGTGCTGAGCAAGAAATCCGGCCTCAAGGGGGTCGAGGACCTGCTCGACTCGTCGCGGCCCAAGGTCAAGCTGTTCGCCGCCGGGGTCGGCTCGGCCGGCTATATGGACACCAAGCTGGCGGTCGACGCGCTGCACCTCAATGTCGAGCTGATCCCCGGCTATAACGGCAGCGAGGGGGCGATGAGCATGCTGCGCGGCGAGACGCAGGGCACGATCGGCTCGGAATCCTCCTACACCCAACTGGTGGCCGACGGCAACGGCTTCTACGCCATGGAGGCGGGCGGCCCGGCCGGCAGCAAGCTGCCGCAGGCGGCCAGCTTCGCCAAGGACGACCATGCCCGCAAGATCCTGGAGATGGTCTCGGCGCAATCCGACATCGCCCGCCTGACCGCCGGACCGCCGGGCATCCCGCCTGACCGCCTGCAATATCTGCGCGACGCCTATATGAAGGCCCTGGCCGATCCGGAGCTGTTGGCCGAGGCCGCCAAGCTCGATTCCCCGATCGACGCCGCCGACGGCGCCCGCGTCCAGAAAGTCATCGAAGAGGCGCTGCTGCAGCCGCCGGAGAACGTCGCCATGCTGGCGACCGCCGTCAAGGCGCCCTGACACAATTCATCACCAAGGAGATCGATCATGGACCAGGAAAGCGGCATCGGCCACAACCGAGCCCCCGGCGAAGAGGTTGAGTGGGAACGCTGGACCAAGAAGCGCGTCTTCGTCCGCGCTCTGGAGGGCACCTACGGCCAGTTGAAGGACGAGCTGTTCAACCAGCCGCGCGTCTACCACACCAAGGATTGGAAGTGGAAGGGCGGCCCCCAGAACTACGGCAAGAAAATCATCAACCCGCAGGCCGTCAAGATCGCCCAGTCGATCGAATGCCATCTCGACGTCTACGCGCCGGGCGGCTACGGGCAAAAGCACGGCCACATGAACAGCGCGGTATTCTACGTGCTGAAGGGCAAGGGCCACGACGTGCACGACACCAAGCGCCACGATTGGGAGGCGGGTGACGCGCTGATCGTCGAGAATGGCTGCGTGCACCAGCATTTCAGCGATTCTCCCGATGACGAATGCATCGTGCTGATCATGAAGGCCAAACCGCTATTCCTGTTCATGCACATGATCTTCCAGAAGGTGGTCTCCTATCCGCCCAAGGAGCCGTCGCCCGGCCAGGAAAACTACGTTCCGCCGCCCGAACTGTGACCCTTTCCGCCCCTCAAACGAAAGACGAAACCATGACCCTCAGCCGCATCATCGATCCCCTCGAGCGCGAACGCGCCCATGCCGAGGTCGAATATGTCGATTTCTACAGCCAGGCCATCGCCCAATCCGCGCGATTCCGCGAGGAATATGACGGCTATATGAATGTCGTCAAATCGAAGGACATGCCGCTCGAGCGCTCGCCCGACGGGCTGATCAAGCACATCATCAACGAGCGGATGAACACCAAGGAGATGTGCCTCGACATCTATATGCACTTCATTCCGTCCGGAAAGAAAAGCGGCAAGCACCGCCATCTCAGCGAGGAGGTGTTCTATGTCGTCGAGGGCAGCGGCTACGACCTGCACTGGGACGTCGAATTCGACTGCAAGGACACCATCGAGTTCGAATGGGCCAAAGAGCCGAAGAAGTTCGAATGGACGGTAGGCGATTTCGTCTACATCCCGCCCTATTGCGCCCATCAGCATTTCAGCACCGGTCCGGGCGAGGCGCGGATCGTCGTGATGAACAGCCGCATCGTCAAGCCGATGGGGTTCGACTGGTTCGAGCAGCTGGAAAATTGCGACTATTGAGGCAAAGCCATGTGCGGAGACCTGGAAGACGAGGAAGAAAACGGCGCGGAGCAGCTCTACGCCGCCTTCCTGCAGGCGGCGCATGCCGCCATCCATGAGCGGGCCGACCATCGGGGCGGCTCGCGCGGGCGGCTCGGACAGGAGCCCGGGCCGCCCTCCGACGCCACGTTGCACAGCTATATGGACGGGCTGTTCGCCGAGATCCTGCGCGCCTGCATCACCGATGGCGCGCGGGTCGAACCCGGCCACCGCTATCAAGTGCTGGCCGGACAGGCGGTGGTGCTGGCCCGCGTGGCCGGCTTTCTCGGCGGCCGGCTCGACCCCGCCCAGGACCCGTTGCGCAACGTCATCGAAGCCCTCATGGCAGGCTATGCCGATGATGGCGGCCACCATCATCATTAGAGCGATGAAAGAGAGACCGTGAAAGAGACCTCGCTGCGCGGCAGGATCATCCTGACCATCCTGCTGTTGATCGGTGCCAACATCGCCGCCTGGCTCTGGGCGGCGATGGCCTTTCGCGGCACCCCGCTGCTGATGGGCACCGCGCTGCTGGCCTATGGGCTCGGCTTGCGCCACGCGGTCGATGCCGACCATATCGCGGCGATCGATAATGTGACGCGCAAGCTGATGCAGGAAGGCCGCCGGCCGGTCCTGGTCGGGCTGTTCTTCTCGCTCGGCCATTCGACGGTGGTGATTGCCTTGTCGGCCGGGCTGGCGGTGACGGCGACCCTGCTGCAGGACCGCTTCGCGCTGCTGAAGGCGATCGGCGGACCGATCGGCACCGCCGTCTCGGCCCTGTTCCTGTTCACCATCGCCGCCGCCAATTTGCTGATTCTGACCGGGCTGTGGCGGGCCTTCCGCTCGCTGCGGAACGGCCAGGCGCCGGCCGAGGAGGATCTGTCCATCCTGCTCGACAGCCGCGGCCTGATGGGCCGGCTGTTTCGCCGGCTGTTCCGGCTGATCGGGCGAAGCTGGCACATGTATCCGCTCGGGCTGCTGTTTGGGCTCGGCTTCGACACCGCGACCGAGGTCGGTCTACTCGGCATTTCCGCCGCGAGCGGATCGCAGGGCCTGCCGCTATGGTCGATCCTGGTTTTCCCCGCCCTGTTCACCGCCGCCATGAGCCTGGCCGACACCGCGGATGGAATCCTGATGTTGGGCGCCTATGGCTGGGCCTTCGTCAAGCCGGTGCGCAAGCTCTATTACAACCTGACCATCACCCTGGTCTCGGTGGCGACGGCCCTGCTGGTCGGCGGGGTCGAGGCGCTGGGGCTGGTCGCCGACCAGCTTGCGCTGGAGGGCCGGTTCTGGCAGGCGATCCGCCATGTCAATGCCGATCTCGGCCTGCTCGGCTATGCCGTGGTCGGGCTGTTCGCCGCCGGCTGGCTTCTTTCCCTGGTGATCTACCGGCTGAAAGGCTTCGACAAGCCGGAGATGCCGCTCTCGTTCTGAGGCGTTTCCCGACCGGTCCCGGACTTCATTTCTCCGCCGCGATGCTAGGCCTGGCCGCTCGAGCTCTCTCGAAGCCGCCTGAAGCCGAGCTTTTCGCTGCTCGGACGCGCGGGCACCGGGGCGCCCGTCCCGCTTGACAACAGGTTGTCATCGGCTATGATGTGCGCATCTGTAACATTATGTGCGCTAATCGCACCGATCATGATGAGCAGCGAACTCAAAAAAAGGGAACGGGACGTGCCGGATCAGACCAAGCTCGATAGATCGGGTCTTGTGGCCCTATGCGCCGCGTCCGCCGTGGTGCCCGACAGCCCCGTGCAGGCGATCGTCAACGGTTTCGCCTATGCCGTGTTCAATCTCGACGGGCGCTATTACGTCACCCAGGATCTGTGCACCCACGGCCCGGGATCGCTGGCCGAGGGTTTCGTCATCGACGACGAGATCGAGTGCCCGTTCCATCAGGGACGCTTCCATATCCCGACCGGCCGGGCCAGTTACGCGCCCTGTACCGAGGCGCTGCGGACCTGGACCGCCCGCGAGATCGACGGCATGCTCTATATCGACCCCGGCGAAACGCCGTGAGCGGGTCCGACCAAGCCGCACGCAATCAGCCGATCGTCATCATCGGTGCCGGCCAGGCTGGTGGGCGGGCCGCCGAAGCCCTGCGCCAGGGCGGCCACACCGGTCCTCTGACGGTGATCGGCGACGAGCCGCATCCGCCCTATGAGCGCCCCTCCCTGTCCAAGGAGATGCTGATCGAGGGCGGGGATGACAAAATAGCCTGGATAAGGCCCCACGCGTGGTACCAGGAGGCCGGCGTCACCCTGGTCGCGGGACGCAGCGCCGGCGCTGTCGAGCGCGTCGGCAAGACGGTCATCCTTACCGACGGCACCGCCTTGCCCTATGGCACGCTGATCCTGGCCACCGGCGCCCAACCCCGCCCGCTGCGCCTCGAGGGCGCCGATCATCCTTGCTGCCACACGCTTCGCACCCTCGAGGACAGCCGCCGGCTGTTCGACCGGCTGCGAAGCGGGGCGCCGGTCGTGGTGATCGGGGCCGGTTTCATCGGGCTCGAGGTGGCGGCGGCGGCGCGGCGGAACGGCTGCTCCGTCACCGTGATCGAGCAGGCCGACCAGCCGATGGCGCGCGGGGTGCCGCCGGCGGTGGGCGCATTCTTCGCCGCCCTGCACCGGGATCGCGGCACGACCCTGCTGACCGGCGCCACGCTGACGCGGATCTCCGACCGGAAGGGCCTGGCGCTGGTTGAGACCGCCGATGGCCGGCAATTCCCCGCCGAAGCCGTGGTGATCGGCATCGGCGTCACGCCCAATACCGCCCTGGCCGCGGCAGCCGGACTCGAGGTCGACGACGGCATCGTCACCGACGCCTATGGCCGCACCAGCGATGCCGCCATCTATGCCGCCGGCGACGTCGCCCGCCATTTCAATCCGGTGATCGGCCGGCATATCCGCCTGGAATCCTGGCAGAATGCGCAGAATCAGGCGATCGCCGTGGCCGGCAATATTCTCGGCGCGGCGCGGCCCTATGCCGAAGTTCCTTGGTTCTGGAGCGACCAGTTCGAGGTCAATCTGCAAATCGCCGGCTTGCCGCAAGCGGATGACGACGTGCTGCTGCGCGGGACCCCGGGCGACGGCCCGGCTCTTTACCTTCATCTGCGGCACGGAAGGCTGGCGGCGGCGATCGGCCTCGATGCCGGCCGCGAGCTGCGTTTCGCCAAGGAAATCATCGCCCTGGGCGGCGGCGTCGATCGATCTGCCCTGGCCGATCCCGCCATCCGCCTGGCCGATCTCTATCGTGACTGCAAACGCCTGGCGACGGAATTGGCCGTGGCGAAGGAGGCTTGATCTTGGGAAAACTCGCTCTGTCGATCGCCATCGGCGATTACGACCGCATCCGGCCCTTGGTGAATGGCGAGGTCCAGATGGACGGGGTCGACCCCGTCTTCATGTTCCTCTCGCCGGAGGAGATCTTCTTCCGCGCCTTCCGTTTCGGCGCCTTCGACATCTGCGAGCTGTCGCTGAGCAGTTTCGTGGTTAAAACCGCCGCCGGTGACAACCCCTATGTCGGCGTGCCGGTTTTCCCCTCGCGCGCCTTTCGTCATACCGCCATCTGCATCCGCACCGACCGCGGCATTCACGAGCCGGCCGATCTCAAGGGGCGCCGCCTCGGCACGCCGGAATATCAGCTGACCGCCTGCGTCTGGGCCCGCGCCCTGCTCGACGACGAATATGGCGTCAAGCCGGCCGACATCGCCTGGGTGCGCGGCGGCATGGAGGAGGCGGGACGCCCCGAAAAGATCGCCCTCTCCCTGCCGCCCGACATCCGCCTCGAAAGCGCGCCCGAAGGTCGCACGCTCTCCCAGATGCTGGAAGACGGCGAAATCGACGGAATCGTCGGGCCGCGCATGCCGTCTTGCTACGAGCGGGGCCATCCCGATATCGGCTGGCTGTTTCCCGATCCCACCCGCGCCGCCGCCGATTACTTCCGCAAAACGCGGATATTTCCCATCATGCATGTGCTGGGCATTCGCCGCGAGCTGGTCGAGCGCCATCCCTGGCTGCCGATGGCCGCCTACAAGGCGTTCGACGCCGCCAAACGGATGGCCTTGGCCCGGCTCGGCGACACCTCGGCGACCAAGGTCACCCTGCCTTTCGTCGAAGAGCAATTGCGGGCGGCGCGCCAATTGATGGGGCCCGATTTCTGGTCCTACGGCATGGCGGCGAACCACCATGTGCTCGACCGCTTTTTGCACCATCACCACAGCCAGGGACTGTCCGCGCGCCGGCTCGACGTGGCCGAGCTGTTCCATCCCGCCACGCTGGAAAGCCACAAGATCTGACACTGGGAGTCGCCGATGCTGAGACAAGAACAGAACGACCTGCTGACCCAAACCGGCCCCGGCACCCCGATGGGAAAGCTGTTCCGCCGCAATTGGATTCCCGCCTTGCTGGCCGAGGAGCTGCCCGAGAACGACTGCCCGCCGGTGCGAGTCACGCTGCTGTCCGAGCGGCTGCTGGCCGTACGCGATTCCCAGGGCCGCTACGGCCTGATCGACGAGTTCTGCGCCCATCGCGGCGTATCGCTGTGGTACGGCCGCAACGAGGAGAACGGCATACGCTGCCCCTATCACGGCTGGAAATACGACGTCGAGGGACGCTGCGTCGAGGTTCCCTCGGAGCCGCCTGAAACCGGCTTCTGCGACCGCATCCGCCTGACCAATTATCCGCTGGTGGAGCTCGGCGGCATTCTGTGGGCCTATATGGGCGCGCCCGACCGCCGGCCGGCCTTGCCGGAATGGGAGTTCGCCCGCGTCCCGCAGTCGCAGAGCTACACCTCGAAGCGGCTGCAGGAATGCAACTGGCTGCAGGCGATGGAAGGCGGCATCGATTCCAGTCACGTATCGTGGCTGCACCGCGGCAACCTCAACAGCGACCCTTTGTTCAAGGGCGCCAAAGGCAACCAGTACAACCTCAGCGATACCAAGCCGATCTTCGACGTGGTCGAGGCCGAGGGCGGGCTGTTCATCGGCGCGCGGCGCAATGCCGAGGACGGCAATTACTACTGGCGCATCACGCCCTGGGTGATGCCGAGCTTCACCATGGTGCCGCCGCGCGGCGACCATCCGGTGCATGGTCATTTCTGGATCCCGATCGACGACCATAATTGCTGGGCCTGGAGCTTCGACTACCATCCGGTGCGCGACCTGACCCCGACCGAGCTGCAGGCGATGAAGGACGGCAAGGGCGTCCATGTGCGCTATGTGCCCGGCACCTACCGGCCACTGGCCAACAAGGACAACGACTATCTGATCGACCGCGCGGCGCAGAAGGCCGGCCACAGCTATAGCGGGGTCGAGGGCATCGGCATGCAGGACGCCTCGCTGCAGGAAAGCATGGGCCCGATCGCCGACCGCACCCGGGAGAACCTGACATCGACCGATAACGGCATCGTCATGGCGCGCATGCGCCTGATGAAGGCCGCCCGGATGCTCGATGAAAAAGGCATCGATCCGCCGGGCGTGCTGCCCGAGCATCAGCGGGTCCGCTCGGCCGCGGTGATCCTGCCGCCGACCAAGCCCTTCGCCGAGGCGGCCCGCGACGCTCTGAGAGTCCGCGAGGGCGTGCCGCAATCCTCGGTGTAACGGCGCCGCGATGCTCGGGACTCTGCGCAGGAGCGCCGGGCATCTGCAGGCCCTGGACCGCATCCGGAGCTGGACCCGGGCGCGCTACGGGCTGCCCGGGGAGGCGGTGGTGATGGTGTCCGAGATCGTCTGCGCCCAGCCCGGCTGCCCGCCGCTGGAAACCGTAGTGCTGTTCTGGACGCCCGATCAGACCCGCCACCGCCTCAAGATCTTCAAGCCGGCGGAGGCGGTGATCGAGGAAGACCTGCCGCCGGGCTGGCTGCGGCGCGCGCTGATCGCGCCCTCCGGCTTCGACGACGATTGCTGCTGAACGACAAGGAGAGGAAGCATGCCCAGGCCGATCGTGAAGACCGCGCTGCAGACCCTTGGCCACACGGAAGATCTCAAAAGCGGCATCGTCAAGCCCGAAGGCTTCCAATTCGCGTTCGAGGAGGTGCCGAAGATCATCCAGGCCTTCCGCCGCATGGTGCGCGGCCAGGAATTCGATGTCAGCGAGATGGCGATCACCACTTATCTCTGCGCCAAGGCGCATGGCAAGCCCTTCACCGCCCTGCCGATCTTTCTGGTGCGGGCCTTCCATCACGGCGCCATCCTGTGCAACACCACCCTCGGCATCGACACGCCCAAGGACCTCGAAGGACGACGGGTCGGAATCAGCCGCGGCTACACCGTCACCACCGGCGTATGGGCGCGTTCCGTGCTGCAGCACGAGCATGGGGTCGATCTGTCGAAGATCACCTGGGTCCTGTCGGGCGACGAGCATGTGCAGGAATTCCGCCCGCCGGCCAATGTCGTCTCGGCACCGGCGGGCCGGGCGTTGGAGGAGATGCTGGCCGCCGGCGAGATCGCCGCCGCCATCGGCATTTCCCTCGACCATCCCGATGTGCGCCCGCTGATCCCCGACGCCGAGGCGGTCGGGCTGGCCGCGTTGCGGCGCGACGGCTATTACCCGATCAATCATACGCTGGTGGTCAAGGATTCCCTGCTGGCCGCCAAGCCGGAACTCGCCGCCGATCTGTTCGCCGCCTTCGCCGAAGCCAAGCAGCGCTATCTGACCCGGATGCGGGATGGGCTGATCGCCGAGCCCACCAAAACCGACCGGCTCTATCGCAAAGTGATGGACATTGCCGGCGACCCGCTGCCCTACGGCGTCGAACCGAACCGGCCGATGATCGAGGCGGTCATCCGCCACGCCCGCGAGCAGAACATTCTGCTCCGCCCCCTGGTCGTGGAGGAATTGTTCGCGACCGGCACCCTGGAGCTTGCCGCATGACTACGCCGCGCGTCACCGTCCCCGCCCTGCAGCAGATGAAGCGCGAGGGCCGTAAAATCGTCGGCGTGGTCGCCTGGGACACGCAGATCGCGCGCATCGCCGACCGCGCCGGGATCGATCTGCTGTCGGTGGGCGACACGGTCGGGGTCAATCTCTGGGGTCACGACAATCCGCTGGAAGTGACGCTCGATGAGATGATCGTCGTCGCCAAGGCGGTGCGGCGCGGCGCCGAACGCGCGCTGGTCAGCTGCGACTTCCCGTTCGGGCCGCTGCAGCAAGGCACCGAAGCCGCCCTGGCCGCCGCCATCCGCCTGGTCAAGGAGGCCGGGATCGACATGGTCAAGCTCGACGGCGCCGCCGATTTCCCCGAGGCGGTGAGCGCCATCGCCCGGGCCGGTATCCCGGTCTTCGCCCAGTTCGGCATCACCCCGCAGACCGCGCTCCGCTACGGCGTGGCCTATGCCGACGCGGCCAAGCCCGGCGCCCAGCTGCCGGCGGCGATGACGGCGCGGATGATCGAGGAGGCCAAGCGCCTGGAAGAGGCGGGCGCTGCCTTGCTCGACTTCACCAATTCGGGGCCGCAG
>Ga0070730_10002233_pt1 | contig 17832 bp, 14 predicted proteins | sample Coa_R1_3_FD_66447 | JGI IMG/M metagenome (GOLD analysis project Ga0070730, IMG submission 66447) | Surface soil microbial communities from Centralia Pennsylvania, which are recovering from an underground coalmine fire - Coalmine... | ecosystem: Environmental > Terrestrial > Soil > Unclassified ... | reverse complement strand
TCGATGGCCTGATCGTAACGGGCGCAGAACCGAAAGCCGATACGCTTTCCGAAGAGCCGTTCTGGGAGCCATTGACGAAGACCGTCGACTGGGCGGCGCAGAACACGTCGTCCACGATCTTTTCGTGCCTCGCCGCCCATGCCGCTGTGCAGCATCTGGATGGGATCGAGCGGTGTCCGAGCGATGAAAAGGTGTTTGGGCTCTTCGATTCGGTCCGCATCCAGGACCACGCGATCGTGGCTGACACCGATCCCGTCTGGCGTGTTCCGCATTCGCGGTGGAATGGCCTCTCGGAACCCGATCTGACAGCGCGCGGCTACTCGGTGCTCGTCAAGTCTGAAGCGGCGGGTGTGGATACGTTTGTCAAGCAGGTCGACCAAAGCCTGTTTGTTTTCATGCAAAGCCACCCGGAGTACGATCCAACTTCTCTGATGCGCGAGTATCATCGCGATGTCGTGCGATTCCATAACGGGTTGCGTGATCGCTATCCAAACGTGCCACTCAATTATTTCGACAGTGCCGTCGTCGCCGAGCTCGAGGCGATGCGTGGCAATCCAGCGGGCCAGGAGCGAGGCCGGGAGTTGCTTGACCAGGTTCAGTTGAAGAACGACTGGCGGTCGCTGACAATACAATTGTATCGCAACTGGCTGGGCTACCTGGCACGGCACTCCCGCTTCGCCGCGATGGAAGCCTGATGACGGTGAACTGGCTGTTTCCGGACCGGGACGACAGGCTGCGGACAGAGGATGCTCTGAGCCGCGAGTTGGCTGCGGCGCACGCCCTGACAATCGAAGGTTCGGTCACGCCGACCTTCGATCGTTCCCGGTTTCGGGATCAGCTGGCGGCAATGGATTTCGCGCGGCCTCGCCCGTTGCATGAGGTGCTATCGTGGACGATTGAGCAGATGCGGGACGGGCTGGTTCACATCACCCATCCGCGGTACTTCGGGCTGTTCAATCCTACACCGACGTTTCCCGCGCAATGCGCTGATCGGATTGCCGCCGTCTTCAACCCGCAGCTGGCGACCGCCACGACGTCACCGGCTGCCGTGGAAATCGAGGCGCATACGATACGTGCTGTTGCCGCCCGTGCGGGTCTTTCATACGAGGCGGGGGGCCATTTCACGACGGGCGGTGCCGAAGCCAATTACACCGCGGTGATCCTGGCACTGACCCGCGCGAGCCCAGCCTTCGCGGAAGAGGGCGCCCGCGCATTTCGCGGTGCGCCGGTGTTTTATGTGTCCAAGGACAGTCACCTCGCGTGGCTCAAGATCGCGCATCAGGCCGGCATCGGACGCTCAGCAGTCCGTCTAGTCGCGACAGATGGCGCAGGTCGCATGAGCACCAGGGCGCTCGCGGAGGCAATCGCGCTTGACTGCGCCGACGGCCGCGTCCCCTTCATGATCGCTGCCACCGCCGGAACAACCAATGCCGGAATGATCGATCCGCTCGCTGAATGCGCGGAGGTCGCGCGTCAGCATGGGCTTTGGTATCATGTTGATGCGGCGTGGGGCGGCGGGCTGATTGCGCTCGATAGCCCCAGCAACCAACTCGCCGGCATCGAGCTGGCGGATTCAGTCACGATCGATGCGCACAAGTGGTTCGCAGCGACGATGGGCTGCGGGATATTCATTACACGGTGGCCAGCGCTGCTCCCGGACGCGTTTCATGTGTCTGCCAGTTATATGCCGTCCGGCACCGCCAGCGTGGATCCTTATTTGAATTCGGTGCAGTGGTCTCGGCGCTTCCTTGGCCTCAGGCTCTTTCTCTCGCTCGCGGCGGTCGGCTGGGAGGGATACAGCGCCCACGTGCGGCGAACGCTGGAACTCGGCGCGCTGTTCCGCGACCGCATCAGCTCGTCCGGCTGGAAGGTCGTCAACGATTCTCATGTTGGCGTGCTCTGCATGATGCCAGCCAGCCAGGTGCCGGTTCGCTCGATCGTCAGCGATGTACTCGCCTCGGGCAAGGCATGGGTCTCGGTCGCGATGTTCGAAGGCAGAGAGGTCGTGCGGGCCTGCGTGACCAGCGGCCTGACGACTGCGGATGACATTTTCACGGGTGTGGCTGCTTTGCTGCAGGCAGAAGCAGCCATCAACCGGAAAACCAGTGTTTGACCAGGAGGTAAGAGATGGACGGAATGACTGCAGACCATACGATGATTGTCACAGAGATTGGCAGCATGAATTGGACAACTCTCAGTCCGGACGAACTGTCCGCGACTGCATGGGCTTATTATTATTTTTCGATCCAGTTCCGCGAAAACCTGGAGGCGGCCCTTGCCATTCATCCCGACGATGAGATGCTGAAGCACCTCGCGCGGGAAGAATGCAATACGGACAATCTGTCGCCATGGCCTGGTGTCGCGGCTCCCGGCGAAAAAATGGACCATGACGAATTCATGCGGCGCGTGCTTGACCTCAATTCGATCGATGAGGCAGTGCGGGACAGAGTCGCTGTCGCGGGCGAGCGGTACCTTGCATACGTCCGCCAGTTCGATGCTGACGTCAGGGCGATGAGCATCGCCAGCTATGAGTGCGGCGGTCTGGAGCACGTATTCCGCGCGATCCTCAAAGCAGAACAATGGGACACGCCACTGCTCGAAGGCTTCCGGCATTTCCTCGTGAAGCACATTGAATTTGACTCCGACGTCGACGAGGGACACGGGGCGCTCGCGCAGCATCTGGCGCTGGATGACCGGGTTCGTCCGCTTTGGGCCGCGTTCAGGGATCTCTTCATCGTTGCAGCGCCTGGTCTGACCACGAGCACGGTCGAGGCGGTTTTGGCGTAGGGTTGCATCGCCGAGGGTGCCAGCCATGGGTCTTGGCCCCTCCTCCCTTCGATTTAAGCGGCGAGCGCGACCCTGATGGGTCTCGAGTTATTAGGTACCTCTGTATTGTCGGATCTCCAAGGCCAAAATCGATCAGCAGTGGGGAAAAGCCTGTCAACACCGTGACAAGGTGACCACCCCAAAATCGTCAGACGCAAGCAGCCGTGCGAAAAACGATCGCGGCAGGCTTGCTGCATCCGGTGGTCCGTTCAGTCGCTGGTGAGACTGGTAGCGTGCAAGACCAGTCTCACCACGCGAAGCGGCCGGATCGGCTACAGCAGGCGAGTCGTCTGGCGCAAACGGTTTCTCCTGTCCGACACTCCGGGGAAACTGTCTCCGGGGAAACTATGAGGAGCACCAATCCCGAGTACTGTGCGATCGCTTACCAAACTGCTACTGCCTCTTGCGACGAACCGGCCTTCCGCCTTCGGCTTTTCCTGGCTTGTCCCGGTAGCCGCGGCGCTCTTTTTGCGGCCATCCACTCGCTTTTCGGTGGCATGCTGAGCCGAACTCAGGCAAAAGACTATTCTAGCGAGGAGTGAAGATTTCTCCCATTTTGAAATGCAGGCCAGATTTATGAATGCACCGTGTGTATCTCTCCTCGTCGCGAACCACGGCAAACCGGTCGCCTGCATGTCAGATGACGCGCTCGCCCGGCGCGGGCTAGCCCTTGAGGCTATTGTGGCGGCCCCCGTGGACGTCTTCATCATTCGAGGACGCACGTGATCCGTATTCCGCATCATCCGACATTTTCTTAGGCTATCATGCAGGTAAGCAATACACCGGCTGCGATATTCACTGGCTCGCTCGGCCACAAGCTGGCGTTTAATACATCTTTTCTGCTCGCTGGCCAGGCCGTCGCATTGGCGTTCTCGATTGTCCTGAACGCCGTTCTAGGCCGGTTACTCGGAGCAGCTGAGTTCGGGACCTACTATTTGTTGGTCGCGACGTCGACGTTTGCGTTTGTATTCGTGGACTGGGGCCAAAGCCTGCACTTGATCCGCGAGTCCGCGCGCGACCCCGGGAAAGACGGCAAACGCTTAGGCGGTGCGCTTGCGTTCCGCGCCACTGTGATCCTTGTGGCTGCGCCGGCAACTGCGGTGCTGATGAAAGTCGTCGGATACGACGGCCGTATTCAGTTCCTCGCGCTTTGCGCGGTCCTTTGTGGACTACCTCTCCTGCTGGCACAGGCCTACACATGCATGTTCCGTGGCCGGGACCGCATGGACCTCGACGCAGCTGTGACCGTCACAGCCAAGGCCCTCACGGTGGCGGTCACCGTCCCGGCATTATTTCTGGGTGGCGGCATTCGCACAGTGGTGTTGATGCAGTCCGTTGGCGGTGCGGGTGCGTTGCTGATAGCCCTGTTCCTGGCGCGCAGAATCCGCCTTATAGCTCGCCGCCCTGATCGCCGAACATTTGAGGATCTGGCCCGCGGTGGGGCGCCGATCGCAGCTTTTGCCATAGCGGTAACAGTACAGCCGTTCATAGACATTGTCGTCCTGTCCAGGCTGGTCCCCCCGGAGGTGGTAGGCTGGTACGGCGCGGCTCGGAACATCATGGGGCTGCTCTTCGTTCCCGCCTCGATCCTCTGCAGTGCGTCCTTTCCTGAATTCTCACGCGTGTCCGGTTCGGTGCCGGACCTGCGCCGCGCATTACGCACCACCTTGAGGGTGTTGCTCGGCATTGGTGCATTGGGGGCCGTCGGTACAATGATGTTCGCCGAGGTGGTCGTGAAGATCATCTATGGCCAGGGCCACTTCGATCCGGCCGTCACGATGCTGCAAATCTTCGCCCCTATATTGCCGTTGTTCTTCATTGGCATGTCGTTTAGCTCTGCAGTCACGGCCGCTGGCAAGACAAAAGAGTTGGCAATTGCCAAGGTGCTGAGCGTGGCGGTAGGTACCGGCCTGAATTTTGTAGTCATCCCTATATGCCAAGCCCGCCTGGGTAATGGTGGGATCGGCTTGGTCCTGGACTTTGGTGCCAGCGAAATTGTCATGATATTCGCTTACCTGTGGCTGTTGCCGCGTGGCGCAATAGATCGGTCCACAGTGCTGAATATACTGCGCGCGACGGTTGCAGCGGTCGGCACGGTGGCGATCTTCTGGCTGCTCCCATCCGTGACGCCATGGATCGCGGTGCCAGCCTGTGTCGCAGTCTTCATAGCCCTCGCGCTCGCCTGCGGGTTGGTCCTCTGGAGGGATCTCGACACGGTCACCGATCTGATCCGGGCAAGGCTCGTGAGGGTCTGACCCAAAGTCGGAGCGGCGCGCATCACAAGCAACATACGGCGCCGCTCGTGCCGGTAGCGACGAATCGGGACGACAGAATTGAAGTAGCGCCGCACGAACGGGCGCATCAGGTTGCTGGCTGCTGCTGCGGCCTCCTCATTGACAATCTCACTAATCATGTCCTTGAGCCGGAGCTCCGGGTGAGTCGGACAGCCCGACCAGGTGCTTCTCCTGATCTTCACACGGAGGCAGCAGCGTCCATTTAATCGCCCTGCAGGGCCATGACGTAGAAAAATTTCCACGAAAGTCAGATAAATATTGCACCTCAACGTAGGCTGCAGTAGCTATGGCCTGTGTTTCGATCCGCTGCAGGGACGAAGCCGTGCCGAAAGATCCCATCCGATGGGGTGATCAGGCACGGAATTAGGCTTGGTTCAACTCTTTCTATCGACAGAGGGGTAAGTGCGGAAGCGTTGGTCTTGTTCAAGAATGACCCGCTCTTAATTCTCGTTACTGTGTTGAGCGACAGCCCAGTGGCCGGAGACTCTCGGAGTTATTTGAATCGATTAGCGGAAGGCTTGATCCGGCTCGACCGGGATGTGGTTCGTCAAGAGGTGCGGCCACAGAAGGCGCCGATTTGGACGACGGCAGACCGCACCGCTATGTCCATGACAAGCTGCGTTACCCAAGCGGCCTGACCGACGCGGAATGGCAGCTGATCAAGCCGCTGATTCCGCCGGCCAAGCGCGCAGCGGCAAGCCGACGGTGAACATGCGCGAGGTGGTCAATGGCATGATGTACGTGCTGAGGACCAGCTGCCACCAAAGGTCTGCCATCGCCCGGCGCGGTGAACGGCTACTTTTGCTTGTGGGATTGGAACGACAAGGTGAGAAGATCCATGATGCACTCTACGTCAAATGCCGGGAGCTGCCCGAACGAGAAGCCAGAGCCCGGACGGCTCATGGGGTGCTCCAGCAGTGACCGACACGGCTTCATGGCCGGCATCGAACCTCTGGCGGCCACGATTACCTGCTGCGGGTTGGTGTTGTGCAGACGGTGCAACCGGCGGTAAGCATGAGAGCGCGAAGCGCGCCACGGTAGCGTTACCGCTATCCCGCCAGTCAGCAACGTACTTCTCAGATTAAATGTTGTCCACAGACTGACGAAATGCGATTATCCGCCCGTCCGTTCAGGGGTCGAACATGGACAGCTTCCAAGATCCGTCCCCTAGCGGATCGTCCTCATTGCGAAGCGGTGATGATGGCCCTTAGACGATCGGACTGTAATAAATTGGCTGTAACAGCCCGTGAGAGAAACATTCCAGGTCATATGAAGGATTCGCGTCAGAACTTACCCAAGGCTTCGTTGTTTCACGAATATTGGTGGCTCGAAGCCGTTACCGCAGGGCGCTTTTCAGAAGTGGAGCTGAAGCGCGGCGACTATGTGGTGGGACGGCTCCCGTTCGCTGTGATCAAGAGAAAGGGCCTCCGGATTCTGCACATGCCTGACTTCACGCATTTGCTGGGGCCTCTGGTGGACTCCGGGGATGGGAAGCCCCAGACCAGAATGATGAACAGGCTTTCGACGGTCGGATCCCTGATCAAACAACTGCCTCCCTTTGATCATTTCAGACTGGTGGCGGATCCGTTGGCAGACGACGGATTGGCGGCCGTCGACGGCCTCGCATTCCAGAGTAATGGTTTTCAGGTTGGGTACCAGTGCACGTTTCATCTCGACTGCCGGGCCGATCTCAAAGTCCTCCAGGCTGGAATGGAATCCAGGGTCAGGCAGAATATTCGCCGCGCAGAAGAGCGATTCACGCTTGAGACCATCGACGATCCAGACAGATTTGTCCGCTTCTATCTGGACAATCTGAAGAAAACCAACCGTAAGAGCTATATGTCACTTGATCAGTTCGCGGTCCTGTTTTCGGAATGCCGGGCGCGGAACTGCGGTCTCATATTAGCTGCGATGCAGCCTGACGGCGTCGCCGTCGCCATGACGTTCATCGCCTGGGACAGCGAGACGATGTACTACCTGCTGACCACGCATGCCCCCGACGTGAAGGATAATGGTTCGGTCAGTCTCTTGATTTGGTCGGCGATGAAGCGCGCCCACGACTTCGGGCTTATATTCGACCTGGACGGTGTCACGACTGCAGGAACCGCACGTTTCCTGAGCGGGTTCGGCGGCACGCCTAGGATGCGGCACGTCATTACTGCTGGCCGGCCAATTTACAACATAGTGCAAAGCGTGAAGACGATCCTGCGTTGCGGACGGCCTCTTCAACCCACTTTCGATTAAGCCTCATGAAACACGCACTTCATCCACGAATTCCAGTGCTCGTCCTCAGCTCCCCCCGGGGCTGCGAACTCGCGCGCATAGATTAGGTCCCGGATCCAGCGATGCCCCTCATTTCGATCGTGATGCCCACCTACAACCGCGCTGACACGATTCAGCGCGCCGTCGCAAGCGTCCGCGCGCAATGTTGGTCCGACTGGGAGCTCATCGTTGTTGACGACGGGTCCACCGATGATACGACGTCGCGGCTAGCGGGGCTCGATCCGCGCATCCGGCTGTTGTGGCAGGAGAATCGGGGTGTCACCGCGGCCCGCAACACAGGGCTGGCCGCGGCCAAGGGCGAGCTTGTCGCATTCCTCGACTCCGACGACGAGTGGCTGCCACACCACCTCGCCCTCGCAGCAGCGTTCTTTGCGGCACATCCGGGCGAGCACCTCTTCACGAGCGAGTTCTGGGAAGACTTCGGCACGGGGGAGTACAAGAAGCACCATCGCCCCTCGGTGGGCGAATATGCGCCGCGCACAGCCAAGCTCATCGGCTCCACGGCGTTCGACGGCCCAGCCCCTCAGGGCGACCCGTACCTGCGCTTCTATGACTCGTGCGCCCCTGTCGGCGCGTGGGGTCGCTCGGTGCTCGACAAGACGCCCTACGCTGACACCCTGCACTACCGCGGGAACATCTTCCACGGTTGGCGCTGGGAGTTTCTCATGTCGATGCAGTCGACGGTGCTCACGCGGGCCGCCCTCAACCGGGTGGGCATGCCTGACGAGAAGTACAGGGTCGCCTCCGACTATGCGTGGCTGGCGCTGCTCAGCCGTGCCTTCCAGACGCATATGGTGAACGCGCCTGGGACCATTAAGCACGAGCATGCAGCCGGTAAGAAGCCGCTCGCGGAGGGACACCTCGTTACCGGCAAGACGGCACTGCGATTCCACCAGGATATGCTGCAGATCTTCGAGGACCTGTTCTGGAAGGAGGCGCCCGAAGATCCGGAGCTTTGTGGCATCCGTGCCTTCAGGCACTTCAAGATCGCCGAGGTGTTGCTCTCGGGGGGCGAGCGCCGGGCCGCACTCGAGCACCTCGAAGAGGCCGTGCGAGGCTATCGCGGGCTCGACGCGAAAGCGGCACGGTGGCTTGCGCGCCTCTTGCCCGGAGATCAGCTCGCGGGTCGGGCGTTCATCGCTTCCCAGCGTGCCGCCAATCTTCTCCCGCGCGTCGCAGCCCGCATACGCCGCGCGAACGTCCTCCACCTGGGTGCCCCCCCGCCCGCGCCCAACGCCCCGGTCCTCGCCGGACCAGCAACGAGCACGCCGTCGGGTCCTGCGCTCCGAGCTGAAGACATTGAGGTGAAGGTGGTGCGCTCGCGTGCGCAGCTGGCGCCGCACTTCGATGAGCTCGCCGCACTGAACCACGCCGCTCGACGTCCCTGTCCCTTTTCGACGCCCGAGTTTCTCTCGCTGACGCTGGAACACGACGAGTTCGCGGCGCCCGGCGACGAATTGCTCTTCCTGCTCGCGTACGCGGGCGACCGCCTGGTCGGCTACTTGCCTCTGCGCAAGACGATGCGCCGTGCGCTCGGCATTCCCTACGGGCGGATCGAGAACCTCTCGCTCGGCTACCGCGACCGGCCATACGCCGTTGCGCGAGCCGAGGACGAGGCGGCGTGCGCTGCGGCGTTCTACAAGCACCTGCGCGAGCGGGAGCGCGGCTGGTCGATGCTCGAACTCTCATCGCAGGACACGGCCTCTGCCTTCCATGCGATCGTCGACGTCCCCGGTCGGGGCTGCTGGGCGCGGCGCTTCCCGACGGACCCGAACACGACCATCCCGCTGCCATTCGCGACCCTCGCCGACTACTTCAAGTCGCTCGATCGCGATTTTCGGCACACAGCCGGTCGGCGCTGCCGCAAGCTCCTCACCGCCGGGCGAGTCGAGGTGGTTTCAACCTCGGATCCCGCGGCGCGCGGTGCACTGCTCGACATGTATCTCGACATCGAGACACGGAGCTGGAAGGCATCGGTGGGCGCCGGCATCGCCCGCCACCCCGAGCGCCTGGCCTTCTTCCACGCGCTCTTCGCATCGCCGCTTACCACCCCGCTTCTCATCATCCTCCTGGACGGCGTGCCTATCGTGGGGCAGGTCGTAATCGAGTTCGAGGGGACCTGGTACGGTATCGAGACGGCGTACGACTCGGCATATTCCGACCTCGCGCCCGGCTATCTGCTTCACCTTATGGTGCTCGGTGAGGCTATTGCGCGGGGCCAGCGAGCGTTGAACCTGCTGCACGCCTATGCCTACTTCAAGAAGTCGTGGAACGGCGTCACTACGGAGACGGCCTCGGTGCAGGTCTATCGCGTGCCCAGCGTGCCGTACTTCAAGGCTCGTGCGGGCGACCTGAAGCGGCTTCGAATGCGCAACGGCGAGGCAGAGAAGCAGTTCAACCCGGCACGGCGTGCGGCTGGGGAACAAGGCTCGTCCAAGGACAGCGCGCGCCCGTCTCGCGACAAGGCCGCGCGGCTCGCCGCCGGCGCGCTCGCACGCGCGGCCACGGCGAGCACGAGTGTCCGTTCGCTCACAGGCGACGCCCTGATGGCGGCCCTCCCTTTCCTGTTCGAGGGCAAGCTCCCCAAGGCTCCCAAGATGAAGGCCAAGCCGACGCACCGGCGGGGCGCCGGCGCAGTAGCGGTTGCTGCCCCACAGCTGGCCGGATGCGAAGCTCCAACAGACCAAGAAGGCGGCTAAAGCGACCGAGGCGGGCCCGAGGTAGCGATCGCAGTCGTATCGGAGAAGGCCCCTGTTTTTCTGGCTGCACGAGGACGCTTGACCAAGCACTGCGGAAAGTGAGCGACAGCTTACACCAAGCCGCGCTGCCCCAGCGATGTGCAAGCAGTTCAATGTCCTGTGCTCGTCCGGCAGGTCTCATCAGCCCGTAGCGGGCGGCAAGCCCATGACAAACCGAGGACGCAAAAGTGAATCGCCGCTTTGCAGCACTCCTGAAGCGCCACCCTCCGCTGATGAACGGTGCCGCGGAGATATTGCGGCTCTCGACTAGAACTTACATCCGTAACGCGCCCTGGATGTTTGGCAAACGCCGAGCCTATGAGCTGTACGCCCAATACCTCGGAGGCAGACGGTGCGAGGGTGGACAGGCCGATGCGGACGCAATCTTCCATGCATTTCGCGACGCAGGTTACGCCGCCTGCCACATTCCCAGCAGCTGCGACCCGGGATTCATTTTGTCGCCGCCATCGAATTCCGCATTGGTGCGGCTTGAGCAACCTCCTAGTGAACAGCGCGATCTGCTGATGTCGCGGCGGTCCGAGGTGCGGTTCTGACTGTTGAGTTGGACCAACTTGCTTTCCATCAACCGGAAGTCCAGTGCGCCCGTGCTTTGGTCGGTCTCGAACACGCCAGGGCAATCAGCTTGGCATTCATTTCACCATCAAAGATCGACGGAACCGCTGGCATCGCGGGATGCTGGCGGCTCGACACCGCCTCAAGACCCTCTTCCACCAACTGCTTGCCAACCCCGGTGAACCATCGAGGTGCTGGTCTCCAACGCCGCAATGATCTTGCTGTCCCTCCACCCGTCTCCGGCCGTCGAGATGTCCCCCTTCAAGAAATTCCGCGCCTTCAGCAGCTGCTGCGCAGAACTCTTTCCCTCGCGAAGCAGGGCTTCCATTTGCTCGCGCTCTTCACCGACTTCTTGCGGATAGCCACAGCCCCTGCGTCACTCGAGCCGTGACGGAGGCGAATCACGTAATCCTCGTCCGTGCAAGTCGGTTGAAGGGGGCGACTTGAGTATCTGGACGACCCACGAAACAATGCGCCAGAGAGGCGTAATGTTCTGTTGTCAGCGATCAAGCCCTTCTATCGGACTTGGCCTAATCCCTGTAGCCGCGGCATTGCCGTCATCTCATCTGGCAACCTCATCCGCGGTCTCCCCCCTCCGTCTCCGGCGGGATCAATGTAGATCGTCCCGCCACTTCCCTCACTCCCCTGCTTTTTGGTGGTGGCTGAGGTTTTGCTGTCGTCAATGGCTGGCATTTCTAATGACGATATAGTAATGAGATCTTTATGAGATCGGCGGCGATTGGAACAAATGCTGACAAAATTTAGGTCGCGCTTAGGCGCAGCAATCGAAGAATTCGATTAAAGGTGTACCCATGATTTCTGGCTCCTACAGGACACACCGCATCCCGACTGTTGGGCAGCACGTGGCCCCGCCCCCACGTGAGGACGTTGCGGTGAGGCCGAACCTGTTCATCATCGGCGCGATGAAATCCGGCACGACCTACCTTCGTAAACTGCTGGCGGCGCATCCAGCGATATTCATGTGCGAGCCGGATGAGCCGAGCTACTTCGTCGAGCCGCGGGAGCTTCGTAAACTCTGGCCGGACATGTGGCGGCGACGAATTTGGCAGAGCGAGAAGCGCTACCTCGCGCTGTTCGGTCAGGCATCCTCGGTGCCGATCCTCGGCGAGGCCAGCACCGCCTACACGAAGGCGCCGATGGTCTCAGGTGTTGCCGCACGCATTCAGGCGTTCAACCCGGGCGCGCGATGCATTTACATTATGCGTGACCCGGTCGAGCGGACCATCAGCCACTACTGGCACATGGTGCGGTACGAGACCGAGTACCGGGAGATGGCGACGGCGATCCAGTGTGATCCGCAGTTCCTTGCTGTCAGCCACTACGCCGCGCAATTGGCCCCGTTCCTGGAACGGTTCGGCCACAACGGCGTGTACACCCTGACGTTCGAGGCATTGGTGGCCGACGGGTGGGCAACGATGTGCGGCATTTATGCTTGGCTCGGCCTCGATCCGAATGCGGCTGACCGTGTGACTTTCGAGGTGCCTGAACACGTGACGCCGGCGATCGTGAGCCAGCCGAAGGCAGGCGGGATTGTGCGCCGGGTGCGGCAGTGGCCGGCGGCGGAGAGAGTTGTTGCACGGCTACCGCCAAGCTTCCACCGAGCGCTGCACCGACTGACCACCAACGAGGTGCGGCGTGTAGATGTGGATACGACGACCGTGAAACGGCTGCTGCGCCCCGTTCACCGCCGGCAGACCGAGGAGCTTACGAAGCTGCTCGGCCGCGAGTTTCCTGAATGGGTCACCCTGAACGAGAGCCGGCCATGACGCAAGCCGCGCCACCGGCTGGCGCGAATATACTTCTTGGCGCGGAGCCGCGCTGTTCCGGAGCTCGCCCAGGACTCACTTTGTCTTTGCAGACACTTCTCGCGCCCGAACCCTGCCCAATCATATCCGGGCGCGACTTCAATGCCAGTTAGTACTGTACGACGGTTCACCTGGGCGGGGGTAATTCTACTTGTGGCCTGTTGCATTCTAATCGCAGCATTTGCGATTGATCTCGCGGCCGCAGCCATCGCGTATGGGCCGGAATACGTGTGGCGGGCTATCGTTTGGCATCATCAGTCGCCACATGATGACGCGCGGTTCTCTGCACGCAACGTCAGCGCATCCTCACATCCTGTATATTTTCCCACAGATCCAACCGGCGGAGCGTTGGTTCGAGCGACCTTTGCTCGCCTAGCGCCCGCCGAGTTGCTGCCAGGCGAGACTTTTGAGCAGTTCCTCGCGCGCACACAGACCACCAGCCTGTTGGTGCTGCGCGGCGGGCGTCTGCTTTACGAAGGTTATTTCAACGGACACCAGCGCGACACAGTGCAGGGCTCATTCTCGATGGCGAAGTCTTTTATTTCGCTTCTGATCGGCATCGCGATTGCCGAGCATAGACTCCCGTCTATCGATGCGCCGGCTGAGGATCTGCTGCCTGACGTGAAGGGACTTCATAACTCTGGCATCAGCCTGCGCGATCTCTCAGATATGACGGCGAGTTTCGTGACACACAAGGGGCACCTTTGGTGGCCCTTCAATGTTTGGGACGACTACAAACTCATGGATTTTGCACCTGACCTCCGTACGGTGGCGGACGCGGTGCAGCCAGAATACCTTCCAAGCACGCATTTTGAATATGACGGTCGAAATGCGATGCTACTCGGTATGATGCTGGAGCGGCGGACGCACGAGCATGTGGCGCGATTGCTTGAGCAACGCTTGTGGCATCCGATGGGCGCCGAGTTTCCAGCCTCCTGGAGCCTGGACAGCCGAGCCAGTGGCTTTGAAAAAATGGAAACCGGCGTGAATGCACGCCCAATCGATTTCTTGAAGATTGGTCAGCTGGTTCTACGGGGCGGTGTGGCAGAAAGTGGCGAGCGGCTAGTGCCGGAAAGCTGGATAGAACAGATAATCATGCCGAGCCGGCATGTCGCTGGATGGGGATTTGAGAAGGACCGATTTTATACTCTGCTGTGGTGGGGATTTACACGGACCGGAAAAAGCCCAGATGTCTTCGCTGAAGGGAATTTTGGCCAGGTAATGCTGGTCTCGCGCGCTAATGATGTGGTCCTGCTACGCACGGGGAATAGCGAGGGCGGTGTTCCATCTTGGCCACAGTTGTTGCGCGGTCTCGCGAACGGGCTTGGTCCGGCGACGCACGATATGCGCTGAATAGATTCTTGCTGGAATTTGCCCACCAGTGCTGTGTCGATGAATGGCAAGGTCTACTGGGTGCTGAGTTCCAACGAGAATTGCGGATCGCATTCGGCGAGACACCGGTGCCCCGGGATATCTCTAGGATCGGTGAATGGTCTCGCTTATACCACCGGCGGATAATGCTCGGAACGCCCATGTTCAACACTGCGTCCATCCAAGACCACATCAGGCGAGGTCGAGCGTTCACACATGGGTCACTTCTCAGTGGAAATACCGACCCCTCCATCCGGCTATCTGACCAACCAGTAGGTAAGCAGGAATGTCCGGCGGACTTCGGACCTGCCTGGTGAAGCCGAGCACTATCTTCCGGCGACCACGGCTGTCTGCGACCTTGATAGTGCTCGGGTTGGCGTTGCTCTCGGCAGTCGCCATTCGCCCCCTCCGGGAGTCGGGTCTGCGAGCTGCCGGATGGGCGCTTGTAGTAAACGAACCACTCGCTCCGGCCGACATCATCATCTTGTCGGTGGATTCCGGTCCCGCGGGGGCGCTTGAGGCGGCGGACCTCGTGCAAGAGGGCATCTCAAAGCGCGTCGCGGTCTTCACAGATCCCCCAAGCGAAGATGATCGGGAGTTCATCCGGCGAGGACTCCCCTACGACAATGAGGGAACAAGACAAATACATCGATTGAAATTGCTTGGCCTAATGGATGTCGTAGAAATTTCCACAGTCAGCGGAACCGAAAATGAGGGCGAGGTGCTTCCAGCATGGTGCGAAGAGCATCGGTTCCGATCCGTTGTGTTTGTGGCGGCAAGGGACCACTCGCGACGATTGCGGCGAGTGCTCGACCGCGCAATGGCAGGACACCAGACACGGGTCATGGTTCGTGCCGCGCACTACTCGAGATTTGACCCTGATCAATGGTGGGAAACTCGCCTCGGCGTCCGGATAGAGATTGTCGAACTCGAGAAACTCCTGCTCGACGTCGTGTTGCACCCACTGTCATCTTAGTTACGGGCCTTATCTGGACACAAGGATACTTTGCCCATGAATTGGGACCTATACCCGCCAAGAATTCCTCAGATTCGAGTACAGTCTACGACCCTGTTGAGCTGGCTTCGTCCAGGCTGCGGAACCGATGGGTGATGCGATCCCGTCCAACGGCATCATGGCGTCGGCGCTGCGGCAGCTCAGCTTTACGTCAATAGCCGGCGAGAACCGGCTGAAGTTGTCAACGACGGTCAGCGCGCGGATCTTCCGTTCGTCGAACGGCTGGTCGGACAGAAAGTCCATTGAACCAGCAGTCATTGGCGGCGCCGCGACGACACGATCTTCGCGACGCTTCGCCGACATCTTCCGCTTCGAGGCTTTTTCGATGCAATTGAAGAGCAGCCCCTCGATGTCTCTGAAGCCATGATCCATGTTGCGATGGGAAGCCTGCTCTTGCGCCGCATCGTCCATCAGCCGCTCATTCTCAAACAGACTCCGAGAGGCACGAGGGAGACACCAATGCTCTGGGATCGTGGAATACCATTCTTGCTGATATTCGCTGTGATAGGCAGCGCATCGGCAGCGGCGCAGAGGACACAGGTCAGTGGTGCGTGCGGGCCGGCGAGCCGGACTGATCTTACCAGCAAGCCCACTACCAATCTTTGTAGCGCCGGGACAGCGTCGGGGGTCACAGGAACGGGGCCGTGGATGTGGACATGCGCCGGCTCTAACGGGGCCGGGACTGCCTCATGCCAGGCGCTTGCTGGACAAGAGCAAGATCCGACGACCGGGGTTCTGCCTTCATATAATGATGTCCATACGAACTGGGCCAATGCGGGCCTGCGGAGCGTTGGCGGCATTCCGCAGCGGACGACGGTGTGCGCGACGGTTGGTCCGCTCGGTGGAGAACAGGACGACTTCACCAACATCCAGAACGCGATCAACAAGTGTCCGGCAGGCCAGGTCGTTCAGCTTGGAGCAGGTGCATTTACCGTTCATTTGGCCGATCTGCCCATTCGCCTTTCGACGGGGATCTCGTTGCGCGGGACGGGCAGCTGCGGCGGTTCCAGCTCGCCGTACTGCCAGACCTCCATCAACGTGGCTGATGGCGCTCTTGCCTATACAGGAGGATTGTGCGGTACAAATACGTCGCATGAAGGCGCGTGCCCGAATGGCGGGCCGCCGGTGATTTTGATGGCTCCTGTTGCCCCAGATTACAATTTCAGTTGGGCCCAATGCAGCAACGTCGGGACCAATCCTGGTACTGGATGCGGAGCCACCCCACTGGCCGCCGACGCCGCGCAGGGTCAAACGACAATCCAGGTCACCAGCACAAGCAACTTTTCGGTCGGTCAATGGGTTCTGATCGATGAGGCGTCAGGTGCCGGCTGGGTCGCCGACCCTTTGAATGCGTGGACCAAATTCGGGAGCGTGTGGGCTGCCCCGGACTGGCTCAGTCCATCCGGTAGTCCTGCGACGGGCCGCGTCATGTGGTCGAAATCCGAAAGTGGCGGCGGCTGGGACTTTGGCTCATCCTACCCTTTTCAGGCGAGGTCAGTGGGTTGCTGGTTTTCCTATTGCGACCGACCGACCGCCGAGTTGCACAGGATCGCTTCGATCGGCAGCGGCACCCTGACATTTGACGACCCGCTTACGATCGCCTTCCGGAAGAGCGGTAACCATAACGCCCAGGTCTATGGGCCTCTCTTTGGGAGCAATTCAAATTTCAGGTCCCCTATTTCATTCCTCCAGAATGCCGGCGTCGAGAATATCTCGGTTCTCCGCGCTGTCAGCGGGGCCATGGAAATGAAATTTTGTGCCTACTGCTGGATCAAGAATACCGAGGTCGGAGACTGGTACGGAGGAGGTATCAACATAGAGTATTCGGTTCGTAGTGAGCTCAATACCGACTATGTTCACCATTGCTGGAACTCGGTCAATAACGGCGGTGAATATCCCATCGCGCTCGACAGCGCCTCGACCGAAATTCTTATCACAAACAGCATAACCAACTTCGCTGGAAAAGGAATGGTCGCCAGAGCAGGGGGCGCTGGTTCGGTTATTTCTTATAGCTACATAGATGATACCATGTATGATGCAAAGTCAGGTATCGGGGACTATTGGCTAGACACGGGGATCAATGCGAGCCATTATTCTGGACCGCATCATGTTTTATTTGAAGGAAACTGGGGCGACAATTTAGATAACGACAATACGCACGGCAACTCAATGTACATGACATTTTTCCGGAACCAGGCCGCCGGATTGAGGACGCCGTTCATGGATCCTTCGCTCAACAAGACCGTCAACGACTTTGCCGGGATAGGTTATGCATGTGGAACAAGCGGACCGAGTGGTTGCAGGCAAAATCGGCCCGCTCCTTTGCGCGCCGCTGGGCCGATGGCATACAACTACTGGTTTGCTTTCGTTGCGAACGCATTGGGGGTGGCCGGAGAGACGACGGCGGGTAATGGTTGGTCCTACCAGGGCGACTGGTCTGCGCCGCGCATATTCATGCTGGGGTGGAATGCTGGTCCCGGCGGCGAAGATCCTTACCTGGACGGGGCCAGTGGATCGTACATTTTCCGCCACGGCAACTACGACTATGTCAACGCCTCGATCGCCGACTGGACTTCCGGATACTCGCACACGATGCCGAATTCGTTCTATCTGTCTTCGGCTCCGGCCTTCTTCAGCGTAGGTACCAAGTGCACCTATCCGTGGCCGTGGGTGACGCCGACCGGATCAACGCCGATCCAGGCTAACAGCTGTGGCGGCTCCGGCCTGCCGGCCAAGGCGCGCTACGATGCGGGAACGCCGTTCGCACAGCCATAAGCGACATCGCGGGGATGCCCATCCCTAACGTGGATTACCTTGGAAACTTTAAGCCGCGAGCGATGAGACAAGAACATGATGCAGAGGATACCTTCCCGAATAAGAGAAGGGAATCGAGTTCGGAACTATAA
>Ga0070730_10002232_pt1 | contig 17839 bp, 15 predicted proteins | sample Coa_R1_3_FD_66447 | JGI IMG/M metagenome (GOLD analysis project Ga0070730, IMG submission 66447) | Surface soil microbial communities from Centralia Pennsylvania, which are recovering from an underground coalmine fire - Coalmine... | ecosystem: Environmental > Terrestrial > Soil > Unclassified ... | reverse complement strand
ATGCCAGACTGAGTGGTGAACTCGGTCTTGCTCTCTGGAATGCGCTCAACCGAGCGTTTGAGGGTGGTCTGCTCCCAGCGCGCTTCTTCGCGCTTCAGATGCTCAAGCTCGTTCTTATCGTAGAGCGTGCCCTCGTTTTCCGTCGCGGCGTCGCGCGGTTTCTGTTCTAGCATTCCGATCTCTCCTAGCGATCAACTTCAATCGACAGAGCAACCGCGCCCCCGCCGCCCAGGCAGAGCGTTGCCAGGCCGCGCCCGCCGCCCCGCCGCCGCAGTTCGTAGAGCAGCGTAATCAGCACGCGCGCGCCGCTGGCCCCGATGGGATGGCCCAGAGCCACCGCGCCACCGTTCACGTTGACGCGGCTCCAGTCCCAATCCAGTTCTTTGCCGTTTGCCAGCACCTGCGCGGCAAAGGCTTCGTTGACCTCAACCAGATCGAAGTCGCTCATCTTCAGGCTGGTGCGCTCCAGCAGGCGATGCACCGCGCGCGGGGGGGCTGCAAAGATATATTTGGGCGTGATGGCCGCCGAGGCGTAGCCGGTGATGCGCGCCAGAACCGGCAGGCCCAGTGCGTTGGCGCGCTCGGCGCTGGCGACGACCAGCGCGGCGCCGCCGTCGTTCAGGCCCGGCGCGTTGCCAGCGGTCACAGTGCCGTCTTTCTTGAAAGCAGGCTTGAGCGACGACAGCGCCTCCAGGCTGGTATCCGGGCGAATGGACTCGTCGCGGTCAATCGTGATGGTTCCCTTCTTCTGGGCGATCTGGACGGGAATCATCTCCTCTTTGAAGCGCCCGGCCTCGGTGGCGGCAGCGGCGCGCTGATGGCTCTCCAGTGCGAAGGCGTCTTGCTCCTGGCGGCTGATGCAGAACTTGTCGGCAATGATCTCGGCCTCGTTGCCCATATGGATGTCTTCAAACGCGCACCAGAGGCCATCATGCACGACGGCATCCACGACTTTTTGCTCGCCCAGCCGATAGCCAGTGCGCGCGCCAGGCAGCAGATAGGGCGCGTTGCTCATGCTCTCCATGCCACCCGCAACGACGATCTCTTCATCTCCGGCGCGGATGGCCTGCGCGGCGAGCATCACGGCTTTCAGGCCGGAGCCGCAAACTTTATTGATCGTCACAGCGGGCAGATCGTCGGGCAGTCCGGCGCGCATGGCCGCCTGGCGGGCCGGAGCCTGGCCGACGCCTGCCGAAACGACGTTGCCCATAATCGCTTCTTCGATCTGATCGACGGGCGCCCCAGAGCGCCTGACCGCCTCGCGGATGGCAATCGCGCCGAGTTCGGTGGCGCTAAGCGACGCCAGCCCGCCCAGAAACTTGCCGATGGGGGTACGCGCCGCGCTCACAATAACGGCTTCTCGTGCAGCCATAAATCAATCAACCTCCTCGTTCAAAGGCCCTGGATGCGCCGGGGTCTTGCGGTTAACATCTCGGGCTTTCAACAGGCGCACGCCATTGTGCGCGCTGATAGTGCTGTTTTGCCGCTGCGAATTGCTGCTCATCGGGCGCCAGCTCAAACGAAGGCGCTGATGGATCGCTCTTTTTCTACTCTCATTATACGATATAGCACGACTGACAGATAAAGAGCATAACAAATTGTCCCGAAGAGGCACTATCTTACTGACACCTTCTGCAGAGGGCATAAACAATCCGGCTGACTTCCGGGAGCCAGCGACGAGAATCTATATTGGAGAGATAAATAACCATGATGCTCTGGATGAAAGCAAAGCTGACGATCATCATTCTTGCTGCGGTGGCAGTAGCTACCGTAGCCGGTGCAACCGCTGTGCTGGCCTCGCAAAGCCACAGCGCCCCTTCTTCGGCGCCCCGCACGTCTGCTGGCGACGCCACCCAGCAGGGGCAGAACGAGTTCGAGGCGCAGGGCGTTATCCAACAGGTCACGTTTGACCAGGGCAGCACGCAGAGTGGGAATCTGGTCTTCTTGCCGAACGGAAAACAGACCACTGTGACAGTGGTTTTTACCACCGCGACAAAGATTGAAGAAGAAGGAGCCAATGGAGCGCAGCAAAACTCGCTTCAAGCCGGATTGAGCGCGAAGGTGGAAGGCACGCTGCAAGCGGATGGCTCCGTCCTCGCCAAAGAAATACAGACGAATGCCAAAGACGCCAACAATAACGATAACAACGATCAGGAAGATCAGACGTTACTCGGCGTGATCCAATCGGTTGATCAAAACGCGCAGACGTTTGTCCTGCTCCCTGATGGGCAGGCGACCTCTATGACCATCGCCTTCGATGCGAAGACAAATGTTGAGAATGAGCATGAAGACGGGGGCCAAAATGCGGCGCTGGTTGCCGGCGCGCATGTGTCGGTTGAGGTGGTCACGCGGGCTGATGGCTCACTCTACGCGAAGGAGATCAAGACTGCTTCTGGCAACAATGGAGATGGCGACAATAACGGTGACAATGGCGGCTCCGGCGGCGGTGGTTCTGGTTCCGGCGGTGGCTCCGGCAGCGGTGATTCAGGCAACTGATTTGCTCTACTGAGAACATGCAGGCGGTTGAAGCGACACGCGGAGATGTCTGGAGGTGTCGCTTCAACCGCCTATCTCTGTGTTCAGGCGCCTCGCAGACCGACAGCGCACGTCAGGATCGGCGTCGGGGAACCTGGCGAAGTGTTCGACGAAGCGCCGCGCCAACAATCACGGCTTTTCTTTCAGCCATAAATCAACCACCTCGTTCAAAGGCTCTGGATGCGCCGGGGCTATGGGGTCAACATCCAGGACTTTCCACAGGCGCACACCGTTGTGCGCGCTGATCTGATTATTTGATAGAATGGCAGGGGGCTGATAAGCAGATGTACAAAAATCTTCTGAAGCAACGTTGTTAAAGAGTAGCTTCTGCGCTTGCCCTCATTATAAGCTTTTTCCTCTTGAGAGGGTCAATCAAGAGGCACGCGTGTTTTTGCAGAGAGCGAGGCCAGCCTATGATGATGCCCTGTCAGCGTTGTGGAATCCCCTTTCCGACTGAAGCGCCTTTCTGCCCAACCTGTGGCCTGGCAAGAACGCCCCTCCCAGCAAGTGGGCCGCCAGTTGCCCAGCAGCCACCACAAGGCGGTCTCCATCCTGGCATCCCTGGCGCCGCTGGTGGAGTCGTGGCTGGGGCCGCCATTCCCAGGAACATTTCCCCTGCCACACCGGGTATGCCCGGCGTGCCCTCCGCGCCTGCCGTGCCGCAAGCAGGCGTGCCCAGCGTGCCCTCCGCGCCCGCCGGGTCACAACTACCGGCAGGAATGGGATCGCCAGCCCATATGCCAGGAACGCCAGCAGCGCCTGGCGGCTTTCTCCATGCGCCTGGAACACCCGCTGCTCCACCCTGGCAGGGGACTCCAGCAGGTCAGGGAGCGCCGGGGTGGCCGCAGCCAGGGATGGCTCCACACGGCTCGCCCCTTCAACCAGGCTTGTCTCAGCCTGGGCTACATCCAGGTGTACAGCATCCTGGTTTTGCTGGCGCGACTCCTCCTCATCAGCCGCATCTGGAAGGCGCAATGCAGACGCCTCATCATGGCGGGACGATGCTGGCTCCCGGAGCCGCTGGCGCGCGCAAGGCTGGTAAGTTTGGCGCGCGCCAACTCGGTGGGCTGCTGAAGCGCAGCCTGGCAGCCAAGATCGTCGCTGGAACAATGGTGCTGCTCGTTGCAGGGGGGGCCGGGGCTGGCTATTTGCTCTACCGGGCAACGGCGCCCACCAGCTTTGTGATTGCTACTGATCGTGGCAATAACGAGATCGATCGCATTGATATAGCGACGCGCAGCAGGACGGTGCTTATCAACAACAAAGCGCTGCCTGCTCCGCCAGATTCCCTCGTGTTTATCTCCGATACGCAGGTACTCATTGATTTTGCCACCAATAGTGGAGACATCGGTCTAGGCGATATTCAGAACGGAACCTATACCAGGATTTCTCAAGGGCATGGCGACCTGCGCGATATGGCGGTGCGCCCGGATGGAAACAGCGTTTTGATTGCTGAAACAGATGGGGTCTTGCTGCAATTTCAAGTATCCGATCACAGCGTAACAACGTTCGTTCAAAACCAGAATCTCAATGGCATCCAGGGGCTGGCCTTTGATGCTGACGGCAACCTCTACGCTGCCTCCGGTGGCACCGTGATCCAGCTTGATCCCACGAATGGCAGGCAGATCAAGACATTCGAGCTGCCAGGGGGCAGCGATGGGATGGCGTATGATAAGAGCCGCAAGACGCTGGATATTGCGTCAGGGAGCCAGATTCTCACCCTCGATCCAAAGACAGGCAAGGTGAGTACCTTGATAGATGGGATTGGTGGAGCGGATGGAGTAGCGATTGATCGGCGCGGCAACCTTTTTATCGCCTCGAATGAGGGGGTCTTGGAACTCACCACCGGAAACCAACTGCTGATTGTGGGCACCAATACCAATGGAGTGACCTGGGATGATGTGGCGCCGCTCTCCGGCACTGGCGCAGTAAACTATTAGGAAAGCGCGGATACAAGGCCGAGAGGGCATCATTAGCATGCTAATGATGCCCTCTCGGCCTTGTGCTTGTGAGCTATGCGCCGTGTGGTCCGGCGGCGCGCACGTCAGGATCGGCGTCGGGGAAGTTGGCAAAGTTTTCAACGAAGCGTTGCGCCAGTTCACGCGCCTGGCGATCATACGCCGCGCCGTCCTTCCAGGTGTCGCGCGGGCGCAGGAGGCTGCTGGGCACATCGGGGCAGGCGGTGGGGACGTGCAGCCCAAAGATCGGGTCCGTCCAGGTCTCTACCTTATCCAGCGCCCCAGAGACGGCTGCGCTCACCATCGCGCGCGTGTAGGGCAAGCTGATGCGTTCACCCACGCCATAGGGGCCACCACTCCAGCCAGTATTCACCAGATAGACGCGAACCTTGTGTTCCTCAACCCTCTGGCGGAACATCTTGGAGTAGATGGTCGCTGGCAGCGGGAAGAAAGGCGCGCCAAAGCACAGGCTGAAGTCCGGCTCTGGCTCGTTGCCCATGTCCGCCTCGGTCCCGGCCAGCTTGGCGGTGTAGCCGGAGAGGAAGTAATAGGTGGCCTGCTCTGGCGTCAGAATCGAGAGTGGCGGCAGCACGCCAAAGGCGTCGGCGCTCAGCAGCAGGATGGAGGATGGATGTCCTCCCAGGCCATCGGGGGTTGAGTTCTCGATGAGATCAAGCGGATAGGCGGCGCGAGTATTCTCGGTGAGCGAACCATCGTTGTAGTCGGGGACGCGCGTCACCGGGTCCACGACGACATTCTCCACGACGGAGCCAAAGCGGATGGCGTTCCAGATTTGCGGCTCGTGTTTTTGCGAGAGATTGATGCACTTGGCATAACAGCCGCCCTCAAAGTTGAAGACCCCGTTGTCGCCCCAGCCATGCTCATCGTCGCCAATCAACTGGCGGTCTGGGTCGGTCGAAAGCGTCGTTTTGCCCGTGCCGGAGAGGCCGAAGAAGAGGGCGACATCGCCCGCCGCGCCGATATTGGCCGAACAGTGCATGGGGAAGACGCCTTGCAGGGGCAGCACATAGTTCATCACACCAAAGATCGACTTTTTAATCTCACCCGCGTATCTGGTACCGGCGATCAGAATCAAGCCCTGTTCAAAGTTGACCAGAATCGTCGTCTCGCTGCGCGTGCCGTCAATTTGGGGCACGGTCAGAAACTCCGGCGCGGCTATCACCGTAAAGGCAGGCTTGCTCGTGGCCTGCTCCTCCGGCGTCATGCGGATGAAGAGTTGGCGCGCAAAGAGTTCATGCCAGGCGTATGCAGCGACCACGCGAATTGGCAGGCGATGGGCCGGGTCGGCGCCCGCCCAGGCATCTAGCACAAAGACATCGCGGCCCTGAAGATAGGCGCTCAGGCGGGCGCGGAAGCGATCAAAGACTGCTGGCTCAAGGGGCTGGTTGATCTTGCCCCAGGCGATACGGTCGGCATTTTCCGGGGTGCGCACGATAAACTTATCTTTGGGTGAGCGCCCGGTGCGCAGGCCGGTGGCCGCCACCAGCGCCCCGTTGGATGCCAGCACTGCCTCGTTCCGCGCGACGGCATGTTCAACAAGCTGGGGAACTGACAGGTTCCAGTAGACGTTACCGAGGTTGGTCAAACCCACTTCAGCCAGGCTCTGACTGCTGGTGGTTACAATAGCCATATGTTCTTCTCTTCCTCACCTTCGTTGGCTGCTCTCAGCGAGGACATCGCTGTCCCTAAGGGTATGCTCATCAGGAATAGCCGTTGATCTTGCTATCTTAGCTGTCTATCTCTCTTAAAGCTCAAACCGCAAAAAGTATACCTGGTTGGCTTGTCCCCTGTCAACAAACTTGCCAGGGGAGACGCCTGCGGGCTATACTACAGAATATAAAGTACAGTGGACGGTGCAAACGAAGAAGGGCGGGCGCTATGCCTGCCCCACTCACAACCAACCGGGTGAGCATTTCATTGATTGAGCGATTACCAGAGCGGGACGAAACGCCGGAGGAGCGCCAGGCGCGGCTGGAGGCGCTAATGCAGCGTGTGCTGGCCTGTCGGCTTTGCCAGGAGCAGGGGTATCTGCGCAGCGCCAATCCGGTGGGCGGCGCGCGTGGCCGGGTCACAGATCGCGTGATGGTGATCGGCCAGGCGCCTGGTCATCTTTCGGTGGAGCGACGCCTGCCCTTCGCAGGCCCCGGTGGCCGCGTGCTGCAAAGCTGGTTTGTGCGCGCAGGCTTTCGGCCTGAAGATTTCCGCGAGCGCATCTACCTCAGCGCCCTGACGCGCTGCGACCCTGGCCGCAATCCACGCGGCACAGGCGACCGCAAGCCTTCCCCGGCAGAACAGGCGCTCTGCCGCCCCTACCTGGACGCGGAGCTTGCCCTGGTGCGCCCGCGCGTGCTAGCGCTGGTTGGCGGCATGGCGATTCAGACCTTCTGGGGGTCGGGGAAGTTGGATGAGATCGTAGGGACGTACCGCGAGCAGGGTGGGCGGCTGCTTTTGCCGCTGCCCCACCCCTCCGGCGCGAGCCGCTGGCTGAACACGCCGGAGCATCAGGAATTGCTTGCCAAAGCGCTGGAGCATCTGGCCCGCTGGCGGGTAGCGTTGGCCCTTGACCAGCCCTGAGCAGACTCCGACGGTTTTTACATCATGTTGCGAGTATAGGAAGGATAGAAATCTGATGGCTGAACAAGCAGCAGCGAACGAGCAGAAAATTGCGGCCAGGCGGGTCCTGGTCGTGATGGCGCACCCCGATGATGGCGAATTTGGCGCGGCGGGAACGATTGCCCGCTGGGCGCTCCAGGGGTATGAGATTTACTACTGCGTGGTGACGGATGGAAATTGCGGCTCCAGCGACCCGGAGATGACCTCCGAGAAGCTCGTGCCCATTCGCCAGGAGGAGCATTGGGCGGCGGCGCGCACATTGGGGGCGAAGGAAGCGCTCTTCCTACACTACATCGATTCGACACTGGAGCCGACGCTGCAACTGCGCCACGATATTGCGCGGCTAATTCGCCAGATTCGGCCTGCTATTATGATCTGTCAAGACCCGACGACGCGCTGGTCCGGTCAGGGCTACATCAACCACCCCGATCATCGCGCCGCTGGCGAAGCCACTTTGGCGGCGATTATGCCAGCGGCGGGCACGCGGCTGATCTTCACCGATCTGCTCGAAGAAGGTCTGGAGCCGCACGACGTGAAGGAACTCTATCTCGCTGGCACGCAGACGCCCGACCGCTGGGTGGACATCAGCGAGACGCTAGAAACCAAGATTGCCGCGCTGCGCCAGCACAAGAGCCAGATCAAAGATTGGGATCCCGCTGAAGAGATGAAACAGTGGGCCAAAGGGACGGCAGAGCAGGCCCGCAAACACGGGCATGACTTCCAGTATGCGGAAGGCTTTAAGTATTTCCGTTTTAAGGACGATTAGGCTTCTGACGCTTCCGCTTGCTTTTTGCGATGGTACTCATGCACACCCTGCTTCAGGGTGCCGAGCGCCGTCGTGGCGCAGGTCGGGCGGGTCATCACCACTTCGCGCCCCAGCGCGTCCATCAAATCCTCGAAGGTGAGCGCCTCGATCTCCTCGGGGGTCTTGCCCTCGGCAAGTTCACTAACATAGGAGGCTGCGGCCATGCTGATGGTGCAGCCTTCGCCATCAAAATAGACCTCTTGCAGATGGCCGTGTTCATCAAATTTCGCCTGCATGGTAATCGTATCGGCGCAGCCAGGGCTGCCGCCGGTCAGGCTGATGTCCGCGTCTTCAAGCGTGCCCCGATGGTAAGGATGCTGGTAATGCTCCAGCAGAAACTCGATGGCTTCCTGACGGGTCATGCTCATGTGATTCAGAACTCCTTGTAACCATAGAAAAAAGCGCGTTGGGTTACGGGTGAGCATCGCTGCCGATCTCTCAGATACCCGCCATGCTCTTTGATATTGTATCCGATAAGGCGGTAAGGATGCTAGCCAGTTGTCCCCGTAACCCGCAAGCATGTTGACCGGCTAGGGCTTCTCGATTGGCGCGCCGACCAGATTGCCCCACTCCGTCCAGGAGCCGTCATAGTTGCGCACGTTTGGATAGCCGAGTAGTTGGGTCAGTACAAACCACGTATGGGCGGAACGCTCGCCGATGCGGCAGTAGGCAACAACCTGCTTCTCCGGCGTGACACCCTCATTGCCATACAGTTCGCGCAGCTCGGCGGCAGACTTAAAGGTGCCATCCTCGCGCGCGGCCTTGGCCCAGGGAATGCTCCTGGCGGTGGGGATATGCCCGCCGCGCGAAGCGTTCTCCTGCGGGTAGTTGACCATATGGATCAGCTTGCCAGTGTACTCATCAGGCGAGCGCACGTCCACCAGCGCGTAGCCCGACTTACCCAGCAGCTCTTCCACCTGGCGGCGGAAGGCGCGAATCGAAAGGTTCGGTTCCTGGGCATGGTAGGTGGTGGACTGAAACTCTGGCACGTCTTTGGTAAAGGGGCGCTGCTCGGCCTCCCACTTCGCCCGGCCACCGTTCATCAGGCGGGCGTCCTTGTGGCCGTAGAGTTTGAACAGCCAGAAGCTATAGGCCGCGTACCAGTTGTTCTTATCACCATAGAAGATAACGGTGGTGTCGTTTGTGATCCCGTAGCGGCTTGCCAGCTTCTCGAAATCGGCCTTGCTCACGAAGTCGCGGCGGATAGGGTCTTGCACATCCACATGCCAGTCGAGCTTGACGGCGTTCTGGATATGCCCTACCTCATACAGAAGGACATCTTCATCTGCCTCGATGATACGGACAGTGGGGTCGTTCAGGTGATCCGCCACCCAGACGGTATCAACCAGTACCTCAGGATGCACGTATTCGGTAGCATTGGCGGTCGAGGTTCCCGTCGTCTCAGTTCCTGCCATAAGTCCTGCTTCCTCCATTCCGATCAGTGGCCCGACTCTCATAGAGGCCACTTGGCTATGCTCTGCTCGTCTTAACCAGACAAACCTCCTTAAGTATAACAAAGTTGATTGATTTAGTCAACTCTACCGACCGGGCTTCATCAGACCCGTCTAACGATGGTTATATAACTCAATGCTCCAACGCCATTCCTGGTGATCGGGGTCGTTCCACCAGCGCTGCAACACGCCTACCTCACCGCCGGGAAGGATGACCGGCGTGCCATAATCAGCCTCAGTCGGCCAGATGTCCTCGCGGGTAATTGTCGCGCCCTGGCGGCGCAGGCGTGCGATGGGGCTGCTAGTGGTCCGCAGCAGGTCATTGCCCCGCGCCAGCGTCTCTCCAGCATCGCTCAGTACCATAACGTTCAACTGCGGCGGCGCGGCGTGGACCAGGAGAACATTCGTCGGGTCCAGTCGTCCCCGCGCAAAGGAAATGCCGGTTGGTCCAACATCGGCAATCCAGAGATCCCAGACGTGACATATATGCTGCGCCATTGCTGATACCTCCTTCTGAATCTGTTTGGGGTAATGCCGCTCACCCCCTTACGCCGGACATTTCCTTTACCATCCACTTTACACCATCCCCCTGGTCTGTTATCATCACTGTATAGGATAGAGGACTGACATTCCAGTGCCAATTTGGAAGAAAGTGGTCTGTTATGGATCCGCACCAAATTGTGCAACTCCTTGGTCCCTGGTCAGAACGAAGAGGGCCACTGTATCAGCGTCTTGCCCGCGCGTTCGAGCTGGCAATCCGCAATAGTGAACTGCCTCCTGAAACCCGCTTGCCCGCCGAAAGATGGTTGGCACAGCATTTAGGCGTGAGTCGCAGCACTGTCGTTGCTGCTTATGCCTTATTGCAAGAAACGGGCTGGGTCGCTAGTCAGCGCGGCAGTGGCACACATGTGCTGACCTTACCTCCTCAGCGCTCGCTGCGCTTGCGGCATCAACAACTTTCTCTCCTGGCGCATGGTCCGGTTATTGATACCTATCTCGGCAATCAATTGGAAGCCATTGATTTATCTACCGGGGCTCCGGCCTGGCCGACAGGATTCGATACGGACATCTGCACACTCACACCTCACGATATTGCCTCGGCTTTGACACTTTCCGGCTATATGCCCCAGGGACTCCCCCAGCTTCGCCAGGCGGTCGCTGAATGGTATACCAGGACAGGTCTGCGCACTCTGCCCGACCAAATAGTGATAACAACCGGAGCACAGCAGGCCATTACCCTGCTCGCTCAGTTGCTGCTGCAACGAGGCGATACCGTCATCCTCGAAAACCCTACCTTCTTTGGCGCGATTGACGCTTTTCGTGCCGCTGGCGCGCATCTATCCCCCGTTCCTGTCGAATTGGTAGGCCTGAATCTTCAGCGGATGGAAGAGCTTCTGGCCTTAAAGGCAGCGCAATGTGTCTATCTCATTCCGACCTTCCACAATCCAACAGGAAATACATTGACCGATATGCAGCGTCGTCAGGTGGTCAGTATGGCTCAGGAGGCCAATGTCCCGATGATTGAAGATCTGACCCTGGCGTACAATGTGCTGGGTAGAGAGCCACCCCCACCACTTGCGGCCTATAGACCCGATGGGGCCGTGATTACAATAGGCTCTCTGAGCAAGCTTTTTTGGGCAGGATTGCGCGTTGGCTGGATTCGAGGCTCGACACCCCTCATTGGGCGTTTGGGTCGCCTGAAAGCTATCAGCGACCTCGGCTCATCAGTAATCAGCCAGATGATTGCTATTCGACTGATGCCGTATCTGGAGCAAGTACGGTCTCTTCGCCGACAAGAGCTTACGTTGCGTCGGGATACCCTCTTGGAGATGTTGCAACAAAGGGTGCCATCATGGAGATGGAAACGCCCCGAAGGTGGATTGTTTGTCTGGGTGCAATTGCCTGAAGGGGATGCCCGTGATCTTGCGCAAGAGGCGTTACGTGCTGGAGTCATTATAACCCCAGGCACAACGCTCTCGGTTGATGGAACACATACAAACTGTCTCCGACTCCCTTTCTTGCTTTCTCCGACACGTTTGCAGGCAGGTATAGAGCGATTGATTGAAGCGTGGGAACGTTATAAACGCGGCACGCCACTTCCATGATGCTACCTGCTCTTCTGCCTGGATACGGGTTTTTCCTCCTGTTGCTTTTCTCCTGACGCTGTCTCTCCTGTGCTAAGCGGCAGAGCGGCGCTCTTTAGTCCGATCTGCTCCATTTCGCCAGCGCCGCCGCTGGTCGCTCCGTTGAGCTACACGCCCAGCCAGGAGGCGGGGGCGCTGCCTCTTTATTTCCGCCAGTGGGGGCGGCATGAGATTTGCACAAGCGGCTCTTGCTGGAGAGGCGCGCCTGTGATATGCTGAAAGAGCAGGCGACAAGTTATTGCAGATGCCTGCTCTGCTGAAGGTGGCGGCTCAGCTTCCGATAAGCGGAATGGGAACGGAGGAAGAGAATTGTGCTGAAGAATCTCCTGTTTGCAGCAGAGGGCGGCGGGCGACGAATTGGGGTAGGGTCGCTGACAAAGCTGCCTGGTAATATCAGTCTGGTCCGTGATTTCATGACGGCGGTCAACTGGAAGACAGCCCAGGGCGAGATTCAGTGGGCGCTTACCTCCAAGATCGCCATCGTTGGCCTGCCCAATACCGGCAAATCCACGCTTTTCAATACCCTGAAGGGGCAGCGCGTCTCGCCAGTATCGCCGGAGGCAGGCACCACCAAAATGCTCATTCGCGGCGCGTTTGGACCTTTTGCCCTCATCGATACCCCCGGCCATCTCCCCGATATTATGGAGAAAGGCGTCAAGGAAGCCTCGGCGATCTTGCTGCTCATCGATGGAACACGCGGCTTTCAAAAAGAGGATGAGGCGCTCTACAAAGAGGTGAAGCGCGCGGGTAAACCCATCATTGTAGCGATCAACAAGATCGATCTGATGCGCAGTGATCCGGAGGATATGTGTGATGATCTGGCGGTGCGGCTGGAGGTCGAGGAGGTGCTGCCGATCTCGGCCATCAATGGCACCAACGTGACCGAAGACCTCATCCCAGCGATGATCGACGCTAGCCCAGAAGCGGCAGTGATGATTGGCCGCGAGCTTCCAGCCTTCCGGCGCGCGGCGGTTGCCAGGATTGTGCGCAACTCCACGCTGCTCAGTCTTGCCGCCGGGCTGGAGCCGGTGCCCCTGATTGATATACCCATCCTGCTGGGCACGCAGATTCGACTGGTGCTGCGCATCGCCGCCATCTATGGCGAGCCGTTCTCGGCTAGCCGCGCGCGCGAGGTGGTAGCCGTGATTTCGGGCGGGCTGGCGCTCCGCTATGCGGCAGAGGAATTGGCGAAGCTGGTTCCCTTTGGAGGCGATCTGGTTTCCGGCGCGATTGCCGCCGCAGGCACCTGGGCACTGGGGCAGGTTGCGGCGGAATATTTTGAGAACGATAAAAAGGTGAGTGCGGGGCAGCTTCGCAAGATGTTTACGCGCTTCTATCGGCAGTATCGCCGGGAAGATAAACGCCAGGAACTGCTGACCGAAGTGCGCAAGGAGCGAGCGCTGCCTGCGCCCGGCAGCGCGCCCCCGGCAAGCACCGCACACTCCAAGAGCTGATGCGGAGGGCGCTGCTTTCCGCACCAGCCCCCTTGCCTACCATTCTTTAGGCGCCTGGGCGCCTTCATCGATAGGACCACGCTTGCGCAGGGCCGACTGCGGCACGATCAGCACATCTTTGCTGCCGCTAAGGGTATCTTGCGCTGAGACGCGCAACCCGGTTTGCAGGTAGCTATCCCAGAAGTTGCGGGTCAACTCATACTCAATGACAGTAAGCGTCTGGGGGTCGATTTCGGCGTCATGAATGCGCCCCAGCAACATCCCCTCATCGGTGACAACCTCCAGACCGATAAAGGTCTTGAGGTCAACCAGCCGGTCGAGATTAGGGGTCTTGCTTGCGTCGCCCATACTGACCGGCGCGCCCAGAATCACGGCATGCTGCCCAACACGCTTGACAGCCTCGCGCAGCACCAGATGTTCGCCTCCAACAGTGGGGCCGCCGCCGCGCACGCGCAGCGCGGCAACCCAGCGCCCTGTCGGGTCAAGCAAGACCTCCTCAACTTTCCCCATCTTCAACGCCTCGGAGAGACTGATGACGCGCAAACCGCGCAACTGTGTAATCCGCATGGTGGTGATACCTTCCCTCAGCGGCGAGCGCGAGAGGGGATTGGGCGAAGAAAAATGATCCTGGCCGAGCATAGTATACCTTTCTATATGGCATCTTTCCAGGTAGCCAGTTATAAATAAGTGCGCTCCACTGAAAACAGCGCAATTGGGCAACATGCGTGCCAGATGTGTGCCAGCGCTCTTAACTTCGCGCGCCGGAAGCTTTCTCTGGCGCGGCGCGCGTGCCCGACCAGGGGCTGGGCTGCCCGCGATAGGCGCTGGTCAGCGGCAGGCGCCGGTCGCGGCCAAAGGCGCGCTGGGTGATCTTGATGCCCGGCGGAGCCTGGCGACGCTTGTACTCACTTTTATCCACCAGGGCCATCACGCGCTGCACTATCGAGCCATCGAAACCCATTGCCAGCATCTCTTCGTAGGTGCGGTCGTCCTCCACATAGGCGCGCAGAAGCGGGTCGAGGACTGGATACGGCGGCAGGCTATCACTGTCGCGCTGATCGGCGCGCAGTTCCGCCGACGGCTCTTTGTCGATGATAGCCTGCGGGATGACGCCGCCGGGCGCCAGCGCATTGCGATAGCGCGCGAGGTCATAGACCAGCGTCTTAAAGACATCCTTGAGGACGGCAAAGCCCCCAGCCATATCGCCGTAGAGCGTGGCGTAGCCGGTCGCCATCTCCGATTTGTTGCCTGCCGTTAAGACCAGCCAGCCAAACTTATTGGAGAGCGCCATCCAGGTTGTGCCGCGCAGCCGTGCCTGGATATTCTCCTCGGCCAGTCCCGGCTCGGTCCCGGCAAAGGCGGGGGCCAGCGCCTCCAGTGCCGCACTGAACATGCTATCAATGGGGATCGTAAGGAAGCGGATGCCCAGCCGATCGGCTAGCATCTGCGCGTCGCTTTTGCTACCCGCCGAGGAGTAGCGTGAAGGCATCGAGACGCCAATAACGTTCTCTGGCCCCAGAGCATCAACAGCAATCACGGTGGTAAGCGCAGAATCGATGCCGCCGGAAATACCAATAACCGCTTGCTTAAAGCCATTCTTGTGGGTATAGTCGCGTGTGCCCAGCACGAGCGCGGCGTAAATTTCGGCGAGCCGCCCTTGCGGCTTCTCGACCCTGGCGGGCGTACTCAAGGTATAGTCGGGCTGCTGAAGCGTTGGACGCGCCGGATGCTGGCGACCGTTCTGGTCGGGGCGCGTGTTGGCCGCGTCTGTCACCAGGATGTGCGGCGTCTGCCCATCGGTGAATGCCAGGCGCTCCTGGCGGCGGCGCGGGTCATGCAGGCGCGTGCGAAAGACGGCCTCGATGTCCAGGTCAGCCACGACCAGGTCTTCGGCGCAGTGCTTGCCGCGCGCAATCAGGGCGCCACTCTGGTCAAAGATCACACTGGCGCCGTCGAAGATCAGTTCATCCTGGCCGCCAACCAGATTGACATAGGCGACGATCAACCCGTTGTCCGCTGCGCGGGTGGCAAGCATCTTCTCGCGGAAATCCCCCTTGCCCGCGAAATAGGGCGAGGCGTTGATGTTCACCAGCACCTCGGCCCCCGCGTAGGCTTGCAGCGTGGCCGGGCCGGTCGGATACCAGATGTCTTCGCAGATATTGACGCCGACCTGTACGCCGCCGATCTCGAAGATCGGGCTGAGTGTGCCCGCCTGGAAGTAGCGGTTTTCGTCAAAGACACCGTAGTTGGGCAGGTACTGCTTGTAATAGACTCCGGCCAGGCGGCCATGATGAATGACGGCGGCGGCGTTATAAATATCCACCTGGCGATCTACAAAGCCCACCACGATGGTGACGCCGGGATACTCAGCAGAGCAGTGGACCAGTTCATCCAGGGCGCGCAGGTTATCGGCGACAAAGCCCGGCTTGAGCAGCAGGTCTTCGGGTGGATAGCCGGTCAGCGCCAGTTCGGGGAAACAGATGAGATCAGCCCCTGCTCCGGCAGCCTGCGCCATCTGCTCCAGAATACGGCGCAGATTGCCCTCCAGATCACCAACCACCGAATTGATCTGAGCCAGCGCGATACGCAAGTGACGCATGGCAATAGCCCTCCTGATGCTTTCCCAACGATCAGCCGTGAGCGCGTCTCATTTCTTGCTACATCTATTGTAGCATAGCCTTGTGGCCCGTCTCTTGCACGCAAAAAGAACATCAGAGCCAGTTAAAAGGACGGGCTAGCGGACGGGCTGGCGGCTGAAGGCCGCGCCTAAAGGCTGCGCCACAAAGCCCACCTTCGTGGGCTGGGACGAGCGCCCGTGCCTGGGGCTGGGAGTCCGCCTGCGCGGACTTGGCGGCGCAGCCTTTAGGCGCGGTTTTAACCGCTAGCCTCCTGCTGTTGTTGAGGCAGGAAGGCTGGCAATGTACGTGAACTGCAAAGAGGAGACTTTGATGGATACACAGCGGATGATCGAGCAGTTGAATTATGATCTGGCCGGAGAATATCAGGCGGTCATCAGCTACAATCAGTACGCGGCGTCGGTGACAGAGCCATATCGGCACGAACTGGGGCCGTTCTTCCGCAATGAGATTCCTGATGAACTCGGCCACGCGCAATACCTGGCCGATAAGATCGTGGCGCTGGGAGGCACACCAACCGTCGAGTCGCGCCTGGTGACGGCGCAGACCGATGCGCGCCAGATGCTTGAGCAGGTCGTGCAATATGAGGAGCAGGCCGTGCGCGATTACAGCCAGCGCGTGCAGCAGGCCAAAGAGTTCGGCGACATTGGCCTGCAAAACCGCCTGGAAACCATTGTCGAGGACGAGACGCAGCACCTCGAAGAGACGCGCAAGCTGCTCAAGAACTGGCAATAACGGCGAGTACGATCAATCGCCCGCCTGCCGTACTCCTTGATTGATGCTCCGCCGCCTGGGCGTGACCCCCAGGCGGCGGAGCATCGTTTCGTGGGCGCGCCACTCCAGCGTGTCAGCCAGCGGCGGCAGCGTGGCCTCTGGGCCGTATTTGCGGCGCAGGGACAGCAGAATCAGATAATCGGCGAAGTGCGGATTCTTGGGCAGCAGCGAGCCGTGCAGGTAAGTGCCAAAGGTGTTACGATAGACCGCGCCCTCGGTATGGTCCTCGCTGTTATTACCGTGCCCGGCCAGCACCTTGCCCAGCGGCTTGGCCGTGCCCAGGTAGGTGCGCCCGCCGTGATTCTCGAAGCCCACCAGCGTCTGGCCCTGCCACTCGATGGCAATGTTGCCGATGCAGCGCGCCACGCGCAGCCCCTTGTGGATAGTCCAGGCATCGAAGACGCCCAGCCCCGGCATATCCGGCCCAATGGCAGGGCGATAGTAATGGGCCAGCAACTGATAGCCCCCGCAGACGGCCAGGACAGGCATATCATCCTCGATGGCAGCCCACAGGCCAATCGCCTTGATCTCGCGCAGGTCGTGCGCCACCGGAGCCTGCTCTTTATCCTGCCCACCGCCGATGAAGAGCAGATCATATTCGTCTGGGGCCAGCGCGTCGCCCACGCCCAGATTGCGCACCTCAAGCTCGATGCCCCGCCAGCGGCAGCGCTCGCGCAGCGTAATGATGTTGCCCCGGTCGCCATACAGGTTGAGTTGATCGGGATACAAGTGACCGAGGGTCAGTTGGTACTGCGGCGGTTCGCGCTGCACGGTATCTTCGCTTGCCGCTGCTTCGAACTCAGACATCTTTGCCCTCCCAATAGTGCGCGGTATAGCCGCGTCGTTCCAGTTCGCCGCGCACCGCCAGCATCGCGGTATAGGTTGGCACAATATAGAGCGTTTCGCCGACGGGTGTCGCGTTGATGGCCTGGGTGATGGCGGCGGGGATGTCGCCCTCAACGCTCCCACTGACGCCCGCGTATTTCAGGCGCACGGCCAGATCATCGGCGCGAATGCCTGAGAGCGTCAGCGCGAGGTCTTTGCCGGTCAGTTGCTCAAAGTCCACATCCCAGATCCAGGAGACATCATGCCCATCTGCCGTGTTATCGTTCAGCACGAGCAGGGCATACCGCGCGGTGTCTCCACTGAGGAGCGCGCGCAGCACCTCGGTAAAGCCAGTGGGGTTTTTAGCGAGCATCAGGCGCAGCATGCGCCCCTCGGCCTCAATCGTCTCGCCGCGCCCGAAGGCCGGGCGGAAGCGCGCCAGGCCAGCCAGAATCGTGGGCAGATCAATGCCCAGGCCGGATGCAACGGTGGCGGCGGCCAACGCATTATAGGCGTTATAAAAGCCGGGCAGGGAGATCACCGCCTCACCCGCGCCGCCAGGGGCGCTGATCTGGATGCGCTGGCGGTCAAACTGCTCTTTCGTCACGCCGGTGGCGTACACC
>Ga0070730_10002231_pt1 | contig 17843 bp, 18 predicted proteins | sample Coa_R1_3_FD_66447 | JGI IMG/M metagenome (GOLD analysis project Ga0070730, IMG submission 66447) | Surface soil microbial communities from Centralia Pennsylvania, which are recovering from an underground coalmine fire - Coalmine... | ecosystem: Environmental > Terrestrial > Soil > Unclassified ... | reverse complement strand
CGACAGGAACGGCAACCTCAGCTCCGATGGGACGCGCTCGTTTACCTATGACGCGGAGAACCGGCTGCTGACGGTGACCGCGACAGGAGTGAGCCTGACCCTGTCCTACGATCCCACCGGACGGCTGCAGCAGACGATTGACAGCGGAACGACGACGCAGTTCGTCTACGATGGTGATGCGCTGGTGGGCGAGTATCCCGCCACCGGCAATACGCCGCTGCGCCGCTATGTCCACGGACCAGCCGTCGACAATCCGGTGATCTGGTACGAGGGGGGTGGCGTTGGGTCGACCAATGCCAACTATCTGCCGGCGGACCGCCAGGCGTCGATCGTCGCCACGGCCAATACGGCAGGGAACTGGACGAAGACTTACATCTACGATCCGTACGGTGTGCCAATGGCCTGGGGCGCCATCGGCACGGACCCTCGGTTCCGGTACACGGGACAAGCTGCGCTGCCATCGGCCAGCCTCTACTACTACAAGGCGCGCACATATGATCCAGCGTCTGGAAAATTCTTGCAGACAGATCCGATTGGATATGGCCCGGACGTCAATTGGTATACTTACGTCGACAACGATCCCGTCGGGTACACGGATCCGGCGGGTCAATGGCTTTTTCCATGGGAAGCACCTTTTACGATAAAAGGTGGTACTCCACAGCAACGTGCTCGCTACTATGAAGCTTACAAGAACGATCTCAGCACACCTCGAGGAAGTCAAATATACAGTAAATATATTGACGGCGGCCCTAACCACGGAAGTCCGCAGTTTCTCTACCTTGAACCGGGGAGTGGCCTCTCCGAGGGTGCCAATATAGGGTTGCCCGGCTATTCCCACGGTGTATCAAAGATAGATCCGACTGCAGATTTTTACTATATGACTGCCCAAGGCTTGGAGAAAGCGAGTCCTGAGAGGTTAGTAGCCCATGAGCTGTTTGGACACGGGGCGGCAGGCGATGTCGACAATGGGCCGGGCCGAATGAATAATGTCCGGCAGAACGAGAATCCTATCATGAATGCGCAGGGCGAAGCGAGCAGAACTACTTATTTTGCGCCAAGGGGTACAGGTAATTCCGCCGGAGCACACAATTTTAGTAACACCGATCCTGGAGGACTACAAAGCGTTCGTGTGAATTCAAATGGATCTGTTACCGGAGTCTACAATCCCGAGACTGGGTCACGAGTACCAATCACTATTACCTTGAGGCCACCAAACCCATGACAATCATCAAAAGAGACTTATGGAAATGTTTGGCTCGGGTGCTATCGGTCGCAATGATAGTGTACACGATAGGCTTCCTATATTTTAGGGAGCAAGACGTGGACAATTTCTATGCCATTCGCGCAGACCAAGTCGCGAAGTGTCTCGTAGAGTCTCAGCGCACTCACGCCGAACGGGACGACTGCGGTGTAATCGGGAACGAGGACGCTCAAAGAATAGAACCCGCAGACTGGAAGCACGAAGCTCTTCAAAGCGGCATTATGACGCCGTTTGGTTTAATATTAGCTCTTCCCACTATCTATATTTTGCGAAAAATCTGGAAAGATTAACGAGTCAACTCGGTGTATTTGCGCAAGGCGCGAGTGGAATGCTGGGCCTATTGCCTGATGCCCAACCATGTTCACCTCATCCTCTGCCCGAACGCGGCGGAGGGGTTGGGGCTGGCGCTCGGCGCCACCCATCGCCGCTGGGCCAACTTCATCAACGCCCGCGGGCGCTGGCGCGGCCATCTGTTCGACGGGCGGTTCGCCTCGGTGGCGATGAACGAGGACCACCTGATGGCGGCGGTGCGGTATGTGGCGCTCAACCCCGTCCGGGCTCGCCTGGCGGCGCGTGCGACCGACTGGCCGTGGTCGAGCGTGCGGGCCCATCTCGCGGGAGCGGACGACGGTCTGGTCTGCGTGCGGCCGGTTCTGGACCGCACCGACTCGTTCCGGGACCTCATCGACGGTGACGCCGACGATCCGAGGTTCGGAGCGTTCAGGGCGGCGGAAACGACCGGCCGACCGATGGGAAACGCCGAGTTCGTCGCCGGGCTGGAGCGGGTTCTCGGCCGGCCGATCGCGCGGCGCGCGCCAGGCCGCAAACCCGCCGCCCCCGCGAGCGACCAATTGGCGCTCCTCTAGAGATATGGGGTACGTTGCTCCTTGTGTCTTGGACTTGGGGCAGATTGGGGCCGCGGGCGATCGCACCCAGAAACGCGCTAGAGAATAACCTCGACGCCCTTGCGGCGAATGACGTTGAGCAAGGCGAGAGCCGAGCCCTTGGGCTGCTTGGTTCCGCGCTCCAGCTGCGAGACATAGCCCGCGGTCAAGTTGAGGTAGCGGGCGAAGACGGCCTGGCTCAGGTGCGCTCGCTCCCGCAGTGTGCGGTTTTCCTCGCCGGTGATCGGCTCGGCCGCGCCGAGGGCTTGGTGGCCGATATGACGGACAGTGATCTTTCATGGACGGCCTCGTCCAAAAGGCCGAGGCGGCGCATGTCGTCGGCCGTCTCGATGAGGGCTTCAGCCAAGCGGTCAGAGGGCTTCGTCATCATCAACTTCCAGTAAGGCGCCATCCGCAAGGGCGAGCTCTATCTTCTCAGCATCCGCCGCGAGCCAACCCTGCGCGATCTCCCGCAGCGAGAGCAGCTCGTCGGGGTCGACGTTGTCCCGTTCGTTCTTGGCGAAGGCGTAGAGGAATAACTGACGCAGCATTCGTTGATTGGCAGGAAAATTCGGCGTCGACAGCCTCGGCGTCGACCCAAACGGCCATCTGCTCCTGCCACAGTTGCCGATTTTTTCAAAGACGGCGTGGATGCACGTGGATCCCGTCCGGCTGCGGGGCCGGAACTACAGTCGCTAATCGACGACTCTAAACGTGCGTGCGACCTTGCTGATGACTCGGACTCTAAAGAGCTCTTCTCGCGGATTGCCGAGTTGGCATTCCGCGCCTTGGCCGATTCCGCAGAACTAGAATTCGGGCACGTCTAACGAGCCACTTGTTCACGCGGAACCGTCGTTCTCAGGCCACAGCCGCGCGACGGTGGCGCGCGGCCGCGCCGACCAGGGCGACGCCGACGATGAACACCGCCCAGCCGGCCGGTTCGGGAACGGGCAGGAAGACCGTATTGACCGAAACGCCTTCGGCGGGCGTGTCGGAGCCGCACGGCCCGCCGACAGGCGTGGTGGTGCAGCTCGAGCTCGTCTGAGTGAACGTCGTTCCGGGCGACGCCGCCGAATAGGTTACCGTGCTGGCCGCCAGGTCGACGGGCCCGGGATGCAGCACCGTGAAGTCCAGGAAGAAATCATCCACATCGGCCGAGACGCTGATGGGAGTCCCCCATTGGTAAGAGACGGTGAGCAGCCCGCCGGAGTTCGTGTAGGTGAGCGTCGATCCCGGCAACGGCGCGCCTGGATTGTACCCGGTGCTGGGCAACACCTGCGCGGGCTGAGTCCCGACGCCGGGATGGGGCGTCGGCGCATCGCCTCCCACCGAAAACACCCCCAAAGGACCGCTTCCCGCCGGATCGAAAGCAAACAGCACGGGATTGTACCGGATCGAGAGCGTAAATCCGGTCTCGTTCGTCGCCATCGGGTCGGTTACGAGGTCATAGCTACCGTAGTAGGTGAAAAGCACGTGACCGAATAAAGTCACGTCGTAAGGATGATCATAGTGCCACTCGAGGCTGGGGACGCCGAACTCGTCCGCGGCGGCGTGCGCCGGCGGCGCGGCGACGCCTAAGCTTGCGAGACTGGCGGCCATAGCCGCGGCGCGCAGGAGATTTCCGGACATCGGCGTCTTCCTTCCGAAGCAAGCCACGGTCGAGAATAGCACGGCTGCCGCGCGATAGAACCCGGACAGCCCCCTCTCAGACCGGGACCACCTCGGTGACCTTGTAGGTCAGGGGGCGGCCGTTGTCGTCGGTGATGGTGACGTAGTCGCCGACGGCGAAGGTGTGATCGCCCAGGCGGTAGACCGGCTCGTCCCCCTCGCCCACCTCGTCCTCGTAGTCGAAGAACCAGGTCTCGCCCCGCCGCGCCAGGCGCCCCTGCACAGGGTCCTCGTCGGGCTGGAAGCGGCGCACCGTGCACTTGTCCCGCGCCTTGCGCCAGGCCTCGACGTCGAGGCGGCGATCGGGCGTCAGCGGCGCGGTCAGGGTGTAGCCGCGATGATCGTCGCCCTCGGCGAATTCGGTGCCGGGGTTGCGGGCGAGGCGCATCACGATGCGCGAGAGGGACATGGAAGCTCCGATCGGGCGAGTGGTCGCCGTCAGCCGCGGGCGCGGGGTCAGTGGGAGAGGAAGAGCGACAGGCCCTCGGAGTTGAGGAAGGTCCGCGTGGCGCCGCCGAACACATATTCCTGCAGGCGGGGGTGACCGAAGGCCCCCGCCACCAGGATGCCGGCCGACGCCGCCTTGGCCGCCTTGACCAGGGCCGGGGCCGGATCGCCGTGGTCGCCGAGCACCTCGATGGACGCCTCAACGCCGCGGGCCGCCAGGAACCGCTGCAGAAGCGCCGGATCGAAGCGGCGCGGCGAGGCCGAGGGGGCGGAGAGGATGATCACCGAGGACGCCTTGCGCAGAAGCGGGATCGAGGTGCGGAGCGCGCGGCTGGCCTCCTTGCCGCCGTCCCAGGCGATGGCGATCGGCCCGCCGACGGTCAGCCCCTCATGGGCGACCAGGGTCGGACGCTGCTCGTCGGCCAGGATCTGCTGGAACGCCTCGGAGAGGGCCCCCTTGCCCCGCGCGGTGGGGAAATCGAACACCACCACGTCGGAAAGCCGCCCTTCCATGGCCAACGCCGCCCACACCGGCGAGGTGAGGGCGGTGAAGGTCTTGTTCGCGTAGGCGCTGGCGTCGGCCGCCGTCCGGGCGGATTTCTCGCCGGCCGCCGCGGCCTCGCGCAGGCTTTGCACGGCGGTCGCCTGCACCCCGCCCATGAAGCCGTCGCCCATCCACGGGATCAGGTCGGCCACGTCGGCCGGCGCGTGGACGCAGGCCAGTTCCGCGCCGAACGCCTCGGCCACCGCGGCGCCAGCCGCCAGCACGCGGCGGTCGCCCTCGCCTCCCGAAAGAGGAGTCATGATCCGCGCCCAGTCCACCATGCTGCTCTCCCGCTCCGCTTTTTTCCGCGACCTCAGTTGCCGCCCCGGAGGGGCGGGATGTCAAGCGAGGGGCGAACCCGGCTAGACCAACGGCTATTCAACGCCCAAGCGGAACGGTACGATCCCTCGATGGACTTCGCGCGAAAACTGCAGGGCGCCTGGGACGCGTCCGGGGCCGATCTCTGCGTCGGGCTCGACCCGATCATCGAGCGCATGCCGCCCGCCATCGCGGCCGGCGCCCGACCGGTCCTGGCGTTCAACCGGCTGGTCGTCGACGCGGTCGGCGACCTGGTGTGCGCCTTCAAGCCGCAGTTCGCCCATCACGCGGCGGTGGGCGCCGAGGAGGATCTCGCCGAGACCATCGCCTATATCCACGAGCGCTTCCCCAGGGTGGTGGTGATCCTCGACGGCAAGCGCGGCGACATCGGCTCCACGGCCGAGATGTACGCCCGCGAGGCCTTCGACCGCTACGGCGCCGACGCGGTGACGGTGAACCCCTACATGGGCGACGACGCGGTGCTGCCGTTCCTGCAGCGGCCGGACAAGGCGGCCCTCGTGCTCTGCCGCAACAGCAACCCCAGCTCGGCGCTGGTGCAGATGGCCCTCGTCGACGGCGAGCCGCTCTATGAGGTGATCGCCAGGCGGGCCGAGGACACCTGGAACCGCCTGGGCAACGTCATGCTCGTGGTGGGCGCCACCTATCCGGAGGACCTGGCCCGGGTGCGCGCCGCGGCCCCCACCTTGCCCTTCCTCGTCCCCGGCATCGGCGAACAAGGCGGATCGCCGCGCGAGGTCGTCCTCGCCGGCCGGCGCCGGGACGGACGCGGCCTCGTGGTCTCCGCCTCGCGCTCGGTCCTCTACGCCGGGTCGGAGGCGCAGATCCGCCGGGCCGCCGAGGACATCCGCCGCGAGCTCGTCGAGGCGCGCACCACCGGCGACACGCCGGGCGTCGATGGACTCCGGAGCGCGGGCTTCCAGCCCGCCCTCGATGCCGGATCAGGACGGTTCGAGGCGTAGGGTGCGGGCTGGAAGCCCGCGCTCCCAGCCTCCGCCGCGGGCATGGCAGCGCATGCTGTCCGGACGGCGGCTCGACCTGCTCGACCCCTCGCCGATGGACATCGAGATCGAGGACATCGCGCACGGCCTGGCCCGGGTCGCCCGCTGGAACGGCCAGACCATCGGCGACCACCCCATGTCGGTGGCCCAGCACTCGGTGGTGGTCGAGGGGATCGTCGCCCACCTGCAGCCCGGCATCGAGGCGCGCTGGCGCCTGGCCGCCCTGCTGCACGATGCGCCGGAGTATGTGATCGGCGACATGATCTCGCCGTTCAAGGCGGCGCTGGGGATCGACTACCGCGGCTTCGAGGACCGCCTGGAGAGCGCCATCCACATCCGCTTCGGCCTGCCCGCCCGCACGCCCGCCGCCGTCAAGGACCTGATCAAGCAGGCCGACCGGGCGTGCGCCTACTTCGAGGCGACCCAGCTCGCCGGCTTCGAGCCCGCCGAGTCGCTCAAGCTGTTCGGCCGGCCTCCCCCGGGCTACCGGCTGCAGATCGAGCCGTGGGCGGCCCGCACCGCGCAGGAGCGCTACCTCACCCGCAGCCGCGTCCTCGCCGACGCCGCGGGATACGGCGCGGGTCCGGCCGCGTTCGACACCGAATGAGCGTTCCCCCCCAAGAGCGTTCCGGCATGAGCCCGCCCGTCGTCATCGGCCTGTCGGCGGTGATCATCGCCCTGCGCGACGGCGAGGCCTGCGTCCTCACCGTGCGGCCGCGCGACAGCCAGACCGACCAGACCTCGACCCTGGAGGGCCTGCCGTTCGGCCCCTTCGACCCGCAGGGCCAGCGCACCTTCGAACTGGCGCTGCGCGACTACGTGACCCGCCAGACGCGGTTCGAGCTGGGGTATGTCGAGCAGCTCTACACCTTCGGCGACAAGGGCCGCGACGCGCCGCTGGCCGACGTCGGCGCCGGCGCCGCGCGGGTGATCTCGGTGGGCTACCTGGCGCTCGCCCCGCGCGCCGTCGACACCCACGCCCCGGACACGGCCTGGTCGCCGTGGTCGCGGTTCTTTCCCTGGGAGGACTGGCGGAACGGGCGGCCGGAGCTGATCGACTGCCAGATCCGCCCCGCGCTGGAGCGGTGGGCCGGGACCTCGAGCTCCCGCCGGGACCGCATCCGCCTGCTGTTCGCCCAGGGCGGCGCGCCCTGGAACGAGGAGCGCGTGCTGGAGCGCTACGAGCTGCTCTACGAGGCCGGCCTCGCTCCCGAGGCGGCCCGCGACCGGGCCCGGGCGCAGGGCGGCGCGCCCGAGGAGCCGCACGCCCTCGGCCCCGCCCTGGGCGAGCCGATGATCTCGGACCACCGCCGGATCCTGGCCACCGGGCTCGGGCGCCTGCGCGGCAAGATGAAGTACCGGCCGGTGATCTTCGAGCTGATGGGCGAGGAGTTCACCCTCTCGGCCCTGCAGCGCGCCGTCGAGGCGGTGGCGGGGGTCGCCCTGCACAAGCAGAACTTCCGCCGGGTGGTCGAGCGCACGTCCCTGGTGGAGGGCCTGGGGAGAATGGACCTGGACACCGGCGGGCGGCCGGCCGAGCTGTTCCGCTTCCGCCGCGAGATCCTCAACGCCCGCCCGGCCCCGGGACTGTCGCTGTCGCCGCTACGGGAGTAGACGAGCCGCCAACCGGAGGAAGTCATGACCTACGCCCCGTCGACGCGCGCCTTCTACGACGCCGACAGCCACATCATGGAGCTGCCGGACTTCCTGAAGAAGTACGCCGATCCCGAGCTCCGCGACGAGATCCCCCTGGTCAGTTACTCGGCCTCCATCGTCACCGACGAGGAGGTGGCGGCGATCGTGGCCCAGGGAGGGAAACACAGCCCCGAACACGTCGCCGCCCAGATCGCGCTGGGCGACAGGCTCATCGAGTCGTCGAAGGAGATCCAGGCCCTGGGCGCCTTCGACGCCGCCGACCGGTCGACGGCGCTCGACCTGCTCGGCTTCCGCCGGCAGCTGGTGTTCGCCACCCACAGCGTCGCCAAGCCCTTCTCGCCCAGCAGCAAGCTGGAGCCGCGGCTGCGCTATGGCGCGGCGCGAGCGCACAACCGGCACATGGCCGAGTTCTGCCGCGCCGACGAGCGGCTGCTGGGCGTCGCCATCATCCCGCTCGACGAGCCGGATCTGGCCATGCTCGAGCTCGAGGCCGTGCTGGCGAGTGGCCTCGCGGCGGCCTGGGTGCCCCACCGCCCGTGCGGCGAGCGGTCGCCGGGCCACGTGGACCTCGATCCGTTCTGGGCCCGGCTGGCCGAGAGCGGCATGCCGTTCCTGCTCCACGTCGGCGGCGCGCCGCTGCAGCTGGCCAAGGCCTGGATGAACAACGGCCGCGCCCCCACCAAGGACTGGCTGGGCGGCGGCGAGAACCTGCGCACCAAGGACATCGCCCTGCTGCACGAGGGGCCCGAGGCCTTCCTCACCATGATGATCCTCGACGGCGTGCTCGAGCGGCACCCGACGCTGCGCGGCGCGAGCGTCGAACTGGGCGCCGGCTGGGTCCCGGAGCTGCTGCGGCGGCTGGACTGGGTGGTCAAGCACTGGAGCCGCAACGACGCCAACCTACAGCGGTTCACGCGGACCCCTTCCGAACAGATCACCCAGCAGCTCGCCTTCACGCCGTTCGTCTTCGAGGCGGTGGGCGACCTGATCGACCAGTCCAATCCGGACCTCTACCTGTTCTCCAGCGACTACCCGCACATCGAGGGCGGGCGCAACCCGATCGGCCGCTTCGAGACCGCGCTGGGCCGCCGCGACGAGGCCGTCCGCGAGAAGTTCTACGCCGAGAACTTCCTGCGCATCTTCCCGGGCGCGCGGGGCGACGCCCCGTCCGTCCGCGAGGGCGCCGGGGCCACGGGCTGAAGCCTTTCAGCCTGGCGCTATTTGCGCATCCAGCTGCCGCCGAGGGGCTTGTAGTAGGCGCCGGGAGGCAGCTTGGCGAACAGGGTCCGGGCGGTGGCTTCGCCCGCGGCCTGCTCGCTGACGCCGGTCTTGGCCGCGATGTCCTTGTAGGCCTGGGCGCGGCCGGCGTTGACCTCGTCGACCGCGGCCTTGACGTCCGGCGGCGCCGAAGCGCCCACCAGGCCGAGAAAGCCATCCGCCTGCTCCCCCACCAGGCCGGCGGCCTTGGCGGCGGCCGCGGCGTCGCCGGCGCTCGCGTGGGCGGCGGTTCCCCCGGCGGCGAGGGCCGCGCCCAGGGCGAGCATGAGAAACAGGCGGCGTATCATCGCGCTCTCCTAGCCGTCATTTGAACAGGTCGGGGTTCTGCTGGATCGCCGCCTGGACTTCCTTGTCGAGCTTGATGCGGATGTCGGCGTCGAGCTTGGCGTAGATGCTGATCGGCTGAACCTTCACATTGATGGTCGGCGCGCAGGCGGCGAGCGCCAGCAAGGCGGTCGCCGCGCCGCCCGCGAGAAGGACCCCTGCGCTGGTCATGCCTGCTGTGGTCATGCCCGATCTGGTCATGGATGTGATGAACTCCCGGTGAATGACGACGCCGAGCCGGGAGCCGCGCTCACGGAGTGGATGGTCGCGGGCCGAATGGCGTCCCGCCATGCCGCGGCCAGCGCCTGGACAAGTTCGCCGAAGTTGAGGGACGTGTCGAGAGTCAGGTCGATCCTGGTGTCGGACGGCAACGCGATCGGACGGTCCATCATGCGGCCGCGCATCGCGTCGGCGAGGCGGATCACGGCCCGCTGCCGCTGCGGCGGGTCGTGACGCCCCTTGATGTGGAAGATCACGCCGAGGCGGTCCTTCGGCAGCGTGTTCAGCCTGGCGTCCAGGCTTTCGAAGGCGAGGTTTTCCAGGGCCTGATAGGCGAAGTCCTGGGCGACCCCGCCCTGCGCGGCTTGCGCGCGCGCGGCTGGAGCGCCCAGCGCGGTGCGGGAAATCGACAGTCTGCCGCCCCCCACGCTGCTCATCACCCCCTGCTGGATGGTGATGCCCCAAGGTCCGACCGAGAAGGGAATCTGGCCATCCACGATCGCCTGCAGCTTCACCTGGTCGGCGAGGCTCGTGGCGGCCAGCACCTCGCCAAGGTCGATCCGATGGACCAGCAGGACGCCGTCGAAGCGCGAGCCGGGGCGCAGATCCACCCTCGTCGGCGCGAGGCTCACCTGCCCGCCGGCCAGGTCGCCCCGCACACGGCGCAGGTTCAGCGTGTCATCGTTCAGGTCGAACACCACATCGAGTTTCGTCAGCGGCGTGAGGCTGGCGACCTGAGCCACCGTGAGTTCCTGGTCCGGCGCGGTGACCAGGGGCGAGAGACTGGTGAAGACGACGTGGGTGTCGAGCTTGGTCACCGGTCCGGTCGGCCCGGTCAGCCCGAGGTCGCGCACGATCAGCTCTCCGCCGCTCCGCTCCCTTCCCGCCGCGCCCCACTCGAACCAGCCCTTGAAGGCGACCTGTCCGGCAACCTCCCGCGCCCCCGCGGCGAAGGGGGTGAGATCGGCCGGCTGCAAGACGCCGGAAGAGAAGGTCTGGCCCATGTCGACCTCGAGTCGACCGAGGCCACCTGCCGAGGCGGCCACGGTCAGCCGGGCGAGCGGACGTTTCGCCCGATCGGAGACCGTGAAGGCGCCGCGCCACGCCTCGGCCCCGCCCCGCAACTCGCCCTCGACGGCCAGGGGGCTGAACCGCGCGGGGCTGGCCAGATCGACCACAGTGGCCGAAGCCAGCGTCAGTCGAGCCTCGCCGATCCCAGTCACGCCACCGTCGACGTTGAAGGCTGCGTTGGTATCGCGAAGCCTCAGCGTCAGGTCGGCGTCGTCGCCCCGCAGGCCCTCCACCCGGCCCGAAGCCCGCCAGCGTCGAGCGGAGGCTTCAACCAGCGGGGCTGGCCCCGGACACACGCGCAGCGAGACATCTTTGGCGGCGTACCCGCCGGCCGCCAGCCGCTCGGCCTTCAACGGCGAGCAGCCCAGTAGATCGACGCGGAGCCGCCCCTTGGCCAGGACGAGACGGCCGAGGGCCTCGGCGTCGGCGCCCTTCGCGAACGCCGTGTCGAAGGCGCCGCGGCCGCGCAGGGTGGCCTCGAGCCCGTCCGGCCCGGCCACCAGGTCGGACGCCTGGAGCGAGAGGCTCGGCAGTCCGCCTCCCGACACCGCCACGGCGCCCGCGCCCTGAGCGCGCCAGCCGCGCGCCGCGGCCAGCTCGCCTTGGCCGGACAGCACCAGGGCGGCGCCGGAGGCGGCGTCCAGGCGCGCCGGGGCGGCGAGGGCGAAGCGCGTGCGGCGCCCGTCGATGTCGAGGCGCCATTGCGGGGCGGTGAACCGCATGTCCTTCAGGGCCGAGCCCAGCGCGCCGGCGTAGGGCCGCGTTCCGGCGACGAGCGGCAGGCCGCCGGCGAGCCGGCGGACGAGCGGCGCGGACACCCCTCCCCGCCCGGCCGCGCGCCCGACAAGGGTGGCGCGGCCGGACCAAGCGCCGTGCTCGAGGGCCACAGTCCCGTCCGTGAGGGTCGCCGCGGCCGAAAGACCGGCGCCCGCGCCAACGGGGACGGTCAACCGGTCCAGCGAGAGCGTCAGCGTTCCGCGGCTCCGCGCCGAGAACGAGCCAGCGTCATGCGCGAGGTCCAGCCTGGGCAGCGCCGCCCCCATCGCGAGGCCTGCGATCCTTGCCCTCGAACCCTCGGCGGCGACCGTGCGGATCGCAGCCGTGAGCGCGCCGGCCAGGCGTTGCCGCTCGCCGGTGGCGTCCACCGCGCCGTCCACGCCGGCGGTGACCGCGGCGTCGGCGAGCCTGGCGCCCCCCCAGACGCCGGCGAGCCCCTGGACGGAGAGGCGCAGGCTGGCCGCGCCCGCCAGCCTGTCCGGCCGCCCTGGCCAAGGCAGGTCCGACTGGAGACCCAGGGCCGTCACGCGCATTGTGTCCGCGCCCCGCTGCAGGCGGCCGGCGCGGAGTTCCGCCTTGGCGGCGAGGCGTGGGCCCCGGCGGATGACCTCCAGCACCCCGCCCTCCCCCGAAACCGACGCCCGTCCGAGCACCAGGCGGAACGGCGCGAGGCGGCCGTTGAAGACGAGCGTCCGCCGATCCGCATAGGCGCCGTCGCCGGTGACCGCCAGGACCCCGCCGGGCGTCGCCAGCCGCGCCTGGCCGTCGACGATGGTGATGTCCGGCAGCGGCTGCCGGGTCGGCGGCCGGCGCCGCGCCCACTCGACCAGCCCGGCAAGCTGGCCGAGATCGATCGCCCCGTTCCGCAGGCGCGCCCTCAAGCGAGGCCGCACCAGGCGCACCGCCCTTGGGGTGAAATCCAGGGCGCGCCCGGTCCACGGCCCCGAGAGCGTGTAGACCACGTCGAGCCGGTCGATGGTGAGATCGGGATCGCGGCGGTCGCCCAGCCGCACCCGCGCCGTCATGGCCGTGTCGGAAAGGGCGGTGACCTCGATGCTGGCGTCGGCGCCGTGCTGGCGCAGCCAAGCCTCGGCCAGCCTCTCCGCCAAGGGCCGCGACAAGGGAGGGGTGGCGATGAGGACCGCCACGATGATCAGGAGAACGACGACGGCGGCGACCATGACCGCCCAGCGCCTGGCGCCGAGGGATCGAACCAGCTTGACGCCCGAGGCGCGCCTGCCGGCGGTTCCTTGAGGTCGTCCAGCCATGGATGGCCTTGCATCGCATGGCGGACCCGATCATCAAAGCGGCGAACGCCAAAGGAGAGAACCATGGACCTGGACGTCGTCGTGGTCGGCGCCGGTTTCGCGGGCATGTATATGCTGCACAGGCTGCGCGGCCTGGGCTTCTCCGTCCGCGTCTACGAGACCGGCGACGGCGTCGGGGGCACCTGGTACTGGAACCGCTACCCGGGGGCCCGGGTCGACGTCGAAAGCCAGGAGTATTCCTATTCGTTCTCCGACGAGCTGGAGGACGAGTGGCAGTGGAGCGAGCGCTACGCCAGCCAGCCCGAGCTGCTGCGCTACGCCAACCACGTCGCCGACCGCTTCGACCTGCGGCGCGACATCCGCTTCGAGACCCGCGTCACCGCCGCCCACTACGACGAGGCGGCGAACCGCTGGACCGTCGCGACCGACCGCGGCGAGCGGGTCTCGGCCCGCTTCTGCATCATGGCCACCGGCTGCCTGTCGGCGATCAAGGAGCCCGACTTCCCTGGCCGCGAGACCTTCCAGGGGCGCAGCTACCAGACCAGCCGATGGCCCGCGGAGGGCGTCGACCTGAGCGGCCAGAGGGTGGCGGTGATCGGCACCGGCTCGTCGGCGATCCAGTCGATCCCGGTGATCGCCGAAGAAGCCGCCCACGTGACGGTGTTCCAGCGGACGCCGAACTACAGCGTGCCGGCGCACAACGGTCCGCTCGACCCGGTCGCCATCGCCGCCTGGAAGGCCGAGCGGGCCGAGAACCGCCGCCGCCAGCGCGCCTCGCAGGGCGGGTTCCTGTCGTCCAATCCCAACCCGCAGTCGGCCCTGGAGGTGGACGAGGAGACGCGCCGCCGCGTCTTCGAGGAGCGCTGGGCGCGGGGCGGCTTCGCCATCGGCGGCGCCTTCAGCGACATGGTGATCAATCCCGAGGCCAACGCCGTCGCCGCCGCCTTCGTGGCGGGAAAGATCCGCGAGATCGTCAAGGACCCCCGCACGGCCGACATCCTGACGCCCAAGACCTATCCGTTCGCCACCAAGCGGCTGTGCGTCGACACCGCCTACTACGCCACCTACAACCGGCCGAACGTCAGCCTGGTCGACGCCGCCGCCACGCCGATCGAGGCGATCACGCCCACGGGCCTGCGCACCAGCGAGCGAGACTTCGCGTTCGACGCCATCGTCTACGCCATCGGCTTCGACGCCATGACGGGCCCGCTGCTGCGCATCGACATCCGCGGCCGGGGCGGGGTCGGCCTGGGCGAGGTGTGGGCGGAGGGTCCCAAGAGCTACCTGGGCCTGATGATCGCCGGCTTCCCGAACCTGTTCACCATCACCGGGCCCGGCAGCCCGTCGGTGCTGTCCAACATGATCGTCTCGATCGAGCAGCACGTCGAGTGGATCTCGGACTGCCTGAGCCACCTGCGGGATCGCCGGCTCGGCGTCATCGAGGCCGAGGCGCCGGCCCAGGCGGCGTGGGTCGCCCACGTCAACGAGAACGCCGCCGCCACCCTCTATCCCCAGGCCAACTCCTGGTACATGGGCGCCAACATCCCCGGAAAGCCGCGGGTGTTCATGCCCTACGTCGGCGGCGTGGGCCCCTATCGCGAGACGTGCGACGCGGTCGCCGCCAACGGGTATGAGGGCTTCGTCCTCACCTCGCCGGCCCACGCGCGCTGACATGCCCCCTGATCCGCTCATCCGTGGAAGACTCCGGAGCGCGGGCTTCCAGCCCGCTTCTGTTGCTGAAAAGCAAGAGCGGGCTGGAAGCCCGCGCTCCGGGCTTTCGCGGGAATGAGCGGAGGTTGGGATAGGACCGAAGACCGAGGAGCCCCGCCATGAGCGACGCGATCACCCCCTTCACCCTGGCGGTCCCCGAGGCGGACCTCGATGACCTGAAGCGCCGCCTGGGCCACACGCGATGGCCGGAGAAGGAGACGGTCGACGACTGGACGCAGGGATCGCCGCTCGCCCGGGTCCAGGCCCTGTGCGCCCACTGGCAGGGCGGCTACGACTGGCGCCGCGCCGAGGCGCGGCTGAACGCGCTCGGCCAGTACAAGACCGAGATCGACGGCCTGAACATCCACTTCCTGCACGTGCGCTCGAAGCACGAGGGCGCCCTGCCGCTGATCATCACCCACGGCTGGCCGGGCTCGGTGATGGAGTTCATGAAGGTGATCGGCCCGCTGACCGATCCCACCGCCCACGGCGGCGACGCCGCCGACGCCTTCCACGTCATCGCCCCCTCCCTCCCCGGCTACGGCTTCTCCGACAAGCCGACGACCAGCGGCTGGGGGGTGCCGAAGATCGCCCAGACCTGGATCAAGCTGATGGAACGCCTGGGCTACGACCGCTGGGTCGCCCAGGGCGGCGACTGGGGGTCGGCGGTGACCACCGCGATCGGCGTCATCCGCCCGCCCGGCTGCGCGGCCATCCACGTGAACATGCCGCTGGTGTTCCCCGAAGCGGACCAGCGCGCCGATTTCACCGAGAAGGAGAAGAGCTACCTCGCCGGCCTGACCTACTACCAGGACAAGGACAGCGGCTATTCCAAGCAGCAGTCGACCCGGCCGCAGTCGGTGGGCTACGGCCTCGTCGACTCCCCCGCCGCCCAGGCCGCCTGGATCTACGAGAAGCTGTGGGCCTGGACCGACAACAAGGGGGCTCCGGAGGACGTGCTGACCCGCGACGAGATGCTCGACAACATCATGCTCTACTGGCTGCCGGGGACCGGCGCCTCCTCGGCCAGGCTGTACTGGGAGAGCTTCGGTGGGATGGGGTCGGTGAAGCTCGACATGCCGGTCGGGGTCAGCGTCTACCCCAAGGAGATCTTCCGGGCCTCGCGCCGCTGGGCCGACCGGGTGATGAGCAACATCATTCACTGGGGCGAACTGGATCGCGGCGGCCATTTCGCCGCCTGGGAACAGCCGGAGCTGTTCGTCGGCGAGATCCGCGCCACGTTCCGCCAGGTGCGGTAAGGGGAGACACCATGAAGCTTGCAACCTTCCGCCGGAACGCGGGCCCAGACGAACTCGGAGCCGTGATCGAGGGCGAGCGGATCGTTCCCCTGGGCGCGCTCGCCCGCGACATGATCGATCTGATCGCCCGCTGGAGCGACCTGGAGGGCGAGGCCCGACGGCTGGCGGGGGCCGCCGCCGGGGCTCTCCCGCTTTCCGAAGTCCGCCTGCTGGCCCCGATCCCCCGCCCGGGGAAGGTCATGGCCATCGGCCTCAACTACGCCGACCACATCGCCGAGACCGGGGCCGCGACGCCGGCGCACCAGATCTGGTTCTCCAAGCAGATCAACGCGGTGACGGGGCCGTTCGACCCGGTGGAGATCCCCCGGGCGTCGCGCTTCGTCGACTATGAGGCCGAGCTCGTCGCCATCGTCGGCGCCCGCGGGCGGCAGGTGGCGCGCGAGGCGGCGCCGGCCGCGGTGTTCGGCTATTGCGTCGGCGACGACGTCTCCGAGCGGTACTGGCAGAACCGCACGCCGCAGTGGGTGCTGGGCAAGAGCTTCGACACCCACGCCCCGTTCGGCCCCTGGATCACCACCGCCGACGAGGTCGGCGATCCCCATGTCCTGGGCATCCGCGGCATCGTCAACGGCGAGACCCGCCAGGACTCCAACACCCGCCACCTGGTGTTCAACGTCTGGGACCAGATCGCCGAGCTCACCCAGGTGATGACCCTGGAGCCCGGCGACGTGATCTACACCGGCACCCCCGGCGGCGTCGGCGCGGCCATGAAGCCGCCCCGACCGCTGCAGGCCGGCGACAGGGTGCGGATCGAGATCGACAAGCTGGGCGCCATCGAGAACACTTTCGAACCGCAGCCCTGAGGGCTGCGCAATGCGTTCGGCGGCGATGGGTTCCCCGATGCTTACAAATTTAAATAAGCACGATTCTCCTTCGAAGGAGTTGACGCAGAACCGCCCAAAAGCTAGCGTTTTCTCCTTACCTGTCGCATGACGGCCACATTGTAGGGAGTAACTTATGAAGATGCGCTCAAGCTTCGCCGCGGCCGCGGCCGTTGTCGCCCTCGCGGCGGCGGGAGTCAGCCACGCGGGCGCCACAGCCGGCTCGCTGTGGATCAACGATCCCACTTCGACGGACGCCTCGATCGTTCCGGCCGGCCCGGCCGACGCCACGTTCAACCCCGGCGTCATCAACTACGACAGCAACGTCGGCGGCTACACCGTCGGCGGGTTCCTGAACAATCCCACGTTCAGCAATGAATCGGCCGCCTTCGTGCTCGCCGGCGCCGGCGCCGCGCCGCTGAACAACACCTTTGTCCAGATCACCGGCACCCTCGGCCTGAATTCGGGCAACAACTCCTTCGTGGTCGGCCACGACGACGGCGTGGTCCTCACCGTCGCCGGCTTCGGCACCGTCGTGAACCAGGCCGGCCCCACGGCCTTCACCAACACGCCGTTCAACGTCTTCAACCCCGGCGCGCCCGGCAACTTCGCCTTCACCCTCAACTACACCGAGTGCTGCGGGCCGCCGGCCGAGCTGCTGTTCACCGTCAACAACGTCAGCCCCGGTGTTCCGGAGCCGGCGACCTGGTCGCTGATGCTCCTGGGCGTCGGCGGGATCGGCGGCCTCATGCGCCGCCAGACGCGACGGACCGCCACCGCCTGATCCTCAAGCGGGTCGAGTCGACGAAAGGGCCGCCTGAAGGGGCGGCCCTTTTTTTTGTGTCGGCGGCGCCGGCCTCCGCTCAGGGGGACGGCGTCTCGTCGAGGCTCCTCCCCGCCGCCCGCGCGTACACGACGTAGTCACCCGTGCGGGGATCGTAGGCGCCGAGGCGAGCCCCATCGAGCGCATCGAGCGCCGAAGCCGGGAACCAGCGGCCCCTGGCGTCCATGGACGTCGCGCGGACGAGGCCTGGCCCGTTGCGACCCGCGGCGAGCGCCGGCCGGACCGCGCCGGGCGCTCCCGCCGCGCAGACCTGGGACGCCCCGGATGCGCCGCCGTGCTGGAGCGAGGGGTTCGCCCAGCCGGGAACGGTCGCGACCGGACGGCACGCCAGCATCGCCGCCACCAGGGCGCAGGTCCACGAATTCAAAGCCGAGTGCATGGCAGATCTCCTTCCTTCGGGGTCGCGTCGCGTTCA
>Ga0070730_10002230_pt1 | contig 17843 bp, 13 predicted proteins | sample Coa_R1_3_FD_66447 | JGI IMG/M metagenome (GOLD analysis project Ga0070730, IMG submission 66447) | Surface soil microbial communities from Centralia Pennsylvania, which are recovering from an underground coalmine fire - Coalmine... | ecosystem: Environmental > Terrestrial > Soil > Unclassified ... | reverse complement strand
CGCTCCTCGTGCGTCAATGCGAGCGCCTCGTGCGCGAGCTCGGCGGCCGATGCCCAAGCATTGAGCGCGGCTGCGCGCTGAGCCGCGTCGGTGAAGGCGGCGCGTGCGGGCTCGCGCAGTGTCGACGCGTCGACTCCCGACGCTCCCGCGAGGGCAAGTGCCTCGCGATAGTGGTAGGCGAGCATCTCCACGCGGTCGTCGGTGCGGTCTTGCGCGAGCGACTCGATCCATTCGGCGGCACGGCGATGGCGCTCGGCGCGTTGCGCGCGTGGGATCTGCCCATAGGCGACGTCGCGCACGAGCGCGTGCATGAACGCGTACTGCGTCTCGCCGGCGACGGCGGAGCGGCGGTCGCGGCGAATGAACTCCTTGCGCTCGAGCGCGTGCAGCAGCTGCTCGTCGGGATCCCCGATCGCGCCCGGCCAGAAGACCTTGCCGATCACGGAGGCGTCCTGCAGCAGCGTCTTCTCGGATGCGGGCAACGCATCGAGGCGCGCGGCAATCATCCCTTGCACCGATTCGGGGAGCGGCAGCTCGTCGCCCTCGCTGTCGGCGAGCATTCGGACGTACTCCTCCGCGTAGAGCGGGTTGCCCCCGGCGCGCTGGAGCACCGCTTCCTGCAGCTCCGCCGGCAGCACTGCCCGTTCCAGGAGCGACGAAAGCAGTTGCGCCGTCTCGTCCGGCGCGAGTGCGCCGATCGAGAGCGTGAACGCATTTCGCTTTCCGCCGCCCCAGCCGGGCCGGCGGTCGAGCAGCTCCGGCCGCGCGGTGGCGACGAGCAGCAGCGGCACGTTCGTCGCCCAGCCGGCGAGGTAGTCGACGAAGTCGAGCAGGCCGTCGTCGGCCCAGTGCAGATCCTCGAAGACGAGCACGAGCTCGCGTTGCTCGGCGGCTGCTTCGAGCAGCCGCCGCCACGCGGCGAACGTCTCGGTCCGGTCGGAGCCCTCGGCGCCGTCGAGCCCGATGAGGAGCCGCGCATGACCGGCGACCCACGCGCGGTCGTCCTCCTCCTCGAGGATCGACTCGAGCATTGCGTCGAGCTTCCGCTTTGCGGTCTCGGCGTCGTCGGTCTCGAAGATGCCGGCGTGTGCCTTGACGATCTCGCCGAGCGCGCCGTAGCTGATCCGCTCGCCGTACGGGAGCGAACGCCCTTGGCGCCACGCGATCAAGTCGGGATCTGCGTCGGCGACCTGGAAGAGCTCCGCGATGAGCCGGCTCTTGCCGATGCCGGGGACGCCGACGAGCGTGACGAGCTGCGCCGACTGCTCGGTCCGCGCACGCTCGAGCGCGTCCGCGAGCAGCGCGCGTTCCCTCGCTCGGCCGATCAGCGCTGACTGCGGGCGCGCGCCGAGGTCGAGCCCGAAGCGGGCGCGGGCGGCCACGACCTCCCACACCGGCACCGGCTTCGCCTTGCCCTTCGCCTTGACCGGTTCCGCGTCGCGGTAGTCGATCGCGTGGCGCGTCGCACGGTACGTCGCCTCGCCCACGAGGATGCCGCCGACCGGCGCCGCCGACTGGAGCCGCGCGGCGGTGTTGACGACGTCGCCGGAGACCATGGCTTCGCCTTCGTTCGGACGCGCGTCGAGAGCGACGAGCGCCTCGCCCGTGTTCACAGCGGTGCGGATGCGGAGGTCGTCGATCGCGTCGCGGATGGCGAGCGCGGCCCGGACCGCGCGCTCGGCGTCGTCCTCGTGCGCCACGGGCGCGCCGAAGACGGCCATGACGGCGTCGCCGATGAACTTCTCGACCGTCCCGCCGTGCCGCTCGATCTCCGCGCGCAGGCGTGCGTAGTAGGGCGCGAGCAGCGCGCGGACGTCCTCGGGATCGAGTGTCTCGGCCTCGTGCGTGAAGCCGACGAGGTCGGTGAAGAGGACGGTGACGACCTTCCGTTCCTCGCGCGCGGCGGCCGCGGGCGTCTCGAGCGGGGCACCGCAGGCTCCGCAGTAGCGGAAGCCGTCCGGGTTCTCCTGGCCACAGGCTGGGCAGACCTGCATGCCCCTACGCTACGAGAGGATCAGCCGGAGCGGTAGTCGAAATCGCCCTCGTACGCGCAGTTGCCCGAGAGCTCCCAGCGAAACGGGCCGTCGGCGACCGCCAGCTCGTCGGCGATCAGCTCGCGACCGTGGCGGTCGTGACCGGGGATCCCGCACGTCACCACCAGTTCCGTCTCGAACGGCTGCCCGGCGACGAGGGAGACGGTCGAGCCGATCCGCACGCGACCGTCGGAGGCCTCGATCGCGCTCGCGCGCACGTCGATGAGGTGTCGCGCCTTGCGGATCCACGGCAGCGGCAGCTCCTCGAGGAAGACGCGCTCGAGAGCGGCGCGCTGCGCATCGTCGCCGCGATCGTCGACGTGGAGGATGAGGCTCCACGGCGAGCCTTCCTCGTCGTCGTCGTACCGGTAGACGAGCGCCACGGCGAGGTCGCTCACGTCGACGTCGGCCACGAATCCGTCCTCGATGCGCCACGTGAGCACGCCGTAGCACTCCCCGTAGGTCGAGCGGCCGCCGGGAACGCCGCCGATCTTCCGGCACGGGCAGATCGCCTCGCAGTTGCACGCCTCGAGGTACGCGCCGCGGATGCGGAAGCTCACAGCGCCTTCTCCACGAAGACCACGGTTCCGACCACAGCCATCCACACGATGCTCGTCATGCCGAGCGCGACCAGCACGACCATGAACCCGACGCAGCAGCCGCGCCCCGCTCCAGACCGCCAGGTAGAGCATTTCGCGGACTGTACGCTGGAGCACATGAGCCCGCTCGACGTCTTCAGTCCAGAGACGCGGGCCTGGTTCGAGCGCAGCTTCGCCGCGCCGACGCCTGCGCAGGTGAAGGGCTGGCCGGTGATCGCGACCGGCGCGAACACGCTCATCCAGGCGCCGACCGGCTCCGGCAAGACGCTCGCCGCGTTCCTCTACGCGATCGACCGGCTCACTGCGAAGCCCGGCGAAGGACTGCGCGTGCTCTACGTCTCGCCGCTGAAGGCGCTCAACTACGACGTCGAGCGCAACCTGCGCGGGCCGTTGGCGGGTCTTCAGTCACAGCTGAAGGTCGCGGTGCGCACGGGCGACACGCCGCAGAAGGAGCGTGCGGCGATGCTGCGCGAGGCCCCGGACATCCTCATCACGACGCCGGAGTCGCTGTTCCTCTTGTTGACGTCGCGCGCGCGTGAACTCTTACGCACGGTCGACACGCTCATCCTCGACGAGGTGCACGCGGTCGCCGGCACGAAGCGCGGCGCGCATCTTGCGCTCTCGGTCGAGCGGCTCGAACGGCTCGTCGCGCAGCCGCTGCAGCGGATCGCACTCTCGGCGACGCAGCGGCCGCTCGAGGAGATCGGCCGCTTCGTCTCGGGGGGCCGGCCGATCGAGCTCGTCGACGCCGGCGTCGCGAAGGAGCTCGACCTCGAGGTCGTCGTTCCCGTCGAGGACATGCGCGAGCCCGGTGCGACGCGCGACGAGGGTTTCGACGCGCAGTCGATCTGGCCGTCGATCTATCCCACGCTGCTCGAGCTCGTGCGCGCGCACCGCTCGACGATCGTCTTCGTCAACAACCGCCGGCTGGCGGAGCGGCTCGCGCTGCGGCTGAACGAGCTCGCGGAGGAGGAGGTCGCGTGCGCCCATCACGGGTCGCTCGCGCGCGAGCAGCGGACGGTGATCGAGGAAGACCTGAAAGCGGGGCGGATCCCGTGCCTCGTCGCCACGTCTTCGCTCGAGCTCGGGATCGACATGGGGGCGGTCGACCTCGTCGTCCAGGTCGAGTCGCCGAAGTCGGTCGCGCGCGGGCTGCAGCGCATCGGCCGCGCGGGGCACACGCTCGAAGCGGTGTCGAAGGGGCGGATCTTCCCGAAGTTCCGCGCCGACCTCTTGGAGTCGGCGGTCGTCGTCGAGCGCATGCGCGCGGGTGCGATCGAGGAGACCCAGATCCCGCGCAATCCCTTGGACGTGCTGGCGCAACAGATCGTCGCGATTTGCGCGGAAGAAGAGGTCGAGGTCACCGAGTTGCTCGAGCTCGCGCGCGCTGCGTATCCGTTCTCCGATCTCTCGCGCGCGCAGCTCGAGAACGTGCTCGACATGCTCGCCGGCCGCTACCCGTCCGACGAGTTCGCCGAGCTGCGGCCGCGCATCATCTGGGACCGCACCGCCGGCGTCGTGCGCGGGCGGCCCGGCGCGCGCCGGCTCGCGGTTACGAATGCAGGCACGATCCCCGACCGCGGGCTGTTCGGCGTCTTCATCTCCGGCGAGGGCAGCCGCGTCGGCGAGCTCGACGAGGAGATGGTGTACGAGACGCGCACCGGTCAGGTGATCGTGCTCGGCGCGTCGTCCTGGCGCATCGACGAGATCACGCGCGACCGCGTGCTCGTGTCGCCCGCGCCCGGCATGCCCGGCTCCGTTCCGTTTTGGAAGGGCGAGGGCGTCGGCCGTCCATACGAGCTCGGCGCAGCGATCGGCGCGTTCACGCGCAAGCTTCTCGCACAGACCGATCCGCAGGTGGCAGACCTCGACGAGCTCGCGACGAAGAACCTGGTCCAGTACCTGCGCGACCAGGAGCGCGCCACCGGTGTCGTCCCGTCCGATCGCACCGTCGTCGTCGAGCGCTTTCGCGATGAGATCGGCGACTGGCGCATCTGCATCCTCTCGCCGTTCGGCGGCCGCGTGCACGCGCCGTGGGCGATGGCGGTCGCAGCGCGACTACGCGAGTCGCTCGGCATCGAGGTGCAGTCGATCTGGTCCGACGACGGGATCGCGTTCCATCTCCCCGAGGCCGACACGCCGCCCGCGACCGACCAGCTGCTGCTCGAGCCGGGCGAGCTCGACGAGCTCGTCATCGGCGAAGTGGGGCAGACGGCGCTGTTCGGCGCGCGCTTCCGCGAGAACGCCGCGCGCGCGCTGCTCATCCCGCGGCGGCGGCCGGGCGAGCGCACGCCGCTCTGGCAGCAGCGGCTGAAGGCGCAGAATCTCCTCCAGGTCGCGCGGAAGTACGCGAGCTTCCCGATCGTGCTCGAGACGTACCGCGAGTGCCTGCAGGACGTCTTCGACCTGCCGGCGCTGAAGCGGTTGCTGCACGGCATCCAGACGCGCGAGATCGATCTCGTCGACGTCGAGACGTCGTCGGCGTCGCCGTTCGCGTCGTCGCTCCTGTTCGACTACATCGCGACGTACATGTACGAGGACGACACGCCGCCGGCGGAGCGCCGTGCGCAGGCGCTGTCGTTGGATCGCGATCTGCTGCGCGAGCTGCTCGGGCAGGAGGAGCTGCGCGAGCTCATCGACGTCAATGCGCTGGCCGACGTGGAGGCGTCGCTGCGGCCGACGCCGCGCAACGCCGACGAGCTGCACGACCTCTTGCGTCTGCGCGGCCACCAGCTCGAGTACGACGCGGGCTTCGCGGAGACGCTCATTCGCGAGCGGCGTGCATTCCGGTTCGGCGATGCGCTGGCGGCCGCGGAGGACGCGGGCCGCTATCGCGACGCGATCGGCGTCATGCCCCCGTCCGGGTTGCCCGAGGTGTTCCTCGAGGGCGCGCACGATTCGCTCCGCCAGCTCGTCCAACGGTACGCGCGCGGCCGCGGGCCGTTCACCACGGCACAGGCAAACGAGGCGTTCGGCCGCGACGTCGAGGAGCATCTGCGCGCGCTCGAGCGCGAGGAGAAGCTCGTGCGCGGCGAGCTTCGCCCCGGCGGCAGCGAGCGCGAGTGGTGCGACCCCGAGGTGCTGCGCCGGCTGCGACGTGCGTCGCTTGCGGCGCTACGGCGCGAGGTCGAGCCGGCGGAACAGGCGACGCTCGGCCGCTTCCTGCCGCACTGGCACGGCGTCGACCGGCGCGCGTCGCTGCGCGAAGCGTTGATTCCGCTGCAAGGGCTCGCGCTGCCCGTGTCGCTGTGGGAGTCGGAGGTGCTGCCGCGCCGCGTGCCGTCGTATCGCCCCGAGCAGCTCGACCAGCTCACGGCGTCGGGCGAGCTCGTGTGGGTCGGGGCCGGGCTCGATCGCGTCGCGCTTTTCTTCCGCGACGACGCGCCTGTGCTAGGCGCGCCGCCTGCCGCACCTGCGCCGGAGGGTCCTGAGCACGACGCGATCCGCGCCGCGCTCGCCGGCGGCGCGCTCTTCTGGGCCGACCTCGTCGACGCGTCGCTGCCTGCGTTGTGGGATCTCGTCTGGGCGGGCGAGGTGACGAACGATTCGTGGCAGCCGCTGCGCGCGGAGCGCCGTTTCCAGGAGCCGCGGCCGGATCAGCGCGTTCGAAGGTTCTCGCGTGCACGCGCCGCCGCCGTCACGTCGACGCAGGGACGCTGGTCGCTCGCCGCGCCGCTCTTCCGCGGCGAGCCGGACCGGCGCGCGCTCGCGGAGCTGCTGCTCGAGCGGCAGGGGATCGTCACGCGCGACGGCGTGCGCGGCGAAGGGATTCCGGGCGGCTACGGCGCGGTGTACTCGGAGCTGCGCGCGCTCGAGACGCTCGGGACGTGCCGGCGCGGCTACTTCGTCGAAGGTCTCGGCGGCGCGCAGTTCGCGCTCGGCGGTGCTGTCGAGCGGTTGCGCGAGCTGCGGCCGCGTGAAGGCGACGCGAAGGAGCCGCTCGTGCTCGCGGCTGCGGATCCGGCGCAGCCGTACGGTGCGGCGCTTCCGTGGCCGAAGCGCGCCGGCGCACGCGCCGCTCGTGTTGCGGGCGCGCAGGTCGTGTTGCTCGGCGGCGAGGCGGCGCTCTTCGTCGAGCGCGGCGGCCGCTCGCTCGTGCCGTTGCGCGAGCCGGAGGAGGAGTGGCTGCGTGAAGCGCTCGCGGCGCTCGTCGCGCACGTGCGGCGCACGGGCGGCAGGCGGCTCGCGGTCGAGCGCTTCGACGGCGAGCCCGTCGTCGACTCGGCGATCATGCCGCTGCTGCTCGAGGCCGGCTTCCTCGCCGGCCCGCGCCGGGCCGTGCTGCGCGCGTAAACGACGGGGTCAGACACCCGGACATGTCCGGGTGTCTGACCCCGCCTAAACGGGGACGAGCTTGTACCCCAGCCCGCGAACTGTCAACAGGCGCTGCGGCTGCGAGGGATCGACCTCGATCTTGCGGCGGATGTTCGAGATATGCACCTCGCAGGCGTGCTCGTCGCCGACATGGTCGCTCGCCCACAGATGCTTCATCAGGTCGCGGCGCGAGACGACGCTCTCGGGCACCTCGGCCAGCAGCGACAGCACCTTGAACTCCGACAGCGTCAGATGCACGCGCTCGTTGTCGACGAGCACCTCCTGCCGGCCGAGGTCGATCTGCAGTCCGCCGAGCTTGCGCACGGTTGCCCGGTCGAGCTCGCGGCGGCGCAGGATGGCGCGCACGCGGCTCAACAGCTCCGGCGTCGAGAACGGCTTCGTGACGTAGTCGTCCGCGCCGAGCTCGAGCCCCTCGACGCGGTCGAGCTCGGCGTCGCGCGCGGTGAGCATGAGGATCGGCACGTCGCTCTCCGCGCGCAGCGCGCGACAGACCTCCGAGCCCGAGAGCCCGGGCAGCATGATGTCGAGGATGACGATGTCGTAGCCGTTCGACCGCGCCGCTGCGAGTGCAGATGTGCCGTCCTTCTCCTCGTCGACCTCGTAGCCTTCGCGCCGCAGCGTGAACGCGACGACGTCGAGGACACCGGGGTCGTCGTCGACGAGCAGGATCGAGGTCACGCGACCGCCGCCTCGCGCACGCGCGCGCGCTCGAGCACGATCCGTACGCGCGTCCCCTTGCCGGGGGCGGAGTCGAGCTCGATGCGCCCGTCGAGGTTCTGCACGGCCTGGCGCACGATCGCGAGGCCGAGCCCGAAGCCTTCGGGATTGCGATTCTCCGCGCGCCAGAAGCGGTCGAAGACGTGGCGCTGCGTCTCGGCGCTCATGCCGATGCCTGTGTCCTCGACCTCGATGCGAACGCTCGTGCCCGCCGCGTACGCCCGCAGCGCGACGGAACCGGAGGGCGTGTGCTTCGCTGCGTTCTCACCGAGATTGCGCAGCGCCTGCTCGAGGACGTCGCGGTTTGCGTGCGCCGCGAGGTCGTCGGCGCACTCGACCTCGAGCGTCACCCCGTCCTGAGGATGAAGGTCGGCCGCGACGTCGCGCAGCAGGCCGGCGAGGAGAACAGGCTCGAGCTGCGGCCGCTCGTGTCCCGCGTGTGCGCGCGCGAGCGTTAGAAGCGCGTATGCCAGACGGGCAAGCCTCCCGGCCTCGCGCTCGATGTGGGTGAGGAAGCGGTCGCGTTCGGCGGGGTTCTCCTTCGCGCCCGACTGCAGCACCTCGACCGCGCCGATGATCGTCGTCAGCGGCGTGCGCAGCTCGTGCGCCGCGTTCGAGACGAATTCGCGTGCGGCGAGCTCGCGACGTTCCTGCTCGGTGAGGTCGTCGAGCACGATGAGCACGGTGTCGCCTTCCGGCCCGGCCGGAATGCCGACGAGCGCGACTGCGCGCTCCTCGTCGTCGATCGGGCGCACGTGCGCCTGCGCGAGCGAGCCGTCCGAGTCGAACAAGGCCGAGACCCATTCGCGCAACCCGAACGACCCCCACGGGTCGGGGAGCTGGTCGCCTTCCGACAGCCGGCCGCCGAGCAGACGCCGCGCCTCCGTGTTCGCGAACTGGACGACGAGATGCTGGTCGACGGTGACGACGCCTTCGTGCAGCCGTTCGAGCAGCATGGCGAGCCGGTCGCGTTCGCCCTCGATGTGGCGGAACGACCGGCGCAGCTGACGGCGCATGCGTTCGAAGCTGTGCGCGAGCGCGCTGAACTCGTCGCGCACGCGATGGCGATAGTGGAGCGGCGTCTCGAAGTCGCCGAGCGCGAGCGCTTCGGCCGCCGCGGAGAGGCGACGCAGGCGCAGCGCGATGAGCTGGGCGAGGAGGAGCCCGACGACGACGCCGACGACGCCGGCGATGACGCCCGCTCGGAGAGCCTGGCCGTTGATGATGCGGATCGATGCGGCGACGTCGGGGCGCGCGCTGAGCGCGACGAGCACGCCGCCCTTGAACGGGAGCCCGACGACGAAGACGCTGCCGTCGCCCGTGCTGTCGGCGTACCGGTGTCCGGCGAACCCCGAGCGCAGCGCGTTGCGCTCGAGCTTCGGCGCGCGGACGGGTTGTCCGTTCGGCGCAGCCGCACGGACGAGCTTCCCGTTCGCGGCGTAGAGACGCAGCTCGAGCCCCTCCTCCGTCGCGACCTGCGGCAGCCGCGCCGGTGTCGCCTCCCTGGCCGCCACCCCCGCGCTCGCGGAGGCGAGCGCCTCGGCGTGGTTGCGGAACGCGTTCTCGGAGCGCGTGGAGAACTGCGACACGACGATCGAGGTCGAGACCGCCGCCACGAGGGCGAATGCGGCTCCGAGCCACCAGCGGACGCCGATGAAGCGCCTGGTCACGCTGGAATCGTAGGCCAGGGCAGGAGGCGGGCGCGAAATCGCGTAGTCAGTCTGTCCATGCGCGCTCCGCATCTCTACGAGTCGCTGCGCGGGTTCTGCCTGGGCGCGTTCTCGGCGTTCCACGACGCCGACCTTCCGTTCTCCTTCGAGGAGCACGCCCCGTCGTTCTACGAGTACCGGCCGCTCGTGAAGAGCTTCATCGAGGGGCAGGCGGACCGGTTACACGCGCGTGAAGACGTTAAGACGGCGATCGCCGACCTCGTGCGCGAACCGGCGGCGAGCGTTTACAAGGATCACTACCGCACGCTGCTCGTGCCGCTGCTCATCCGTACGGCGGAGGGATGCGGCGGCTTCGACTGGGACGACTCCGCGTTCGACCGCGCGTACGCCGAGCTCGAGCAGACCCTGTTCGGCGAAGGCCACATGTACGGCGCGGTCGCGCCGCTCATCGGACTGTCGGTCGGCGGGCCGATCGATCTCGGCGACGGCATCCGCGTGCGCGTCGCAGTGACAGGCGAGATTGCCGCGCTCTGGCCGGAGGCCGGCGGACTGCTGCCGCGCGACTTCGGCCGCGAGGTCGACCGCACGTGCGTGCTCGAGCTCGAGCGCTCGCTCGCGAAGGGAACGGACGAGGTGCCCGACGCGCCGGGCGAGCTCGCCGATGCGGTCACGGCGCTGCGACTCGCGACCGCGGCGCCGGTCGCCGCCGGCCCGGTGCTCTTCGAGCGCATCGACTGGCGGCCGTACGGCATCCGTCCCGTGCTGCCGATCGCGGCGACCGCGCCGCCCGGCGAGCCGACGCGGCTCGATCCCTTCCGCGCGTCGGTTGCCGCGCGGCTGCGGCCGCAGCTCTTCCGGGCCGACGACGACGCGCAGCTCGGCGAGGCGCTCGACCGCTGGGAGCTTGCGCTCTTCCAGGACGATCCGTTCCGCGGCGAGCAGCTGCGCCACGCGCTCGAGTTCGCGCTCGGCGGCGGCGACGGACAGTGGGCGGCCGGGATGCGCGCCGCCGCGCTGCTCGGCGAGAAGAGTTTCGGCCAGCCGACGAGCGATCTCGTGCGCCGGCTGCTCATCGCAGTGCTGGAGCACGGCGACCGTGCCCGGCTTCTCCGCGAGCTCGATGACGCACTGCTCGGTGTGTCCGTGCGCGTCGCAGAGTTGCGTGCGAGCTGACACAGTGGTCGCGCTAGCGTCGCGCCATGGATGAAGCGCTCGCCGTTCTCGCGCGGCTCGATCGCATCGACGAGCTCAAGGCCGAGCTGCTCGGCGAAGTGCGCGAGCTCATACGGGAAGCCGAGGTGTGGGCCCGGATCGAAGGGGATGCGCGGGCACAGGCAGCGGTCGCCGCATTAACCGGCTACCCTGGCAGCTCTGTTGTTCCGGCCCTCACGTGCCGATAGCACCGGTACGAGGGTGCGTCGGTTGTACTCCACCAAGAAGTCAAAGGTCCTCCTCAACGGAGGCTTCGGCGTCGTGCTGCTCATCGTCTCGTTCTTCAGCGCGCGCCACTTCCTGAAAGGCGGCTGGCCGCTCCACAGCGCCGATCCTCTACTCGTCGGCGCGTCGGCCCTCCTCTTCCTCGTCGCGTACGCGTTCAAGGCGTGGGGCTGGCAGCGATTGTTCACGAAACGCGATCGGCCCGGCGCCGGCGTACTCGCGTGCGCGGGCGGAGCGGCGTGCGTCGGCGGCGTCGCGCTGCCGGGTCGGTTCGACGACGTATTGCGCATCGCCGTTGTCCGCCGCTTCCCTGGGACGCACGCCGGCATCGGCGCGGTCGGCCTCAGCCTGATCGTGCTCGCGCTGCTCGACAACGTCGCGCTGGCGCCGCTCGCGTCGATCGCGGCGGTGGATGCGCGCTCGTGGGGCGTTCGCACCGGCTTCGCAGCGATTGCAGGCGCCGGCGTGTTGGCCGGTGCAATCGTCGCGCTGCTGCCGAAGTTCTCCGGCTGGCGCCGGGTGACCCGCTACCGCCTCGGGCGCTGGCTCGGAACGCACACGCAGTGCCGCAAGGAATCGGTCGCCGCGCTCATCCTCATCTCGGTCTCGTGGGCGTTGCGCGGCACGGCTGTGTTCCTCTTGCTGAACGCGCTCTCGATGCGCGGCTCGTTCCCGCTCGCGCTCGCGTTCCTGTGCGCGTGCGCTGCGTCGGCGGCGCTGCCGATCGCGCCCGCCGGCGCGGCGACGCAGGCCGGCGCGGGTGCGGCCATCTTGATCGCGAGCGGCGTGCACACGACCGAGGCGGTCGCCTTCTCCGTCGCCGCGCAGGCGCTCGTCGTCGTCACCGGCGCCGCGGTCGTCTTGCTCGTGAGCGGCTGGCACGTTGCGCAGCGGTTTACACCCGCGCTGGCGCGCTGAGCACGAAGTCCTTTCTGCGCACGAGCGCGAACGCGAGGACGGCGCCGGCGAATGTGACGTAGGCGCCGATGAGGAAGATCTCGTTCAGCCCGTGGATGAATGCGGGATGCTGGGTGAGTCCTGACGCCGTCGCGTGCACGAGGTTCGCGGGAACATGCGCGGCGATCGAATGCTGGAAGAACGCGCCGAGCCCGGCGATGCCGGTCGCGATCCCGACCTGGCGGAACGTGTTGTTCGCTCCTGCGGCCATCCCGGCGCGCTGCGGCGGCACGACGCTCACGGCGGTTGCTGCGAGCGGCGGGTTCACCAAGCCGATGCCGACGCCCGCGACGACGAAGCCCGGGAGCAGCGTCGTCCACGTCGAGCTCGGTGTCACGCCGTGCATCAACAACAGCGCGACGCCGTTGAGCGCGAGCCCGACGCCGAGCAGCGCGCGAATCGGGATCGTCGACGACAGGCGTCCGGCGAGCGGCGCTGCGAAGAACGACACGACCGAGAGCGGCAGGAAGCGCAGGCCTGTCTGGATCGGCGACAGCCCGAGCACGTTCTGCAAGTACAGCGTCAAGAACAAGAACTGCGCGAACATCCCCGCCGAGATCGAGAACGCGGTGAACTGAGCGCCGGCGAACGCGGGCACGCGGAACAGTCGTGGGTCGAACATCGGATTCTCCTGCCGCAGCTCGACGAGCGTGAACGCGGCGACGAGCACGATCGCGGCGGCGAACAGCCCGACGACGCGTCCGCTCGACCAGCCCCAGTCGTTCCCGCGCAGCAGCGCGAGGACGAGCGCGAACAGTCCGCCGCACAACGTCAGCAATCCGGGCACGTCGACGCCGCCGTGCGTCTCGTCGCGCGACTCGTGCAGCACGCGCGAGCCGAAGTAGACGAGCGCGACGCCGATCGGCAGGTTGACGAAGAAGATCCACCGCCAGCCGAGGCCGCTCGTCAGCAGTCCGCCGGCGAGCGGGCCGATCGCGACGGCGGCGCCGATCGTCGCACCCCAGATTCCGAAGGCCGTTCCGCGCTCGCGGCCGTGGAATTCCTGCGAGAGCAGGGCCAGCGAGACCGCGAACATGATCGCGCCGCCGATACCCTGGGCGCCCCGTGCGAGGTTCAGGAACAACGGTGTGGTCGCCGAGCCGCAGAGGGCGGAGGCGATCGTGAAGAGCGCGACTCCCGCGAGGAAGACGCGCTTGCGCCCGAGCAGGTCGCCGAGCGACCCGGCGGTGAGCATGACCGTGGCGAGCATGAGCGAGTACGCGTCCACCACCCACTGGAGGTCGGTGAAGGAGGTGTGGAGGTCCCGCTGGATCCGGGGCAGCGCGACGTTGACGATCGTGATGTCGAGGAGCAGCATGAAGATCGCCACGCAGACGACGACCAGGGTGCGCCACTTGCGGTCCATGGCCGGGACGCTAACGCAGCAGGACTCTGCTGCGCCGCTCCGAAAGGTGACCGACGATGGCGCTCACGCGGCTGCTTCCGCGCCCTGGCTCGCGGCCGAGGGCGGATAGAGGACCTTCGTTGGCCAGGGTCATCGCTTTCGCGAACCAGAAGGGCGGCGTCGCCAAGACCACGACGACGCTGAACCTCGGCGTCGCGCTGGCCGAGAAGGGGCAGCGGATCCTCCTGGTCGACCTCGACCCGCAGGGCAACCTGACGATGTCGCAGGGGTGGAACCCGGACGAGATCGACCGCTCGATGTTCGACGTGCTCGTGCACAAGCTGCCGATCACCGAGATCATCCGGAACAGCGAGGTCGACGTCGCCGTGTCCTCCATCGACCTCGCCGGCGCCGAGCTCGCCCTGTCGTCGATGATCGGCCGTGAACGCGCGCTCGAGAAGGGCATCGCGTCCGTCCGTGAGAGCTACGACTACATCCTCATCGACACGCCGCCGTCGCTCGGCCTGCTGACGATCAACGCGCTCGTCGCGGCCAACGGGGTCATCGTTCCCGTGCAATGCGAGTACCTTTCCCTGCGTGGTCTCGTCCAGCTCGAGAACACGCTTTCGATGATTCGCGACAACCTCAATCCGCATGTCGAGATCCAGGGGATCCTGCCGACGATGTTCGACAAGCGCTTGCTGCACTCGCGCGAGGCGGTCGACATCCTGAAGGAGAACTTCGGCGACCTCGTTCTCAACACGAAGATTCGCAAGACGGTCCGGTACGCCGAGGCTCCGGTGAAGGGGCAGTCGGTGTTGAAATACGACCCGACCGGGGATGCGGCGAACATGTATCGCGACCTCGCGAAGGAGGTGCTCGATGGCGCGCCGGCGCGCCAGCATGCGTGAAGGCCCGCTCGCGGAGCTCTTCCGCGCGACGGAGGCTGCACAGCGCCAGGCCGAGGGCCAGGCTCCTGCGCCTCCCGCGGAGGAGGCGCCGCCTGCCGCGCCGGAGAAGGAGCCCGAAGAGCGCACGGTCGAGCACGTCCCGAGCTGGGAGGAGTCGACCGAGTCGGTCGTTCCCGCGCCGCCGCCTCCGCCTGCGTCCGCACCGCCGCCGCCCGTGCAGGCGTACGAGCCGCCGGTCACGCGCTACATCGAGCCGATGCCGGAGCAGCCGGCGCGGCTGCATCGCGCGCCGCGTCCCGACTCGAGCCAGTATCTCGCGGTCATCCGCGTCGTCGGCGTCGGCGGGGCCGGCCTGAACGCGGTGAACCGGATGATCGACGCCGGCATCAGCGAGGTCGAGTTCGTCGCGGTGAACACCGACATCCAGGCCTTGCAGGGCAGCGACGCGCCGCAGAAGATCCACATCGGCAGCGTGCTGACCAAGGGCCTCGGGTCCGGCTCCGATCCGGAGATCGGGCGGCTCGCCGCGGAGGAGGGCTACGACCAGCTGCGTCAGGCGCTGCGCGGGTCGGACATGGTCTTCGTCGCGGCGGGCGAGGGCGGCGGCACCGGCTCCGGCGCCGCACCGGTCGTCGCGCGCATCGCGAAGGAGCTCGGCGCGCTGACGGTCGGCATCGTCACGACGCCGTTCAAGTTCGAGGGCTCGAAGCGGCGCGCGCAGGCCGACGTCGGCGTGCAGCAGCTGCGCATCGAGTGCGACACGACGATCGTCATCCCGAACGACCGCCTCTTGGAGGTGCTGGACAAGTCGACGTCGATGCTCGACGCGTTCAAGGTCGCGGACGACGTGCTGCGCCAGGGCGTGCAGGGGATCACCGACCTGATCACGCTGCCTGGTTTGATCAACCTCGACTTCGCCGACGTGCGCACGATCATGAGCAACTCCGGCACCGCGTTGATGGGCATCGGCTTCTCGTCGGGCGACGACAACCGTGCGCGCGAGGCGGCCGAGCGGGCGCTGCGCTCGCCGCTCATCGACGAGGAGATCACCGGCGCGACCGGCATCCTGCTGTCGGTGGCGGGCGGCGACGACCTGACGCTGATCGAGGTGAACGAGGCGGCCGAGGTCGTGCGCGGCGCGGCGACGGACGACTCGAACATCATCTTCGGCGCGACGATCGACGACCGGCTCACCGGCCAGGTGTGGGTGACCGTCGTCGCGACCGGCATCGGCCGCGGCCGCTCGACGCGGCGCTCGTTCGCGGCGCCGCGGCTGCAGACCGACTCGGATCTGCTCGAGCCGCCGAGCTTCCTGCGCCAGTAGTCTTTCGCGCATGGACGCGTTCCTCGCGATCGCGAGCAAGCGCGACGAGCGCGCCTACGCCGACACGCCGATTCCCGAGGATGTCGTTCGGCGGATCTTGGATTGCGGCCGCCTGAGCGGCTCGTCGCGGAACACGCAGCAGTGGGAGTTCGTCGTCGTCTCCGGCGAAGCGCAGCAGCGACTGTCGGAGATGGTCTACGCGCCGGAGAACGTGGCGACGGCGACGCTCGTCGTCGCGGTCGTCGGCGAGGCGTTCCCGTTCGATGTCGGCCGCTGCGTGCAGAACATGATGCTCGGGGCGTGGAACGAGGGCGTCGTCTCGTGCCCGAACGGCATCAAGGAGCGCGACTCCGCCTCCGCGCTGCTCGGCGGCGAGGCGAAGGCGGTCATCTCGTTCGGCTATCCGGCGAACAAGCGCGACGTCTCGAAGCGGAGCGCGGAGGACTGGTCCGCGAAGGCGAAGCGGAAGTCGCTGGACGAGCTCGTTCGGCGCGTTAGCTGATCAGCACCGCATTCGCGGTCGCAGCCGCGAGCTTGCGGTCGGCCGTAATCAGTCTGGCGCCCAGCACCTCCGCAAGAACGACGTACGAGGCGTCGTAGGTCGAGAGCGATCGATCGAGAGCTGCGATGAGTGCAGGTGTTACGAGGCCAGTGAGGCGAATTGCCCGAATCGGCCAAGCGCGCGCGCGTTCCATGGTGCGGACAGCATGCTCTCGGCTCGCAACGCTGGTAGCAACGGCGGTTCGCAGCGCGTTGGCGATTTCGAGCAGTGCGAGCTCCGGCCACCAAGCGCGAACCTCGCCCGAGTCGATGCGCGCGAACCAGTCGAGTGCGTCTTTGTCGTCGTAATGAAGAGCGCGTAGCGCGGCGCTGGAGTCCGGCACGACGATGTCAGCCGGCATCCCGATGCTCCCGAATCGACTGGATCATGAGGTCGACGGCCTCACGAGGGAGCGCGAGCTCCTTCCGAAGCTCGAGTAACTCCTGGAACCAGTCGCCTTGCTGCTCCCGTCGCTCGAACTCTTCCTGGAGCAGCGCAAGCATCTCCGCGTTCACGGATCGACCGGAGTCGTCGGCCCAGCGCTTCAGAGATTTATAGAGCTTCGTCGGCACGTTTCTGATGTAGAGAGTGGCCACGAATTCATGCTAGCACCATGCAAGCGTGCGGATCGCGCCGCCGCAAGACGCTCTTTGGGACAGGCATATCCGATTCGGCCACTTTCGGCTCAGGATCTCCGTCGATACCGTGCTGAAGATGCGTTCGGTTGAGGCGGTCGAGTTCAAGAAGCGATGTCGCAAGTTCCTACAAGAGGTTGAGAAGCGGCGACACACGATTGTCGTCACAAAGGATGGCGTGCCGTTCGTCCGTGTCGAGCCGGTCGGGCCGAGCGAGCTCCGAGTTGAGTCCGACGTGAAGCGTTAGCGGAGCGTGCAGCTCGGCCGCTCGCCGGCGAGCTGGTCGAGCGCGCGTGACGCGTTCACCGCGAAGACGATCGTGACGTTGCGCGCCGCGCGCGTCTGCAGGCGCAGCATCCCGTCGCTCCCCTGTGACAGGCACCCGTCCGACGCGCGCCAGTACGGCGAGTAGCGCACGGCAATGCGATACAGGCCGCCCGCGTGCACCGAGACGCCGATCCGTGCCTGGGTCAGGGAGACGGCCGACGGGGACGCCGGCCCGGTGACGATCGGCCGTGCGTGCGGCACCTCGTACACGGAGATCCGCGCCGTCGAGAACACGGGCACGAGGCCGGCGCGGCCGCTGCGCACGAGCGCCGCCTCCGCGCGCGCCGAGTAGTCCGGCGGCGCGGTCGTGACGACGACGTAGCGCACGCCGAGCCCGCGCAGCCACGCGTCGTACGCGCGCGCGCCGAGCTTGCTGTACAGGAGCTGGTTCTGCGGGAAGTCGTCCTGCCGGAACCAGCCGCGCGCGAGCGGGATGTCGGCGTCGGCGAGATAGACCGCCGGCCAGTGCGCGCTCGTGTCCACCGCCTCGACGCGGTAGTCGCTGCCGAGGTGCGCGCGCAGGAACGCGATCGTCGACGGCCACTCCGACTGCTGCGCCGTCGTGTCGGCGCTGCCGTGGATGTAGCTCTGCGCGAGCGGCGTGAGGTTCCACGAGAGCGCAAGCACGAGGACGGTGAGGCAGGGGACGAGCGGCTTCCACTTCCGCAGCGACAGCACGAGGACGGCGAGCGGGATCGCCGCATAGCGCAGCCGCGCGATGTTCTCGCCGACGGCCGACGGGATGATGTAGGCACTGACGAGCGCGACGAGGTAGACCGCGAAGAGGTAGCGCAGCATCGGAACACGCCACGAGAAGACGACGCCGAGGACGCAGAAGGCGGCGCCGGCCGCGAACTCGGCGAGCGAGAAGGGATACCGCCCGCCGCCGGGGAAGAGCCGCCAGAGCACGACCTCGATCGCGCCTGCGAGGACGACTGCCGCGACGGGCAGCCAGTTGACCGAGCGCCGTCCGAGCGCGATCCCGGCGAGCACGACGACAAGGAGGAGGAAC